>Ga0209988_10000035_pt1 | contig 61448 bp, 59 predicted proteins | sample N075metaG_FD_183115 | JGI IMG/M metagenome (GOLD analysis project Ga0209988, IMG submission 183115) | Deep subsurface microbial communities from Kermadec Trench to uncover new lineages of life (NeLLi) - N075 metaG (SPAdes) (version 2) | ecosystem: Environmental > Aquatic > Marine > Ocean trench... | reverse complement strand
TGGAAACGACAGGGTCATTGACAATACGGCCTTTGTTTGCAAGAAGGCCAAACGTCAGATAGACGGCATCGGCCAGTACCAGGGCATCATGGTGCAATATCGTGCCGACAATACGGGCTCTACCCGCTGGCAGTCCATTGAAAATAACAACGCAACCGATCCGGTAGAGTGCCAGGCCGACTCAGGATTTGATGGCTCAGGATCCGATTCGTACGCCCAGGCCGGAACCGACATCTCGCCGTATACATCCGACCCGGATCGCGAACTTTCCTGGGGCAGCGCTCCGGCTGCTGACTCGATTACCGTTTACGACGGCAATTATCTCAATTGGCGGGCGAATCCGGTACCTATAGATATGAGCCGACTCGATATCGTCAAGGTTGCAACGAAAATCGCCATGGATTCGATCAACAGCTCAAACATCGGCATCATGCGATTCAATGATATGGACGGCGGTGCTGTGATCCAGGCCATGACCGATCTGGACAGTAATCGCGCAGCGCTTGCCACCGTTATCGACAATATTCTACCCGACGGGAGAACACCGTTGGCTGAAACATTGTATGAGTCTGCATTGTATTGGCTCGGAGCAGAAGCGCATTACGGAGAAATGATGCGGTTGACGGGGACGCCGAAAAACCCGACCGATCAGAATGCCCTGTCAAGTGCCATTCCACAGATTTACGATGCACCCAAGAGCCCGGTCTGCACGAAAAACTACAATGTCCTGCTAACTGACGGTGAACCTGTCGAAGATTTTGACGCGCAATCGCTCGCGCCCACGTTACCTGATTTTTTCGCCAAACTCGGCAGAACATCCTGCAGCGGTACCAACCAGGGCGATTGCCTGGTTGACATCGCGGAGTATCTTGGCATACCGGATTTGAGCCCCGGTGAACAAGGTGACCAGACAGTCACTACCCACACTATCGGCTTCACGATCAATCTACCGATTCTGCAAGCCACCGCGGATGCGACCGCGGATGGTGAGTATTATCTGGCCGACGACGTAGAGAGCCTGACGCTCGCATTGCTGCAGATTTTCAATAACGCCAATGAACGAGCGCTTGCATTTACATCGCCCGCCGTCGCCGTGAATGCGTTTAATCGTACTCAGAATTTGAATGATTTGTACATGACGGTGTTTCAGTCAAAAAATCGCGCCCACTGGCCCGGTAATCTCAAGAAATTCCGCATTGTCAATCGCGAAATTACCGATGCCAATACAGATCCTGCTGTAAATCCTCTAACAGGATTCTTTTTTGACACAGCCGACAGCTTTTGGACCGTGAACGGACCCGATGGAATCGACGTCGAACTGGGCGGTGCCGCAAATCAGTTGCCAAGCCCTTCTTCGAGAAATCTTTATACAAATAACGGTATCAGTTCGGACTTAACTAACTCCACTAATGCTGTTTCGGTAGCAAACGCCCTGGCGTACAGCGCTGCCGATCTGGGGCTAACCGGTGCAGCTGGCGAGCCTACGATTGACGACCTCATCAACTGGGCCAGGGGCGAAGACGTTCGCGATATCGACAGCAATCCGGCGACAACCGTGCGGAATGTCATGGGTGACCCACTGCACTCGCAACCTGCTGCGGTCGTTTATGGCGGCTCAGTTGGCAATGAGGAAGTTGTGGTATTCACGGCAACCAATGACGGTTACCTCCACGCGATCGACGGCGCCACTGGCGTCGAACTCTGGTCTTTTATTCCAAAGGAACTCCTGTCGGAACTTGCACTCCTGTACTTCGATCCTAATGCAACTTACAAGAGATACGGGATTGATGGCGACGTAGTGCCCATTGTCGTTGATAGAGATAAAAACGGCATCATCGACGGCACCGACTTTGTACATCTTGTTTTCGGCATGCGACGTGGCGGCAATAGTTATTATGCCCTCGATGTTACCGACAAGTACTCGCCAATATTGCTGTGGAATAAGACCTACTCAGGTTTTGGGCAGAGTTGGTCCCGACCGGTTATCGCACGCATCGATATTGACGACCCCGGTTTGAATTCCGACCAGGCTGTGGTTGTTATCGGTGCCGGCTATGATCCGGTGCACGATACTTCGACATTTCCCACTACGAACGATAATGCGGGTGCCGGAATTTACATGCTCGACCTGAAATCCGGCGCCGAATTATGGAGAGCCGGTATTGATTCGGGCGCAGACCTGACGCTCGACACAAGCGGTCGCGCAATGACCCGTGCAATTGCCACCGAGGTGAAAGTCATCGATTTAAGCGGTGATCGCCTGGCTGATCGAATGTATGTATCGGATCTTGGTGGGCAGATCTGGCGTTTTGACATTACCAATGGCGAAACACCGTCAAATCTTGTGGCTGGTGGCGTTATCGCTCAACTGGGTGCCGAAGGATTGAGCGTACCCACAGCAGGTGACACGCGCCGCTTTTACTCAGCGCCGGATGTTTCTGTGTTTACTGATCCCTATATCGGTCAGCGCTATATTTCGATCAGCATTGGATCCGGCTACCGCGCACACCCGCTCGACAATAGCGCAACAGACCGTTTTTATTCTCTTCGGGACCCCGCTGTTTTCAACCGGTTAAGCCAAAGCGACTATGACAGCTATGTCATTGCGACGGATTCAGATCTTGTCGAGGTCAGTGGCCAACTCGGCGTTGCGGTCGGCACAACCAACAGAGGCTGGAAATTCACACTGCCGGCAACGCAGAAAGTCCTGGTCGACTCGTTCACTTTCGATGGCAGCGTATTTTTTGTCGCATTTTCTTCTGAAATCAATGCGCTTGATCCGTGCGAACCCACCGTCGGCCGCAATTTTCTTTACCGAGTCAGTGTCATTAACGGTGACCCCGTGGTGACCAATTATGCATCGCTTGTTCAGAACGATGCCGATGCTGCCAGAGTTACCGTACTGCAGCAAGGAGGCATCGCGCCAAGGCCAGCGATCATTTTTCCCAGTCCCGATGACCCGAATGCCTGCGTAGGTGCGCAATGCTCACCGCCGCCCATCCTGTGTATTGGTGTCGAGTGCGAAGATCCGGGATTCGACCCCTATCCGGTAAGAACCTTGTGGACTCAGGACGGAATTGAATGATACGCATCGAGAAGCTACCGTTAAATCATGCAACGCGCCGAAAAATGCGCGGCGTCACCTTGATGGAATTGATGATCGTGGTCGTCATCATAGGCATTCTTACTGCGATCGCATATCCGAACTATCGCGATTTTACGGCTCGTGCCAAGCGAAATGAAGCGAAGGCTGCTCTACTGCAAATTGCAGTCAACCAGGAGCGCTTTTATCTCAACAACAATACCTACACCAGTGACATGACTGATCTTGGCTTTGCGGTAGCTGGCAATTTCAAGACCGAAACAGGCTCGTACAACATCGATGTCGCTCCGGGCGCAGACGCCAATACCTATACTGCGACTGCATCCTATTTGTTGGGCGGCAAAGAAGCGGCTGCTTGTTTGACCTTCACAATTAATGCGACGGGAGCCAAGACGTCACTGCCCTATACTAATTGCTGGACACGTACTCGATAGTTCAGTCATGGACAATTCCCGATAAAGCGCGCATTCAGCGCGCTTTTTTTTGCGCCCGGAATATTGGTCTAACAGCCTGTTGAAAAATCCATCCATGGCTTTTTCAACAGACTGCTAAGCAGGCTTTTTGCCAGAGAAAAACAATGCGTCAATAATAATGAGTGCGGCACCTACGGTAATAGCAGAATCCGCAACATTGAACGAGGGGAACGGCCATCCCGCGATGAGTACCTGGAAGAAATCGATTACGTAGCCAAGACGAATGCGATCAATGACATTTCCTATCGCACCACCCAGAATCAGAATCAATCCAGCAGACAGAACAAATTGGCGTTCCTTGCGCAGCTGGAACAACCAGGCAACGATGCCACAACTAACGATGGTCGCGAGCGCGGCAAAGAACCATCGCTGCCAACCGCCTGCATCGGCAAGAAAACTAAAAGCGGCGCCTCTGTTCTGCTGGTGCGTGATGTTGATGAACGAGTTCAGCGGGATCTTGTCGTACAATGGCACCCACTTCAGGATGGCCATCTTGGTCAACTGGTCCAGACCTGCTACCAGAAAAGAAATAATCATCCAGGCAGAGAATGTCCGCCATTTGCTGGATTCACTTTTTGCCAAACTACTCAATATCCTGATTCCTCGAAAATATTCCTGATCGTCAAATTGTCGCCAGAATATTCCTGGCCTTTTTCTCATGACGTTGCATTTCCTGCAGCAGCGGTACTCCCCGCCCACTGACTGCATCACTGCTGATTCGCTCGATGAATTCAACATCGACATGCGCGCTGCCCGGAGCCTCGGATGGGTCAAGAACGAGCACAGCAAATTTGCGCTGTGTATCTCCATCGATTCCGCCATTGCTGACAGACGCTATGCCGCCCGTTGGCTTGTCGCCAACACCATGGACCATAACAGCAAACACTCCGTTCACCGCACATCGGCGTCGCCGCATGTTCAGGAAGGCCACGTCTTTGTGATCGACCCGACTACTTCCCTCTCGATCAATCACCCGCCCTGACATCCGGTACCGCCTTCCCAGCAACCGCCGGGCGCCAGCCAGGTCACCTTCACGCAATAATCCACGAATCGCCGTACTGCTTATCCTTTCCTTGCCAGCAAGAATACTCGCAACATGTTCGACGCTAAAACCCAGGGGCCCACTCACTCGCTTAAGCTCCTCCAGCGTCCCCTCGCGATTTCTTGCAAACTCGAAATCGTCACCCACAACAAGGTGTCGTACATTCATCGCATGGATTAACAGCCGCCTGATAAACGTATCGGCTGCGATACTGCGCATTTCGTCACCAAATCGAGGGCAGTAGAAGATATCGAACCCCATTTTCCTGAATGTTTCAAATTTTTCACGAAAGCTGGCAAGGCGTGCTGGTGGGTTCCCGCTCGAAAAGTATTCTTTGGGTGTCGGCTCGAAGCTCATAACCACAGACGGCAAATTGCGTGCAACGGCCTCGGCAAGCACCCGCTTCAGCAGATACTGATGGCCCAAATGCACTCCGTCGAATGTGCCAATTGTCGCAACGCTCCCATTTGCCAGGAGAGAAAACGGGAACGATCTGTCAGTGCGGACTAATTGCATGGCTTTATCATTCGGAGCGAAGTCGTAATGTCCTCGGCCTCACGCCGAGCACGAAGAGCAAGACAAAATACACGGCCGCACCAACCGCGATATCGATCAACACCCACACCGTCCTGGTCAGCGCCCCTGTCTCGAGCCACAAGGCCAATGGGCGTTGCAGCATTAGCAAACAAAATCCCATACCAGCATTCGCGGCGAGAAACTTGATCAGTAAAGATCGCCAACCGGACGAATGCTGAACAATTCCGTCGCGCCGCAATCCTCTGTAAAGCAGATACGCGTTGACGAGTGCCGCAATTGATATGGCCAGCGCTAAACCGGCGTGAGCGCCGACGTGCCCTGCGCGCTGCATCCAGAAAGCCAGAGTCACGCTCAATACAAAATTGACGCCCAGCGCTATCAAACCGAATCGAACCGGTGTTCGCGTATCTTCGCGAGCAAAATAGGCTGGCGCAAGAATCTTGACGAATGAAAAGCCAACCAACCCGACTGAAAACGCCTGCAAACTCAGAGCCGTCATGCGTACGTCGAATTCCGTGAACTCGCCACCGTAATATATTGTCGCTACCAGCGGTTCAGCCATCACAATTAATCCAATCGCGGCTGGTACAGCGATAAGCACGACAAGTTTCATAGACCAGTCGATCGTATTCGAAAACTCCCGCTGCAGTTTGTTTGCATGCTGGCGCGACAAATGCGGCAAGGTCACGGTAGCCAGAGCAATACCGAACAGGCCCAGGGGAAACTCCATCAGCCGGTCGGAATAATAGAGCAAGCTGATTTTTCCGACGCCCAGCAGCGATGCAATGATTCCTCCCAGCAAAAGGTTAATCTGGGCCACCGAAGAGCCGAATATGGCCGGCAACATCAGTTTTCCAATGCGCCGGACGCCTTCATGTCTTGGGTGCCAACTTGGTCTTGGTATCGCCTTGATCCGGCCCAGGAACGGAATCTGGAAGCAAAGCTGTACGAGCCCCGCGACGAGCACACCATACGCAAGCGCCATGCCTGGCTCGTCGAGGTGCGGCGCCAGCCAGACGGCGAATCCGATCAGGACGACGTTGAGGATGACCGGCGTGAAAGCCGGCACAGCGAATTTTCCGTAGGTATTCAGAATTCCACCGGCAAATGCCGTCAATGAAACGAAAAGGAGATAGGGGAACGTAAACCGCAACATGAGCGTTGCGAGATCAAATCGGCCATCGTCACCGATGAAGCCTGGTGCCACGATTGCGACCAGGAGTGGTGCCGCGATTACACCGACTGCTGTTACCGCAAACAGAATAAGGCCAAAGGTTCCCGCGACGGCATCCACCAACTGGCGGGCCTCAGCGTGACTGTGCCCTTCGCGATATCGCGCCATCACCGGCACAAAACCCTGCGAGAATGCGCCTTCTGCAAAAAACCGTCGCAGCATATTCGGAATTCGATTCGCAACGATGAATGCGTCCATCACGATCGTTGCGCCGAAAAACCGCGCAAATACGATATCCCGTAGCAAACCGAGGACACGTGACAGCAGCGTCATGCCGCTGACAACGGATGTCGACTTCAATAGATGCCGCCCTGATTCCCCTGGTTTGGGCCGGTTCGGATTATCTTGGTTTTCAGGTAAATCGTTCGGGGGCATAAGCGGGTGCGGCAGGGCCTTGGTGAGCGCTAGTTTATCCTGAATTGGCGCCAGGAATCAGTGCTACAGCCGCCCGGCGAGCGGCATTGGCCAGAGCTTGCCACAGATCATTGACAATCAGCCATTAGGCACGAATAATACGCGGCTCTTTGGACCCGGGTGAGTTGTTACATTCCCGGGCGGACACCAATCCAGACGGAATTATCGCGTGGCAAACATTAAATCAGCGCGCAAGCGCGCCAAACAGTCAGAAAAAACCCGCCTTCACAAGATGGGACTCCGCTCAAAGTTGCGGACCCATATCAAGAACGTGCTCAATGCCGTTGAAAAAGGCGACAAAGAAGGTGCGGCGGCAGCCTATAAGGCGGCCGTGCCAGTTATCGACAGCATGATCAACAAGGGTGTCGTGAACAAGAACAAGGCTGCTCGTCACAAGAGCCGCCTGAACAAGATGGTCAAGTCGCTGGCCGCCTGATCAGGCATTGCGAAGCCCTGTTAGCGGCGGCTTCCCGTTTTTCAATCTCAAAGCCATTAGCCCCGCGCCGCCTGTAGCGGCGCTGGCGCACGCACGACTACCAGCAGTTTTGGGCCGGGCCGCTCTGGCCTTTCGTCCCCGTGTGGGTCAGGCTGAGACTTCCGCAGTAGGTATCTTTTTCAGCCTGGATCTGCTGCGGCGCTGCCGTGACCGTATAGGTTGTCGCGGTGGTGTTCGAAAGCGCAACACCGTAAACACGCGCGGTATCACCTGCGCCAACAAACGCACCATCATCCGCAACAAAGAAGGGATTACTCGGGAACCCCAACTGGGTGAGTGTGGTTGCGTAGCGTTTGTTATCCATAAAAAATTGCTGCTGCCGATCGGCGACCTGCAGCAGAATGGACTTGCCTGCGCCCCGTTTCGCCCTGACAACGAAATCCATGTAAGAGGGATACGCGAACGCCGAGATCATGCCAATGATCACCACGACCACCATGAGTTCGAGCAATGTGACGCCCGCTTGCTTTTGCGGCATTTTTGATCGCAAATTTTTCCAATACATGAGCTTTACCCCGGGTCTGTTTCTGTTCCTGAGCGACATCACTGATCGATGTCCTCCTGGAGGTACCAATAAGTTCGCCACCGTGTTGTCGCATCAACGTTATCTATCTGAAGATCCGGCCGAAGAATTTTGTTTGGCGGAACCGACACAACCTCTGCCGGGATTCCCGCCGAATTGAGATCAAGGAAACGGTCCTCACTGGTCGTGGGAACGTCCGGCTGATAAGGATCATCGTCACTGGTGTTGTAATTAAGTACAGAACTCGCATTTTGCAGCGACACTGCGTATAACCTTCCCGCACCCTCAGACGGTGCGCAAGCCGAAGCGCTGCTACCGCCTTGCGGAAGATAGCTTGTGAAGAAAACGGAGCCCGTCATCGTCAACGCCGTCGCAAGAATTTTCTCGCCCGGCTCCTCCATCTGCAAGCGCCAGCCATTGCCGAGATTGACGGAACAACTTCCACCTTCCTGCAAACAGTTGTCCGTTACATCTCCAAGGCTGTCATGCCCGATGGCAGTATCCGTACCTGTACCCGGATTGGTGTTGCGATCTTTTACAAGATAGAAGAAGTTAACCGGAACCCCGCCCTGATCCAGCGGATCTGCACGGTCACCGGAACCTATCAACACACCGTCGAACAGGCCATTGTCATCGGATGCCGGAACGAGGTCCGGCCGATGGAAGAATCGGCGATCATCATCAATGCCTGATGCACCCGTCGCATGTCGCCCTAACGTCGCCAGCAAGGTGAGCTTCCAGTCACCAGTCACTTTACCGTCAATATCTGCACGCCATAGGTTACCACCTGTATCGCCAACCACGATGCGATCGGTCAATCCATCGCCATCCGTGTCAGCGACACTCAAAGTGGATGGAATGCTGTCAACAAGTTTTGGATGTTCGAAAACTTTCGATGTAGCGCCACCGGATCCGCCACGCGCTTTCCAGATGAGATCACCGGTTTCCGCATCGACTACGTATATCGCAGCACCCTCCGAATCATCGGTGCCGACTGTCGACCTGTCGTCTTTGTTAAGATCGTAGCCGCCCGCAAACATTATGACGGGTCTCGGTCCTGTACCGGTATCGACCATTCCTACACGAGGATTCGAAAACGTATAGCCGAGCTCCGAAAAATCCCCCGACTTGTCCAGCGTCCACATCAATTTGGGGCTATTCGGATCAGTAATGTCCAGCGCATAATAGGACTTGCCACCGCGACGCATGCCCACATAGAGATACACACGATCGCCATCGCTGGATTCGATCGTTCCGTTTCGATTGACATCCTGTATGAATGCAACCGGTGCACCATCGACGGTATAAGGATGAGCAGCTCCCGTCGCGTTCGCACGTAAGATCTTTTGCGCCGACATGCCGGATCTCGGCATGAAGCCCCAGACTTCCTGACCGCTCTGTGAACCGCCCGAATTCGTGTTGCGAATCATGTGCAATATACCGTCGTTCGATGCCACAGCGAGATAGATGGCGGGATTTTCCATAGAATAACCGCTAATCGCACCGTAATTTATCGGCAGCGGGCGCGAATGCAAGGGATCACCAAAAATCCATTCCCGAGCCTCAGCTCGTTCGCCGTCTCCATCGAGATCGTCCACGTCCAGACCTCGTGCATAGGCAATCAACTGAGCCGCCTCGGCGACAGTTGCGGCGCCCAGGTCCGATTGCAACGTTGCCGCTGTCGTAAGATCAACATTCAGGTCATCCAGCCTGGAGGACGTCGCATCGTAATAAATCGTGCGACCGCCCAGACCGTTTGCCTCCTGTGGGCTTGATGAAAGCATGCCCGGAACCTTCTGCCCTGCTCCGCCACGGGCTACGGTTCGCCCGTCCCGCCCGGATACTTCACCGTCATCGAGATCAGGTAAGGGAAGAGCACCGGGCACGGTCCAATAGGTCAACGCGCTAAATCGAATTCGACCATCACCGGAAATTGCGCCTGCCCCATTCGCATCTACCAGGGCTGCTGTATCGTCAGTCGTACTTGACAACAGCTTCAACTTCTTTACGTTGCCAACCCAGTAAGGTTTCGAGCCCTTATCCACCTGGAAGAGAGCGATATAAACGTTGTCGGTAATCTCGGCGCGATTGAATACATTGACGGGTACGGATGCAGCGACGAAGGTCGTACTAACGCTAAGAATCTGTTTGAAAATCTCCTCCAGTGTCGCGACAAGTTCATCCGGGTTTTCGGTCAATGCCAACGGACTTCCAGTACCACCTGCGCGCGCATAGCCAATGGTAGTGGTGTTGATAAATTTCTCGTTAACAATAAAATATGAAATTACGTTTTGTTTATCATCCAGATTGGGCGCAGTACCATAGGTTCCATTTGCCAGATCAGCATCGTTAAGGTATTGCAGGACATCGGCAAACTCGGATTGTGGTGAGCCAAACCCGCCATCGGAAATTGGCGACCCGATCGCTGCGTCGGAATTGTCATCCTGGTTCGATACGAAGAAAATCGGGTTGATAGTGAAAATCTTTGAACAAGCGCCAGCACTGCCAATCGGAGATACGTAAGTCGGTCTCGTAGCCGGCGGTTTTTCGATACTTTTATCCCAGGAAATCGCGGGGTAATCGGAATCCAGATTAAATTTATTGCTGGTCCCGTAGTCTGTATATCCGTTGTGGGCGTTGTAGACACCCTGTCCGGTCAGGTAACGGAAGAACTCGAAGAACAGTTCTTTGCCCTGATAGCTGTGACTCCGGCCTCCGCCGGGTGTAGGCATGGAGTCCAAGATAGAATGGAAACGGGCCTTTGCGCCATTGGCGTCACCCGCGACGAAGGCATTGAACCCCATTGCGATGTAGCCACCATTGCTACAACCCGTACGGCCGAAACCCTCGCAACTACTATTGTAATTGTGATTCAGCATCAGCCCGACACGAACCCCTTCCAGTGGGTCGAATACCTTGCGAAGAGCGCCGCGCAAGACATCGAAAAAAGTGTAAGGGCCCGTTGAACTCATGTAGCCTTCTTTGATGAGCGTATCGCAAGTACCGTTGTTGCACGCCGTTGCGCCAAGATTGGGCCGGTAGTCCAGCGAGAACATGACCATCGGCTCACTGCCTGCCGGCAGGCCAACACCAGCATTCAGATACACATCCGTATCGTCGGCCCTGGCCGTTCCAATAACAACGATCAGAGATGCAATGGCAATCGTGATCAAAAGTTTGTTATGCAAGGTATCCATACCAGTTTCTCTTTATGTAAGCTGCGCTCTCAAAATGCCGGAATCAGAACCAGCACACCTTCCGTGATTTGCTGACGACCCAGAGATTCGTCAACCCGGTCATAGATGGTCGTTACTTCAAACGATGCGCTGGAAAATTTGTCAATACTCGATTCGATGATGCGTGGCGGCGGACGAAAAGTCGGACCCATCCGCTCAACCCTGGCGCTGACAATATTGGATGCAATGGCCGCCGTGAGATATTCATTTTCAACAGAAAGATCATCCCGATCACAGTTATTTCCGGCGTACGTACAAATGGTGTACCCCGATGTACCGATGACGGGCGTAGAGCCGGGATCCGATACGATTGCGTCCGCCAGTGCCTGCGCGCCCTGCACGGCAGTTACCTTTGACTCGTCGTTCTGCACCATCAGCAAACCGATGTTGCTCGAGCGCATTGACGCTATTGCCAACAGGGTAATGGTCACCAGAAACAGCAAGGCGATAACCAGTATCGCTCCACTTTGCCTGTATCGATTGGCTATTGAGAAAGCCTTCATATCAAAATCCCATCTTGTTCATGATTCGAATGTTTTGAATACTCACCGTTGTGGAATAAACACGGCGACGGAAGTTATCGGCCGGCGCAAATGCCGGCGAATTACTCACCAAATAGGTTTTGTCATTGGTGTACCGGGTATCAATCTCTGTCGTTCTGGCCAACAGAAAAATTCGCGCTGACACGACGCTTTGCATCTGCAGCAAAGTGGGGTTCGCCACGAACGAATTCGGGTTTCCATCGCTCGTCGTATCAATTCCATATTCTAATTGCAGGTTTTCGATGCCAGTCGCAATGCATTCAGTTGTCATACTGGGCCCGGCACCACGAAGCACCTTGCGACAGAGTGTTGGGATTCCATCACCGGCAACATTTGCGAAGTTGCGGACGAAGTAAATGCTGGGCCGATACTCCCATTCGGAGCGCGGCAACGGAACAACAACGGCCGGTGCTCCAACGATGGGTTCCCTGTGCAGCAGCCCAACAGTGCCATTCGTCAGCAGGTAAATGCTGCCAACGGACGGAATCGCCGTCCGCGCACCGACCACCCGCTTGATTGAGACGACATCGGTACCGGCCTTGAATGTGCCAGCCGATATACAGGAGAAATTGGCCAGCGCATTGGCCGGTGTCGCGTTATCCACGGCAACGACTGAAAGACTTGTAGCGGTACCCGTCTGGACGGTTTGATAAACCCACTCGGGTTGACCTGCCGGCCCACAATCGGTTCCTATCGCCAGGCTGGCATCCAGGGTGATCAATCCGGGCAGCAGCAAGTCCGCGTAATGGCCCGCCATGCTGAGATCATGTGCGATTTCGTTGAGTGCAAATCGAGCATCGTCTTGCATCCGGAGAATATTGTCGTCCTGGTTAAAGCTGTGACTATTGTTCACAAAAACCGTGATCACCGCCGCTCCGACAACCAGGGACAACATCATGGCGATCATCAATTCGATCATGGTCATGCCGAGTTGACTGTTTTTGAGTTTGTGATTCATGGTGTCCTTGCGGCTCTAGAAAGTTGGGTCGATGAAAGTAGGCAACTGAACGAGGCGACGATTCTGGTTGTTCGGGTCGTACTTCCCGGATGCGGCACCACACAGATTTATACCGGAGTCGGTCATCGCAACGGTGCCATACCAGGCGACTGTCACAACATACACATTCGCGTTAACGGCCTGATCTCCGTCAATAACGCTCTCCCAAAACCAGAGGTCATGCGTAGCTTTTTGAACAGAGTTACAGACGGATACGCCTGTGCAGCTGGGCGCAGGCTCATTACCCAGAACGCTGCCACCCAGATCCCCGGCCGCCAGATAGGTGGTCATGGCGTCCCCGTTGGTGCGCATGTCTTCCAGCAGCCCATTCGCAATCTGTACGGCGGTCGCCCTTTGCAAGCCCTCGAAATTTGCTCTTTTGGACACCGTTTGCAGGCCAGCTACGGCGAGCATGCCAACGCTGAAGACAACGACGGCAACCAATAGCTCGATCAGAGAGAAGCCACGCTGGCGTGAATTGATGATGTTTATCATTTATCTGACTCTCTTTGCCCGTCAGGAGCAGCTGGGGTCGCTGCCATCTGCTTCTACGTCCGAGAGCCGTGGTCGACCCGCCAGATCCAAGATAATGACCCTGGCATGTTCCGCGCCGCGAGAATCACAAACCGTGAATTCACCCGAATTGGCGTTGATCGTGGCATTCATTACCCGACCATTCGGTCGATACATGAAGTAACGGGCAAATTCGGAGGATTCAATGGTGAGCCCCTTTATCGCTGGTCCAGTGCCGATAATGACTTCACCTGCATCCACCGTTTGATCGCTATCGGTGTCCCCGAACAAAATCCAGCCACGATCCCAGCCAACATTTTCACAAGTTACGCCGTTGCTGCTGGCACAAACTGTAACCCGCTCATTCTTGGTAATGGCAGCACTTCTCGCCAGGTGCATCGTAGAGACAAACTCATTGATGCTGGATGATTGACGAGAATTCAACAGAAAGACGGTTACGCCGGGCACGGCCATGGAGATAAGAACGGTTGCGACACCGAGTGTCGTCATCAATTCGATCAGTGTAAATCCGCGTTGCTTTCGATTTAACATAAATCAATTCCTACCGTCTTCGCTTTGAACACTGTGAGGGGATGATGAAACGCCCCGACTACAAGTTGCATCGTACTGGTTCCAAGCCTTCCAGACTGCGACACAGATCGTTTTTCGTACACAGAGGCGCGTTTTCACAGGCAAAACCGTGACGTGTGTCCGATCTTATGACCAACGAAGTTGTGGCTGCGCCAGAAACCGTATTCGTCTGCTAGCGTCTCCGCACAGACGCGGCGATCTGTGGTAATGCGAAACCGGAAATCGCCGCTGCCCGCCTTGTTAATCAAGCGTCGAACCAATGACGACGGCCACACGGAAGTCTGCAAATCCCAATCAACATGGTTTGCGGCTTCGCTATTCACTCGAAAAATGCAGGCCCTTTTATGCACAATATTCTTCCCACCCAGTCGGCTTCCGGAGCGCGTGAATACTCCGGATTCGCAATCATTATGCGGATCGGAAAAAGTCAGGGGTGTGAATAAAGTCCCAATCTGTCGGCCATTCCTGGAATTTCCGACAGGAGGTGGTGGCCGGCGGACCAGCGGTAAGATTATTGAGCTACAGGAACTGTTATGGCGATTCCGAGCGGACGCCCTGCTTTCTTTCTCGTGACATAACGCGGTATCGCGGCGACCGGAACGGCCTACGCTGCGGTCTTTTTGAGGTTCCTGACCTTGGCCTCACTTGCCCAGATCACTGTTTTCAACAGATGCCTGGTTAGCCTCCGCCAGCGCTTCCTCGGCGAGGATTTCGTCTATGCGCTCGAACTCAAGCATGACCGCTTGTGCGAGCTTTTCTGTGCCCTCGCCGCTGACCGCGCTTATTTCAAAAACCGGACCCTGCCATCCCAGATCGCTCAATAACGCGTCGCATGCACCGGACCGCTGGTCTTCAGCCAGAAGATCCATCTTGTTGATCACCAGCCAACGTGGTTTCGTTGACAAATCCTCCGAGAATTTAGAGAGTTCTTTCTCTATCGATCGAAATTCGCCGGCGGGATCAACCGAGTCATCAATAGGCGCAATATCAACGAGGTGCAGTAAAAGACGCGTGCGTTGCAGATGCTTCAGGAACTGGATACCAAGACCGTAGCCCTCTGCAGCTCCCTCAATCAAGCCGGGCACATCTGCCATGACAAAGCTCTGTAATGGTCCGACAAAGACGACGCCAAGATTGGGATGCAATGTGGTGAACGGATAATCAGCGACTTTCGGCTTGGCGGCCGACAAGGAACGGATCAGTGTTGATTTGCCGGCATTTGGCATGCCAACCAAACCGACGTCCGCAATGATTTTAAGCTCCAGTCGCAGACGCCGTGCTTCACCATCAGTACCACGGGTGATTTTACGCGGGGCACGATTAACACTGCTCTTGAAGCGCGTGTTTCCCAGACCGCCATGGCCTGCTTCCGCCACCTTGAGTTGCTGACCAACCTCCGTCAGGTCCCCGATACACTCACCTGTATCCACATCATGAATGACGGTTCCGCATGGCACGGTGATATGGAGGTCATCGCCTGATTTGCCCGTCTGGTTCTTCCCTGCCCCGGGCTGGCCATTTTCTCCAGCGTACCTGCGCGCAACCCGAAAATCCGCCAGGGTATTGGTGGCGTTGCTCGCCACAAGAAAAACATCACCACCATGACCGCCGTCACCACCGTTAGGACCTCCCTTTGCCACAAACTTCTCGCGCAGGAAACTCAGGCAGCCGTGACCACCGTTACCGGCTTTAACTCGAATGGTGGCCTCGTCAACAAACATCATAATTACGGTCTCAACAACGAATTCCGGCTGCTCTGCAGGCCTCAATGACCTTCATAAGGTGCTGGCAGCGTTTTCGATCAGCATAAGTTTAACGCCTAAATGAAAAGCCCCGCGTAGCGGGGCTTCGAATTCAATCTGCTAGTAGTCCAACAAGGTATGCGGCATTTGCCGCGTGGCTTCATATCACGTTGACATGCTGTCGATTTTTCGGCCCTTTTTTCTGGAATTTCACAACGCCGTCCTGCTTCGCGTACAAGGTGTGATCACGTCCTATACCTACATTCACTCCAGGGTGAACCTTGGTGCCACGCTGGCGAATGATGATGTTGCCCGCAATTACATGCTCACCGCCGTAAATCTTGACGCCCAGTCGTTTACTTTCCGAATCGCGACCGTTCTTAGTGCTGCCGCCTGCCTTTTTATGAGCCACTGCAATATTCCTTCTGTTTATCAAAAACCGGTGTGTTTATCACCGATGCTCTCGAATTCTGTATGAGCTACTTGCTCGTTTTCTTGCTTGCTTTCTTTTTCGCCGCCTTCTTGGCCGGTGCCTTTTTCGCAGCGTCTTTCTTCGCGGCGGGCTTTTTAGTCGCCGCTTTCTTTGCCGCTGGTTTTTTCGCTGCTGCTTTCTTGGTGGCTGGCGCCTTCGCTGCTGTAGCTTCCTTGGGCGCTGCTTTGCTCGCCGAACTGGCACCAATAGCAGTAATTTCTACTTCGGTAAAAAATTGCCGATGTGTACCCTGACGCAGGTAATTTTTCCGGCGACGAAACTTTACGACCGGTACCTTACGGCTCTTGCCTTGCCGCAAAACCGTTGCTGTCACTGACGTGCCTGCCAGCAATGGGCTGCCAACTTTGATATCTGTGCCCTCGCCTACGAGCAAAACCTCATCAAAATTGATGCTCGCGCCCTCGTCAACGTCTAACTTTTCGACCTGAAGGCGATCGCCTTTCATAGCCCGGTACTGTTTGCCGCCCGAGCGAAAAACTGCGTACATCGTTACATGCTCCATTTTGCAAGTCGCATAACGTTGCAACTTACTGATAATTAAGTATTTATTGGGATCTAGCCGACCGAAAACCGGTGTCCGTCGAGACTCCAGTCCCAAGGGAGCCGGAATTCTATAGATTTGGCGCCTCCGGGTCAACGCTGAGCGGCGACAAATATTACTTTAATTCAACGGCTTGCATTTGGACCAAATATGCCTTGAATTGTTGAATGTGTCGCCAAGAATCTGCTTTTCAGGCATTATCGGCGACGCGATGCAGGCTGCTGAAAACAATACCGATTACACAACGTTCGAGGATGTAAAAGACCTCGCCAACGATGACATGCTGGCGGTCGATCATTTGATCCGAAAAAGCCTCCAAAGCGATGTGGCCCTCGTATCGCAAGTATCGGCATACATCGTAACAAGCGGCGGGAAACGTCTGCGGCCACTCATTGTATTGCTCGCGGCTCAGGCACTCGGCTACACAGGCAAGCAACATATTGCCGCAGCCGCCATTATTGAGTTCATTCACACCGCAACTCTTCTACACGATGACGTCGTCGATGGCTCATCGCGGCGACGCGGGCAAGATACGGCCAATACGGTGTTCGGCAACCAGGCCAGCGTACTTGTCGGCGATTTTCTTTACTCGCGCGCTTTCCAGATGATGGTCGACATTGGCCACATGCCCGTTATGCGGATTCTTGCCGATGCGACCAACACCATCGCCGCCGGCGAAGTCATGCAACTCATGAACGTCCATGATCCGGATGTCAGCGAAGAAAACTACAGCCAGGTCATTTATCGGAAAACAGCGCGGTTATTTGAAGCTGGCGCCCAGATAGCGGCGTTGCTGGCAAATCGCGACCCAGGCGATGAAAAGGCAATGATGACCTACGGTCAATGCCTGGGCACGGCCTTCCAACTCATCGACGACGCCCTCGACTACGACGCGTCACCCGACGAATTGGGCAAGAATTTGGGTGATGATCTGGCGGAGGGCAAACCGACCTTGCCGCTCATCTATGCCATGGAAAACGGCAGCCCTGCGGAACGCGCTTTGATTCGTGATGCTATCGAGTCTGACGGATTGGAAAAATTGCGCGAAGTTCAGGCTATTATTGAATCAACCGGCGCACTGAAATACACGACAGCGTGCGCCCGGGAGGCAGCCGATCAAGCCATCGCTTCATTGTCTGGAATTCCGGATTCAGACTACAAAGAGGCGATGATCGCCATCGCGGATTTCGCTGTAAAACGGCGTTCCTGAAGAAGCGGTGACCCATTAAAGAGACATGAATTCCAACAGTTTGTCAGGGTACTCACTTCGTGTGATACGACAAAACGACAGACTATTTATCACTCCCAGCAATAATTTGATTCCTGAGAACGCCGACTCCCTCGACTTCTATTTCTACGACATCACCTGGCTTCATCGCGCTCGTCGCACCGGGAGTCCCGGTGAAAATCAGATCCCCCGGATACAAAGTGACATACTTGCTGATATAGCTCAGAACAGCGTGTGCGTCATGAATCTGGTCAATGCTGCTTTGGTCTTGCATCGTTTCACCATTCAAACGCGTCTGCACTCTCAGATCCAGGTAATTCAGGCCACTCACGATTATCGGCCCCAGCGGTCCGAAGTCATCCGAACCCTTCGCCCTGAACCATTGCAGGTCATTCGCCTGCCAATTGCGTTCGCTGATATCGTTGCCCGCGGTGACACCAAAAATATACTCGTGTGCATCTTCCGGCGACACATGGCTAGCCGTCTTGCCTACGACCAGAACAAGTTCTCCCTCGTAGTGCAAATCGGTTGCGTCCTCTGGGTAGGTAACGTCTGCGCCTGGATCTGCTATTGAAGTAGGCAGTTTCAGGAACAGTGGTGGATACTCAGGAATCGGCCGATTCTCTTCGTGCGTCATATTCTCGCGATGGCTGACATAGTTGTAACCAACAGCGATGACCTTTGACGGTTCCGCAGGAGCCAATAGAACGACATCATTGATGGAAACTTTCTTGCCGGTGGAGCGGCCCCCATTCCAGGGCGCACCATCGAGTTCATTGACGGTCCCGTTTTCCAACAACCCGTAAGCGGTTGTATCGCCATGTTGATAGCGAACAAATTTCGAAACTTCTTGCGCCATTGAATTTCCTTGCCAAACGATGCTTAAGCACAGCGTTATGAACATAAGGGTGTGCCGTATACTGATCATAGGGTCTCCAGGCTTGACCGCTTTGTTGGGATAGAGAGAGAGCTGGTCGGGCTGGCAAGATTCGAACTTGCGACCCTCTGACCCCGAGACAGATGCGCTACCAGACTGCGCCACAGCCCGACCGAGGGCGGGATTCTACAGCAGGTCTACCGTCCGGGCCAAGCCCTGATAACTGCCGGGCACGCATTTACCGCAAACAATGTTCAAAACACCAGATTCAGCATCACCAGCGACACGATCAGGAACAGGAGGGTCATCATGCTGCCTGCACGCAGAAAGTCGGCAACCCGGTAGTCGCCGGGACCCATAATCAGTGCATTCACCTGGTGGGTCGGAATCACGAAGGAATTGGAAGTCGAGATCGCCACAGTCAGCGCAAACATGGCCGGATCGGCGCCTGTCGCAATAGCAAGATTGATTGCAAACGGCACCAGCAGGACCGTAGCGCCAACATTTGACATGACAAGCGAGAAAATAGTCGCCAATACAGCCACCATGGCCTGCAGGATCCAGGGCGCGACACCGCCTAAGTGCACCAGCAAGTGCCGCACGAGGTAGTCGGCAGTTCCCGACGTTTCGACGGCGATACCCAGAGGCAGCAGTCCGGCCAGCAGGAATACTGTCTTCCAGCTTACCGCTTTGTAGGCTTCATCCATCGACAGCACGCCGAATACGATCATGCCGACAGCCCCCGTCATGAGTGCGATGGGCAGGGCGATATTCGTAAGAATTATCATGCCGATAGCAAGGCCGAAAAATGTCAACGCCAAGGCAACTTTGTATGGCTGCTGGGATTCACGCGGGTAATTCGATGTCACAATCACGAAGTCGCGGTCTTTCTCGAGCCGCGTCAGGTACTCCCAGCGCGTATGGCACACAAGCATGTCGCCTGCCTCAAACGGCACCGTTGCGATCTTGTCGGTGATCGCCTTGCCAGCACGCACTATGGACAACAGACTGAGCCCGTAGGTCATGCGAAAGTGCATCTCTTTCGCCGATTGACCGATGAGTGTGGAATCAGGTGGAACTACAGCTTCCGCAACGCCGGCAATTGAACGTGCGAGCATATGCCGGAAATCGCGAAGTTTCGGCCGCAGTGTCAGCTTGCCAGCGGCGACAAATGCTTTCAGCTTGTCGGGTTGCGCAATGATGGCCAACGTCGCAGGCGCAGCGATCAGTGCTTCGACCGGTGGCGATACCAGGATTTTCCCGGCGTAGCTCGAGGCTACGATCCGAACATCGTATTCGCTTTGTACAGCAGCTATGTCCCGACCAACCAAAGTGCTGTCCAGCGATACCTCGACTTCGCGAACAGCTGCATGGACACCGTGCAGACGTCTCATGTAGCGCACAGTTCCGGTACCTCGGGTTGCGCTCACACTCGTTCCTTCAGGCAATACGCGTTTGCCGAATATGACGAAGAAAACCAATGTAGACGCGACCAAAGCAAGCCCCACCGGTGCCACCGAGAAAAGCCCGAATGGCTCCATGGCCTGATCCGCGCTCACGCCACGATTCGAATTCTCGATGAGATCGTTCAACATGATCAGCGGACTGGACGCCACCATGGTCACGGTACCGCCTACAATTGCCGCGAACCCCATCGGCATTACCAGCCGTGACATTGGCACGCGTGTCTGCGACGAAATACGCGATACGACCGGCAGGAACAGAGCCGCCGCACCAACGTTTTGCATGAATGACGAAACGAGGGCTACTGTGCCGGAAACCAGCGACACAATCTGCTTTTCTGTCTTGCCGCCGTAATGAAGGATTGCCCAGGCGACACGCTCCATCACGCCCGTTTTGTCAAGACCACCACCGAGAATCATGACTGCGATTATCGATATAACCGCATTGCTCGAAAATCCCGAATACAGGATGTCGGGTGTCAGCATGCCTTCCAGGCCGGGCACGTAGATCAGCAGCCCCAACAGAGTCATTACCAGAAGCGCTGCGACATCAACGCGCAATAGCTCCGTAGCAAACACAATCACGGCGAAGACGACGATCGTCATGATGATCGACATTTCGGTGGTTAATACTGGTAACGCATCCATGCATTACATTATAGGGATGTCGGGGCGATGTTACCGCTAAATAACAGCGCCTGGCCCACCGCTTAGCGGCTAAAGAAAAGAATTCTTACCGGATCCGCAAACATTGATCCCGGCTGACAGGGTGACGGTAGCTACTGGTCGGCCAGATATAGTCGACGGCGGTGGTCACAATGTACTGGAAGCCCACACGTTACTCAGCTTTAGATATGCGAATTGAGATATCCAGGCCAGGGTTTCATCCCTTTGCAGTTTGCGTTTGTCTGCCGGAATACTCGACTGGCACAGCAACATGATCTCGCCGGATTCGAACCCGCTAACCGGCTGTTGCCTGTTGTTCTGCGAGTTGTTCACGACAGGACGACCAATACAAAGGTTGCAAACATGAGTGCAAGAGTTACCCAATGCAAAACCGGTTTTCCGCTGTAGCAAATTTCTTTAGACATTCTGTTCTCCCGACATTTGGACAGGTATCGCCCTGTGATCCACCCATTCAGCCTATCGGATCAATCGGTTTTGAACTTGGCAAAATACCTCAGCATCTATTCATTTGACGTCCTTTTCGACAATGAATGGGGGAACGCAGATATTGACCAGGAGGCCCTGAATCTGGAAAAAAGCAGCTGATTCTCCTTCTGGCCCGGAGCTGGCGACAACACTGAACCTGGCTTGATCTTGCTTCGCAAAGGAAATTTATTATTAGTCCGCAGACTCTTGATATTGCCTGGGACTCAACGAGGTCCAACGTTTGAAGGCCCTTGAAAAATTGCTCTGTTCTGAAAATCCCAGCAGATAAGCAATTTGTGCATGTGAATATTTTCTGTCACGCAGATAATTCTCCGCGAGGCCGCGCTGGGTACTTTCCAGGACGTCACGATAGCTCAAACCCTCTGCTTGCAATTGACGTTGCAGGGTGCTCGTACTGCGATGCAGCTGGCTGGATACCATCCCCTGATCCACCTTGCCCGAAGGCAACAAATCGATGAGCAGCCGCCTGACTTGTGATGCAACTTTATGCGGGTCAAGCGCTTCTATATATTGCTCGGCAATTTTGTCGGTCGCTTTTGCGATATCCGGTGTTCCATGAGGTAATGGTTCATTCAGGGTATCCTTGTTGAAATGAAAACTCCCTATTTCGGAATTGAACTGTACAGGCGCACGCAAGGCATCCCGATAAGCGTCCGGATGTACCGTGGCCGGACAGGTCAATTCCACACGGAGCGGACGAATTTCCTTCTCCGCAACAATATCGCAAAGCGCCAGTATTGCCGTCATGCCGCAATCGATGCCCTCTTTCGGCGGTGATTTTGATGCGTCAGGAAAGATGGCCGACAACACATAGCTGTCGTGGGTTTCGCTCAGGCTGACTTCTACCGACGCCGTAGACATCAGTTGTTGGTAGCGAGCGAGCCGCTGCATGCCACCGAGCAATGTCGAACTCGCCATCCACGAATATCCAAAAGCGTAAAAATGAGCCGGTCTGGCGTACTTCCCCGTCTTCAGGCCAATCGCCTCGTCACCGGACGCTTCTTTGCTGAGCTCCCATAACTTGTGAATTTTAGACAGCGGCACCCTCTGCTGCGGAGAAGTCACGCCACCCAGCGGCACGCCTGCGCTGGCGAAGATCGGCGCAGGGTCCACGCCGTACTCTTCTTGCAGGGCCGTTTCGAGCAGACCGGTGATTGATCGCAATGTGGATGGTTCGTACAGCATACGGGGTGTATTGAATCGAAGATGACAGAATTAGACAAGAGTGAAGTAGAGGATATCACTACATTGTCCGCATGCAGAATTTCGAACTTAAAAAGAAAACCGGCCCGACAGGAGATCGCGAGCTTGAGACTGCCGATGCCGTTGCGCGAACTGCCCACATCTGGATCCGCTCGCTGTGCCTGACTGAATTACAGGACACAGATGAACGTTTTGCGATGGCTGCAGGTCTTGTTGCAGGGCTCTGCAGTCGACTTGAACTCGACGCCAGGGTGCAGGAACTCGTCGCCTATGTGTACGCACTAATCGATGACGAGGGCGCACAGGCGTTGGCCACCTCACGAATGATGCTTTCCAGGTCTGCTCAACCGGAACATCAGCACGCCTACAAAATAGGACAGGAAGAAGCAGCGGCGATCGTCGAAATGCTGACCTACCTCGGGCCGAAAACATGAACGGCCTGCGATATCAGGGTAATCCAAAAACGAAACCGGAACCCACCGAAGGAGTTGACATGTCAGTTGCCAGACAAATTCGATACGGCATTGGTGGCTTCATGCTGAGTCTGGCCATGATTGTACTGGCCGCCATGAGCCTGCAGTTTGTATTTTCTTCTTTCTGGAACCCGCCGCAAAGTTTTATTGTGGCGTATGGCACCCAACTGGCTATCTTGGTCACTGCCGTTGCGTTCTCGTGGATCTGCCTGCTGAGCGCGCTCAGAAACAAGGCGATGATTGCTGGCGTCTGGTCCCAGATTTATGCATTCATTGGCCTGGCTGCCGTCGGCTTGGCTGTTGCTGTATTTTGCTAGACAAAGCATGCAAGCAATCGTCTGGAATTTCACATGCATTCTGATCCCGCTGGTCGGGATCAGCCATGCGTCGCGAATGATCTTGTTGTCCCTCCTCCCTGCCAGAGTAGGGGAGCATATTCGCAAGAAAGATATGCCAGCCGTCACTGATCCCTGCCTACGCGAATAGAAATCCACCCATCGCAACGCTCTGCCAGTCCGGGCCAGGTTCCCTCGTGGCTCCAGGCCACTTTTCGTAGAAAAGCACCTGAGAAGGATGAGTGATAGACTTGCGCGTACAAGCCGGGGGCAGGTTCCAGTGACCATCAAAAACATTACGCCAATAAGGCTGATTATCAGATTGGTGGCTTATTTCATGCTGCTGACAACACTGATTTCAGCCGTACTGGTATTCGATTCCGGTGCACTCGACTATATGCCTCTTGGCGGAACCGACGCGATTGAGCGTTTCGGCCAGCAGATCGAATCCGTACAGTCTCTCCTCGCTGGAGCTGCCTCAGACGGAAGCGAACAAGTCACGGCGGTGACCGGAAGCACCGTCGCTCGTGTACTCCTGTTTCTGAGTGCAACATTGCTCGGCACTACCCTCCTGATGATTCCCATAGCATGGACCTATACGGCAACCAGTTTTGACTCCGGACCATCAAAGGTATTCGTGCGCGCACTCATCGTGTTGCCCATTTGTGCAAGCACGGTCGTGCTGCTCATCCAGGATAGCCTGGCACTCGCCTTCGGCTTGGCGGCATTGGTTGCAGCAGTACGATTTCGGGTTGCACTCGCCGAAGCCATTGATGGAATCTACATTTTTGCGGCGATCTGCATAGGGCTTGCGGCTGGAATCGGGCATCTCGGCGTTGCCGCTGTAATGGCAATGTTTTTCTGTTTGATAAACGCCGTTTTGTGGCACATTGATTACGGCAGAAATCCAACAGACGATGCCAGGCAACAAGCCAAGCGAGCGAAGCTGAACAGGCAAACTGGTTAGCCCTCAGTCGGCACAAGAACACCAAAGTCTGCAAAAACAATATAAATTGTAAGTACAATTCCGATCAATGCCAGGCCCATCGGTTTGGCAAGTCGCCACGGTGTCATATCGACAGCACCGACATCTTCCTGTCGAAATTCTGCTTCGCGCGGTGCTACTTCACCGATGACCAGCATCAGAATCAGCAACCAGGCGAACACTATGCCCAGAAAATGAAATTCGTGAATGGACGCTACAATGATATCGAAAGGGGGCACGAAATAGCCGATTGCAATCGCTGCAAATCCCACGACCAGTGCTAATTTTGCCGCTATTGGCGGCACACGATTTGTTGTCATGCCGACGAATACAACAGCAAATATCGGGATGAAATACATGCCATTCATTTTCTGCAGGTAACCAAAAATACTGGCTGTATTGGCGAGCAATGGAGCAATACTCATGGCGACTATCGCAATCGTCCAGCCGAAAATCTTACCAGTACGAACCACGGCTTCTTCGCTGGCGGTTTTCTTCAATACACTCTTGTATAAGCCCAAACTAAACAACGTGCAGGAACTGTTCAATGCAGAATTAAAACTGGACAAAATTGCACCGATCATGGCTGCGGCGAAGAAACCGGTCAACGGTGCCGGAAGCACCTTGTTGACAAGCATGCCGTAGGCTTTGTCTGGTTGCACGGTTTGATCAATGAATACCGAATAGGCGAGCATGCCCGGAATCACGAGATAGAGTGGGCCCAGCAACTTCAGCGCCCCGGTCAACAGAACGCCTTTTTGCCCCTCCGCCAGACTGCTGGCACCGAAAGTTCGCTGGATGATCTGCTGATTGGTTGTCCAGTAGAATAAATTCAGTAGCAGGATACCTGTGAAAATCGTGCCGAACGGTACGGATGAATCCGCTCCGCCGACGGAATTCAAGCGCTCATTCTGTTGCTCAATCACCAGGCTTACGCCAGCGGACATACCGGCACCACCACCCAGGTGCGATAGCGCGAAACCGGTGATCATGAATCCGCCGACAAGCAGGCCGATGCCGTTCAGGGTGTCAGATACGGCAACGGTCCGCAGGCCACCGAACAGGGCATAAACCGACCCGATGATGCCCACCGCCCAGACAATCAACCACAGCGCAAGCGTATCCGGATTCGTATTCAGCATCTCCGGCAAACCACCGAGGAGGGACGGAACGTCCATGATTCCCATCATCGCGATTGCTCCCGTGTACAAAATGATGGGCAGCAAAATTCCGACATAAGCCATCAGAAAGATCAGATTGGTGATGACTTGCGTCTGGTGATCGAATCGAATCTCAAGATACTGCGGAACCGTAGCAACACCGCTCTTGAGAAACCTGGGCAGGAAAAACCAGGCCATGAAAACAAGGGCAACTACGGCGACCACTTCCCAGACCATAACACTGAGACCATCGACGAATGCTGCCCCGTTCAGGCCCACCATCTGTTCGGTAGACAGGTTGGTTAGGAGTAACGAGCCTGCAATCAGTGGGAATGTGAGCGATCGACCGCCAAGAAAGTAGCCCGTACTGCTCTTGTGGTCATCGTTTCGCGTGATCCGCCAGGTCAACACGCCAACAAGTGCCGTAAAGAACAGGAACGAAATAATAGTTGTCCAATACAATAACCGGACCCTGCCTATGAGTTGATTGTCATGATTCTCTTACATGCTGCGTTCAGATTGTTACGATTTGCCTGGCTCTTCACACGTCTGCTGCCAGTGGATCCGCATAATGCTTTTGAGACACCCCACGAAGACTTTCCGCAGCCTGTTCCGGGGTGAGATCTCGCTGGGACTCAGCAAGCATTTCATAACCGACCATGAACTTCCTGACAGATGCCGAGCGCAAAAGTGGCGGATAGAAATGTGCATGCAGCTGCCAGTGTGTGCTGTCCTCCGCGCCGAAAGGAGCGCCGTGCCAACCCATGGAATAAGGGAATGAAGTCTCGTAAAGATTATCATATCGAACCAGCAATTGCTTTAATGCGACAGCAAGATCAGCGCGCTCTTCACTCGACAAGTCCGGAAGCCGAAGCACGTGCCGCTTCGGCATCAGTATAGTTTCGAATGGCCATGTTGCCCAATACGGTACTACGGCCAGCCAGTGAGTCGTATCTATGACGACTCGCTGCTGCAAGTCCAGTTCGCGCGACAGGTAATCCTTCAGGAGAATACCGCCAGTGTCCTTTTTGTATTCGGCTTGCCTGACATCTTCCATGGCTGGAATATCCGGCAGCCTGTTGCTGGCCCAGATCTGGCCATGAGGGTGAGGATTCGAACACCCCATGGTCGCGCCCTTGTTCTCGAATACCTGTACCCACCGGTAACGCGCTCCCAACTCCCGTGTTTGCTCAGCCCAGGCATCGATTACGCTCAAGAAACCCTCCCGGGACAATTGCGCCAAGGTCAAATCGTGGCGCGGCGAAAAGCAGATGACACGGCAAATACCCTCTACAGATTCGTGTTGGAAAAGCCTGTCCGACGATGGCGTGGATTCCGCGGCATTCTGCGCGTGCAACAAAGCCGGATAGTCATTATCAAAAACGAAAACATCCTCATACCTGGCATTGGTACCGCCCCCGGCTCTCTCATTACCGGGACAAAGGTAGCAACTCGGATCGTATGCCTCACGATGATCGTCAGAAGCTTCCTCTTTTTCCCCCTGCCACGGACGCAGCGCACGATGCGGTGAAACCAGAACCCATTGTCCAGTGAGAGAATTCAGGCGCCGGTGCGGGCTATCGCCAACAATCAATTTTCGAATCTCATTTGTTATTCCTTAATGACATGCGCGCCCTGCGCTGGTCGACTGGTGAATCCGTCGGGCTTGATACCTGTGATTTGCTCGTACTTGAAAACGAGAGATTCAATGAGTTTTTCCGCTTTTTCCGATTCCACGATACTGACTGTGCAACCGCCGAACCCGCCACCGGTCATGCGCGAACCCAATACTCCGCCCTCAACACCTGCCTCTCGAGCGAGCTCGACGAGAATATCAAGCTCGTCGCAACTTACATTGAAATCATCCCGCAAAGATTCGTGACTGGCGTACATAAGCTCGCCAACACGCTCCCACTTTCCGCTTTCAGCCGCTTTCGCGGCTTCCACTGTTCTTGCGATTTCGGTTACAACGTGGCGAGCACGGCGATACTCGGTCGCACTCAACATCTCACTGCAGGAACCCAGACTGTCCATTGTTACGTCTCGCCAGCTCGACTGCTGCAATTTTTCGAGTACTGACTGACACTGTGCGCGCCTCTTCGCGTACTCACTACTGCTCAATTCATGAGCCACATTGCTATTGACGATCAGAATAGTAATTTCCTCGATCGGGAATGGGATCGCCTGAATTTTCTGTGCACGACAATCAAGCAACATCAACTCATCAGGCTTTCCAAATACGCTGCTGAACTGGTCCATGATGCCACACGGTACACCAACAATTTCCTGCTCGGCGGCCTGACATAGCAGGGCTTTCTCGACCGGTTCCAGATCGGTTTGGGTTAACAACTCCAAAACCGTTGCAGTCGCAACCTCGAGAGCGGCACTGCTTGAAAGCCCGCCACCCAGAGGTACATTTGAATAAATAATCGCGTCAAAAGACGGAATTGCCACACCGCGGGCCATGAAGCCTCTGACAATGCCCTCCAGGTAACGACACCAACCGTTTGAACCGGATCTGTGCGTCGCCTGCAGCGAAACTATAACGGCTTCCTGCAAATTTGAGCTGTAAAATTCGGCGAAAGGTCCGTCGCTACCGTCGTTAGGTGCTGCCGCAATGACGACGTACCGCTCAATCGCCATCGGCAAACACAGCCCATCGTTGTAGTCGACATGCTCTCCGATCAAATTGACGCGTCCGGGCGCAGCGACAATGAATTCCGGTGACCGCGAGTATCGCGCGTGAAACTCGTTTTCAGCTGCGTTAGCGAGTTCACTGATTGAATAGTAAGAACCAAGACTGACCATGCTCGCGCCGCTATGTGAAGTGTGAGGCTCTATATTTCACATAATTTCTCAAGAAAACCAGAATTGTTCCGATCATGTTCAATTTCTTGCCGCCGGGCGAGTAATATCCCTGGCCCGGACTAGTCTATTGCTGGCGAATTCGCGCTAATTAGGAACGGATTCCGGTGCATCTTGCAAAGAAGCACTTTCCTCCCGAATGTTGCTTGTCAGGCTTGTGAGTTTCGGGTCATCCCACCTGGATCGAAGGCATTCATTGCACGACTCCCACGGAGATCGCCTATGCGCCTGGCAAGTGATTGCGCCCAGCCATGAACCAGCAGCAGACTCCCGTCCCTGGCAACAAATTTTCTCTCTCGGGTTGCCCCAGTCGTTCGTGATTTGTTGCGTTGCGTGATCATCAGGTCCCTGGACCCGATCATCAGACTCGGCCAACTGAATACTTCGATGCCGATTTGTGCATTGCCGTATTCGCCGCAGAACTCTTTCGGACCCTGTATTTCAATGCGACGGAAGCCACTGCGAAACAATAAACTGCGACGGCCATTTGCGTCCGACCATCCAATGAACTGGTGCGAATCCAGTAACCCCACTTTTCGACCATCAGCAAGAGTGGCGAAGCATTGCGCATAACGCATGGGGGATTCCGCAGAATAATTGACGACATCGCCATGGCTCGCACCATTCAGCGGAATCGCCTTGTCAAGGAAAACCGTTTGTCTGTTCTCATCCATTACTGGTTTTGCAATCATCATTCAGCTTCCTGTTCCGGTCAGGGATACTGCATCCCCATCTTCGAGGAATTGTTCTTCCTCGGTACTCCCATCCATTGCCGTCGTTGACGAGAAACCACCCATGATCGTGTTTTGAACCGCATCGAAGTATCCGGCACCAACGAATGATTGGTGTTTCGCCGCACGAAATCCGAACTGCTCATCCGAAAACTCCTGCTCCTGTAATTTCGAGTAGGCGTACATGCCCTCGTCTTTATAGGCCCGGCTCAGCCTGAACATACTTGAATTTAATGCATGCCACCCCGCCAACGTAATGAACTGGAACTTGTAGCCCATGGCACCGAGATCCTCGCGGAAAGTCTTCATCGTGCTGTCGTCCAGATTCGCCTTCCAGTTAAATGAGGGTGAGCAATTGTAGGCCAGCAGTTGTTCCGGATACCTGGCGTGGATCGCGTCGGCAAAACGCTGTGCCTGTGCAAGATCGGGCTTTGACGTTTCGCACCAGATGAGATCGGCATGAGGCGCATATGCCAGACCACGTGCTATCGCCTGATCTATGCCTGCGCTCGTCTGGAAGAAGCCTTCTGGTGTTCGCTCACCGGTAAGGAATCGCCGATCGCGCTCGTCCGTGTCGGACGTAATCAAGTTAGCGGCGTCTGCATCCGTTCGAGCGATCAGGACTGTCGGCACACCGCAAACATCCGCTGCCAATCGAGCGGAGGTAAGTTTGGCGACCGCCTCTTGTGTTGGTACCAGAACCTTGCCTCCCATATGCCCGCATTTTTTTGCAGAGGACAACTGGTCCTCGAAATGCACGCCCGCTGCGCCGGCACGAATCATGCTCTTCATCAATTCAAACGCATTAAGATTGCCACCAAATCCGGCTTCAGCATCCGCGATTATTGGCGCAAACCAGTCAATGCTCGTGTCCCCGTTTAACGCATGGATCTCGTCTGTACGTTGAAACGCGTTGTTGATTCGCTCAACCATCTTTGGAACTGAATCCACTGGGTAGAGACTTTGATCCGGATACATTTCACCGGCACTGTTGCCATCACCGGCGACCTGCCAACCCGAGCAATAAATCACCTTCAGCCCGGCTTGCACCTCCTGAATTGCCTGGTTACCGGTCAACGCGCCCAACCCGCAGACAGGGCTTTTTTCGTTGAGCAATCGCCAGAATTTTTCCGCGCCAAGACGTGCGAGCGTGTGTTCGATATTGACCGTACCGCGCAACCTCACCACGTCCTCCGCACTGTAGGTACGCTCTATGCCCGTCCAGCGCGGGCTATTAGCCCAATCCGCCTCGAGTTTTTCGATTTGTTCGTACTGCGTCATTGCATCCTCCGGGGTTCGCGGCCATCCAGGTTCGGACAATTGATGAACTTCGATCCTTCGGGAGGTATAGTACCCATGATTAAAGAGTAATTTCACAGTAAAAATTTCACAGTGTTAATTTCACAAATGGACTCGACATGAGCACCCAACAGGGCTTGCGGCGCAAATCTCATTTTCTCGGCACAAAAATCAAGTCGCTCAGGAAGCGCAATCATTTAACGCTGGAAGACTTGTCCGTTCGTTGCATACAGATTGACGCCAAAGCCGCACCCTCGGTGTCCTATCTGTCAATGATCGAGAATGGCAAGAGAGTTCCGTCGGAAGACCTGTTGCAGATCATTGCGGAAATTTTTCAAAAGGAAATGAGCTGGTTTTTCGATGAATCGCTGGAAGATCGGGTTCTTGATCCTGCCCCCTTTCAATCCGCGGTGGTCGGACTTCCGCTGGAACCCAGTTTTCTCTTTTCCGAAAAACTGTTGCAAATCGCTATTCCCGAATTGCTCTCGCAGACAGGAACTACGGGACGACAATTCGCGCACCTTTTGATTCGAGCACACCAGGAATCGAAGCGAAATCGTTTCCCCGATATTGAACGTGCGGCGGAAAGCGTGGGCAAGAAGCGTTTTCCGTTGCACGTTGAGGATGTATTCGATATCGCAGCCGATGTTGGACTTTCGATTCATTGGTTCGATAAATCCCCGTTCAAGGACCGTGGCGATACGGGCATTCCGCTGAAAACAACCATTCGTTCTTTTTTTGACGCACCGAACAAAGTGTATTTGAACACTGTGCTCAAAGAGGTACCCGCTCGCCTCAAATTTGATCTCGCAAACCACATCGCACACAAGATTCTGCACGACGGCGACGGAGCCCGTGCACCGCAAGTCTCGGGAGGGCGGGTGAGCGGCCGCAGGCACGACAGCGACTCGCCGAACGTCGATGCAAAGGACATACTGTTTGCATGGCGCGACTTCGAATGCAGTTATTTTGCCGCCGCATTGCTGGCGCCAAAAACGCCGTTTCGCCAGTTTCTTGCCAAGCACGCTTATGCAATCGATTCTGGCGACAAACTGGATTTGACGATGACCCTTGTCATGAGGCGCATGTCCAGCGTAAGTCCCTACCCCTTCTGGCACTACTTTGATGCTTATCAACCCGGAAACCTGCGTGCCGTGTATCGGGGCAATGGCATCCCGCTGCCGTGGGGAAACATGTCGATGGTTTCCGACCCTTGCCAGCACTGGGCTGTTTTTCGAATGCTCAACACGCGTTCGACCAAACCCTCATCTCAAATCTCGGTGCTCGGTACCGGAGATGATATGCGGCTCTATTGTTGCCAATCGATTCGCAGCAAGGACGCTGCCGGCAATCCGCATGTGCTTTGTGCCGGAGTCGATCTTGCGCCGGCTCTCAGGGCGCAAGATATCGACCCGCTGGCTACCATCGATTCGATCCAGAAAAGCTGCAATACGAGCGGCGGATCCGGCGCCATCCCGGCTGCAGCACGCAGGCAGCTCGAAAGCATCAGCAAGATCCTGAATATTGGCTGGATCGCTGAAGGAGCTGCAAATGACGCAACCATAATTTGCCCTCGCAGCACGAGATGCCCGCGTGAAAAGCACTGTCTCGGCAAGCCAATGCCGAAATTGAAACCGCAGATAGATGAAATCCGCAAAACAGTGCTTGCGAATACCGATAACTAGTACTCCGTCAATGTGATATCGATTCGTGTCATATGAACGCCCCCATCTGTCAACTAATGCTTATTCGCTGCGTTCTAACAACACGCCCTGGTGAAGTCACACTGGAATGTCGATTGAGACCGAATTGAAACGGGGTGTCGGGTGGCGGACGCGCAACAGTTTCGAATCCTGGCCAGCCCCCCAACGAAACGACGAACTCATTGCCTCCGATCGGTAATTTCTATAATATTCCGCCGACTTAAATCTTTGGAACAATCAAATGAAATATATCAAACGCACAACCATCGTAGCTCTGTTGCTGACGGCCACGACTCTGTGGGCGGCAGAAGAAGGCGCAATGATGGACAAACCATCGTTTTCAGCCAGCCATTCGAGAACCATCTCTGCCGTCGTGGAAGCTATAGATCACGAGACGCGCGTGGTTACCGTGCGAAAAGGTGATGGCGAAGAAATCACATTTACTGCCAGTGAAGAAGCCCGCAATCTTGATCAGGTTGCCGTTGGCGACATCCTCGTAGCACAGTACATCGAAACAATTTCGGTCGAGGTTCTGGCTAACGACGGAGCCGGTGCCGGTGCCGCAGGTGTATCTGCAATGGCTCGCTCGGAAAAAGGCGAGATGCCCGCAATGGCGGCGATGGATGTGACGGTGGTTACAGCAACGGTTGAAGAAATCAACCTGGAAATGAACACCTTCAAACTGAGAGGCCCCGATGGCGAAATCTCCCAGTACACAGCTCGGAATCCAGATAACCTCAGACGCGCAGAAGTTGGCGATTTGGTGGTCATTACTGTCACCGAATCCATTGCCATAAAGGTTGAAAAACAGCCTGCTGAATAAATCGTATTAAAATGTTCGTGAAAATGGGCCCCTGAGGGCCCATTTTTTTGTGCAATACTGATACGGCGCAATGGGCAGCATGGATAACGAGATACGCAACTTCCGGGAACATCGAACATGGGCAACAATATTGGTACTTTTCGCAAACGGCTTGCCAACGGTGAACCGCTGATCGGGACATTTATCAAAACGCCCTCCTCCATTGTCGCTGAAGTGATGGGCTATTCGAACCTCGATGTGTTTTGCGTCGACACCGAGCATGCGCCGTTCGGCAGACTGGAACTGGATCTTTGTATCGGTGCATTCCGTGTCGCTGACAAACCCAGCCTCGTGCGCATAGCTGATCATTCGGCGAAAGAGATTCGCTCGGCACTCGACAGTGGCGCAACTGGTATTGTTGTGCCCCACGTGACAAGCGCAGAACAAGCGGCTGCTATCGTAAAGGCCGCTCATTTCGGTGACGGTGGCCGCGGTTATGCCGGCTCTTCCCGGGCAGCAAATTTTACTACCAAGAGCATGGCGGAACACCTGGCAGACAGCAGGGAACAAACCACTGTCATCGTTCAGATTGAAGACATCGCTGCATTGGACAACGTCAAGGAAATAGCAAATGTCGACGGGGTGGATTGTTTGTTCATTGGGCGCGCGGATCTGGCTGTCGCAATGCAGAAGAATGTCTCTGATGACGATGTCATCGCGGCAGTAAAGGGTATCTGTCGGGATGCGCAGGAAGTCGGAGCCGCCGTCGGCATGTATACACCAAGTACCGACGAGATCCCGTCATGGCGAGAGGCCGGAGCCAGCCTGTTCCTGCTGAGTTCGGATCAGTCGATGATGCTTGCTGGTGCAAACGCTTTGGCCGGAATACTCTGACAGTGCAAGCTCGGGATAGGGAGTAGCTTCTTTCGTGGACAGACGTGAAGTAATGCGTGGCCTGGCGGTAATGTTCGGCACCGGACTCCTGCTGCCTATTCGTTCTGCCATTGCACAAGGCCTTGACGCCGTACAACTCACTGGTGCTGCCCTGTTCTGCGACCCTCTGCGTGAAGAGGTAGCGGCGCTGGCCGAGACGATCATTCCCGAAACTGACACGCCTGGGGCACGAGAGGCCGGCGTCGCAGAGTTTATCGAGTTTATGTTGCAGGAATGGTATCCGGTCGAGGACCGTGAGCGATTTCTCGAAGGGATGACGATCTTGCGCCAGCACTGCGGTCGCCAGTACCAGGAATATTTTCCGACCCTCAATCAGGCCACTCAGATTCAGGTTGTAACGGCAATGCAGGATGGGACTATTGAACAATTTGCAGATGGGGGCCGGGAGTTTTTCGACCACATCAAACAATTGACAATATTTGGCTATTACACATCGGAAGTGGGCATGACTGTTGAGCGACATTACTTGCCAGTTCCCGGTGACTACGATGGTGCCTATCCCTACGACAAGGTTCGAACGCTCTTCACGTCCTGAATATCATATGCCACCCTGTTGCCACCGGCAGCGCTGGCCCTTCTTTCGGAGCACTTCGATGCAAATAATCAGGATCCTGCTGTTAATGGTGGTCGGCATTTTGTCGTTGACTGCCACAACGACTGCACAGCAATCAGAAGGTGACCCCTCATTGACGGAAGTCTGGAATCCCGAACCAACGGTGGTAACACCGGGTAGTGCAATGATGCCACCGTCCGACGCAATCGTGCTCTTCGATGGAGCGGATTTGTCGAATTGGCAACACTTAGACGGCAAAGCCGCACAATGGCGAGTCGGTGAAGGAGCCGTAACCGTGGTTGCCGGGACAGGCGATATTCAAACCAGGCAACCATTTGGCGACGTTCAATTACACATAGAATGGCGCACGCCCACAGTCGTCGAGGGAGATGGTCAGGGCCGCGGCAACAGCGGTGTGTTTTTGCAGAAAATCTATGAAGTGCAAGTCCTCGATTCCTTCCAAAACAGGACCTATGCCAACGGCCAGGCGGCCAGTGTTTACAAACAATACATGCCACTGGTCAACGCCAGCAAGAAACCAGGGGAATGGCAGGTATACGACATTGTGTTTGCGGCACCGCGATTTCACGACGACGGCTCATTGGTGAAACCGGCTTACGTCACGGTGTTGCACAATAATGTGCTGGTACAAAATCACGTCGAACTGCGGGGGCCGACGCTTTACATCGGCGAATCGTCATACGCCGCTCACCCTGCGAAGCAATCACTGTTGCTGCAGGATCACGGCAACCCGGTCAGCTATCGAAATATCTGGATCAGGGAGTTGGGCGACGATTAATTTTTGTTGCAGTGGCCGTCCATCATTTTTTCAACCATCTGCCAGATTTCATCAGAGCTGGTTTTCCTTGAGCAACTCTACGGCGTGATCTGCTGCTCTGGCAGTAAGCGCCATATAGGTTATCGACGGATTTACGCACGATGCTGATGTCATCGCCGAGCCATCTGTAACGAATAAATTCGGCGCATCGTGCAACTGGTTCCAGCTGTTAAGCACTGATTCGCGAGGATCATCGCCCATCCTCGCACCGCCCATCTCATGTATTCCCGAACCCGGCGGATAGGGTGTTGCACGTTTTTCAATTTGCGTGCAGCCGGCCGCCTCTAACATCTTCACCGCCTGATCCGTTGCGTCGGCCAGCATGTTCAATTCATTGTCGCGGAATACAACATCGAATTTCATTTGTGGGATGCCGAATCGATCCGTCTGTCGTTCGTCCAGCATCATTCGGTTTTCCTTGCGTGGCAGGATTTCGCAGAACGCATGCAGCGGCAAGCGCCACGGGCCGGGTACGCGCAATTTCGCCTTCAACTCCGCTCCGAAGCCGCCGTGATCCGCAGGCGGCATTCTCCCCTCACCCCACGATTGGAAGTTGTAGCCGCGCACGAAATTCGTTCCGGATTCCTGGCCATCCAGATTCCGGAAACGAGGTACATACATACCTGTAGGCCGTCGACCGTATTCCACGAATTCCGTATACCCGGGCAAGACTCCTGTAGCTCCTGTGCCGAAGGTGTGATCCATCACATAGCGTCCAAGAATGTCATGGTTGTTGCCAAGGCCATTGGGCGCCGCTGCCGATTTCGAATGCAGCAGGACTTGTGTCGATGCGACAGCGGAAGCACACAGGAAAACAATACGCGAACGGTACACGGACCTCTCTTTCGTATTGACATCGATGGTTCGTACGCCGATTATTCGCCCGGATTCTGCATCGTGTTCCAAAGATTCCACGAGCACCTCGGTTTTTACCGTCAGATTGCCCGTTGCGATCGCAGCAGGCAATGTCGAGCTTTGCGTGGAAAAATACGCGCCGAAGGAACAACCGCGATCGCATTGGGCGCGGTTCATACATTTCCCCCTGCCCTGCTCCGGTTTGGCTTCGGTGAGATTTGCAGTTCGGCCGACAGTGACAACCCGCCCGTCAAAATGCTCGGCGACGGCCCGCTTGAAGTGTTTTTCGGCAATGCTCAACTCGACCGGGGGCAGGAACTCCCCATCCGGTAGTTGTCGCAGTCCGAGCCGCTCACCGGAAATACCTGCAAACTTCTCGACGTAGGAATACCAGGGCTCGATGTCCCGATATCGAATAGGCCAGTCGATGCCATGACCGTCCTTCTTGTTGGCCTCGAAATCGATATCGCTCCAGCGATAGCACTGTCTGCCCCAGACAACCGACCGACCACCGAAAATGTCAGAGCGAACCCAGTTGAACGGCGTTTCTTCATTGTTCACATACGGGTTTTTTCTGTCATCGTTGAAAAAATGATAATTCGCCGGGCCAACAACGGGTGACGTATGCGTGAATCGCTTTTCGTGCTGCGCCTCTGGTGGCCATTGCCCCCGATACGGCAAATCGTGACTGCCCCGACCCTCGGTCACATAGTCCCTCCGGTGCTCGACCATCGGGCCTCGTTCCAGAAGCAGGGTTTTGAGTCCCTTTTCAGACAACTCCTTGGCAGCCCAGCCCCCCGTAATGCCCGACCCAATGACAATCGCGTCAATATTGTGAGTAGCCATTCGTCCCCGATCCTTCAGAATTCCAATTTCGCCGTCGCTGTATAACTTCTCGCTGCGCTGATTAGCGAATCCGGCGGATCATCACGCTCGACGAAATAGTGCTGAAAACCCGCCTGTTCGCTGGCAGAAAAAATTCCGGCAAAGTCTATTTCACCGTCACCGACGTCAGCCATCGATCCGTCTGCGTTCATATCTTTCACATGACACATTGGGAACCGACCCGGGTATTTGTCAAAAAATTCAAACGGGTCGCCACCCCCTTTCGTTATCCAGTACAGGTCCATTTCCATTTGCACCAACTCCGAATCTGTTTCCCTCAGGAATAGATCTATTGGCCGGATACCGTCGATTGCAACAAACTCGAAGTCGTGGTTGTGATAGGCATATTGCAGTCCGGCCGTACGGCATTGTTCAGCAAAACTATTCGACAAATCCGCATGGGCTCGATAGTCGTCAAGCGATGTCCGCTCCTCAGGTGCAATCCATCCCAGCACTATGTAGTCATGACCAATCGTAAGCGCCGCTTCAATCGTTTGCTCCGGTGTATCGCGCATGTTCGCTAGCGAGATATGTGTTGACGGCGCCACCAGGCCGGCATCATCAATGTATTTTCGTGTTTCGGCAGCCGGGAGCCCGAAATAATCGAAGAACTCTACTTCGTCGTAACCGATAGAAGCTATCTTTTCCAGCGTGCCTGGTACGTCCGTACTCATTCGATCACGAACCGTGTAAAGCTGAATGCCAATTTTGTCGAGCTGCCGCTTCGTGGCCTCGGCTGCCATTAACTTGCCGGGAGCTGTAACGAATGTCGATGAAATCGCCGCTGCTCCGAGCAGAAATTCGCGGCGCCGTAGCATTGCATTCCGGCGCAGCGACATGTGTTGTCTGTTTCCACTCATATTTTTCCCTCTCTCAACATCTCAACGGCAGTCGCCGAAGCCCTGGCCGTCAGCGCCATATAAGTCAAAGACGGATTCTGGCAGGCAGTCGATGTCATCGATGCGCCATCAGTAACGAAAAGATTGGGTACGTCGTGCGCCTGGTTGAATTCGTTCAGGACGGATGTACGCGGATCGCGCCCCATGCGCGCCGTCCCCATTTCATGAATTGCCAGCCCAGGTGGAACATCGTGATTGAATTTTTCCACATTGGCCAGGCCAATGGCCACCATCATCTCCTCGGCGTCCTCTGCCATTGCGACACGCATCGCATCTTCATTGCCGCGATATTTACAATCGATATTCAAAATCGGGATGCCCCATTCATCCCTTTTCTTTTCATCGAGCCAGACATAATTTCTCTTATCCGGCAACATTTCACCAAAACCGCTGATTCTGAAACGCCAGGGCCCGGGCTTTCGCAATCTCGATTTGAGGTCGACACCGATGCCCGCCGTCTGATTGCCCCTTCTCCAGGATGGCCGGTACGCGCTGCCCTGATAGCCGAAGCCGCGCAGAAATCGATCGTCCTTTTCGGTCACATTGCGAAATCTCGGTACGTAAATTCCGTTTGGCCGGCGTCCCGAGTAATACTCGTCCTCGTGCCCCGGGTACTCGCATTCCGCACCCGCGAGCATGCAATGATCCATCAGGTAACGCCCCAGCGTGCCACTGGAATTCGCAATGCCGGTGGGAAAATATTCTGACGTCGAATTCAACATGATTTGTGCCGAACCCAGTGTCGAGGCACACAAGAAAACCACACGACTGCGGTATTCGCGGGTTTCCCTGGTGTTGGCATCAATTACGCGTACGCCGGTTGCCCGCTTGTTCGCAGCATCGTAAACCACGCTGTGCACGATCGCGTCGGTGGCAATGGTGAGGTTCCCGGTCAACCGGGCGGCCGGCAACGTCGCCGACAAGCTGGAAAAAAATGCGCCAAATGAGCAACCCCTCTGGCACTCTTCTCGACTCATGCAACGACCGCGCCCAAGGGCAAGATGCTCCGCCGTTGGTTCGGTCAGATGGGCGCAACGACCAATTATCATTTTTCGTGTTGGAAACTTTTTCTCGATTTTCTGTTTGATTTCCTTTTCGACACAGTTCATTTCCATCGGCGGCAAAAACTTGCCATCGGGTAGTTGCGGCAAACCTTCCAGCGAACCGCTGATGCCGGCAAAGATTTCTACATGGTCATACCAGGGCGCGAGGTCTTTGTAACGAATCGGCCAGTCGACACCATGGCCGTCGAGCTTATTGGCTCTAAAGTCAAGATCGCTCCATCGATAGGTCTGCCTGTGCCATAACAACGATCGCCCGCCCAGTTGATAACCCCTGATCCAGGTAAAGGGCTTGTCTTCGGGTGTTTCATAAGCATGTCTTCGATCGTTGACAAAAAACTGCTTGGTAAAATCATTAAATGCGTAGCAGTCTTGTTGCACGTAGTAATCGCTCGAGACCAACTCTTCGTTCATCCGGCCTCGATATGGCATCTCCCACGGTGCTTTGCCTTCGCCAACGTAATCCTTTCCGTGGATCATGTTCGGACCGCGTTCCAGCAGCAGGACTTTGAGCCCACGCTCCGTTAGTTCCTTCGCTGCCCAGCCGCCGGAGATCCCGGAGCCAACTACAATCGCATCGAATTCGATTCCTGCATTGCCTGCCATTGCTAAATCCTCGACACCGTCAGGTTGACCACGAACGCCCAATATCCTCGAACGGCACACAGCCGACATACGCGCCGGGTAGCCGGTCGAACTTCAACTCAATTGCCGCGCCTTCTTCTGACGAGTAATAGCCGAACAGGATGAATGTCTTGAGGTCCTTGAAAAAGATGTCGCCGGCATCGTCCGCGTAGGCTTCGGCGTCCAATGTTGCCAACAGATCGAGCTGCCGATTTGGCGAAATTGCGGAAAAACTACCTCCTGCACGCGCGTCGATTTCCTGCAGGCCCTCTACGTAACGCACCTGTGTTTCCGGCGATGCCCACTCGGCCATCATCAAATCGATGAAGCGATGCACTCCGGCAGTCTTTGCGCCGGGCGTATCGGTTTCCGGAATAACCAGATCGACGATCTGCTCAAGCAGCGAGAACTGTCGCTGGCTGAAGAACTGCGGCAGCGAATTATCGTCCATTGCGGATACGCTGCTGACAAGAGAACCCAGCTGCGCAGCGGCAACTGTACCGCCCACAAGTGCGACAGCGCCCTGAATGGCTTTTCTGCGCGTAAGCAAATTTGAACTTAGTGTCACGTTAGCGCCCTCTTGGAAAAAACGGGTAGGCGGAACTGCGTTATCTAATTCACCGTTGCCGGGATGATAGCAGCGATCACTCTTTCTTTATCGCTTTCTTCTGGCCAGTGCACAAGGCCAACCCGTCCCGTGCTGTCCAACCATAGCCAAAGGCCGACGATCGATCAATGTTGTGTGGCAAGCGGCCGGCTCGTTCTGCGCTACAATGAATTGTGCATGCCGCCTGCATTGCCGAACGAATAAAAAGACGGGGACAATTCGATGGGCCAGATTAACGAAAAACGCCTTTTTGCCGCCAGCTGTATTGCGTTGGTACTGACTGCAATGACATTTGCGGTTCGCGCCAGGCTCGAAACGGTGTTCGGACCGGCTGGTGTTGGCCTGACACTCGAGCAAATTGGCTATGCATTCATGCCGGCATTTTGGGGCTTCACGCTCGCGATAATCATCGGCGGCCCAATCGTTGATTTTCTGGGCATGAAAAAGGGCATGTAGATTGCCTTCGCCTTTCACGCAGCCGGCATCGTTGCAACTCTCAGCGCGACAGACCTTACGTCACTGTTTGCGGCCACTGTATTCATGGGCATGGGCAACGGCATGGTGGAAGCAGTCTGCAATCCGCTGGTTACCAGCATGTATCCGCAAAAAAAGACAAAAATGCTTAACCGATTTCACCTGTGGTGGCCCGCCGGCATTGTCATCGGCTCAATAATTGGCTATTTGGCGATGGACGTAGCCGGACTGGGCTGGCAAGTGATGGTTGCATCTCTCTTCGTGCCGTTGGCTATTTACGGTTACCTGTTTTCCGGTCAGGACTTCCCGTTAACCGAAAGAGTATCCATGGGCGTAAGCACCGGTGAAGCATTGAAAAGTTTGCTTACGCCACTTTACCTGTTCGTCGCAGTCTGCATGATGCTGTCTGCAGCAACCGAACTGGGCACTACGCAGCGTATTGAGTCTTTGTTGGGAGCAACAGGCGTTAATGCACTTCTCGTGCTCGCGTTTATCAACGGCATCATGATTTTCGGCCGCGCACTTGCAGGGCCCATTGCAGCAAAGATCAGTACAGCCGGAATGCTTTGGTTTTCCGCGATTTTCTCGTTCGCCGGACTGCAATTACTGGCCAGCGCATCGGGTTCATTTGTATTTGTCGCCGCTGCCGTATTCGCGATTGGCGTTACTTTTTTCTGGCCAACGACACTCGCGTTTATTTCCGAAAACCTGCCGCAAAGCGGAGCATTCGGGCTGTCCATTATAGGTGGACTTGGAATGCTGTCTGTATCTGTCGTCCTGCCGATCATGGGTCGAATGCTTGACACGGCAGTAGGCACGGATGCGATCCGTTTGATGAGCATATTGCCCGCGATACTGATTGTTTTTTACGGGGGGTTGTTTTTCCTTGGCAATACACATCGCCAATTGAGAGAAACTTAAGCGTCACAAAATTTCGAACAGCAATGGGCTTCGAGAGGTGTGCAGGGGTTGGAACTCATCCGCCAGTCCGGTCCTCCGCCTCTATGCCTGTAAATCAACCCACGCTGAATCTGCAGCGCTGGATTGGATCGCAGCTTCTATGAAAGCAACCCCCTGCAGACCGTCTTCACCCGTTGGGAACACGACATTGTCGTCCACCGGATTGCCGTTACGTTGGGCACGAATTGCGCTGGCGACCTCCCGATATATAGTGGCAAATCCTTCCAGATAGCCCTCCGGATGACCTGCCGGAATTCTCGTCACACGACTTGCCGCTGCTAAGACCTCCGGGCTGCCTCGGGTTATGCGGCGCGGCGCGGCGCCAAGTGGCGTGAAAATTAATTCATTCGGGTCTTCCTGGCGCCAGGACAGTCCACCTTTATCGCCGTATACACGCAGGCTCAGATTGTTTTCATTACCGGTAGCTACCTGACTCGCCCAGAGCATGCCTTTCGCACCGTTTGAAAAGCGCAACATCAGACTGGCATTGTCATCAAGACGACGCCCTTCAACAAAGGTCGACAAGTCTGCGCATACAGCCTCAGTCTTCAAGCCTGTGACAAAAGATGCCAGATGAAAGGCATGTGTTCCTATGTCGCCAATACAACCGCCCGCGCCTGATTTTAGAGGGTCGGTGCGCCATGACGCCTGTTTCTGGCCCGTTCGTTCGATCGGCTCAGACAGCCAGTCTTGCACGTATTCCGCCTGCACTACTCTGATGTTGCCAAGATCGCCACGCTCTACCAATGCGCGAGCATGTCGCACCATCGGATAGCCGGTGTAATTGTAGGTAACTGCCAAAATCCGGTCAGATTTTTTGGCGATCTGAATCAATTCCCTGGCCTGCTCACTGGTTAAGGTCAACGGCTTGTCGCAGATAACATGAAACCCAGCTTCAAGAAAAACCTTCGCGTTGGGAAAATGCATATGGTTGGGCGTCACGATAGATACGACTTCAATGCCATCGTCTCGCGCAGATTCGCCGACAGCCATGTCCTGGTAGGTTTCGTAAGAGCGATCAGCCGGCAGGCCCAACTCTCTGGCGGAGGCGAGCGCCCGTTCTTTGTCTGATGACAGGGCCCCTGCGCAGAAAATGTATTCGTTATCCAGGCGTGCCGCCATCCGGTGAACCTCACCGATGAAGGCATCCTGGCCACCACCTACCATTCCGAGCCGAATCTGCCTGTTTTTCACTGTTTGCGCCACTACTTATCCTTACGTCAGCCCCAGGAGTGTCTTGTTGGCATCGTCATCAATCTGTGCGCCCGCGAAATCATCGAACGCCCGCTCAGTGACTCGAATGATGTGGTCACGGATGAAGGACGCCCCCTCGCGGGCGCCATCCTCGGGGTGTTTGAGGCAGCACTCCCATTCAAGTACCGCCCAACCATCGAAATCATACTTGGCGAAGCGAGAAAAAATTCCCTTGAAGTCTACCTGCCCATCACCCAGCGAGCGAAAGCGCCCTGCCCGATTCTCCCACGACTGGTAACCTCCGTAGACGCCTTGTCGACCTGTTGGATTCAGCTCGGCATCTTTGACATGAAACATCTTTATGCGCTCATGATAGATATCAATGTGTTGCAGATAGTCCAGCGCTTGCAACACGTAATGGCTGGGGTCATATAACATCTGGCAGCGTGGGTGATTGTTCACTCGTTCGAGGAACATCTCGAATGTTGTGCCATCATGAAGATCCTCACCCGGGTGAATCTCGTAGCAAAGATTGACACCCGCTTCATCGAATGCGTCAAGGACAGGCAACCATCTTTTCGCCAGTTCATCGAAAGCCGACTCGACAAGCCCGGCTGGCCGCTGCGGCCACGGGTACAGATAGGGCCAGGCAAGTGCACCGGAAAACGTCACGTGTTCGGTCAAGCCGAGATTTGCGGACGCCTTCGCAGCCAGCAGCATCTGTTCGACTGCCCATTGTTGGCGTGCACCAGGGTCGCCACGTACTTCTGGCGATGCAAATGAATCAAAAAGCGAATCATATGCGGGATGGACGGCGACGAGTTGCCCTTGCAGGTGAGTCGATAGCTCTGTCACCTGGAGACCATGTTTATCCAGGACAGCTGCAACGTCGTCGCAGTAAGCAGCGCTTTTTGCAGCCTGCGCCAGATCAAACAAACGACCATCCCAGCTCGGAATCTGCACACCGGCAAATCCCAGGCCGGCAGCCCACCCTGCAATGCTGTCCAGGCTATCAAACGGCGCCTCGTCACTGGCAAATTGTGCAAGGAATATTGCAGGACCTTTCATGGTTTTCATTAAATTACTCCCCAGGAGACAACTTGCACCAACCAGTTTCGAGAATCCCGGTATCGTATTCTGGAAATGGGCAGTATATCAATAGAGTCCTCAGTCGATACCGCAGGTAATAGCTCCACTGACATGCCGCTGTTTGTTTCTTTGGCATACGCCGCTGATTCGCTGATATCCACCAGTGACACTGTTCGAGATGACATCCTGGTCCGGGCCAGGTAGTTGCCCCGCTACCCGCAACTCCAGCAGAAAAGGGAACCTGCGTTGAGGGAACTTACGATAAGGTACACTGCCAATAGAACACAACGTCAGGATCGTTTCACCGGGAGATGCAAACAATGACTACCTGCATAGCGAGAATGCCTCGCCGAGTTTCATCACAGAGAACTTCAATCGCTATTCTTATCTTGAGCAGTGGTATTTTGGCGAGTTGCACAACGGTAACGACGCAAAGCTTCAGGGCACCGGAGAATCGGAAGGTCGATGCCATTTTTATTGCAACAGATGCGGACTTCAGCAAGTACGATCGATTGATGGCTACAGAAATGGGCATTTTTTTTCCACTGAGTTCGGACCTGTCCGATGAAGAGTCGCAGCGAATAAGAAAAACGTTCCGTGACCTTTTCCTGGCTGAATTAAAAGATTATGAAATCGTGGATAAGGCAGGAGGCAGCACTCTGATGGTTGAGGCATCATTGATCGACCTCAGAAAAGCAATGTCCGCCGACGTACCCGGCCTGCGTACTGAGCTCAAATCTGCGGCGAGGCCAGGGGAACTGCTGTTCTTGATGGAACTCCGGGATTCGGAAACAAACCGTGTTCTTGCTCGAGCCGCAGACGGCGCCGCCCACCCGTCGTTCGACTATAACAGTACTGACTGGACGGGCATCGAAGCTGCTGCCCAACATTGGGCAAGTTTGTTTCGGGAGTTTCTGGATCAAAATCTAAAGCAATAAAGCCAGATTCCGAGCGTGGAAAACGTTGGCCACATTATCGACTACAGTGTTGACAAGATCATCAAGCCCGTTAACCATCTTGTCTGTCGATGAATCGGCAGGGTGAATATTGTGAACTGCGTGATTTGAGAAATCGGACGGCATCAATGCAAGTCATCAAAGCTACAATTTTGTGTATCGGCATGGTTTTCCTGGCTGCCTGTGAAAAGCAGCCTACGGAGTTACGACTGGTCGTACCCACGTCGATCACCGATCAGGAAATTGCACGAGACCTCGTTGAGTTGACTGAGCGGGAGTCGAGGGTACAGATAGTATTGACCTCCATCCCGGAAGCGGGAGAGTCGGCCCTGGATTCTCTTATGGCAGGCACTGCCGATATAGCTTTGGTATCGAATACATTGCCGTTTCGCGAAGGCATCGCGACAGTGATGCCGTTTTACCCAACGATATTGCACATCGCATATCGGGAGGGACGGGATGCGAGCAGCGGAAGAACACTGCTGCAAGGCGCGAAAATATTTGCCGGGCCCGTGGGTTCAGGATCGCGCTTGATCTTCGAGACTATTACCAGGCGATTGAAACTTGATAAGGATGACTTTTCTTACGAAGATACTGCGAGCGACGAAATGGATGTAGCGATCGTATTTTCGCCTGTTTCGCCAAAGCTTCTGGCCGGATATCCGGATTTTCGCCTGTTCAGCCTAGGATCGCCCGAAGACATCGGGCAGGGTTCGATTGTGGATGCCGCGGTGCTGTTGAACCCGAGTCTGATGCCTTTCGTTATTCCGCAGGGTACTTACGGCCTGACGACGACACCGCAGCCTGTCGTGACAGTTGCTGTTGACAAGCTTCTTGTCGCACGAAATGACCTCGATAGTTCGGTCGTCTACGACCTGATCAATGAAATTCTCCGACTGCGCCCGGCACTGGCCGCAAAAAGACCCGGGCTCTTCGCGCGACTATCCACTGATTTCGATGCCAGCCGATCAACATTCATATTGCATCCAGGTACGCAGGCGTATTTGCAAAGAGATGCACCAACCATTTACGAACGGTACTCCGGTGTTGCCGAGGTCGGCGTGACCGTCATGATCACGGTGTTCAGCGCAATTTTCGCCGGAGTGCGAATATTTCGATTGCGCCGGAAAAATCGCATAGACACTTTCTATAAGAAAGTCATTGATCTTCGAAATTCGATCAACGATTCAACGACAGTTGAGGACAGGGCGAGGGTTGTTGGGGAATTACGAGCGTTGCAGAACACCGCTTTCGATGCTCTGATCGATGAAAGACTGGCGGCTGACGAGAGTTTCCAAATCTTCATCGCCTTGTCAAACGATGCGATTGATCGACTTGCAAAGTAGCTGAGCGATAGCTGGCAGAAATGATCACAAGAAAATCCATAGCAATTTCAAAAAGAACATCGTAGAAGAATGGCAACGCCTGGCAAACCTTTTGTGCACGAGAGAGTTGTATTGAACAACGCCCTGGCATGTTTGCGGGCTTATTTATTAGTCGCTGTCCAGCGCCGCATCAATCACTTCAAACGCAGAATCGCTGTCCATCATGACCAACATACGCAACAGGTCGCGTTTTTCACCCAAATCCTCGCTTGATCGATATAACTCAAGCAAACCCTGGTCATAGTCGGCCACCATCATGCCGTGCAATGCTGCGTCCTTGATTTCCGCTGATTCGGTTCCCTGGTAAATTTCCACCAGGGTCGCGTTGACTTCATCACCACCGACAATGCCCAGGCCATGAATCGCCTGCTTTTGCCGCTCCGGTGAACTACTGTCCAGCGCAATTTCGCGCAGGCTCTCAAAATCGTCGGAGATGGCGTATGCGTGAATCAGGCTTTCGGTATTTCCCTCGTGATCCTTTAGTTGTCGCAGTTCCTCAGTCGCGCCCATTGCACCCAGTATGCTAACCGCAGATTCAAACTCTTCGTCGGTCGTCGCACTGGATGCAATTTCATAAACTGCGGTGGCTTCGTCCGCGATCAGGTAGGCATGTAGTACGCCCTCCCGGACATCTATGTCGCCCCCTGAATATATGTCCGCCAGACCAGCCAATGCATCGGGGTCGCCGCCAATCCCGATCATGCGAATCGCTTCGAGCCTGAACTCACCACTTCCGCTATTGGCGGTTTCGAGTAACAGTGCCTGCGCCTCCGGGAGGTCAATCTGGCTAAGAATGAATAACGCGCGTGTCTTTACTTCATCACTGTTATTGCTTGACAGGACTTTCTGCACCAGCGGAAGTGCGCGATCTGGCGGTGCTGAAATAAGGGCTTCCAGTGCAGCAATCTTGAGCTGCTCGGATTCACTAATCGTGTTTGTGTCACCCGATTGGGCGAAACTGGCAGTCGCCATCAAAGCAGCAATTGAGAGTAAAGCCAGTCTTGGTAAGAAGTGCATGATCGAAGTCCTCATTTATGTTGAATGTGAATCATTTGATGTGTCTTGTGCCATTTTGGTTAACATGACATTCAGCTCAAACGATAATTGCGAGCGCAGCGCGGCCGCATCGGCTGGCGCAAGATCATCGCTTGCGAGGCGCATGAGTATGGGTTCGAACGCGCGCAGCAAGCGAGCCAGGTTTGCGGAATTGTTCAATTTTGCAGACCTTTCGAACACACGGTTTTTCTCAATGATTTGCATCACCAATGCTGTTCGATCACCTGATGAATCCACCGTTAGCCCGGTAATTTCACGTTCGCTATCCTGCAGGTGCAATTGCAGCCCACGTGTAAAGGAAACAGGCACGGCGAAATCGACGACCACGGGCGATCCTGCGATATGATTATCGACGACCGGGTCAACTTGTGTATTAGTGGAAAAATACACACCGATCCCGATGCCAATCGCCAATGCTACTGAGACTGCACCACCCCATGCTAAAGAGTAAGAGGTGCGTGGCGCATTGGATTGCTGCAAATCGGTACTTTCCCGCATCGCCGCATCTTTGATGCTGTCCTGCCAACGATATACCAGGTGACTTGGGATCCTGTGTTCGTCTGGCTCACGCCAGCTCTCAAATTGATGGCGCAGCTCAGCGTATTTTGCTGCCAGATTGGGATGCCTGACCAATGCCAGCTCGACATCCCTTCTTTCATTTTCGGTGAGTCCGTCGTCGTAGTAATACAGCGTCAATGTTTCTTCGTTAATCATCACGCGCTCCGCCGGTTTGCCATGCTTACGCGCAACTTCTTCACTGCGCGAAATATCGCCTGCTTGATTGTGCCAATGCTGGTATTCAGCTCTTCCGCTATTTCTTTTAACCGCCACTGTTCCAGGTGCTTGAGCACAAAACAGACACGCTCTATTTCAGTCAGGTGTTGCAACGCCATCGTCAATTCCTTGTCGAGTTCCTGTTCGGCACGGGCATCGTCAAGGCTGGCAACTTCATCGGGCACGTCGGTCTCCAGGGGTTCCCGGATACCCGGACGGCTCTTTCGAAGCAACTGAAGCGCTGCGTTGACGGCGATACGATGTATCCACGTATCCAATCTTGCCGAGCGATCAAACTGGTGTCTTTTGTTCCACGCACTGAGCAATGCATCCTGGACGGCGTCTTCGGCGAGATCGCGATTCCGGGTAATTTTCAGGCACACGGAATACCAGCGATCGGCCCTGCTCGCGATCACCTCTTGAAATTCAGCCTGCGTTGGTCCGCTAGCTTGCTTCATCACCGACACCATAAACACTTGGATGCGCTTGAACTGGAATTGGTTAGCAACTGATCCGCGCGTCTACGTTACTCCACTTGCAACATGGCCCTTATCGGCCGTCGCGGCTACTGCGCGCTTGACTGGATACCGGAATTATCCGCCGCGAAGGGATTCGGGGGCATAAGATTCGGCGGTATTGCCGCACGGCGTTGTGCCGTTTTCGGTGGGTAGTTTTCCGCCAGGTAGGCGACTATTTTCGCTTCCGTAACCGGATCGAATTCCCAAAGATTTTGTTTTTCCTGCATCCAGCGTATAACGTTGAGCCACTGTCGTTCACTGCCGCTTTGTTGGGTTACCAGCCGGGCCGAGTGGCAAGCAATACAGTTACTGCGCACAAGCTGCCAGTCGCCGACCATGGCGAAACCGGTGAAAGGGTCCAATTCAACATCTTCGGCACCCAAGAGCGTGTGACAAGCCAGGCATGCCAAAAGGGCAGATAGACCCAGCCGTCTTTTGAGATGGCGAAGCATCAGGACACCTGCACCGCGATCCGGTGACAGGCGTTATTGAGATACCCCTTCGGATTCCAGTTCGGGAGCACCATGGGCTGCGCTCGTCCAGCGCTGTCGGTGGCCCTGGCCCAAATTTCGTAATAGCCCTGCTCGGGAAAATCGACCTCGAAATTCCAGTGCTGCCAAGCCAACCTGTTTGCTGGAGCCTCCAGACTGGCCGGTTTCCAGGTAGCCCCGAAATCAATGGACACGTCCATTCTGGCGACCTCGAGATCGCCCGCCCAGGCATGTCCTCGTACAGCAAGACGCTCGCCATCACCGTGTGCAATTCCAGAGCGTGGATACGTAATCAATGACCTCACCGGCATGGATTCGATGATGCAAAACTGGTCGTCGGGAACGTCGCTGCCAGGAGCCGCAGGCTTGCACGGGACACGATAGGAGGTTCCCAACATCTTGGGCCCGTCATGAATTCTGTCCCGAATCACGATTTTCTTCAGCCACTTGCCTGAAATCGAGCCGGGCCAGCCCGCACAAACGAGCCGCAAAGGATATCCATTCATGTAGGGAATATCGTCTCCGTTCATCGCCCAGGCGATCAACGTCTCATCCTCCAGTGCTTTGCTCATTGGTGCACCTCGGGATATCGGAACAAGACTTGGATCACCACTGGCGTGGGTGTCCGCTCCATAAAACGCCACATAGACGGCATTGTCTTTTATGCCCGCATGCTCAAGGACGTCCCGCAAGCGAACGCCTGTCCATTCCGGGCAGCCGACAGCACCTACCGACCACTGATTGCCAGATGCTGCAGGCACGAACTCCCGGCGACCGTTGCCACCGCACTCGAGTTGCAGCTGGTAGGTGAATTGCTCAAAATTCCGTTTGAGTTCGTCGATAGTAAAGGACATCGGTCGTGTCACTGATTCGCCGCCAACTTCCAGGGTCCAGGAGTCAACATCGATGTCAGCCAGTACCGGTGGCACACCATTGTTGCGAACGAACAGATGCTTTGCGGGCGTAATTCTGTCGTCGAGCAGGTGCGCGGGTGTTTCGGCGTTCACCGGACGGTCGTTCAGCACGATAAGCCCTTCCTTGCCAGGAATGACGAACGGTTCGCTCGATTGCGCCAGTGCAGCGGGAATCAGGCCACCTGGCATGAAGCGCGCAAAGGGTATTGCTGCACCTACCGCTGCGGACATTGCAACGAGTCCGCTTTTGTTCAAAAACCCGCGGCGTGTGATCCGGTCAGTCTTGCGACCCCAGACCAGCTCGTCCGCTTCGCCGGGATTTGCAGCATACAGCTCATGAATTCCGCGCTTCTTATCCGCCACGCTGTCCTTCCCTTTTGCCCTGTCTCAAAATTGCGCTTCCCAAATCGTTCAGTAGAGCACCGTGATCAATGCAGCGCTGACGCCACCAACGAGCAGTGCCGAAAACAAACCAACAGCGAGTGGTTTCATACCAATGCTCCTGAGTGCTTTGATGCTGGTACCAAGACCCACCGATGCCATCGCTATGGCGAGACAGATCTCCGCCGCCTTTTTGGTATAAGTAACAACTGCCTGCCATTGTTCCGGATGCAGGACGCCGAATGCAAGATCGCCCTGATCACCGACCGTTCGCAACAGACTCATGCAAGCAAAACCGACAACGAACAGTGGAATCATTGTCCACCATTTCGGCACCTCTCCGGATGCCGCAGAACTGCGATGATAAATGATACTCATCAACGGAATGACGATCAGCATGCCAAGATTGCGAACCAGCTTCGTCACCGTCGCAACATCCAGCACTTGCGGATCGTTGTAATACTGCTGATAGACCAGCCCCGCACCTGCGACCTGCGCTGTTTCATGTACGGCCGTGCCGAGGAATAGTCCACTGGCAAACGAATCGCCGGCGAAAATCCAGTGTGCCGCAAATGGATAGGCCAGCATCGCTATGACACCGAATAGTGTGATACAGGCGACGGAGTAGCTCACCTCATCGTCATGAGCGCCAATTGCGGGTGCCGTCGCAACGATCGCCGTCGCGCCACAGATGCTGGTGCCTACAGCGATAAGCGTTCCAAGTCTTCCGCTCAGGCCGAGCTTGCGACCAAAGTAAGTCACAATAAGCAACGCGGCGATTACCGATCCAAGAATAACGGGAAGACTCTTCAGACCGATGGCACCGACCTCGCCCAGGCTTAACCGAATGCCCAGCAGAATGATGCCTAATCTTAATACGCGGACAAGGCCGAAACGAATTCCTGGCTGGAATGACGCAGGCAACGCCACCGTATTGCGAATTAAAATTCCGAGCAATATAGCCATCATGATGGCACTGACCGGGCTTTTCGGCAGACCCATCAACGTGACACCGATAAATTCAGAAAGAAATTGTCCTGCGATCGCGAGAATCAGTGCGAGGGCCAGTCCAGGAAGAATAGCCATGTCTTAAATGTAATCCTTTTACAGTCGCTCTATTGCCGGATCCGAGCATAACTTGTCACGCACAATGTTTGTATGTTCGAGAAGTCGATTGGCAGCGAAAACCCGCCCACTGGAACGTCAGGTGAATCACGTCAGCCGGCAACAAACCCTCGTCATCCACTTTTGTCGCGTCGTTGGCGCACGCGAGTAACGGTCATCGGGACACATCTGGAGACGGGCCGATCCATTTCAGGAATCAACCGTTTGGCCATGAATACGTCGAAATCGTAACCGTTGGTCGCATCGCCGAATGGATGGAAAAATCGGGCGAGCGGGCGACGATAGAATTTGTGCTGGCGAAACTTCGCGAAACAGCGGGAAATAAAGAAGTGCCGGACCCTGTTCGCTATATCGTGTCGGCGTTGAACCGGGACGAGTGGGTTAAAGGTGCTTTCAGTTGCGCGCGACCCGGCGCGGCGGAGCAGCGACCGATACTCGCTCAGCCCATCGATGAGCGGGTGTTCTTCGCGGGCGAAGCGACCTCGAGCAATGCCTCTGGGAGCGCCCATGGAGCCTGTATCTCCGGGCGCGATGCGGCGCGTGCCAGTAGCTCACCAAGCACTTCGCTGTCGGGGTAGTGTCCACCGGCATAGTAATCGTGGGAGTTAACTTAGCAATCGTAGCGAAAAAACGGGCGTAGTCGATTACTGAAGATGTTCGCCCTGCATCCCAACGCTAAGGAAATGATCCCTAGTCGGCTATTCCATCTTGCGCGAGTGCTTCCGGTGCAACTGGCGAGTCACCGTTGCCGCTCCTGATCGCCGACTGAACGACGGCAATCGCTTCTGAGTAGACAATACCGAGTTCCGACTCCATGCGCGTAACTTCTTCCATGTATCTGATGGAGTTGTACACTGTGATATTGAGCCTCTCTGCAGTTAGATTCTGCGGACTGCTCAGCTCAGACATCCCGGTTCTATTCAGTTCCTGATATCGGTTCTGCAGGCCGTACGTGAGTGACAGGGCAGACACCAGGCTGTAATCCATTTTACTAAACGAGCCTGTTGCAAGTGCCGTATCCCAGGCGGTTGATCTCAGCACAACAGGGCTATAGCTCTCGATTATGTTGACGAAGTGAGTCACAGACTCGATATTTCTGACCTCCTGACGCTTGCTCAGTACATGTCGCAATCCTTGATTAAACGGTGCCGCGTCATCTATCGTGGCCTTGTTTTGCCGAATTTCACTCACGAAGTTCGATAACGCCTTCTGGATATTTTCAGCATTCTGCCGATCCTCTCGCCATTCATCCAGCGCTAATGCAAGCAGAATACTGACAGTAATCAGCAGCGATTCGAATAATACTCGCGGTAACCAGACGGGTGTCGATTTTGAGCGCATAAGGCGTACCAATCCAGGGGCCGTTTGTTGCGGCGAATTATAGCAAGCGAGGGCGTCCACGCATGGCAGTTACGGCAATTTGCCTGTATTATCTCGCACTTACTCTCCAGACTAGCCCAACACAAGACTACAAAATGGGTGTTTCTCGACTCACACGATTAGCTATCCTTGGCTGCACGATAATCAGCGCAGCGCCTGTATGTCTGGCGCAGACGACTACAGAAATCGGGACGTCCCCCATATCAACGCCTGAGTTCAACGTCATGGGATTCGGGGATATTGGTTATGTTTCCAGAGACGGGACTGATGAGGATGGATTCTACGTCGGCCAGGCGGTGGCTCACCTAACAGCCTCGCTCGACGACTCCTTCGGCGTTTTCGCCGAGGTTAGTGTGACGGCCAAAGATTCCGGGTATTCCATTGAGGTGGAGCGCCTGATGGTCAAGTACGATTTCTCGGATCGTTTTAAGGTGTCGGCCGGTCGCTACCATACGCCGATCGGTTACTGGAACTCTGCCTTCCATCATGGAGCCTGGCTTCAAACGACTATCAGCCGACCGCTAGTAGTCAAATTTGGCTCGCAACTCGTGCCCATTCATTTTGTCGGCATTCTGCTCGAGGGTTCCTTGCCCTCCGGTAACCTTGGGCTATCATACAAGGCCGGATTCGGCAACGGGCGCCACGCCAATATTGCCCGAGCAGGTGATGCCGGCGATATTAACGGCGACAAGGCGTGGCTATTGCGGTTGAGTTCGAAGCCGAAAAAGATGTTCGGCCTCGAGTTCGGCCTGAGCTACTACGCGGATGAGGTTTCGCTCCCCGATAGCCCTAATGTCGATGAAAAGACGTTAGCAGCTTACGCGGTATGGACAAAAGAATCCCCCGAGTTCATTTTCGAGTACATTCATTCAGAGCACGAATTGGTGACCGACAGCAGCGCATCCGGTGATGTTGACGCATGGTATGGACAACTTGGATACAGGTTGCCCGGCAAATACAGTCAGTGGAAGCCGTACGCGCGTATCGAGAAAACCGATGTCGATTCATCCGACCCTTTGCTTGGCGCTGAGGGGCTTGACTATGACGCCGGCATACTCGGCGTCAAATGGGATTTCAATTCGTATGCCGCAATAAAAGCGGAATACCGGAACGAAGAATATGCAAACGGTGGCCGAGAGAATAATTTCGCGCTACAAATCTCTTTTGTACTGGCAAAACTATAAAGACAGGGCGACGATGCGACCGCAGTTGAACAAACAGACTCGAACTTCCTGTTGGACATCTATGTGTATGTTGCTTTGTTTCGTTATGCCGCAAGCGCTCTACGGTACAGATAGCCCAGTTGTACCGAGTCCAATTGCCATTGTCGTGCATAAGGGTACGGGGATCGAGGACCTTTCCCTAGGTGAATTGCGTAGCATTTTTCTTGCCGATCAACAGTTCTGGTCGGACAGGACGAGGATCACACTACTGGTTCGCGCACCGCAATCCGATGAGCGCGATTTCGTACTGAACAGAATCTATCAAATGACCGAGCCCCAATTCCGCAAGTACTGGATTGCCAAGATGTTTCGTTCAGAGGTGCCGAGGGGACCGAAGATCGTATTCAGTACGGATATGACAGTGGAACTTGTTGTCGCAATTCCGGGCTCAATCTCATTCATTCGCGCGGATGAGGCATCGGATGCCATTCAAGTCGTCCGGATTGACGGCAAGCTACCAAGCGATCCCGGATATCCGCTGAAATAGCAGTGCACCCGGTCCGACGCAGACCGGGACTAGCCATTGTCGATCTCCATCAGGTCTTTTTTGATCCGGCGATTGAAGAAAACGACAATCACCGGCCAAATTATTAACGGGCCGGGTATAAGACGAATAAAGGGCCTTTTCCATCACACCCACCGGCATTGAAACGCTGTTGAGCCCACTTTGCATCCCGAGCACCCTGGTAATCTTCTCCGAATCCGGCGCACTGCCCTGAATATCGGCCCTCTATTGCCCGTCTTCCCGCCAATGGCTGTTCTCAGACCAGCCGATACCCTGTCGAAGCCGTTTCTGGTCGCAACATGGGTGAAGCAGGAGACTTCCGCTGAACTAGCCGAACAGGCCAGCTTGCGGCGGCGCGCGAGGAATAGGGGATCGGTACCCTTGAATCCAGCGGCGATTGCTCCTGCAGATGCTTCAGTATCTTCCTGATGACTGCGGGGTCTTCGATACAAGCAATGATGTACATGGACGTACGAATGCCGTGGGCGCATGGATGCGCAGGAGCGGTAAAGTCCACCGGTTCGAAGATGACGTGAGTCGCGCCATCACGATACGGGGTTTTCAGTTCATAGCGAATCTTGCCCTGTTTCGTCAGCGACAAGCGCTTTTCAGCGATGGCCGGCCGGGTGATATAGCGGCACAACCGTTCCAGCTTGTACCCCAGGGCACCTTCTCGATCGCTACGCGATCTCACCTTGTCACGCTGGTTGGCTTTGGCCGCCACTCCGGTGTGCAGGGAGACAAAATCGCCGGGAGCGATTTTGAACAGCTGCAGGCTGGCCCGAAGGGCGGAGGGCAGGATGCCCGGAGTAATCCAGCCACCTTTCCGGCCGCCGAGGCTTCATCGGCATCGTATTCATCCGGCAGCGTTTGCAAGGTAAAGACTTTACGGCCTTGTTGGGGACCCACCGCGATGCGGGCGAAATGCATGACGGTGTCGATCTCGTGTTCAGCAAATATTTTCGCCAGGAGTTGTTGGTCGCCGGTATCGCCGACGATCAGGTCGCCAGACGTAACGGCGGCCTCGAAACCGGTAGAGAGGTTATCCAGCGTGACGACTGATTCGCCTGCATCGCCCAATTGGCGTACCACGTGGCTGCCAATGTAACCCGCGCCGCCCGTGACCAAAATCGTCTTATTTGCCATTTAGGGAGCATTTCCTCGATGTTTAAATGAACCAAATTCTCTTGGGATGGCCAGATTCTATCAATACTGGGTGTCGAATCCGGGCTTGGGTCCCATTAGGGTGTATTTCGATCCCCGGGCGGGAGTGACTGCTGTAGAATCGCGTATCTATTGGGTAAGGCGCTTATCGCGCGTCAGGACGCGCTCCTACAAAGTGTTATTTGGGCTTGCTTGGTTTTGTAGGAGCCCGTCTTGACGGGCGAACAAGGCTGATAATGAAATTCGTAAATTTGAGGATTCAAAACAGGTGAGCTGGCATAGATTTCTGCTCATCGGATTGCTGGCGATCCTCGCAGGCTGTGGCAAAAGCAGTTCTGGTGGTGGCAATACACCTCCGCCAAGCAACACGGCGCCGGTGGTCAATGCCGGTGCCGATCAGACGGTCTTTGAATTAACGACGGTGCAACTGGACGGAGCCGCTACAGACGCGGACAACGATCCGCTCACTTACAGTTGGACACAAGTAAGTGGTACGAACGTAACCATAAACATCGCTACAACGCTAAACGCAGATTTCGTTGCGCCGGATGTTGCCGCGGGTAATCCGGAAGGCCTGATCTTCCGATTGTCAGTGTCGGATGGACAGGGCGGTACGACTACTGATGACACCCTTGTAACAGTTCAGGAGCCACCGCCACCCAACCAGGTTACTTTGTCCGGATTCGCAGAGTACGAGTATCCACCACCAAACAATTTTTGTGATGGTCTCAATTTCAACGCAATCGCGATAAGGCCGATACGTGGTGCACCGGTGCAGATATTAAATGCGAGCACGAACGCTATTATCACTTCGACGACCACGGATTCCACCGGTTTCTATAGTGTCACCGTCGATGGAAATATCGATGTTTTTGTCCGAATTCGATCGCAGCTGCAGCGCTCCGGAAGTCCGTCGTGGGACGTCGACGTACGTAATAACACGGCGAATACTACGGATCCTCTGAATTTGCGACCGCTTTATTTTCTGGACAGTGCGCCATTAAATACCGGCGGGGCGGATGTAACCCAAGACCTACTGGCGGGAACTGGATGGACCGGTGCCAGCTACACAGGCATACGCGCTGCCGCTCCCTTTGCTGTTCTCGACACGATTTACGAAATGATGCAACTCGTCGTGTCAGTCGATCCGGCTACTAGTTTTGGGGCGCTCGATGCGTTCTGGAGCCCGGATAACAACTCCTCGCCGGGGACGGGCGATTTTATTACTGACGTCGGTAACGGTGATATCGGAACTTCATTTTATGCCTCGGGATTGAGCAGCCTGTTCTTGTTGGGGCAAGATGGCGATGACACCGAGGAATTTGACGATCACGTGATCGCGCACGAATGGGGGCATTATTTCGAGGATGAGTTTTCGCGGTCCGATAGCATTGGCGGCGCGCACTCTATCGGCAATCAACTTGACAAACGTGTGGCCTTCGGTGAGGGCTTTGCCACCGCATTGTCTGGCATTGGCCTCGCGGACCCGATGTATTGCGACACCCTCTGGGTGGGCCCCAACTTGCGCGGATTTGAAATAGATATAGAAGCTGAAGCGGGCGGAAACGCGGGATGGTTCAACGAAGTCTCGATTCTGAAATTTATCTACGATCTTTGGGATAGCAACGACGAGGGTGGGGACCCAATGAGCATCGGTTTTGCCCCCATCTACAACGTGATGACGGGACCGCAGCGAACAAATGATGCGTTCACCAGCGTTTTTTCGTTTGCCGAGGCGCTGAAAGCTCAGCCCAACGCCGAGACAGCGTTTATCGATTCGCAGCTTGCCAGGGAAGCCATCACCGGACCCGGTATTAATCGATACGGTGTTGGCGAGCTTAATGATGCTGATGGAAATCCCAACGATGCGCCCGGGACGCCGCCGGACGTATTACCTGTTTACACGGACATCTCCGTTGGGCTGCCAATAAGAATTTGCAGTAACAGCCAATTTGACTCCGGGCGAAACGGAAACAAGTTGTCCGAAGTGCGTTTTCTGAAACTCGATCTACTCAGCCAGGCGACGCTGACCATAACCGTGGATACCTTCAATCCCGCAACGACGCCGTCGGTTGGCTATGACTGTACTACTGCGCCACCGAACGACCCGGAAATTCACAGGCACAGCGATCCCGATATACAGCTATGGCGCAGCGGGCAGTTATTGGTCCAGGGCTGGAGCTGTCAACCCAATCGCGAGGTAACTCAGCCGGTCAACTTGTCACCCGGTACCTACGTCCTGGATCTGAGCGAATTCCGTTACGCGGATCCCCAGACCAATACGCCCGGTGGCTATCCGGAACAAACCTGTTTTGATGTTGCGATCACACAGTGACAAGAGGCATAAGTAATCAACATGAAGCGAATATTCAAAACTAGATTCTCAATTCTCCTCATCGGCGCCTGCTTGCTGGCGGCCTGTGGTGGCAACAATGCAGGCAATGCGACGGTCAAGCCTGCTGCAACGACGGCGAACGCCGCTCAAAGTTCTGGCCCGAAAGAGACCGGTGACCCGAACCGGTCGTCGCCGGGAAAAATATCTGCGCCGATCAATATCAATTACTCGATTATGGGCAACCCCATCGTCGGTGTGCCGGTCGGAATCAATATCGAAATATCCTCGCCGCTCAATGATCGGGAGATCATCGTGCATTATCGGGTGAACGAATATGGCAGCCTGACATTTCCGGAATCTCAGGTGGAAAGTGTGTCGCTTCCGCCGCTCGCCGATGCGGTCTTGCGCAAGCAGCAAGTGACTGTGGTGCCACAACGCGAAGGGCGCCTTTATCTTGTTGTTTCCGCGGAAATAGAAACAGACGGCGGGACAATGATGAAGTCCATGTCGATACCGATCCAGGTTGGTCGGGCACCCCGTGAAACAACATTGAATGGCAATTTGGTCGAAGACGCCGACGGGGAAGCGGGCATCTCAATGCCGGCAAAGGAGCCCTAGATAGCTTGCCAGGGGTATAAGACGAATAAAGGGCCTTTTCCATCAGGTTTTTGTCGCTGAGAGCCTGAGCATTGTGGTGATGGAGACAGCGGAAGTCCTGATTCAGGTATACACCCCCGGAGTGATGGAGGCAGGTCTGGCCAGTTGGATATTCTGGCTCGGCATGGGCCTTGCCTTGATAGCGGGCTATGCCGCGGCATTTCCGGTGAACTACATAATGATCGGCAAGGGTGTACGGCACGTCCATTGACCGGAGTCACTCATGAACGCAGTGAATATTGAACGACCGATGGCAAACACTCCCGCAGGTGATGGGGCGGATGAGTACCGCTACCAGCGATTTACAACCCGACTGTTATTTAGTGACCTGCGATTCACCAAAGATTCGGTTGGACCCGGGGACTCATTGCCGCCGTTCGAGTTGCAGACGACTGGCGGTGATCGTCTGACCAATGCCGACGTTTTTGGCGGCAGTCCCGTCTTGTTAATCTTCGGCGCGATGACCTGTCCGCACAGTTCTTCGGCGGATTAAGTGTTGCAATTCAAAATGCCGAACCGCATGTGCATTCCAATGGCAACGCTGGGGAAGTTGAAATAATTAAAATGGGAGGCACTGTTTCTTTTTTGTTTTGATTGCAGTGGGAACCGATACAGCATCCTAGTACTCTCTGGGCTGCTGAAACTTCGTACCGATGCCCCCGACAACCAATGCCAAACGCCAACACCGCCATCATCCTCGACTTCGAAACCACCGGCCTGTCCCCGAACATCGGGGATCGCGCCATCGAAATCGGCGCTGTCAAAATAGAAAACGGCGAAGTAACAGCCCGCTTCCAGGAGTTAATGAATCCCGGGCAACGCGTAAGCAGTTTTATCGAGTCCTACACCGGCATCACCAATGCAATGCTCAAGGATGCTCCGCCTTGCAGGGAGGTGATGCATCGCTTTGCTGATTTTATTGAGGGTTACAACCTCGTGGCGCATAACGCCTCCTTTGATCGGCGCTTTCTGGATGCAGAGTTGCATAGGATTTCCAGGAGAAGCTCAGGAAAGTTCGCCTGTTCCATGCTGGCGGCGAGACGTATTTATCAGGATGCACCTAATCACAAGTTAGGCACCCTGGTGAGGTATACAAACATTCCCTCGGAAGGTGTTTTTCACAGGGCTCTGTACGATTCTGAAATGACAGCCAAGCTATGGCTGTGCATGCTGGAGGAGATTGAAAGTCGATATCAGATGGCTGCGATACCGTTCAGATTGATGCAAAGGCTGGCGAAGACGCCGAAGCACGCTATTGGGCGCCTGCTGTCAGGCCGTCTGCACGTCGACCAGTTCCCCTTGTAAGGCCGATTCAGGCATTCGACAATTGATGCAATGACACTAATGATCTCATTGAACGAATTAGAGACGGAACGGCTTCGCGAAATGCGCTGAAGGGTTCCAGAGCGTTGGTTGTCACCTTGCCCGCCCAAAACTGCTGAAAAACCCCTAAAAATGATGCATCATGTAATAATAATGCGGAAGTAATTCATTTTCCTCACTTTTATAAGAAGAAACCGCAAAAAGTAGGTGCTGCCATAGTTGTCCAGAGGGGGGCGGGCGGGTGAAAGGACGCCTGAAAAACATTTATCAGGAACTTCGGCAGCGAAGTGTTTTTCGTGCCTGCGTTACCTACACCATTGTCGCGTGGTTGTTGCTCCAGATTGCCGATATCACTTTCGATCGGCTGCCCATCCCTGACGGTGCGATGACCGCGCTCATCGTTCTCATCATCATTGGATTTCCGGTTACGCTGATTCTTGCATGGGGTTTCGAATTCACCATGCAGGGTGTCGTTCGTCACGAAGATACCGACGGTGGGGCACCCAGGCTCGCTTTGGCCAAGTATCTAAGCTTGATTGCCGCTGTTGTCGTGGCGGGCGGCAGCCTGTTCTATTACCTGCAACAGGAACACTGGGAACCAGCGCAACGTACCATAGCCGTGTTGCCATTTAAGAATGCGACGGGCGAGCAGGACGCTGAGTACTTCAGCGACGGCATTACCGAGGAAATCCAGAGTCTCATTGTGCGGTTGAACGAGTTTCGTGTGGTAGCGATCAGCTCGACATACCTGCTCAAGGACACGGTTCTTGATGTTGCAACGGTTGCCAAGCGGCTCGGAGCGGACGTGGTATTGCAGGGCAGTGTCAGGCGCTATCAGGATAAACTCAGCGTGACGGCGAGGCTGTTCGACGGCGAAGACGGACGAGAAATATGGTCGGGAAATTACGATCGCGAATTGTCCGACGTTTTCGGCATAAATGAGGACATCGCTCGGCAGGTCGCTCGCTCGTTGCATGTTGTTCTGCCGGTTGAAGCGCAGCGACGACTCAAGCGGCTGGGTACCCGGAACGTCGAGTCCTACGATCTCTATCTTCGCGGGCTTGATTCCCTTCGCAAGCCGCCCGATGAAAAGAACTTGTCGATGGCGCTGCAATTTCTTCGCCAGTCCACCGCACTCGATCCTCAGTTCGCCAATGCGCATGCCGCGATCTGTGAAACCCACATTGCCCGTTACAATTTATCGCACGCATCAACCAGCTTTGGCGACGCGGAGCAGGCTTGCCAAAAGGCCCTCGATTTTGATACCGACTTTAGCGACGTGCACCTGGCCCTCGGCGCCCTTTACAGAACATCGGGAAAATACGAGGTCGCGCTGCACGAGTACGAGACCGTATTGGCCGCTAATCCCAATCTGGCGGATGCCTATATCGGTCTGGGTAAGACGCAGGCGAAGCTGGGTCGTAATACCGAGGCCGAGGAGAATCTTCGCCATGCCATAGAAGTGGATGTCAGCTATTGGGCCAGCTTCTCTGC
>Ga0209988_10000033_pt1 | contig 61536 bp, 57 predicted proteins | sample N075metaG_FD_183115 | JGI IMG/M metagenome (GOLD analysis project Ga0209988, IMG submission 183115) | Deep subsurface microbial communities from Kermadec Trench to uncover new lineages of life (NeLLi) - N075 metaG (SPAdes) (version 2) | ecosystem: Environmental > Aquatic > Marine > Ocean trench... | reverse complement strand
ATGCGGGAAGGATGATTCGCAGGGGTGGGTGGGCCTTCACCCTCGCTCTCGAAGGATCGCGAGTACCGGAAGGGTTTCCGGGCGCATGCCAAACCACAACAGGAAAGCCTCCGCCGCCTGCTCGACCAGCATTCCAAGCCCATCGGAAACCCCTGCCGCGCCGTGCGCCGCGGCCTCCTCGAGGAACGGGCGTGAGTTCTCCCCATAGACCATGTCGTACACGAAGGCGTTGCCGAACAGTTCCCCTGCAATCGCGGGACGTTCACCCTCCAATCCCGCTGACGTACCATTGACGATCACGTCATAACCGGGGCGCAGCGCATCCAGCGCCAGGACCTTCAGGCGCGGATCTTCAAGACGCTCCGCGAGGACCTCGGCACGAGCCCCGGTGCGGTTGGCAATCACCAACTCCGCCGGGTTCGCGCCCAGCAGCGGCCCGAGTACTCCGCGCACCGCACCACCGGCGCCCAGCACCAGCAGCCGCCGTCCCTCGAGTGATATGCCATGGTTCTGCCGAAGGTCACGCAGCAATCCCAGGCCATCGGTATTGCAGCCAAGATAGCCGTTCGTGGACCGAACGATGGTGTTCACCGCGCCCGCGACCGAGGCATAGGGATCACGCTCGGTTACCCAAAGGTAAGCTTGTTCCTTGAAGGGCACCGTGACGTTCAGCCCACAGCCGCCCGCACCGAAGAACTGCGCCACGCACGCCTCGAAGCCATCCAGGGGCGCAAGAATCCCGGAATACTCCAGGGTGACCCCGCACTGCCGGGCAAACGCATCGTGAATTATCGGCGAGAGGCTGTGCGCGACGGGGTTGCCTACCACGGCGTACCGATCCAGCACGGTCATCGAGTCAGCCGCGCTCTTGCGATCCGGCCGGTTCGGGCAATCCTGATCTCGCTCGCGCCGCCCGGCCCCGCAACGTCTCGTCCCACGGCATTGGTCGTTCCAGGCACCACGAATTCCACGCACTGGCCAAAATATGCCCGCGCCGCCAGGGCGCTACGCGCGGGGGTGCGGCCCGCTGGATTTGCCGAAGTGGAAATCAGCGCGCTTCCGCACAACGCCGCCAAGCGACGTGCCTGCTCATGGCCCGGGACACGAATCGCGACCGTGCCATCGCGGGCCGCGACCCACGCGGGGAACCTGTGGTTCGGAACCACCCAGGTGACCGGTCCCGGCCAACTAGCCGTCACGTCCTCCCGGGTCGTCGTGCTTAAGCCATCCAGTTCCGGATCGAACTCGTTTGGCGCGCCAATCAGCACGAACCCTTTGTGCGCGTGCCGACGCTTCATGGCCGATACGCGTCGAACCGCCGCTTCGGCAAACGGGTCGCAAGCGATTCCCCAAACCCCTTCGGTGGCATGCAGCACCACCCCCCCGGACAAAATGACGCCGGCAGCGACTTCCATCTGGAACCAATCGGCGGCGCGATCCTCAACCATCCCTACCTGCCCCGCGCGTCCCCAGGGGCTCAGCGCCGGGCCAGCTTCTCCGCCAGCCCGGTGTTTTGCTGCACCACTTTCTGCGCATTTGCTTCGCGGTCTGCGCGCAACGCGGCCTCTATCTCAGGGTCTCCCAGGCCAAGTATCTGCGCCGCCAGATGGGCTGCGTTCCGGGCGCCGGCCTTCCCCACTGCCACCGTGGCGACCGGAACTCCACCTGGCATCTGCACCGTGGAAAGCAATGCATCGAATCCAACCAGTGGCCCTGCGTCAATCGGCACGCCGATCACCGGCCGTACCGTGTGCGCGGCAACCGCACCAGCCAGATGGGCTGCCATACCCGCCGCACAGATGAACACCGCGCAACCCCGTTGCTCCGCGTCCTTTACGTGGGAGACAGTGGCCGTCGGTGTCCGGTGCGCCGAGGTGATCATGACCTCGTGCTTGACGCCAAGCTTCTCGAGCACCTCGACCGTAGATTCCATGATCGGCCAATCCGACTCCGATCCCATCAGGATGCTCACCCAGGCCACGCCTTGTTCCGCCACTGTCGAGTCCATCGCTATCGAGAGGGGCGCCGAATATACCCGTCGCCAACGGCCCGGACAAATCCTTTGAGTTCGAGCTCAGTCAGCAGACCCAGGGTTCGCGAGGTTGGTTCGCCCAGCAGTTCCACCAGTACTTCCGTCGGTCGGCCATCCCCGCCGGTCAGGCCAAGCAGGCGAATCTCCAGTTCGGTCAACCCGGATTCCCCACCGGTCGACGCACCTGTTGGCTCACCTGCTGATTCACGGCCTGCTGATTCACGGATCGACGCATCGATTCCCAACGCGACGCATACATCCTCGATCCCCTCGACCAGGGCCGCGCCGTCCTTGAGGAGACGGTGACACCCGCGATGCGCGCCGCCGGTTACCGATCCCGGCACCGCGAGCACATCGCGACCCTGTTCCAGCGCCAGTCGCGCCGTGATCAAAGAGCCGCTTCGCTTGGAGGCTTCAACCACGAGGACGGCCTCCGTGAGCCCGCTGATGATCCTGTTGCGCTCCGGGAAGAAATGCGGCCGCGGGGGCCAGGTCGGCGGGTACTCGCTTACCAGCGCGCCGCCTGTTTCGAGGATCTGCTGTCTCAGGCCACGGTGTCGTGCGGGATAGCAATGGGCGTGACCATGACCCAGAACCGCCACGGTGCTCCGGCCTGCCTGCAATGCGCCGCGATGGGCGGCGCCATCGACCCCACTTGCGAGCCCGCTGACCACTACGCGCCCGCATCGTGCAATTCCATCGGCAATGTCGGTGGCAAGCATCGCAGACGTTGGCGTGCAGCGACGGCTGCCGACAATCGCAATCGCGCGATCGTCCAACGGCCGCGGATCGCCGCGCACGAACAATGCCAACGGCGGGTCCGGAATCTCAGCCAGCAGGGGCGGGTAGCCCGATTGACCGAGATTCAGCATCGACACGCTGCACCGGTTCATGGCGGTAGCCTCGGTAGCGATTTGTCCAGCGACCACCGCATCGGTCGACGCCACTCGGTCGAGCAACGCTCTGGCCAAGGTGCGGCCACCCGGTATGCCAGCCAATACTTCGAGCGCGTCCCGGACCCGCATACCGCACTGCATCAATGGCGCCAGCGCACGTCGCACCGTCGGTCGAGACACGCCGGAATGGGTCAGCACAGCGAGCAGATCTGCGCACTCGTCAGCGGGCACCGGACCACATCTGTTGCGTCTGCATCGAACGACATGCTACGAAACAAAACGCGCCTCATTCGAGGCGCGTTGCTATCGCCGATGTGCGATATCGACGCCGGAGGTTCTAGGAGGAGCCTCTGATCAGAGGCTCTCCTTAGGGATTGCGAATTTCGTCGTCGACTGCAAGGGGCCGTTCCGCCGCCAGTACAAGACCGTACGAGAGTTTCTCGAAGGTCCGAAAGACCATCATCAGTCCAGCACGCTCCGAGGGGAGGCGCACCATTTCGTTGGCGATCCGGTCGCGCGCCAATGCGCCGCGTCGGTATATCGCCAGCACGTGGCCAACCTCGATACCCTCGCGTTCGCCCCGGTTGATGACCACCACATCGAACTGACCCACCTGGGTCACCCCGCCGAACACTGAAATGATCGAGCCGGTGACATCGGCGTCCGGCGCGGTAGGAAAGAACGTGGAATTCACCCGTCGCTCCTCCGTCGGCAACACGCGATCACCGATCTGAATTTCCTCGCGAGATTCGCTGATGAACATCGTCGAGATATCGCCTTCCTGGGCAGACACTCTGCCGATGCCCAGATAGGTGGCTTCTTGCCCAAGAACCTCACCGGTATCGGGATCGACGTACAAGGGACCCTTACGAACGAAGTTGTAAGTTGAGGTGCCGGCGAGGTCGCCACGCACATATACGGTGTCGCCACCACCGAGAACTAAGCGCTCACTGTCCCCCTGAACCACGTATGGCGCGCCCAGAAGAACCTGTGGCAAGACCACTCTGTTCTGCACGAGGAACCCCTGGATGGCGTCGAGGCTGATCGCCGGGATGGCCGACTCCAACGGGGTCTCGCGAATTCGTGGTTCGAGTTTGCCCTCAGTGGACGGGGAAACTTTGTACGTCCGGCCCGCATCGCCACGGTCCAGCATTAACGCTGGTTCGCCGTCGATATAGACCAATCGCAGTCGGTCGCCCGGATAAATCAGATGAGGATTTTCGATCTGAGGGTTGACCCGCCAAAGTTCCGGCCACAGCCACGGCTTATCGAGGAACATTCCGCTGATGTCCCAGAGGGTATCGCCTTTGACGACTGTATATACGTCAGGGTGGCCTTCCTTGAGGTGCTGCCCGAGTCCACCGGCAGGTTGCGCGGCCGTTACCAGACTGATCAAACAGGCAGCAAGCAAAACAGGGAGTGATTTCCACATGTTTTGATTCCTTCTATGATATGTGCAGCAAGTCTCGCCTGGCAGGTCCTCTTGACCAACGGGTCGCCATCGAGTGACCAACGAGAGTACAAAAAGTCATTATGGTTCCGAATCTTAGCAGCACTATTTACACCAATACTAGAGATAGATCACACGGCCAATGGCGCGCTTGAACATATTGGAATATCCGGATCCGCGGCTTCGCACTAAGGCCAAACAAGTGATGCGCGTCGACGATCGCGTCCGTCAGTTGATCGATGACCTGTTGGAAACAATGTACGACGCCCCCGGCATTGGTCTGGCTGCAAGCCAGGTCGATGTTCACGAGCGCATTATTGTGGTGGATGTGTCCGATCAACGTGATGAACCCTACGCATTCATCAATCCAACCCTCGAATTGGCAGGAGAACTGGTGGAAACAGAGGAAGGGTGCCTGTCCTTGCCGGGTTTCTACGAAGTGATCGAGCGCTCGGAACGCGCCACCGTGAAAGCCCTCGGGCGCAATGGCGAAGCCATCGAGATGGCCACAGAAGGACTATTGGCGGTCTGCATACAACACGAATGCGACCATCTCGAAGGCAGGCTGTTCGTCGACTACCTGTCCGGTCTGAAGCGTCAACGAATCCGCAAGAAACTCGAAAAACAGCATCGCCAGAGGGCCTGAGGATGCCCGTCACCGCCGTGGGACTCCAACTCGGGTTCGCGGGTTCACCTCCCTTCGCCGCGCAGGTTCTGCGCCGCCTCATTGCCGACGGGAACGCGCCGAAGTTAGTACTCACTCAGCCTGATCGACGCGCCGGTAGGGGAAAGCGGTTGACTCCAAGCGCAGTCAGCGTGGCCGCATCGAATGCCGGGATCGAAGTGGTCACGGCGACCAATCTGCGCGCCGCAGACACCGTCGAACGGCTCTCAGCAGCGCGTCTGGACGCGCTGGTGGTGATTGCCTACGGCTTGATCCTACCCAGCGAAATCCTCAACCTGCCACCGTACGGTTGCATTAACGTCCACGCCTCACTCCTGCCGCGCTGGCGCGGGGCAGCGCCCATCGAGCGCGCCATACTCGCGGGAGACGAGCGCACCGGGATCACGATCATGGCCATGGACGAAGGCCTGGATACAGGCGCCATCTATCTGGCAGGCGAAACACCCATTCTGCCCACCGATACCGGCGATACGCTGCGCGCCCGGCTAGCCGACCTCGGCGGCGAACTGCTCACTCAGGTGTTGACGAATTTGACGGATCTGCCCGCTGATATTCCCGTTCCACAGGACCAAGTGGGCGCCTGTTACGCGGCCAAACTGAAACCTGAAGAGGCCCGCATCGACTGGTCGCAGCCCGCAATCGAACTGGCGCGCAAGGTTCAGGCATTTAATTCGCGTATGCCGGCGTTTGCGTATCTCGGTGAGCACCGAATCCGGATTTTCCTGGCGGATGCCAACCCGACGGCCAGCAGCGCCGACCCGGGCACCATTCTGGACGCGACCCGCGCCGGCATGGCGGTGGCAACCGGTCGGGGCCAGCTCATGATCAGTTCGTTGGCCATGCCGCGTGGCAAAGGCAAGCCGATGTCCGTGGCCAACGCGCTCAACGGTTATGCCGATCTGCTGGCTCCCGGACGGCGCTTCAATGGCTAGGCAGCGACCCATCGACCCGCGGGTGGCCGCGGCGCGCGTGGTGCACCAGGTGGCGTTCAAAGGCCGTTCGCTGGATCCGCCGTTCGCGGCACCGACGAAGGTTCAAGGCCATCCAGACGCGAACGCTTCCACGCTCGCTAGGGATGCCCGGCTCAGTACGGAACTGGCCTATGGCAGCGTCCGACACTACTTTTCGCTGCGCAACCTCGTCGACCAGGTACTCGACGAGCCCTACGCCGGGCTCGATTCGCTGGTATCGAGCCTGCTGATTGTGGGCGCCTATCAGCTCCGGCATACCCGCATTCCGAGCTACGCGGCGGTTAACGAAACGGTTGCGGCCACCCGCAGCCTGCGGAAACCCTGGGCCCGCAAGCTGGTCAACACCGTGCTGCGCCGACTGTCTGGAATCGCGATACGCGCCGATGATGAGGAAGCCCGGTTCGATCACCCGACCTGGTTGATCGAGGCAGTCCGCCGCGACTATCCGGGTTCCTGGGAGGCAATTCTCGACGCCAATAACAGCCGAGCCCCACAGAGCCTGCGGGTCAACTGTCAACATCAATCCCGACAAGCCTACCAGGCCACGTTGAAAGCCGCCGGGCTCGACGCGGTACCGGGGATGGTTCCCGAATCCCTGTTGCTCGCCTCACCGGTTCCAGTACACCGCCTGCCGTGCTTTGCCGAGGGCGCCGTCAGCGTCCAGGACGAAGGGGCACAGCTTGCCGCCGGACTGCTGGCGGCGCAGCCGGGCCACCGCCTGCTGGATGCCTGCGCGGCACCGGGAGGCAAGACATTCCATCTCCTGGAGACCCGTCCCGATGTCGAGGTCCTCGCGATCGATGCGAACCCCGAGCGCGTTGCGGCCATGCAGAAAGAGTGCCGTCGCCTGGGCTTCGATCCGAGTTTCGTCCAAACGGGCGACGCGACCGGATTGGATTGGTGGGACGGGCGCTCGTTCGATCGGATTCTGCTCGACGCACCCTGCAGCGGTTCCGGGACCTTACGCCGCCATCCCGATATCAAACTGCTGAAAAACGCCACTGATCTCGCCGCATTCCAGGCAATTCAACGTAAACTAACCGCAACTGTTTGGCAGACCCTCGCACCGGGCGGAATTCTGTTGTACTGCACCTGCTCCATTCTGAACGACGAAAACGACGCGGTGCTCGAACACTTCCTCCGCGAGCATCGGGACGCACAGCCAGTTGCGCTGGATGATGTCAGCTGGGGCACGGCCACCCGCTACGGACGCCAGCTGGTTCCGTCGAAGGGTGGACCCGACGGGTTTTACTATGCACTCGTGGCCCGCCGCAAGGCTCGCCGCAAGGCTCGCCGCGCTGCCCGCACACCATGAAAATCCTGATTGTCGGTGCTGGCCAGGTTGGTGGGTCCCTGGCCGAGCACCTCGCCAACGAAGAGTTTGACGTGACGCTGGTCGATCGCGATGCCGCCAGGCTCGCGGAGCTTCGAGAACGGATCGACATCCAGACCGTGACCGGTCAGGCGCCTCATCCCGACGTCATGCGCCGGGCCGGCGCCGATGACGCCGACATGCTGATCGCAGTAACCGGCAGTGACGAAGTCAACATGGTCGCGTGCCAGGTTTGCTACTCCCTGTTTCGAACGCCGACCAAAATTGCCCGTATTCGATCGGCGTCCTACCTGACCCGCGAGGGCCTGTTCAGCCAGGAGCACATGCCGATCGACGTGCTCATCAACCCCGAACGGGTGGTCACCGAACAGATTCGTCAACTACTGGAACACCCCGGTGCATTGCAGGTGTTGAATTTTGCCGACGGGCGCGTGCAGCTGGTGGCGGTAAAAGCGTACTACGGTGGTCCGCTGGTCGGTCAGGAATTGCGCTCCCTGCATCAACGGATACCCAATGTCGAAACCCGGGTAGCGGCGATCTTCAGGCGCGGACAAGCCATCATTCCCGAGGGCAGCACGGTCATCGAGGCGGACGACGATGTGTTTTTCATCGCCGCGACGGAACACATCAACGCGATCATGAGCGAGTTGCGCCGGGTCGAACGGCCCTATCGTCGAGTGATCATCGCCGGTGGCGGCTTGATTGGCGAGCGCCTGGCGCAGGAGATCGAATCGCTGTTCTCTGTCAAGGTCATCGAGCACAACGCGGAACGCTGCGCGCAGCTCGCCGAGGGCCTGTCCAACGCGGTGGTGCTGCATGGGGACGCGACCGACCGTGAACTGCTGCTCGAAGAGAACATCGAGCATACCGACGTGTTCTGCGCACTGACCAACGACGACGAAGTGAACATCATGTCGTCGTTGCTGGCGAAGCGCCTGGGGGCCCGGCACGTGATGGCGCTCATCAACAAGCCTTCCTACGTCGATCTGGTCCAGGATGGACAGGTGGACGTCGCGATTTCGCCCCAGCTTGCCACGACAAGCATCGTGCTGACGCATATCAGGCGCGGCGATGTGGCTCAGGTGCACCGCTTACGTCGTGGTGCGGCCGAGGCGATGGAGACGGTCGCTCATGGTCGACCGGACGAGTCACGGGTGGTCGGCCGACGGATCAGCGACATCGACCTGCCGCCGGGGGTCAGCATCGGCGCCTTGGTACGCGGTGATGAGGTGTTGATCGCCCAGGACGACCTCGTGGTGGAGAACGATGACCATGTGATTCTGTTCCTCATCGACAAGCGCAGGGTCGCCGCGGTGGAGCGACTGTTTCAGGTCGGTTTGTCGTTCTTCTAACGGGCCGTGCACTTTCCCGTCATCATTCGTGTGACCGGCATCCTGCTGATGCTGTTCAGCCTGTTACTCGCACTGCCGGGGTTGCTGGCCCTGTCGCTGGGCGAACCCACGGCACCCCCATTCTTCCAGGCGTTCGGGATTACCCTGCTTGTAGGCCTGGTGGCGTGGTTACCGACCCGTACCCATCGTGAGCTGCGCAGCCGTGACGGCTTCATGATCACCGCGCTGTTCTATGTCGGGCTTGGCCTGTTCGGCGCTCTGCCTTTTTACCTGTCCAGCAGCGTCTCGGCGTCATTCGTAGACGCGGCCTTCGAGTCGATGTCGGGGCTCACGACAACCGGCGCAACCGTGCTCTCGGGCCTCGACGAACTTCCTCGCTCCCTGCTGATGTACCGAGCGCTGCTGCAGTGGTTGGGGGGCATGGGTATCATCGTGCTGGCGGTTGCGGTGCTGCCGATGCTTGGCATCGGGGGCATGCAGCTCTATCGGGCAGAGTCACCAGGCCCCGGCAAAGACAGCAAGCTCACGCCGCGAATCACCGAGACGGCCAAGGCGCTGTGGTACCTGTATCTCGGACTAACGGTGGCGTGTGCGATCTGCTATCGGTTGGCCGGCATGTCCGGCTTCGACGCCATCGCTCACAGCTTCTCGACGGTCGCGATCGGGGGGTTTTCGACACACGACGCCAGCATCGGCTACTTCGACAGTCCGCTCATCGAGTCCGTTGCGGTCGTCTTCATGGTCATCGCGGGGATCAACTTCGGTCTGCACTTCATGGCCATCCGCCGACGCAATCTCATTCCTTATCTGCGCGATGCGGAGTTCACTTTCTACATCTCCGTACTGGTTGGTATTGCCATCATCGTGTGCGCCCTGCTGTACCTCGGCGATACCGATCAAGCGCTGCGCAAGGGCATATTCCACACCGTATCCATTGCCACCACGACCGGCTTTACCACCGACGACTTCAGCCTCTGGCCTTCCGTCACGCCGTTTTTGCTGCTGTTTGCCGCATTTGCGGGCGGCTGCGGTGGATCCACCGCGGGAGGCATCAAGATGATGCGCGTATTGCTGATCTACAAACAGGGCATGCGGGAGATCAAACGCCTGATTCACCCGTCTGGAGTGTTTCCCGTGAAGCTGAATCGCCGGGTGGTTTCAACCCGGGTAATGGAGGGGGTCTGGGGTTTCTTCGCCGCGTACGTGATTCTCTTCCTGATGATACTGATCGTGGTGCTGGCGATATCGCCGATTGATTTCGTCACGGCATTTTCAGCCGTAGGGGCGTGCCTCAACAATCTCGGTCCGGGCCTCGGCGCCGTTGCATTGGATTACGCGGATCTATCCTCCCCCGTGAAGTGGATTCTGATCTTCACCATGCTGCTTGGCCGATTGGAGATCTTCACGCTGCTGGTGCTGCTGACTCCAGCCTTCTGGAGGCGCTGAGTCGCGGGAACGTATCGCGCTCCCGTCGCGGGAAAATACCCCGCTCCCGTCGCGGGAAAATGCCCCGCGACCTATCAGTCGACCAGGTGTCGTTCAACGTCGCTCTGACGACACTCACGGTGACGAAAACATCCGCGTAAATGGTCATTGACCAGACCCGCGCTCTGCATGAAGGCATAACAGATCGTGGGGCCAACAAACTTGAAACCGCGCCGCTTGAGGTCTTTGGACAGCCGAGCCGCTGTATCGGTGGTGGACGGCACATCGTCCATGGATTCCCAACTGTTATGAAGAGGGGCATGGTCAACCCACGACCAGAAGTAGTCCACCGCTCCCAACTCGTCCTCGAGCGCCAGAAAACATCGGGCATTTTCCCGGAGCGCCTGGACTTTGCCGCGATGCCTGATAATACCCGGATCCGTGAGCAGACCCTCGACATCGGCGTCGGTAAGTCCGACCAGCCGCGGAGCATCGAAACCGTGAAAAACGGCGCGCATGTGACGCCTCTTTTTGAGGATGGTGATCCAGCTCAGCCCTGCCTGCATCCCCTCCAGGATTAGCAGTTCGAACAGTTGGCCGCCGTCACGGCAGGCCACGCCCCACTCGAGATCGTGGTAACGACGATACAATGAGTTCTGCTCACTCCAGGGACAGCGGGCTCTTTTGACCATCGAATCCAATTGCCGCAAGATTGCGCCGCAAATCTTACGCGACAGGATCTGATGCTGCTTGTGCTTCCGGCCACACCCAAACACAGTCCGCTTCAAAGGCGATCCTGAACGTGGCGCGACTGCGCGGGCTGCTTTTCTACCTGGGATACATCCCGTTTACCGTGGTATGGGGCGCGCTGGCCGTGCTCATCGCCTGGTTGTTGCCGTATCGCTGGCGCTTCCGCTTCGTCATCCTCAGTTGGACATCGGCGATGCTCGCCTGGCTTCAGCTATCCTGCGGCATCCGCTATCGGGTCGAAGGACTGGAGAACATTCCCCGGACACCTTGCATCGTGTTCGCCAAGCACGAAAGCACCTGGGAGACCCTGATGGTGCAACAGTTGTTCCACCCTCAGGCCACCTTGATCAAGAAACAGCTGCTGCTCATTCCATTTTTCGGCTGGGCGTTTCGCCTGCTCAGACCCATCGCGATAGATCGCAGCGACAACCGCCTCGCATTACGAACGTTGATCCACGAAGGCTCCGAGCGATTAAACAGCGGCATCTGGGTGTTGCTGTTTCCCGAAGGTACACGGGTCGCGCCGGGCACGGTGGGCAAATTCCAGGTCGGCGGCGCGGCCCTGGCCGAAGCGACCGCCAGCCCGATAGTGGTGGTCGCGCACGATTCCGGCCGCTACTGGCCCGCCCACAAGCTCGCCAAACGTGCCGGAACAATCACCGTTAAAATTTCACCGCCCATTTCGACAAAAGGTAAAAAACGCAAAGAAATCAATCGGTTAGCAATAGAATGGATGTCGGAAGCGGTCACCGAGCTGAACCTCGATCACACGTCCAGATTGACCACGGACAAGGCATTTAATTCGATGAAATCGCGTCTGGGTTCCACCTGATCGCCCATTAGCGTGGTAAACATCTGATCCGCGCCGATCGCGTCATCGACGGTCACACGCAGCATTCGACGAACATCCGGATCCATGGTCGTTTTCCACAGCTGATCAGGGTTCATTTCACCAAGACCTTTGTAGCGCTGGATGTCGACACCTCTCCGTGCCTCGGTCATCAGCCAGTCCAGGGTCGATTCGAAATCCTGTACCGGCCTGCTGCGTTCGCCACGCTGTATGAACGCACCCTCCTCCAGCAGCCCTGACAGCTGCGCACTGATTTGGGTTACCAGGCGATAGTCCGCGGAGCGAAAAAAGTCCTGGGTAAACGAAAAGTCTTCAGTGACGCCGCGGGACGTCCTTCGAACATGGGGCAGGTAGACATGGTGCTCCTGATCGAATTCGAGCGTGACTTCAAACTCGACTTCCGCGCCGGTAACGACGCGTTCCTGAAGCAGATCGATCCAGCCCTGGACCGTCGCCTCGTCGCCGAGGTCTGCCACGGACAACGCGGGCATCTCCAGGAACAGCCGGGTCACTTCCGCGGGATAGACACGGCCCAGCAATTCGAGACGGGCAACCACGTTGCGATATCCGCGAACCAACTGTTCAAGGCTTTCGCCCTTGAGTGGCGGCGCGTCTGGATTGACGTACAATTCTGCTCCATCCAGGGCCAACTGCAGGAAATGGTCCGCTAACTCCCCTTCGTCTTTGACGTATTGCTCTCGTTTACCTTTCTGCACCTTGAACAACGGCGGTTGCGCAATGTAGAGATAGCCACGTTCGATCAACTCCGGCATCTGCCGGAAGAAAAAGGTCAGCAGCAACGTGCGGATATGGGAGCCGTCCACATCCGCGTCGGTCATGATGATGATCCGGTGATAGCGTAGCTTGTCCGGGTCGAACTCCGTGCGCCCTATTCCACAACCAAGGGCGGTGACCAGCGTACCGACCTCGGCCGACGCCAACATCTTGTCGAAGCGCGCCTTTTCGACATTCAGGATCTTGCCGCGCAGGGGCAATATCGCTTGTGTCCGGCGGTCACGGCCCTGTTTTGCCGACCCACCCGCAGAGTCGCCCTCCACGAGATATATTTCAGAGAGCGCGGGATCCTTCTCCTGACAATCCGCGAGCTTTCCCGGCAATCCAGCAATGTCCAATGCACCTTTGCGACGCGTCAACTCTCGAGCCTTACGCGCGGCTTCCCGCGCCCGCGCCGCGTCGATCATTTTTGTCACGACACTGCGAGCGTCCTGCGGGTTTTCGTCGAGAAAGGCAGAAAAGAAGCGCGTCAGCTCCTGCTCCACCGCTGGTTTCACTTCGCTGGACACCAGTTTGTCCTTCGTCTGGCTCGAGAATTTTGGATCCGACGCTTTGATCGACACCACCGCAGTCAGGCCTTCCCGGGTATCATCGCCGCTGGTGGTCACGTTCATCTTGTTCAGAAATCCCTCGCGCTCGATATACGCATTGAGCGTGCGGGTCAACCCGCCTCGAAATCCGGCAAGATGCGTGCCCCCGTCGCCCTGGGGGATGTTGTTCGTGTACGCAAACACCTGCTCTTGGAAACTGTCGTTCCATTGCATGGCGATCTCCACGCCGATCCCGTCTTCGCGCAATGAGTCGAAGTGGAAAACCGAGTTCAGCGGCGTTTTGTTGCGATTGAGGTACTCGACAAACGCCTTCAGGCCGCCTTCATACTCGAACTCCTCTTGCTTGCCGGTGCGCTCATCACTCAGGTGTATGACAACCCCAGAGTTCAAGAAGGCGAGCTCCCGCAATCGCTTAGCCAGAATGTCGTAGTGAAATTCGATGTTATTGAACGTCTCCGGGGAGGGCCGGAAGTAGCACTCGGTTCCCCTGTCATCCGTCTCCCCCACGACTTCCATCGGTGCCTCGGGCACGCCCATCCAATAAACCTGCTGATAGACCTTGCCATCACGCCGCACGGTCAAGCGGAACTCTTCGGATAGCGCGTTAACGACGGAAACGCCCACGCCATGCAGCCCGCCCGATACTTTGTAGCTGTCGTCGTCGAATTTTCCCCCGGCATGCAACGTCGTCATGATGACTTCCGCCGCGGAGACCCCCTCCTCCGAATGAATGTCGACGGGAATTCCACGCCCATTGTCACGCACCGTGATGGATTCACCCGGGTGCATAATCACGTGGATCGCATCGCAATGGCCCGCCAGGGCCTCGTCGATAGAGTTATCTACAAGTTCCTGGACCATATGGTGCAGGCCCGTGCCGTCGTCGGTGTCTCCGATGTACATTCCCGGACGCTTTCGCACCGCGTCGAGCCCGCGTAGTACTTTGATGTTCGCGGAGTCGTAGGTTTCGTTGGACATATAAGTCTATTCCTCAGCCATCGATCAAGCGGCACGCGCCTTGTTCCACGTGAAACGTTCGGAACCCCGATTTATAGGTCACCATGGGTTCCAATTTCGTCGTGCCGGTCGTGATCACCTGGCATTGTTCTTCGCTCAGCAATTCAAAGAAATTCATCCGGTGTGCTTCATCGAGCTCCGCACCGACATCGTCGATCAGGAACATGCTGTCGGCCCCCGTTTGTTCCCGTGTTTTCCTTGCCTGCGCAAGGTGAAGACCGCTCGCCAGGAGTTTCGCCTGGCCGCGCGACAGGACATCCGAAGCGCGACCCTGCGCTACCGTGAGCCGCAGGTCCGCCCGGTGCGGACCGCTCTGCGTAGCGCCTAATTTTACCTCGCGAAGCACCGTCTCGACCAATGTTTCTTCGAGCGTTCGGTCATTGGGCCAGCCCGGCTCGTACGTCAGCACGACCCCAAGCTCCGGCGCCAGCCGCCGCATCACGTCTTCCACCAGCGGGATCAAACCGGCGATGTACTCACGTCGCTGCAGGTCTGCCCGCCGCGCGAACTCCAGAAGCTGGGCATTCCATGCCTCCAGTGCAACCGGAAGCTTGCGGATATCGCCCCGCGCCTGGCGAAGCAACGCATTGCGCTGTCTGATGGCGCGCTGATAGCCGCGCAAGTCGTCGAGGTGTTCACGTTTCACGTGAAACGCTCCCCAGTCGATGAACGAGCGCCGCACCGCCGGACTGCCGAACACCAGGCCGGACGCTTCCGGAAGCATCAACTGGATTGGCAGCAGGCTCGCCAGCTCCGAAACCTTCCGGCCTGCGACTCCATCGACTCGCAGCTCCCGACCATCGTCCCGATCGCGCGATGTCGCTGCCGAGCGTCGCAAACCATCCGCATCGAGCTCCGCCCGCACAACCAACCGGTCTTCTTCCCGAGCAATTACGTTCGCGATGCGATTCGTCCGAAACGACCGACCCCGGAACAGCAGATAGATGGCCTCCAGAAACGCGGTCTTCCCCGCGCCGTTCGGTCCCAAAAAGTGATTCAACCCAGGAGAAAGATCAACGCTGAGAGAAGTCAGATTGCGAAAACCCCAGACCTCAGCACGTTCCAGGCGCATCGCTCGACCTCCTCCTATGCATCAATTGCGCATCAATTGCGCATCAGAGCTGCATTAGGCCCATCAAAGTCGCATAGGCATGACGACGTAGACCGAATCATCGGCGCCCGGGCCTTCGATGAGCGCGGAGCTGTTCGCATCATTGATGCTTAGCCGCACCGTCTCGGTGTCCAGCACGTTCAGCACATCTTGCAAATAGCTCACGTTAAAGCCGATTTCCATGGGGCTCCCGTTGTATTCGACGGCGACAATCTCTTCGGCCTCTTCCTGTTCCGGATTGTTCGCCTGGATTGTTATCTGCTCTCGCTCCAGCGACAACCGCACGCCCCGATACTTCTCGTTTGACAGGATGGACGCCCTGTAAAACGCTTGCTTTAACTCTTCCCGATCACCTATCAATGCGTTTTGGCTATCCGCCGGAATCACCTTGTCATATTCCGGAAAGCGTCCATCGACGAGCTTGGTCGTGAGCGTGTAGCCGCCCTGACTGGCCCGCAGGTGGTTCTTGCCCAGGGTGATGTAGACCGGATCATCTCCGTCCCGCAACAACCGCCCCAGTTCAACCACCCCTTTGCGTGGCACGATCACCTGCACCCGGTCCGCCCCCGCAACGCCCTTATTCAGCGTACACATGGCTAATCGATGCCCGTCGGTCGCCACGGTCCGAATATGCTCGGATGAAACCTCGAGCAACAAGCCGTTGAGGAAATACCTGACGTCCTGCTGCGCCATTGAAAACCCCGTCTGATCCAACAGCCGTCGCAGATCCAACTGAGCGATACTGAATTCGATGTCTCCGGGAGCACTCTCCACGCGGGGAAAGTCCGCCACCGGCAACGTTGCCAGCGAAAATCTACTACGACCCGACCGAACGATCGCCCGGTCCCCCTCTGCCTCGACCGCTACCTGGGCATTTTCCGGCAGCGAACGCCAGATATCGGCCAGCTTTCGGGCCGGAATCGTCGCTTCGCCGGTCCGCTCCACCTGCACGCCTTCTGTGACTCGAGCCACCAGCTCGACTTCGAGATCGGTCCCGGTCAGCGACACGCCCTCATCGTCAACGATCACCAGCAGATTCCCGAGCACCGGCAATGTCTGGCGACGCTCCACAACGCCGGTGACCAGTTGCACTGCACTGAGCAACGTCTCACGGTCAGTGGTGAATTTCATAGGAATACCTCTTACCAGCGCCTCTCACCAGAGATCACCGCGAAGCCTCGCGCTACTTCGCAAATGGGTCCGAAAGCTAGGTCGAAACGAGGCGGTTCAGGTTGCGATAATCTTCTGCAACATCCGCGCTCGATTCCTTGAGTTCAGCAATCTTCCGACACGCATGCATCACCGTCGTATGATCCCGACCACCAAATGCGTCACCAATCTCGGGCAACGAATGATTAGTATGTTCCTTGGCGAGGTACATCGCCATCTGTCGGGGACGCGCGATGCTGCGGCTGCGACGCTTCGACAACAGGTCGGAGATTTTGACCTTGTAGTACTCGGCAATTGTACGCTGGATGCTCTCGATCGAAACGTGGCGTTCTTGAATAGCGAACAGATCCCGCAGCGCTTGCTTAACCTGGTCGATGGAAATGCGTCGGCCGGTGAAGCGCGCGTTTGCCATCACGCGTTTGAGCGCACCCTCCAGTTCCCGCACGTTGGAGCGGATTCGTTCCGCGATGAAGAACGCGATGTCCGACGGCAGATCGACACCTTCGAGTTCAGCCTTCTTCATCAGGATCGCGACCCTGGTTTCGAGTTCTGGTGGTTCGACCTCTACTGTCAGACCCCAGACGAATCGCGATTTGAGACGCTCCTCCAGTCCGTCGATCTCGCTGGGATATCGATCGCAGGTCAACACCATCTGGTGGCCCCGCTCGAGTAGCGCGTTGAAAACGTGGAAGAACTCCTCCTGGGATCGCAGCTTGTTCGCAAAGAATTGAATATCGTCGATCAGCAGCGCATCCACTGAACGGTAGTAGCGCATGAACTCTTCCATGGTGCCTTGTTGTAGCGCTTTGACCATGTCTTGAACGAATCGCTGAGAGTGCAGGTAGACCACGTTGGATTCGGGATCTTTGTCGAGAATGGCGTTGCCCACGGCTTGCATCAGGTGGGTCTTGCCGAGACCGACGCCGCCATACAGCAGCAATGGGTTGTAGGATAGCCCCGTGTTCTGCGACACCTGCACCGACGCCGCCCTAGCGATCTCGTTAGATTTACCTTCAACGAACGTCTCGAAAGTAAATGCCCGATTGAGATCATCGCGCACGCCCGACGCACGCCGGTCTGCCCGCAGCGGTATCCCCGCGGGCACCTCGCTCCCGATGTCGAGCGCAACATCAAGTGGGTTGGCCGGGTCTCCCTCCTGATCCAACATCTCTCCGATGCGCTGTAAAAACAACGACTCTACATGATCTCTAACGTACCGGTTAGGAGCCAACAGCGTTATCCCCCCATCAGCCTGACGGGCCTGCAACGGGCGGATCCAGGTGTTGAATTGATCAGAAGAGAGTTCGTGTTCCAAGCGATCGAGGCACTTATGCCACACCGATTTTACCACCGACTATGTCCCCCGCAGTGTCGCTTTTGCATTTTTTCGACAGTCTAATGGCTTCGAAGATACACGGCTATGTGCATTTCAACCTGAACGCGAAATCTTCCGAAGATCGCCGCATTCCGGGCCCGTTCCCATCTCAAAAATCACCTCGTCGAGCCGACGCCTGTGACTAACCTGTGCGCGAGTCTGTGGGTAGCATGTGGATAACTTTTGGACGCCCGCCAGCGGGGATAACCCGCCATTTTCGCCCGCTCTTTTCAGCGGATGCGCACAACTTAGCAGGCGCTACAACCCTATCGCAAACAACCACTTGAACCGCTTACCCACAGATCCCAACGCACTCAACAACTAACCATCACAATTCTCTACACATCAAAACAAATCTTATTGAAGTCGTGCAAAGACGAGGTACGTCAGGCCAAGCTAAAATTGACACCTCCTGGTACGGCACCTAAAATCGCGCTCCTTTTTCCAGGGGCCCGACATGAAGCGGACCTTCCAACCAAGCATCATCAAACGGAAGCGCACGCATGGTTTCCGAGCTCGCATGGCGACCCGCGGTGGTCGCAAGGTGATCAACGCCAGGCGTGCCAAAGGGCGCAAGCGCCTCTCGGCGTAGTACCGCCGGCGCTTGCGGGTCGGTTGCCGTGCGTTTTTCCCGCGACTGCCGCCTGCGTCGCAAGCCGGAGTTCGACCGGGTGTTCAAGGAGGCGCAATGGCGCGTCCGCGAGGGTCCACTCCGGGCGCTGGCGCGCGTTAACGCAGGTCAGTCACCACGGCTCGGAATGGTCATTGCAAAACGGTTCGCCAACCGCGCCATCGATCGCAACCGGGTCAGGCGTTGCATCAGGGAGTCGTTTCGGGCGAACCGCTCTACGCTCCCACCGTGTGATGTCGTTGTGCAGCTGATCGATGCGCCGGGATCCGCGGATCTTGGAGAGTCGTTGCGCTCAATCTGGAGCCGTTTGCGAGAATTGGGTAATGAAAGAGCAGACTAACCACATGTCGACACGATCTGGTGCCTGGACCCTTGCGGGGACCCTTGCAAGCGCCATTACGGGCGCGGTTGCGCTGCTCATCAAGGGCTATCGCTATGCAATAAGCCCGCTGCTCGGTCAACACTGCCGATTCCACCCGAGCTGCTCGGCATACGCGTTGGCCGCCATCGAATCCCACGGTCTCGCTCGCGGTGGGTTGCTCACGTTGCGGCGCCTTGGTAAATGCCATCCCTGGCACCCCGGTGGATTCGACCCCGTACCGGATGACATCACGCGCAAACCCCTTGGGATCGCGGCGGATAGAGGTCACTGAATGCTCCCCACCGAGATTCAACGAATCATACTGATCATCGGGCTTGCGGCGACGGCTTATCTGATGATGCTCGCTTGGAACGAAGACTATGGGCGCCCAGCGGAGCTTCGGCGTACTGAAGCGCCTGCGTTGGCGACACTGCCGGCGGACCCGCCAATGGACATTCCGCGCCAGGAGTCTGGGGCCAGCGACGTGCCGGACGAGTCCCTGCTGGGCCCGGTTGGAACTCAGGAATCGAGTAGCATCGCGCTGGACGCGCCGAGCGCTCAGGTGACCGAAGGGCGACTGGTGCGGGTGGTCACGAACGATCTGCAGCTGTGGATCGATCGGTTGGGGGGCGACATCGTGCGTGTTCAACTCCCGGGCTTTCCGGTCAGCCTGGATCGGCCGGATGTACCGTTTGTGTTGCTGGATAGCGGCAACGGGCGGACGTATGTTGCGCAGAGCGGATTGATCGGTCCCGACGGCACCGACACCGGTGGTCGGCGGCCGTTGTTCGACGTCGGCGCGTTGGAGTTCGACTTCCGGACGTCTGGTGGCAGTGTCGAACTGCACACCCGGGTCGGGGCGGTGGACGTGTCCAAGGTGTTCACGTTTCAGAGCGACGGCCATCTGGTGACCATGGAGTACCGGATCGACAACCGGGGCAGCGAACCTTTCACGGTCGGGATGTTTGCCCAACTGAAACGCGATGGTGAAGCGGTCGAGGAAGGTGGCGGAGGATTTGGCCTGGGGCCACGTCCATACTTGGGTGCGGCGTTGACCACGGGCGAGGAACGGTATCTGAAGCTTGGTTTCGACGATCTCGACGACGAAGACTTTCGCGAGACCGTGGAGGGCGGGTGGATCGCCATCCTGCAGCACTATTTCCTCAGTGCCTGGGTTGCGGACGCTGCCAGCAGCAACCGATATTACGGACAACGACGTGATGATGGTACGTACATCGTCGGCTATACCAGCCCGGTGCAACGCGTCGAACCGGGGCAATTGGCAACCTTTCACACCGCGTTCTATGCGGGGCCGAAGGACCAGAGGACCCTCGAGAAAATCTCTCCGAATCTGAATCTGACCATCGACTACGGTTTTCTCTGGTGGATCGCCGTGCCGTTGTTCTACCTGCTGGATTGGTGGCACGGTTTCGTGGGCAACTGGGGGGTGGCGATCATCCTGCTGACGTTGGTGGTCAAAACCGCGTTGTATCCCCTGTCCGCGGCCAGCTACCGCTCAATGGCCAAGATGCGCAAAGTTGCCCCGCAGATGAAGCGTCTCCAGGAACGTTACTCTGACGACCGACAGAAACTGTCCCAGGAGATGATGTCCCTGTACAAGAAGGAGAAGGCCAACCCACTGGGCGGGTGCCTGCCGATACTGGTTCAAATGCCCGTGTTCATCGCCCTGTACTGGGTGTTGTTCGAGAGCGTCGAGTTGCGCCAGGCGCCATTCCTGCTCTGGATCGACGATCTCTCGGCGATGGATCCGTTCTTCGTGTTGCCGATCCTGATGGGAGCCTCGATGTTCTTCCAGCAGACGTTGAATCCGCCGATGCCCGATCCGATGCAGGCGCGCATCATGAAAATGATGCCTATCATGTTCACCGTGCTGTTTCTGTTCTTCCCGGCGGGACTCGTTCTCTACTGGTTGGTCAACAATGTGTTGTCGATGACCCAGCAGTGGCTCATTACACGACAAATCGAACGTGGAAGTGCCCCCGCAAAAAGCTAGCGCTGCACTTGACGCAGACACCATAGCCGCGGTTGCCACACCCCACGGACGTGGCGGCATCGGCATTATCCGGGTCTCCGGATCCAGCGCGGACCGGATCTGCCGCACCGTCACTCATACCGAAACACCGGCCCACCGAGAGGTGAGGACGGCGACGTTCCATGATATGGAAGGTCACCCGATCGATGCCGGATTGGTGGTGTTCTTCGAGGGACCGCGTTCGTTCACGGGCGAGGACGTGCTCGAACTGCATGGCCACGGCGGAGCGGTCGTGATCGATATGGTGCTGGCAGCAACACTCAGCGCCGGTGCGCGCCAGGCGCGCCCAGGAGAGTTCAGCGAGCGTGCGTTCCTGAACGGCAAGCTCGACCTCACCCAGGCCGAAGCGGTTGCGGACCTCATCGATGGCGCTACCCAGGCCGCGGTCCGCAGTGCCATGCGCTCACTGCGCGGGGAATTTTCGGAGCGCATCGACGTGCTCGCCGAGAGTCTGAGGGAATTGCGCGCCTATGTGGAAGCGGCCATCGACTTTCCCGAGGACGAAGTCGATTTCCTCGGCGACGGCACGGTGCTCAGACGTCTGAACGAGCTGCAGCAACAACTTTGCGATGTGGCTGATGCGGCGCGCCAGGGCACCATGCTCACCGAAGGCGTGACCGTGGTGCTGGCTGGGGCGCCAAACGTAGGCAAATCAAGTCTGCTCAACCGGCTCGCGGGGGAGGAACGTGCGATCGTCACAGCAGTTCCGGGGACGACCCGGGACGTGTTGAACGCGGATCTCGAACTGGACGGCATACCCGTGCGACTGATCGACACCGCGGGGCTGCATGCGTCGAACGACCCGGTGGAGCAGGAGGGCATTCGCCGTGCCGAAGCCGAGATCGCAAAGTCGGATCTGTTGCTGATGATCGCCGATGCCACTCAGCCAGGAAGCGCCGGGCTGATCGGGGTGGCAGAGGCGGTGGCAGGGGACGAGGGAACGCGAATCCTCCACGTCCGGAACAAGATCGATCTCACCAGTGAACCGGCCAGCGAGCCTACGGATCCCACGGACCCCACGGACGCCACGGAGGAAGTGGTGCGGATTTCTGCCCTGACCGGCGCGGGAATTCCGGCGCTTCGCGCGCGCCTCACGCAGGCGCTGGGATTGAAGTCTCAGGACGAGGGTGTGTTCTCGGCCAGGCGTCGGCACCTGGATGCGCTCACTGCCGCCGCCGGGGAACTGAAAGAGGCGATCGATGCGTTTGAGCGAGTCGGTGCCGGGGAACTGTTGGCGGAAGATCTACGCCGCGCACACGACTTGTTGGGTGAAATTACCGGGCGGGTGAGCCCGGATGAGCTTCTCGGCGACATCTTCGGGCGATTCTGTATCGGAAAATAGCCCTGCGTACCGGGCCCTCGGGTACCGAAAAAAACTGCCTTCCTTGGCAAATTGTCCTTTTTAGCGAGCCCCAGGCGTACGGGGCCCAATCGGGGGGAGGGTGATATCACCTCACCGGCGATGTTAACGATGCTTACCTATGATGCGCAATCGGAACTCAGGGACAAAACTCAAAGCGTCGCGACGAATACAAGAGCGTCGCGACGCCGTAACGAACGTCGCAACCTGCGGAATGCTGCGACTAGGCGATAAGAATGGCTGTTCCGGTCAGAGTTTGCGCAGAATCCGCTGCACGAGCCGGGTGAGCGCCTCATCGGAACGGCGTTCCGTAAACGGGTCGAACCCGGAGTTGCGGCGCAGCCAGAGAGCAATCGTGCGTGCAGATCGCAGCTTGCCGGTACGCGGATCCTCTTGATATAAAGCGATCGCATTAATCAGAGTCGTATTGTTTTCGTCGGCCTGTGCGCGCCGAATGCGCGGACCGCGCAGGCGCTTGGAAATGTCCTTGGCGGCGGCTGCCAAGACGGATACCGACCGGTCAGCCGCGCGCACCCAGGCCAGCAGCATCACGCGCCATTCGGGGTCGCCCCGGTCGATCGTCAGTTGATTCAGCGTGAGCCTTGTGTATTCGAGTTCGGCGCACCGGGCCAGCAGGATTGCAGACAGCGCCGTCGGCAGGTTGTGGTCCGGGAGGGATTCGGCTTCGCCGCGCAAGGACTCGAGCAACTTGTCAATGAGGTCCGTCAGGCTTGCCCGGCTGATCAGCGCGTCGTCGTCGGAGCCGGCTTCGAGCGCGTTGAGCCAACCGCGAGTCAACAGGGCCGAATGGTCGAGCCGATCGCTGACCTGCAAGATCGCATCCGAGCCCAGCTGGTGGATGGTTGCGGTGCGCAGCGCTTCGTCGACCATCGGTGTCTCTTTCATGCAGTGTTCCGAGCGGCCATTCTAATGGGCTCGCAGCCCGAAGGCGAACACCTAGGCAGGCGCGCCGGCGCGCCGGTATACTTCGGCACCCTAATTTCTGCCAGTGCGTTTTACCGGCGCGGCCACACGCGATGACCGAGTACCTGGAACAGTTCGATGTGATCGTCGTTGGTGGCGGGCACGCCGGCACCGAAGCCGCTCTGGCGAGCGCGCGCATGGGCGCTGCGACGCTGTTGCTCACCCAGAGCATTGAAACCATCGGCCAGATGTCCTGTAACCCGGCGATCGGTGGAATTGGCAAAAGTCACCTGGTTCGGGAGGTCGATGCGCTGGACGGCGCAATGGCCCGAGCCGCTGACCGAGCAGGAATTCAGTTCAGGGTTTTGAACGCGAGCAAGGGCCCGGCCGTCCGCGCAACGCGCGCACAGGCAGACAGAGTCCTGTACCGGCAGGCGATCCGGAGCATCGTAGAGGGTACTGACGGGCTCAGATTGTTCCAACAATCAGTGGTCGACCTGGTGGTGGAAGGCGATGTGGTGCGCGGCGTTGTCACCCAGATGGGGCTGACCTTTCGAGCGCGCTGCGTGGTCATGACGGCCGGGACCTTTCTCGGCGGCACGATTCACATCGGCCTCGAGCAGCAGCCCGGGGGCCGAGCCGGAGATCCGCCTTCGCACGCACTTGCCCAACGATTGCGTGCGCTGCCATTTCGCGTAGATCGCATGAAGACTGGTACTCCACCCCGGATTGATGCGCGCAGCGTCGATTTTTCGGACATGCAGGTCCAACCGGGCGACGAACCGCTGCCGATGATGTCGTTTCTCGGTGACGTGAGCGAACATCCGCGGCAGGTGCCCTGCCATATCACCCATACGAACGACCGGACCCACGAGATCATCCGGGCCGGTCTCGATCGCTCGCCCACGTACCGCGGGATCATCGAAGGGATAGGCCCGCGCTATTGCCCTTCCATCGAAGATAAGGTGCAGCGGTTTGCCGACAAGTCGGCACATCAGATTTTTCTCGAGCCGGAAGGGCTGGAGTCGACGGAACTCTATCCAAACGGCATTTCGACCAGCCTGCCATTCGATGTGCAGGTCGATCTGGTCCGAAGCATTCGAGGTTTCGAAAGGGCCCATATCACGCGCCCCGGTTATGCCATCGAGTACGACTTCTTCGATCCGCGCGATCTGCAGTATTCGCTGGAAACCAAGGCACTCGAAGGGTTGTTCTTCGCGGGCCAGATCAACGGCACCACGGGCTATGAGGAGGCCGCGGCGCAGGGTTTGCTGGCCGGTGCGAACGCCGCGCGCAAGGCCGCCGGAAAGCCAGCCTGGACGCCGCGTCGCGATGAAGGCTACCTGGGCGTGCTGATCGACGATCTGATCACTCGAGGCGCAGACGAACCGTACCGTATGTTCACCAGTCGTGCGGAATACCGATTGTTGCTGCGTGAAGACAATGCTGATCTGCGACTCACGGAGCAAGGCCGCAAGCTTGGCCTGGTGGGCGAGGAGCGCTGGCGCGCGTTCACCCGCAAGCGAGCCGCGATCGATGAACTCACGAGCGTGTTACACGCTACCCCGGTCATCGCCGGGTCGCCGCTTGCTGACGCGATCAGCAACACCACGGGTGAGTCGATTCGGCGCGACACCAACCTGTATGCGTTGCTCCGCAGACCAGGGATTGCCGCCGGTCCGTTGCTGTCCGTTACCGCGGGGCCCGCACAGAGCGCTGAGGTGCTCGCTCAGGTCGAAGTGCAGGCGAAGTATGCGGGCTACATTGACCGTCAGCGCGACGAGATCGCGCGGTTGCGCAGACACGAGAATCTGAAGCTTCCCGCGGCCATGAACTACGCTGAAATGGCGGGACTGTCGAAGGAGCTACAGGAGAAACTGGACCGAACGAAACCACCCACGATGGCGCGCGCGGCGACGATCCCGGGAATCACGCCGGCCGCACTTTCCCTGCTGGCGATTCGAGCCAAAAGACTGCGCGACGCTCCGCAATCCAGGGCGTGATCGATGCAGCGGCGATCGCGCGGGCAGCGGAGCAGGCGCACCTGGCAATCGATGCATGCGCGGCCGAGCAGTTGGCTCGGTTTGCGGCATTGCTGTTGCGCTGGAACAAATCGTTCAATCTGATTGCGAGGGGCGACGAAGACCGATTTTTGTCCAGGCACCTCATCGACAGTCTCACGGCCTCGGCATGGCTCGAGGGCTCACGGGTGGCTGACCTGGGGACCGGCGCCGGGCTTCCGGGAATCCCCCTGGCGATCAACAATCCGGCGCGGCATTTCGTTCTACTGGATCGAGGTGAACGCCGGCTGCAGTTCGTTCGCCAGGCGATCATCGATCTTGGGCTGGACAACGTAATGCCGGTTCAGACTGACATCGGACGGTATCGACCTGAGACGTTGTTTGATACGGTGGTGTCTCGAGCGGTGGGCGAGCCGACCAAGCTGTGGCGCATGGCACAGCCGATGCTCGGCGCAACCGGACGAGCGGTTTTCTTCTGCGGTCCCGAAGCTATTGCGCCTTCCAACGCGGACGGCGCCAAGCAGATCCAGATTGACGAGGTGGCCCTGCCCGGCCTGGAGCGGCGTCACCGGTTGCTGGTAATTGATCGGGCCTGAAACGGGTACAGTCATTGGGCAGGATCATTGCAGTCGCCAACCAGAAGGGCGGAGTGGGTAAGACCACCACCTGCGTCAACCTGTGCGCGTCGCTGTCCCTGTCCGGATCCCGCGTGTTGCTGGTCGACCTGGACCCCCAGGGCAATGCCACCATGGGCAGCGGCATCGACAAGAACGAGTTGGAACTGAGCAGTTACGATTGGCTCTTGCGTGGCTGCAGCGCAATGCAGATCTCCTCGACGCGGCCCACGGGGTTCGACCTCCTGCCGGCGAACATCGATCTGACCGCGGCCGAGGTGGAGCTGTTGCAGATGGAGCGACGCGACGTCCGGCTCCGCGAGTTACTGAGGCCCCTGGCACCCGAGTACGACTATCTGGTGGTCGATTGTCCGCCTTCGTTGAACATGCTGACCGTGAATGCGCTGGTGGCAGCGGATGGCGTGTTGATCCCCATGCAGTGCGAATACTACGCCCTGGAAGGGTTGTCCTCGCTGCTGGAAACCGTGGAAGGGGTGCGTGCGCGCGCCAACCCGGACCTCGACATAGAGGGCATTTTGCGAACGATGTATGATCCGCGCAACAGCTTGACGCGTGACGTGTCCAGGCAGTTGATCAAGTTTTTCGGCGACAAGGTATTTCGCACGGTGATCCCGAGGAACGTACGCCTTGCGGAGGCACCAAGTCATGGGTTGCCGGCCATTCTGTACGATCGCTATTCCCGGGGCGCGGTGGCATACATGGCGCTGGCGGGCGAGCTGAAGCGCCGGGGTACCGCGGTGGGAGCGACCCGTGACGCGTAAACGGGGACTGGGCCGCGGGCTCGGCGCGCTGCTCGGAGACGGAGAACCCACCGACCTGGCCAACCTGCCTCCGCGGGGCCTGACGCGCGACGAGATTCCGCTGGATCAGATTTATCGGGGCGCGCACCAACCGCGCCGTTCCATTGCCAACGCCGGTCTCGAAGAGCTTGCTGCGTCGATCAGAGCGCAGGGGATAATGCAGCCGATCGTCGTGCGGCCGCGGCCAACCGGGGGGTATGAAATCATCGCGGGGGAGCGCCGCTGGCTCGCTTGCCAGCTCGCCGGGCTCGATCGTATTCCCGTGGTCATCAAGGACGTTCCAGACGATCGAGCCGTAGCCATGGCCTTGATCGAGAATATCCAACGTGAAGATCTGAATCCCCTGGATGAAGCCAGCGCGTTGCTGCGGTTGCAGGAAGAATTTCATCTGACTCAGCAACAGGTCGCCGATGCGGTGGGCAAATCACGCGTCGCGGTCACCAACCTGTTGCGGTTGCTGAATCTGATGCCGGCGGTCAGAGAGCTGCTCGGGCAAGGCGAGTTGGAGATGGGCCACGCCCGGGCGCTGTTGTCGCTGCCGGGCTTTGAACAGGAGCGCGCCGCTCGCCAGGTCATCAGCCGGCAGCTGTCGGTGCGCCAGACCGAAGCGCTGGTGCGTTCGTTTCTGAAACCGCCGGACAACCACGTCGCGACCCCGAAAGATCCGGATGTCGCGCGACTGGAGTTGGAGTTATCCGAGAAAATCGGCGCACCGGTCGCGATCAAGCAGCGCCGCAAGGGCGGCGGCGAGCTGGTGATTCGCTACACCAGCGTCGCTGAGTTGGAAGGGATCCTCGACCATCTCAAGTAACTTTCCTGACTGATCAGCGAACGCCCGCAAGGCTGGCTGGCCGCATTGCGCGGCTGCTGGCGCGTCCCTATAATGTGCGCGCCTCGCGTACTGGGGACGGCTTCGAACGGGGCATTCCGAGGGAACCGTGCGGCGCGGCGTTGTCATCAAAATGGGTGAGAGCCGTACCGTCGGTCTACCGAACATGATGCCGTTACCGTATCGCGTGCTCGTTGTGCAGATGCTGGTCGCGGGGTTGATTTCAGCAGTGCTGGCGCTGCTGGTGGGTGTGGCCGATGCGGGCGCGGCGCTGCTGGCGGGAATCACCGTGGTGATTCCCAATGCCTACTTCGGCTGGCGCGTGGTCAATCCCGAGGCAGGGGAAGACCCGCAGCGCGCTTCACGGCGGCTCGTGATCCAGGGCGTGCAGAAGCAGCTATTGATGCTGGTGCTGATGATCGCGGCGTTCATCGGTAGCGCACCGGCACCGTGGCCATTCTTCGGCACGTTGATCGCGCTGTTGGCGACACACGGATTGGCGGGGGCATTACTGGGCGGACCGCCTCGAGGGCGGATTGCGCGGCAGCGTCGCTGACGGCTAAGTGGACAGGGAACAAAGGTTAAGGACTGGGCATGGCATCGGGCACGCAAACGTCGGCCGAATACATTCAGCACCACCTGACTAATCTGACCTACGGGCAATTGCCTGATGGGACCTGGGGACTTGCACATTCTGCCCAGGAAGCGAAGGACATGGGCTTCTGGGCCATCAACGTCGATTCCATGGCGTGGGCTATTGGGCTCGGCGTGTTGTTCTGCTGGTCCTTCGGAAGAGTCGCGCGCAACGCGACGGCCGGAGTGCCCGACGGCATGCAGAACTTCGTCGAAATGATCGTCGAGTTCATCGAAGAAATCACCAGCAACATCTTTCCGTATAGAAACAGCATGATCGCACCGATGGCATTCACTATTTTCGTCTGGGTGTTCCTGATGAACCTGATGGATCTGATTCCCGTGGACTGGATCCCGTTGCTGGCCGGCGCTTCAGGGGTACATTTCATGAAGATCGTTCCAACCACCGACCCGAACGTCACGTTGGGCATGGCGTTGGCGGTGTTCGTATTGATCCTTTACTTCAGCGTTCGCCAGAAAGGGTTGGGCGGTTTTCTCGGGGAGCTCGCGTTCCATCCGTTTCCGAAGGTGCTGGCTCCCGCGAACCTGTTTCTCGAAGGGGTGACGTTGCTGGCTAAACCCATTTCGCTGGGTTTACGGCTGTTCGGCAACATGTATGCGGGCGAGATGATATTTGTGCTCATCGCCATCATGTTTTCCAGCGGCGTGGTGACGTTCATCGGTGGCAGCGTGCTGCAGTGGGGCTGGGCATTGTTTCACGTCCTGATCATTACGCTGCAGGCATTTATCTTTTCGGTTCTCACCGTCGTCTACATGGCCCAGGCCTACGACGTGGAAGAAGAGCACTAACGATAACACTTAAGAATTAACTCAGGAGCCAACATGGAAATTTCTATTCTCTATATTGCAGGTGCGCTCATGATGGGCCTCGGTGCGGTCGGTGCTTCGATTGGCGTGGGCGTGCTGGGCGGCAAGTTCATGGAAGGCGTAGCCCGCCAGCCGGAACTGCTGCCGATGCTGCGCACGCAACTGTTCATCGTGCTGGGTCTGGTTGACGCAGTACCGATGATCTCGGTCGGCATCGCGCTGTACGTCCTGTTCGCTGTTGCGGCTGCCTAAGCACCCGGTCAAGAGGGCCCACAAGTGAACATCAACCTGACGCTCTTCGGCCAATCGCTCACGTTCATCGTGTTCATCTGGTTCTGTTGGAAGTTCATCTGGCCGCTGCTGATCGATGCGATGCGGGAACGCCAGAAGACGATCGCGGAGGGGCTCGAATCGGCGGAGCGCGCCGGAAAGGATCTGGAACTCGCCCAGGAGCATGCCACCGACCAGCTGCGCAAGGCCAAGGACGGAGCGCGCGAGATCATCGAGCAGGCGCGTGCGCGTGCTACCCAGATGATCGAGGAAGCCAAGGGTGATGCCGCCGAGGAAGGCGAACGCGTGAAGCTGGCGGCGCAGGCGGATATCGAACAGGACATGAACCGCGCCCGGGAAGCGCTCCGGGGCGATGTCGCAACACTCGTCGTCGCGGGAGCGGAGAAGATTCTGGGCGAGTCGATCGATCAGAGCCGCCACGCCGAACTGCTGAAACAACTCTCCGGTCAGCTATGAATATGGGCACCGCTGGCACCGTGAACATCTTCCGCAGCCTCTTCGGTATGGGGGGGGCGGGCGAACACCATGGCTGAACTTGCAACGTTGGCGCGACCTTATGCCCATGCCATATTCGACATCGCCAAGCAGGACCGCCTGCTGGACCGGTGGTCGAGGACACTTGCGTTTCTGACGTCGGCGTCGGCTGACGAGGACGTTCGGAGGTTACTCGAGTCTCCGTCGGCGACGGACGCGCAAAAGACGCACACGCTCGCCCAGCTGTGTGGAGACGACCTGGGAGACAAGGGGCGCGCATTGATATCAGTGCTCGCGCAGAATGGCCGGCTCGGGCTGTTCGCGGAAATCAGCGCGCAGTTCGAGTCACTGCGCGCCGAAGAGGAGCGGATCCTGGACGTCGAGGTGGTCGCTGCTTACGAGTTGACGCCGGACGAGCGCCAGCGGTTGATCGACGCACTGGGGCGCCGCTTCGAGCGAGAAATTCAACTTTCCAGCCGGGTCGACACTCGCTTGCTTGGCGGCGCCATTATCCGCGCGGGCGACACCGTCATCGACGGTTCGATCAGGGGAAAACTCGACAAATTATCGGAAACGTTGCAGCGGGTTTGATGCCGCGCCGCGTCCAAGTTTGAGGAACACCACATGCAGCAACTGAATCCTTCAGAAATCAGCGACATCATCAAAGGTCGCATTGAGGGCCTGAATGTCCAATCCGAAACCCAGAACGAGGGCACGATTGTCAGCGTGTCCGACGGCATCATCCGCATCCACGGACTGGCGGATGCCCAGTACGGCGAGATGATCGAGTTCCCCGGGGGCCTCTATGGTATGGCCATGAACCTCGAGCGTGACTCGGTGGGCGTGGTGGTACTGGGCGATTACGAGGAGCTCTCCGAAGGCATGACCGCCCGCTGCACCCAACGGATTCTCGAGGTGCCGATCGGCCGCGAGTTGCTTGGACGCGTGGTGGACTCGCTGGGCAGCCCCATCGACGGCAAAGGACCGCTGGGCACCACTGAAACAGCGCCGGTCGAAAAGGTGGCGCCGGGAGTGATTGCCCGCCAGGGAGTGGATCAGCCCGTGCAGATCGGCTTGAAGTGTATCGATGCAATGGTGCCGATCGGGCGTGGTCAGCGCGAGTTGATCATCGGTGACCGGCAGGTTGGTAAAACGGCCATCGCGGTGGACGCCATCATCAATCAGAAGGGCACCGGCATTAAGTGCATCTACGTTGCGATCGGCCAGAAGATGTCCACTGTCGCTAACATCGTGCGTACCCTGGAGGAGCACGGCGCGATGGAACACACGATCGTCGTCATTGCGAGTGCCTCCGACCCGGCGCCCATGCAATTCATTGCACCCTACGCCGGTTGCTCGATGGGCGAGTACTTCCGCGATCGAGGCGAGGACGCCTTGATCATTTACGACGATCTCACCAAACAGGCCTGGGCGTACCGCCAGATTTCTCTGCTGCTGCGGCGGCCACCGGGACGTGAGGCGTACCCCGGGGATGTGTTCTACCTGCACTCCCGGTTGCTTGAGCGGGCTTCGCGCGTCAACGTGGCCTACGTCGAAAAATTCACTGGCGGTGAGGTGAAGGGGCGGACCGGATCACTTACCGCGCTGCCGATCATCGAGACCCAGGCCGGTGATATATCCGCCTTCGTTCCGACCAACGTGATCTCCATCACCGACGGCCAGATCTTTCTCGAAACCGATCGTTTCAACTCGGGTTTGCGGCCGGCCATGAGCCCGGGAATCTCGGTCTCCCGCGTCGGGGGCGCGGCCCAGGTCCGGTTCATGAACAAGATTTCGGGAGGCATCAAGCTCGCACTGGCCCAGTATCGGGAGCTGGCAGCGTTTTCGCAGTTTTCCTCGGATCTGGACGAAACGACCCGGAAACAGCTCGAACATGGTCAACGTGTCCAGGAGCTGATGAAGCAGAAACAGTACTCACCGATGTCCGTGGCCGAGATGGGCGTCAGCTTGTACGCCGCGACGGCGGGCTACCTCGAGGACGTCGAGGTCGACAAAGTGCTCGATTTCGAAGCAGCGCTGATCTCGTTCATGAACAGCGAATATGCCGACTTCATGCGTCGTGCCAACGAAACGGGAGCTTACGACGACGACGTGGTGGCCGAGATGCGCGCGGCGATCGAAAAGTTCAAGGCGACCCAGAGCTACTAACGGGAAGGACCTGACGATGGCAGTGGGCAAGGAAATTCGCACCAAGATCGGAAGCATCGAGAACACGCAGAAGATCACCAAGGCAATGCAGATGGTAGCGGCGAGCAGGATGCGCCGCACCCAGGAACGAATGCGCGAAGGAAGACCGTACTCCGAGCGGATCCGGGCGGTGATCGGCCACCTGGCCAACTCGAATCCGGAGTACCGCCATGTCTACATGACCGAGCGTGATATTTCGCGCGTCGGTTACATCGTGGTGTCTTCGGACAAGGGCTTGTGCGGTGGTTTGAACATCAACCTGTTCCGGGCGCTGGTTGTCGACATGCGCGGCTGGCAAGAGCGGGAGATCGGGCAGGACCTGGGTCTGATCGGCAACAAAGCAGCCAGTTTCTTTCGCGCGTTTGGTGGGAATGTGCTCGCAGCCATCAACAACGTGGGTGAGGCGCCAGCGATTGCCGACCTCATCGGCGGGATCAAGGTGATGCTCGACGCGTATGAGGACGGCACCATAGATCGGCTGTTCATCGCGACCAACGAGTTCGTCAGCACCATGACGCAGAAGCCGGTGATACGACAGCTGCTGCCGCTCGAGGCGGAAAATGCGGGCGACCTGAAGCATCGTTGGGACTACCTGTACGAGCCGGACGCGCGTGAGCTGGTCGAGGGGCTGGTGACGCGCTTCATCGAAGCGCAGGTTTATCAGGCAGTGGTTGAGAATCACGCCTGCGAGCAGGCGGCGAAGATGATTGCAATGCAGAACGCGACCGAAAACGCAGGGGATCTCATCGACGAGCTCACGCTGATCTACAACAACGCGCGGCAAGCGGCAATCACGCAGGAAATTTCCGAGATCTGCGCTGGCGCCGCCGCCGTCTAGCGAACCAGCGCCGCAGATGTTGAACGAAGCAGACAACGGTGACGTAGCGCCGCAAATGAAGAACGAAGCAACGAACCTAGAGCGTGTTCGAAGAGCATCACAACCTGGAATGCCAGACGAGCCGCAAGAAAACAGAGCAGCACAACTTGGAATTCCAGCCATGCCGCAAGAAAACAGAGCAGCACGTCCAGGGATCCAGAGACGAGGAGCAATAAACAGTGAGTAGCGGGCGAATAGTTCAGGTCATCGGTGCCGTCATCGATGTGGAGTTTCCGCGCGAGGCGGTGCCGGGCATCTATGACGCGCTGGAAGTTACCGGAACCGGGTTGACGCTTGAGGTGCAGCAACAACTCGGCGATGGCGTCGTGCGCACCATCGCCATGGGCATATCCGACGGTATTTCCCGTGGCCTGGAGGTGACGAATACCGGCCAGCCGATCACCATCCCGGTGGGAGAGGAGACGCTCGGCCGGATCCTCGACGTACTCGGTAACCCGATCGATGAGAAAGGCCCGGTGAACGCCAAGCGACATGCCCCGATTCACCGCGCCGCGCCGAGCTATGAGGACCAGAAGGGCGGCAACGAGATTCTCGAGACAGGGGTCAAGGTCATCGATCTGATCTGCCCGTTCGCCCGTGGAGGCAAGGTGGGATTGTTCGGCGGCGCCGGGGTTGGCAAGACGGTGACGATGCTCGAGCTGATCCGCAACATTGCCACCGAACACTCGGGGTTATCGGTGTTCGCGGGTGTCGGCGAGCGCACCCGGGAAGGCAACGATTTCTACTACGAGATGGAAGAAGCAGGCGTTCTGGACAAAATCTCCCTGGTGTTCGGGCAGATGAACGAACCACCGGGCAACCGTCTGCGCGTAGCGCTGACCGGGCTCACGCTCGCCGAGCAGTTCCGTGACGACGGCCGTGATGTGCTGCTGTTCATCGACAACATCTACCGTTACACGTTGGCGGGCACCGAAGTATCGGCGCTGCTGGGACGCATGCCCTCGGCGGTAGGTTATCAGCCGAACCTGGCCGCGGAGATGGGCATCCTGCAGGAGCGCATCACCACCACCAAGGCCGGTTCGATCACCTCGGTCCAGGCGGTGTATGTCCCCGCCGACGACCTGACCGATCCGTCCCCGGCCACCACATTCGCTCACCTCGATTCGACGGTCACGCTGTCGCGGGCCATCACCGACCTGGGCATCTATCCGGCCGTCGATCCGCTGGATTCCAGCAGCCGCCAGCTAGACCCGCGGGTCGTGGGGGAAGAGCATTATCAGACTGCGCACGGCGTGCAGCAGGTGTTGCAGCGTTATCAGGAGCTGAAGGACATCATCGCCATCCTCGGCATGGATGAACTCTCCGAAGACGACCGACTGCTGGTTTACCGCGCGCGCAAGATACAGCAGTTCTTCTCGCAGCCGATGTTCGTGGCGGAGCAGTTCACGGGCCAGGAAGGCAAGTTCGTGTCCCGGGAAGAGACCGTGCGCAGTTTCAAAGCGATACTGGACGGCGAGTATGACAGCCTGCCGGAGCAGGCGTTTTATATGGTCGGCGGCATCGAGGATGCCGTCGAGAAGGCCAAAACCCTGGAGGGTTGAGTCATGGCGATGACCATGCACTGCGACATTGTCAGCGCGGAGCGAGAGATCTTCTCGGGCCGCGTGACGATGGTGATTGCCACCGGTACGCTGGGCGAACTCGGCATCATGCCCGGGCACGCGCCGCTGCTCACGGGCATCGTGCCCGGCCCGGTGCGACTTAAGATGGATGGCGGAGAAGAGGAAGTCTTCTTCGCCTCCGGGGGCTTTCTGGAGGTTCAACCGGGCGTGGTGACGGTGCTCGCCGACACGGCGTTGCGGGCGGATGATCTGGATGAGGCCGAAGCGGCCGCAGCCAAGGACCAGGCCGAACGCGAACTTTCAGACCAGGCCGCGGACTTCGACTTCTCGGTCGCGGCGGCGCAACTCGCGGAGGCGGGCGCGCGTCTGCGAACTCTCGCGGAACTCCGTAAGCGGCGCCGCTGAACCGCACCCTTGCTGAAGCGGACATTGGTGCAGAGGCGGTCGCCTCGAAACCCACCGGCGGGTTTACATCCGGCGTGCAAAAGGCGTGACCTTAAAGCACGCCTTTTGTCTGTCGCACTCCTATAATCGGACGATTACTCATACCAACGGGTGCTGACGTGAGCACCGAGATAGTCATTCTCGCCGCCGGCCGGGGCACTCGGATGCGTTCGCAATTGCCCAAGGTGCTGCACAAGCTCGCGGGCCGTCCGCTGATCCAGCATGTGCTCGCCGCCGCGGCCGAGGTCGCGCCTGATCGAATTCATGTGGTGGTTGGCTATGGCGCCACTGAGGTGCGAGCGGCGCTCCCAGAGGATGCGCGCATTGTTTGTGTCGAACAGGCCGAGCAACGAGGGACGGGGCATGCGGTACTGCAGGCGATGCCCGGGGTCGATGGAAATGCGCGGGTGCTGGTGTTGTATGGCGATGTGCCGCTGGTGCAGGCCACGACGCTGAGGGCCGTGCTCGACGCGGCTCGCGATGGCCTGGCGATTGTCACGGCACAACCGGCCGACCCGACGGGCCTCGGCCGTATCATTCGCGACCAGGCCAGCAACATCGTCGCGGTCGTCGAGGAACGTGATGCGAGCGACGCGCAGCGCGCGATCGGCGAGATCAACAGTGGAATCCTTGCCGCGCCGGTCGGATTGCTGGCAGAACTGCTCGCTGGCCTGAGCGATGCCAATGAGCAGAACGAGGTGTATCTCACCGACGTGGTAGCCGCCGCTGTGGACCGTGATGTGGCCGTGGCGGGGGTTGCCGCGACCAGTGAACTCGAGGTCTGTGGCGTCAACGATCGGCGCCAGCTCGCCGCGTTGGAACGGGAGTATCAGCGCCGTCTCGCCGACGAGTTGCTCCTGGGCGGTACGTCGCTGATGGACCCGGCGCGTATCGACATTCGCGGCACCCTGCGCGCTGGCACCGATTGCGTGATCGACGTGAACGCGGTGTTCGAGGGCGAGGTCATGCTGGGCGATCGTGTTGAGATCGGCCCGAACTGCCTGATCAAGGATGCCTTGATTGGTGACGACTGTCGGATCGAGGCAAATACGGTGATTGATGGAGTGGTATTCGAGCCGGGCTGCCAGGTCGGGCCTTTCGCGCGACTGCGACCGGATACGGTTCTGGCGGCCGGTGTAAAGATAGGGAACTTCGTTGAAACGAAAAAAACCCGGCTGGGCCCCGGTACCAAATCCAACCACTTTGCCTATCTCGGCGACACCACCACCGGTGCCAATTGCAACATTGGCGCAGGCACAATCATGTGCAATTACGATGGCATCAGCAAACATCCGACGACGCTTGGCGATGGGGTCTTCATCGGTTCCAACGCCACCCTGGTCGCACCGGTGGAAATCGGCGATGGGGGCTACGTTGCGGCCGGATCGACAGTCACGAAGCGGGTGCATTCGGACCAGCTCGCGATAGCACGGGCCCGGCAGCGAAACATAGAGGGATGGACGCCGCCGGCGCAACGCAAGCCGGCCGGCTAGCAGGTGGAGATGGATCATGTGCGGAATCGTTGGAGCAACTGCACGTCGTAACGTTCAGGAGATTCTCCTCGAAGGACTGCGGCGGCTCGAGTATCGCGGCTACGACTCCGCGGGCATTGCAGTCTTCCCCGGGGGTGAACGCCGAATCGATTGCCGGCGTGCGGTCGGCAAGGTCAAGGAACTGGTCGACGCGGTAAATAGCAATCCGCTGGCCGGTGTGACCGGCATCGCCCATACGCGCTGGGCGACCCACGGTGCGCCGCTGGAAAGCAATGCGCACCCGCAGATGTCCGGCGACCGGATCGCCCTGGTTTGTAACGGCATCGTGGAAAACTTCGAAGCGTTGCGCGACGAACTGACCCGCCAGGACTATCGATTTCTGTCCGATACCGATACCGAGGTGATCGCTCACCTCGTCGATTCCTACTACCGCGAGAACCGCAGCCTGGTGGATGCGGTGCGCATGGCGATCAAACGACTCGACGGCGCGTTTGCGATCGGAGTCATTGCTCGTGACGAACCCGACAAGATTGTCGCGGCGCGGGTTGGCAGCCCCCTGGTGGTGGGGGTCGGCATCGGTGAGAACTTCATTGCGTCGGACGTCATGGCGTTGCGGCCGGTCACGGACCGCTTCATCTTTCTGGAAGAAGGCGACCTGGTCCAGATCTGCGCCGATTCGATTTCGGTGTGGAGCGTCGAAGACGAGTCTGTGGTACGCGCGACCATTCGAGTCGAGCTTGGCACCGAAGATGTCGATAAGGGCAATTACCGGCATCACATGCAGAAAGAGATCCACGAGCAACCCCGTGCCATCAGGGACACGCTGGAAGGCAGGATCGGCCGCGAACGGGTGCGCGAACGCGCGTTCGGCGAGGGCGCGGGCCGGATGTTCGATCAGGTGCGCGCGGTCACGATCGTCGCCTGCGGGTCGAGCTACTACACCGGTTCGGTCGCGCGCTACTGGATCGAAGAGCTGGTGGGCATTCCCTGCCAGGTCGAGATCGCCAGTGAGTATCGCTATCGTCGGGTCGCGGTTATGCCGGGAAATCTGTTCGTCACGGTCTCCCAATCGGGCGAAACGGCGGACACCCTGGCGGCGCTGCGCGCCGCGAAGGATGAAGGCTATGTGGGCTCGCTGACGTTCTGCAATACGCCGATCAGCTCCATAGTGCGCGAATCGGATCTGGCACTGATGTCGCAGGCGGGGCCAGAGATTGGCGTGGCGTCCACCAAGGCCTTCACGGTGCAGCTTACAGATCTGTTGTTGTTGACGTTGTTGCTGGGACGGCGGCACGGCCTGTCGGGCGAGCGGGAGGCGGAACTGGTGGAGGCCCTGCATCGGCTTCCGGACGTGGTCGAGCAGGCGCTGAACCTCGATCTCACGACACGTCGTCTGGCGGAACGATTCGTTGATCACGACCACGCCCTGTTCCTGGGTCGTGGAACGCAGTACCCGATTGCCATGGAAGGGGCGTTGAAACTCAAGGAAATCTCGTACATCCATGCCGAAGGCTATCCGGCCGGCGAGTTGAAGCATGGCCCGCTGGCGCTGGTGGATGAAAACATGCCGGTGGTGGCGATCGCGCCGGACAACGAACTGCTGGAGAAAGTCCAATCGAACCTCCAGGAAGTGCGCGCACGAGGTGGTGAGTTGTTCGTCTTCGCGGGCAATGAAGCGGCGTTCCGCAGCGAACACGGCGTGACGATCATCCCGGTTCCCGCAGTGCATCCGATTCTGGCGCCGATCGTCTACACGATACCGATGCAGTTGCTCGCGTATCACGTGGCCGTTCTGAAAGGCACCGATGTCGACCAGCCACGCAACCTGGCGAAGTCGGTCACCGTCGAGTAGCTCCTGGCGCTGGGCCTGGGTCGGAGTTGGTTGGGTTGACGTTCGTCGGGCTATTCGATCAGTAGGACTCGGGGCAGTGTGAATTCGGCGAGGCCGCCTTCGGCGATTCCGTGCGCTTCGAACCAACCCTGATTGACCTCCAACGCATAGGCGGCGTTGCCCGCCGAGGGATAGCGCTGTTCCGTTTGCAGCGGGGCCATGGCCAGCACATTGAGCACCCGCTTCTCGTCGTCGAGAAACGCGATCGACAAGGCAATCCGAGTGTCCTTCATCCAGAAGGTCCGCGGTGCGGCCTCGGAAAAAACGAACAGCATGCCGCGCTCGGGATCCAGTCGGTCGCGTTGTGACAACCCGCAAGCGCGCGTTGTCGGTGTTGAGGCAACCTCCACGCGCAGTTCTGCGGCGCCGATGCGCAGCGACACTACGGGCAGTTCGGTACCGCACGAAAAGGCGAAATACGAAGGCGCGAGGATCGCCAACAGAAGCAGCATCAGTTGATCAGGGGTGCATTGTTAGGGAACCGGCCCCAGCATAGTGTATAAAGCGCATCTTGCGCCAAAACCACCACGAGACCCGAACGCCCTTGGACGTGACCCATATCCTAGACGGCTTGAACGACCGCCAGCGCGAGGCGGTGACGGCCCCGCTTGAAAACCTGCTGATAGTGGCCGGGGCGGGCAGTGGTAAAACCCGGGTTCTGGTGCACCGTATCGCCTGGCTGGTCGAAGCGGAAAATGTCTCACCGCACGGGGTGCTTGCCGTGACCTTCACCAACAAGGCGGCAGCAGAAATGCGTGGTCGCGCGGAGCAGTTGTTGAACATGCCGACCCGCACGTTGTGGGTGGGCACGTTCCATGGCATCGCACATCGGCTGCTGCGGATCCATTGGCGTGAGGCCGGACTGCCCGAGAATTTCCAGATACTCGATTCCGACGATCAGTTGCGGCTGGTCAAACGGGTGATGCGATCGCTGAATGTGGACGAACAGAAATGGGCGCCGCGCCAGACCCAGTGGTTCATCAATGGGCAGAAAGACGAGGGTCGACGCGCCAAAGACGTGATTCCCGGCGACGATCTGTTTCTGGTCACCCAGCAGAAAATCTATGCCGCTTATGAATCCCTGTGCCACCAGGGCGGGCTGGTCGATTTCGCGGAGCTGCTGCTGAAGAGCCACGAACTGTGGCTGGAGCAGCCGGAAGTTCTCGATCATTACCAGCGGCGTTTCCAGCACGTGCTGGTCGACGAGTTCCAGGACACCAATACCATTCAGTATGCGTGGCTGCGGGTGCTCGCTGGGCGCACCGGAAAAGCGATGGCGGTGGGTGACGATGATCAATCCATCTACGGTTGGCGGGGTGCGCGGATCGAAAACATCCAGCGTTTTCAACAGGACTTCGGCAACGTCCGCTTGATCCGGCTCGAGCAGAACTACCGCTCGACTCAGACGATTCTGAAAGCGGCCAATGCGCTGATCGATCACAACTCGGATCGACTGGGCAAAGTACTGTGGACCGAGGGCGCGGAGGGCGAACCCATCCTGCTTTACTCGGGATACAACGACATTGATGAGGCACGGTTCATCGCCGGCCGGGTTGCGGAACATGTCGAGCAGGGTGGCAGTTACGACGAAGCGGCCGTCCTGTACCGCTCGAATGCGCAATCTCGCGTGCTGGAGGAGGCGCTGCTGCGCGCGCAGATTCCGTATCGCATATACGGGGGCTTAAGATTCTTCGAGCGGGCCGAGATCAAGAACGCCTTGGCGTATATGCGTTTGACCGCCCAGCCACATTCGGACACCGCCTTCGAGCGGGTGGTGAACACACCCAATCGGGGCATCGGCGATAAAACAGTGGAGGGGGTTCGCGCGCTGGCGCGGGAACGCCAGATCTCGCTCTGGCAAGCGGCCAAAGAAGGCGTGGCCGAGGGGCGATTCAACGGCCGGGCGGCCCATGCGGTCGCAGGGTTCGTCGACCTGATCGAACAACTTTCGGATGCGGTTGAGACGCTGTCGCTGCAGGAACTTGCGGAACACTGCATCGAGGCCAGCGGATTGCTGGCGTTTCATGCCCAGGAGCGCGGCGAGCGGGGTCTGGCACGCAAGGAGAACCTCGAGGAGCTAATCACTGCGTGCCGGCAGTTCAGCGGCGAACTGATGTTTCCGCTCGATGCGGCGGGCGACGAGCGGCAGGAAACGTCATTGCTCGCGGAGTTTCTCGATCAGGCGGCGCTGGAAGCGGGCGAACGTCAAGGTGACGCGGACGGGCGCTGTGTGCAGCTGATGACGCTGCATTCCGCCAAGGGACTCGAATTCCCGATGGTTTTCCTGGCGGGGATGGAGGAAGGCTTGTTTCCACACAGGATGTCAGCCGAAGAACCGGGCCGAATGGAAGAAGAGCGGCGCCTCTGCTACGTCGGGGTCACCCGGGCAATGCGCCAGCTTTACCTGACGTTTGCCGAGTCCCGGCGCCTTCACGGTACCGATTCCTACAACCGGCCGTCCCGATTCATCAGCGAAATCCCAAAGGAGCTGCTGCGTGAAGTCCGTATGGGCGGCGCCGTGGCACGCAGCTACGGGGCAGGCGCACGCCTCGGCAGCGGCCCTGCCAACGGCTCGGACGATGGTTCGGAGGAGGGGGCGCTGCGGATCGGTCAGCGAGTCGGCCATGCGAAATTCGGCGAAGGCGTCGTGCTGCAATGCGAGGGGCAGGGCGAGCGTACCCGGGTTCAGGTCAACTTCGCCCGTGCCGGGGCGAAATGGTTGATGCTTGGTTACGCGAAGTTGCAGCCCCTCGACAATTGAGAACGAGAACAATTGGGGAAAGGGAACAATTGAGGAACCGGAGAGGAAGCATGCTGAGCAATGGGCACACGGCGGTGTTCGTCGGCCTTGTCCTGATGTTGTCGGCGTGCGGCGAACCGACACCCACGCAGGCGGTGGCGGCGGCGCCTGCCGAGGAACGGACTTTCCGTTGGAAGTTGGTCACGACCTGGCCCAAGAATCTACCCGCCCTGGGAACTGCTCCGGAACACCTTGCGCAGATGGTCGACGTCATGTCGCGTGGGCGCCTCAAGATCAAGGTCTATGGGGCGGGCGAACTGGTTCCGGCCTTCGGCGTGTTCGATGCGGTCTCCCAGGGCACCGCGCAGATGGGACACGGTGCTGCTTACTACTGGCGTGGCAAGATTCCCATCGCGGCGATGTTTACGACGGTGCCCTTCGGCTTGAATGCCCAGGAGATGAACGGCTGGCTGCACTATGGCGGCGGCCTGGAGCTGTGGCGAGAGCTATACGAACCTTTCGATCTGATCCCCATGGCCGCGGGTAACTCGGGGGTGCAAATGGCTGGCTGGTTCAACCGGGAGATCAATTCACTGGCTGACATCCAGGGTTTGAAGATGCGCATTCCCGGCCTGGGCGGGGAGGTGTTCCAGCGTGCCGGCGGCGTAGCCGTGGTGATCCCGGGCGGCGAGCTGTTCACTGCATTGCAGACGGGCGTGATTGACGCGACCGAGTGGGTGGGTCCATACAACGACCTCGCGCTGGGGCTGCACGAAATCGCGAAGTACTACTACTACCCGGGCTGGCACGAGCCGGGCGCAACGCTGGAGGCAATCGTCAATCGGTCCGCGTGGGAGGAGCTGCCGGATGATCTCAAGATGATTCTGGAGACTGCGGCGCGGGCCGTGAATCAGGACATGCTCGACGAGTTCACCGCGCGCAACAACATGGCGCTCAAGACCCTGATCGATGACCACGGAGTGGAGCTGCGCCGGTTGCCGGACGATGTGCTCGCACGCTTCAAGGAACTCTCGGCGGAGGTCGTTGCCGAAGTGGCCGGGAGCGATGAACTGGCCCGTCGCATTCACGATTCGTACATGCAATTCCGGAGCGACGTGATGAACTATCACCGCATCTCCGAGCAGGCTTACATCAACGCACGCTGATCAGGAGCACCGCGGGTGGAACTCAAAGCAACCCGGCTGAGCATCGCTGACGGCATTGGAACCGTGTTCCTGCATCGACCGGAGCGGATGAACGCCTGGACCGGGCGCATGCACACCGAGTATCGGTATTGCCTGAAGCTACTGGACGACGACCCGGAGGTGAAAGCCGTGATCGTCACGGGCAGCGGGCGCGGGTTCTGCGTGGGTGGTGACGCGCAGGCATTGGAAGGTCACGCTCAGCGTGGCGGCTACGATCCGGGCACGCCGGACGCGTTGGCCGAGCCCGGCTACGGGGTGGCCCCGGAGTTCGATGCCGCATTCGCCTATCACTTCGGATTGCGCAAGCCGGTGATCGCGGCGCTGAATGGGCCGGCGGCGGGAGTGGGGCTGGCGCTGGCGTGCTTTGCAGACCTGCGCTTCGCAGCGCCGGGGATCAAGTTCACTACGGCCCACGGCAAGCTGAACCTGCCGGCCGAATACGGACTGTCCTGGCTGTTGCCGCGGCTGATCGGGCTTGGCCGTGCCAACGACCTGCTGCTGACCAGCCGGGTGTTCACTTCCGAGGAGGCACTGACGCTGGGGCTGGTCAATGCCATCTACCCGGCGGATCAGCTGCTCGATGAAACCCGGCGTTACGTGGCTCAACTGATCGCCACGGTTGCGCCCAACTCGCTGCGCCAGACCCGCTGGCAGATTTATCGTGACCTGAATCGGGACGCCGCTGCAGCCGTGCGGCACTCGGAGGCGCTGATTGACGAGATGATGGCCGAGCCGGACTACGTTGAGGGCGTCCGTGCATTCCTCGAAAAGCGGCCGCCCTCCTGGGGAAGTGAGACCTAGGGAGCCTTGATCACAGGCTCCCTAGCCGTACAGCACCGTGGGAAGCCAGGTCGCCAGTCCGGGCCACACCACCAGCATGCCGAGCAGCAGTAACTGCAGGCCAATGAAGGGGATTACTCCGCGATACATGGCCGTCGTGGTAACGGACTCCGGGGCAACGCCGCGCAGGTAGAACAGCGCAAACCCAAATGGCGGCGTGAGGAAGGACGTCTGCAGATTGACCGCGATCATGATGCCCAGCCAGACCGGATCGATGCCCATCGAAAGCAACGCCGGTCCGACGATCGGCACCACCACGAAGGTGATCTCGATGAAATCTAGGATGAAGCCGAGCAGGAAGATCACCAGCATGACAATCGCCATCGCGCCCCACATGCCGCCCGGCATGTCTTCGAACAGAGATTGAACCAACGCGTCGCCGTTGTAACCTCGGAACACCAGCGAGAAGATCGATGCGCCGATCAGGATAAAGAACACCATGGACGTCGTACGCAGTGTGGATCGGCCAATCTCAGTCAGGATCGAAATGTTGAGGGTGCGATACGCCAAGGCCAGCAGCAGCGCGCCGAGTGCCCCAACGCCAGCGGCTTCGGTGGGTGTCGCGTAACCCCCGACAATCGAGCCGAGCACCGCGATGATCAGCACGAGGGGCGGCGCAAGGCCCTTGACCAGTTCCACGGCGAGATTTGATTTGCGGCTATCGGCCAGGGTATCGCGAGCAGCGCCCGGAGCCCGATGAGGGCGCAACACGGCAACCCCGGTGACGTAAAGGAGGTACAACGCCACCAGCACCAGGCCGGGAATGATGGCGCCTGCGAACAGGTCGCCCACGGACACGGTCTTGGGTGCGAACACGCCCAGGCCCAATTGCGCCTGCTGGTACGCGTTGGACAGGACATCACCCAGAAGCACCAACGCGATCGACGGGGGGATGATCTGGCCAAGGGTGCCGGTCGCACAGATCGTGCCGGTCGCCAGGCGGTCGTCATAACCGTGGCGCAACATGGTTGGCAAGCTCATCAGCCCCAGGGTGACCACCGTTGCGCCGACGATGCCGGTGCTGGCGGCCATCAGCATGCCGACCAGGATGACCGAGATGCCGAGCCCCCCGCGCAGGCCCCTGAACAGTAGCGACATCGAGTCCAGCAGCCGCTCCGCGATCCGGGATTTTTCCAGGGTCACCCCCATGAACACGAACAGCGGTACGGCGATCAGCGTCTGGTTGGAAATGATCCCGAACAGGCGTCCGGGAAGAAACCCCAGGTCACGGGGATCGAACGCTCCACCGGCGATGCCGGCTGCGGCGAACAGCAGGGCCACCCCGGCCAGGGTCAAGGCGACGGGATAGCCGAGCAGCAGTGCCGCGAACACCGCCGCGAACATCAGCAGCGGCAGCAGTTCAACCATCCGTGGCGGATTCCGGAACCAGGCAGCGAATGATCTCAGCGATGCCTTGCAGCAAAAGTGTCAGTGCCATCACGGGGATCAGCGACTTGAGAAGGTACACCGCGGGGAGGCCGCCGACCTCCGGCGAGCGTTCCAACACCCGCCACGATGCGGCGACGTAATCGAGGCTCGACACCAGAATGAACAGGCACACGGGAATCAGAAACACGACGTGACCGAATAGATTGATGTGCCGCCGGGAGCGGGCCCCAAGGCGCGAGTAGATGATGTCCACGCGGACGTGGCCGTCGGTTTTCAGCGTGTAAGCGATGCCCAACATGAATGCCAGACCGTGCATGTACACCACGGATTCCTGAAGCACGATCGCGCCAATGTCGAATCCATAGCGCAGAACTACCACCACGACGGTCATGGCCATCATCCCAAAGAGGAGCCACGCGATGACGCGTCCCAACGCTTCCGTGAGGCGATCGATACGGGCCGCCAGCGCGCGGCCCATCAGCCTGGGAGGTCGTTCAGCCGCGGCACCACCTCGAGTTCCACCACGATGCCGATGAACCACGCGAATCCGACCCAGACGTTGTTGCGGAACGCTTTGAAACAGCCGGCCCGGTCCCGATCGCGGATCAGCTGCTGCTGGTAGCCAAACAGCGCCCCCGTTACCAGCACGGCCAGGTAAAAGGGGGTGCCATAGCCAAGGTTGAGCCCCAACAGGATCAGCGTCACCAGGGTCGCGAGTTGCAACACGCCGATCATCAGTCGATCTGCGCTGCCGAACAGGATCGCGGTGGATTTGACGCCGATCTTGAGATCGTCGTCCCGGTCCACCATGGCGTACAGCGTGTCGTAGGCCACTATCCAGACCAGGCTGGCGATGAACAGCAACCAGGCCTGCTCGGGAAGTCGCCCTTCAATGGAGGTAAAGGCGAGCAGAATCCCCCAGCTGAAGGCGATGCCAAGCACGACCTGCGGCAGGTACGTCAGGCGCTTCATCAACGGGTAGAATGCGGCCACCGCGACCCCACCCAGCGCCATCCACCGGGTCAGCGGATTGAGAAATACGATCAGCAATGCTGCGATTGCCAACAGCACCGCTAACAGCAGCAGTGCTTCGGTTTCGGACACGCGATGCGCGGCCAGCGGCCGGTCCCGGGTGCGTTCGACATGCAAGTCGATGTTGCGGTCTGCGTAGTCGTTGATGACGCAGCCCGCCGCCCGCATGACCACGGTGCCGATCGTGAATATGATAATGAGATCGATGCTCGGCGTGCCGTTTGCCGCCAGCCACAAAGCGGCCAGGGTCGGCCACAGCAGCAGCAGGGTTCCAACCGGCCGGTCGAAGCGCATCAGCTGTGCGTAATCCGAAACGAAGGTAGGCATGGTGGGCAGCTTGGGACTCCTGGCGAATCGTTGTTCAGTTTAACCCCAACTGGTGATCACGGCTGCCTCAGGCGACGCGCCGGGAGCGGTTTGAAGATGCCCGCGCGAGTTGCTTTTTTGGAATGGCGCAAGTACTTTAGCGCGCCTCATCCGAACCGACCGATCAGGAGATGACCTCGGAATGCGCAAGTGGCAGTGTATCGTCTGCGGCTGGATCTACGATGAAGCCGAAGGCTACGAAGAAGAAGACATTGCGCCAGGAACCGCCTGGAGCGATGTCCCGGAAGACTTCGTGTGTCCGGAGTGCGGGGTCAGTAAGGAAGATTTCGAAATGATCGAGGTTGGCTGAGAAGCGCGCGTCAGCATGAATCTCACCAGCCGAATTCTGCTCGGTATGGGCGGCGGTGTCCTGCTCGGCGTCCTGTTCAAGGTTGCTGCATTCGACCCCTCACACTGGGCGGTTGATTTCGTTCTCAATGGCGTCATGAGTGTGGGCGGGACGTTGTTCATCGCTTCGCTGAAAGTCATGGTGGTACCGCTGGTTTTCGTGTCGCTGCTGTGCGGTGCCAGCTCACTCTCCGATGGCACCAGCCTCGGCCGGCTCGGCGGTAAGACGCTTGCCCTGTATCTGCTGACCACTGCGATTGCGATCAGCATGGCCCTGGCCCTTGCGCTGATCATCGCGCCGGGCGAGCGCGCTTCGGATGTGGCCCCGATGAGCTTCGATGCGGCGCCTGCGCCGGATCTCACCCAGGTCATTGTCGACCTCGTGCCCACCAATCCGGTGGCGGCGATGGCCGAAGGGAATATGCTGCAGATCATCGTATTCGCCATCATTCTGGGCATTGCGATCGCGCGGAGTGGCGAGCCGGGTGCTCGGGTAAAGAGTTTCTTCGAAGACCTGAACGGCGTGCTGATGAAATTGATCACCATGCTTATTCAGTTGGCGCCGTACGGCGTGTTCTGTCTCATGACCACACTGTTCTCCGAGATCGGCTGGCAGGATATTTTAAAACTCGGCGCCTACTTCCTGACGGTAGTGCTCGGCCTCGCGCTGCACCTTGGCCTGGTCTACCCGACACTGCTGTCGACACTCGCCCGGTTGAGCCCGATACGGTTCTTTACGAAGATGCGTGAACCGATGCTGGTGGCGTTCAGCACGGCGTCCAGCGGCGCAACGCTGCCGGTGACGCTGCGTACGGTCGAGCACCGGATCGGGGTCAACAACGAGGTCGCATCATTCGTGATCCCCCTGGGCGCGACGGTCAACATGGACGGCACCGCCATCATGCAGGGCGTTGCGACGGTCTTTATCGCTCAGTTCTACAACGTCGATCTGGTGATGACCGACTATCTGATGATCGTGTTGACCGCGACCATGGCGTCGATCGGTACCGCCGCGGTGCCCGGTGTCGGGCTGGTCATGTTGGCCATGGTGCTGACTCAGGTCGGGCTGCCCGTCGAAGGAATCATGCTGATCATAGGGGTCGACCGCCTGCTGGACATGATGCGCACGGCGGTGAACGTTACCGGGGATGCGACGGTGGCCGCGATCATTGCGCGCTCGGAAGGCCGGTTCGACGATCGGGTGTTCCTCGACCCTGAAGCCGGGCAGGTAGTTCAAAAGGGCTAGTGTCCTGCTCGAAACTCAGACGTTGCTGTAATCGCCTTCGGCGGGCGACCAGGTAGCAATCAATGCATCACTGCGCTCGGTGTCGTCGACAAGGACGCCGGCCATCTCGGACGCTTTGCCGATCAGGTGGGCGTGTGCGGTGAAATCGAGTACCCGGTAGCGCACTTCTCCCGTCTGGCGCGTACCGAGAATCTCGCCGGGACCGCGTAGCTCCAGATCTTTCTCGGCAATGGCGAAGCCGTCGTTGCTGGCGCGCATGACGTTCAACCGCGCCTTCGCCGATTCGCTGAGGGGCGCATGGTAAAGCAGTACACAATGGCTTTCGATGCTGCCGCGTCCGATGCGGCCGCGCAATTGGTGTAGCTGGGCGAGGCCCAGGCGTTCAGGGTTTTCGATCACCATCAGCGATGCGTTCGGAACGTCCACGCCGACCTCGATCACCGTGGTGGCCACCAATACATCGATGGAAGCCGCTTTGAACTCAGCCATGATCTGAGTCTTCTCGGCACTGGGCATCTGCCCGTGCAGCAGCGCAACCCGCTGTGGTGCCAGGCGTTCGCAGAGTTCGGCGTGGGTCGTCTGGACGTCGCGATAGTCGAGTGCCTCGGAAGCTTCGATCAAGGTGCAGACCCAGTACGCCTGTTGCCCCTGCCCGCACGCTCGTGCCACGCGCGCGATGACCTCGTCACGACGTGTATCGGCGACCACGGTCGTCGTGACCGGCTGACGGCCGGGAGGTAGTTCGTCGATGATGGAGACATCCATGTCAGCGTACAGGGCCATGGTCAAGGTTCGCGGAATCGGGGTGGCTGTCATGATCAACTGATGCGGTGAGCGTCCCTTGTCTTTCAAGGTCATGCGCTGGTGCACGCCGAATCGATGTTGTTCGTCGATCACCGTCAACGCCAGGTTGGCAAAGCGCTCGGTGCGCTGAAACAGGGCATGGGTGCCCACGGCCACCAAGGTGTCACCGGCCGCGAGGCGATTGCTTCGTTCGCGACGGTCCCTTTGCGACGCCCCGCCGGTGTGCAGCGCCACGTTGATTCCCAAAGGCGTCAGCCACTCCGAAAAGTTCAGATAGTGCTGCTCTGCGAGCAGTTCGGTAGGTGCCATCACGGCGGTCTGGCAGTCGTGCTCTGCGGCGCGAACGGCGGCGAATGCTGCCACCACGGTCTTGCCCGAGCCGACGTCGCCTTGGATCAGTCGTAACATCGGCCGGGGTTTTTCGAGGTCGACCAGTACGTCGGTAATGACGCGTCGCTGGGCGCCGGTCAACTGGAATCCCAGTCGATCACGAAGCTTTCGGCCGAGTTGCTGGTTGCGGGGTAACGGTCGGGTCTGTTCGGTGGCACGCGCGCGCTGGCGGCGTTTCATGACCAATATGCTGGCGAGCAGCTCGTCCAATGCCGCGCGTTCCCGAGCTTCGGCGAGGCTGGCGGCGGATGCCTCGACCGGAGGACGGTGCAGATAACGCAGTGCATCGGCGAGATTTGGGAAGGCGGTATGGTCCAGGAGATCGCTCAGGTCGCTCATACCTCTACAATCAGGAGGGCGCCAGTCTGCGAGACACCCAAGCGCCTGTTCCATGAGATTTGTGATGCGGGCCTGTCCGAGGCCTTCCGTGGTGGGGTAGATCGGTGTCAACACCGGTTCGGGAGGGTCTGGCTGAGCCGTGAATGCTCGATACTCCGGATGCACCAGCTCCGGTCCTTTGGGCCCCATGCGGACCTGCCCGAAGCAGCGCAGGAACATACCTGCCTTCAGGCCGGCTTGTTGGCGTTTGCTGAAATGGAAAAAGCGGAGCGTCAGGAAACCCGAGCCATCGGCCAGGGTGATGAGCCAGCTGCGGCGCCGGCCGTAGGCAATCTTTGAATCAATTACCTCGCCGGTTACCAGGCACTCCTGGCCGGGTACGGCTTGCGCCAGGGGGACAATCCGAGTTCGGTCCTGATAGCGGGACGGGAGGTGCAGCAACAGATCGTGAACGCTGTGCACGTTGAGCGTCGCCAACCTGGCGCTGAGAGCTGGTCCGACCCCGCGCAGCGACGTAACGCTGTCATCGATCTTTGGAGATTTGGCCACGCGTCAGGACGGGGCCACTACCATCACGGCATCCATTTCCACCAGGGCCCCGCGCGGCAATGCGCTGACGCCTACGGCAGCTCGTGCCGGGAACGGTTCGGTGAAGTGTCGGGCCATGGATTCGTTGACGGCTGCAAAGTCCCCCAGATCCGTCAGAAAAACGGTCACGCGGACAAAATCGTCGAGACTGCCGTCCGCCGCTTCGGCGACCGCACGCAGGTTCGTGATTACCTGATCTATCTGAGCGTCGATCGCCGCTGAGACGAGTTCCATGCTGTCTGGGACCAGGGCTATCTGGCCTGACAGGTAAACAGTCTCGCCCACCCGAACGGCTTGGGAGTACGTACCAATTGCTGCAGGCGCGGCGTCAGTCGATATGATCGTTCGCGCGGGCATGATCGGTCACTTGATAATTCGGCTGATGTTGTGGGTGTTTGGCAGAACCCGCAGGCGCCGCATGACCCGCGCCAGGTGGGTCCGATCGCGCACCAACAATTCGATCAACACACTCGACAGGCGTGAAGTGCGCTCATCGACCTTGATGTGTTCGATGCCGGCATCTTCCTGATTCACGGTTGAGGCGAGCTCGGCGATGACCCCCTGCTGGCGTTCAACCTCCAGTCGCAAGGCCGCGACATACTCGCCCTGCATGCTCTCCGACCAGCGCGCCGGAATGATCTCGTTGGGAGTGCGACGCCGAATTTCGGTCATGTTGTTGCAGGTCTCGATGTGCACCACGAACCCTTTGCCGGACGACATGTGTCCGACGACCGGATCTCCGGGAACCGGGTAGCAGCATTTGCCGTAGCTGATCACCAGGCCCTCGCTGCCGCGGATGGCCACCGGGCCGCCTCGTTCGACCGACACGGCGTCATAGTCGGGGTTGCCCTCGGCGAGCAGCCGTTGTGCGACCACGTAGGCCATGTAGTTGCCCATGCCGATCTCCTCGAGCAGATCGTTGAGCCGTCTCACGCCGAACTCTTTGAACACTTTCCGGAGGCGTCTGAAGTCGAGATCTTTAACGCTCGTATTCGCGTTGCCCAGCGAACGATTCAGCAGGCGCCGGCCGAGCGCAATGGACTGAGATCGCTTCTGAGATTTCAATGCGTGACGCACAGCGGTTCGCGCTTTGCTGGACACCGCGAAACTCAACCAGTCCGGATTGGGTCGGGCCTCCTTGGAGGTGATGATTTCCACGGTCTGGCCACTTTGCAGTTGCGAACTGAGTGGCGCGAGGTCGCGGTCGATCCGGCAGGCGACGCAGGTATTCCCGACATCTGTGTGGACGGCGTAAGCGAAGTCGACCGCGCAAGCGCCGCGTGGCAACTCGTAGATTTCACCTCGCGGCGAAAACACGTACACCTCGTCGGGAAACAGGTTGATTTTCAAGCTTTCGATGAATTCCAACGAGCTTCCGGCGCGCTGTTGCAGGTCGAGCAGATCGCTGACCCACTGTCGCGCGCGCGCTTGAGGCCCCGCATAGGTGGAGTCATCCGATTTGTACAACCAGTGGCCGGCGATTCCGTTGTCGGCTGTGGCATTCATCTGCCGGGTGCGAATCTGAACCTCGATGGGTACGCCATGCATGCCGAACAGGGTGGTGTGCAATGACTGATAGCCATTGGCCTTGGGGATGGCAATGTAGTCCTTGAACCTGCCGGCCACCGGCTTGTAGAGATTGTGAACCACGCCCAGCACGCGGTAGCACGCGTCGACCCGGTCGGTGACAATCCGAAAACCGAACACGTCCATGATCTCGTTGAACGGTTTCCGTTGGGTCTTCATCTTTTGATAGATGGAGTAGAGATGTTTTTCGCGGCCCACCACTTGCGCGTCGATACCTTCGCGACGCAGCGCCGTCGCAATCGATTGATCGATCTCTTCCATCAGCGCTTTTCGGTTACCCCTCGCGTTGGCGACCGCGCGCCCGATTCGGTCGGCACGCAACGGATACAGGGCCTTGAACCCGAGGTCCTCAATCTCCACCTTGATCGTGTGAATGCCCAGCCGGTTCGCGATCGGCGCGTAGAACTCGAGCGTTTCGCGTGCAATGCGGCGGCGTTTGTCGATTGGCATCACGCCGATGGTGCGCATGTTATGCAGCCGGTCGGCCAGTTTGACGAGGATAACGCGCAGATCTTTGGCCATGGCGATGGCCATCTTCTGAAAGTTCTCGGCCTGCGCTTCGGCGCGACTGTTGAAAATAGTTGTCAGCTTGCTGACGCCGTCGACAATCTCCGCGACCTCGGCGCCGAACTTTCGGCGCAGGGTCTTTTTGCCGACTTCCGCATCTTCGATGACGTCGTGAAGCAGCGCGGCCATCAGCGATTGATGGTCCATGCGCATCCCGGCGAGGATGTTGGCAACGGCCAACGGGTGGGTGATGTATGAATGGCCGGTACGGCGGAACTGGCCCTCGTGGGCTCGCGCTGCGTAATCGTAGGCGGCGCGCACTCGGCCGATCTGCTTTTCATCGAGATAGACTTCGAGGGTCTCGACGAGAGAATCTATCGTAACGGGAGCGGCGACCCGGTCGCAGGAAGCCTCTTCCGCTAGACGCGAAGTTGCGTAGGATTCAAAACTCGCGCGTGCTTCCTTCATCAGCGAGGCCGAAGGGGATATCCAACCTTTCATCCTCCGACGCCGCATCTTGGACGTCAAGCATTTCGTCGTTGATCAGCCCCTCGGCGATTTCGCGCAAGGCGATCACTGTCGCCTTGTCGTTCTCGGGGTCGACCAACGGATCCACGCGCCCGCTGCTAAGCTGGCGCGCACGGCGCGTTGCCAGCATGACGAGCTGGAAGCGATTATCGACGTAGTCGAGGCAATCTTCAACGGTGATGCGAGCCATGAGGAAGGTCCTAGGTAAACCGGCGCGCGAGTTTACTCGATTGCACCGTCGTATGACAATAGTTCAGCGATGAGCGATCCGTGATCCGGGTGGGGGGCTTCGAGACCCTGGCGATGTGCCACCAGAATGGCCTCCAGCTCTGCGGCAGCGGTGTCGAAATCGTCGTTGACCAGCACATAGTCGAACTCGGCGAAGTGCGACATCTCGTTCACGGACGCCACGGTGCGGCGCCGGATGACCGCCTCGTCGTCCAGGCCGCGGTCGCGCAGCCGCTCCAGCAACGTGACGCGCGACGGCGGCAGGATGAACACGCTCAGCGCGTCGGGACATTCCATACGAATCTGGCGGGCGCCCTGCCAATCGATTTCGAGGACGACGTCGTGACCGGCGTCGAGTTCCCTGATGACGTCATTCCGGGACGTTCCGTAGTTGTGTCCGAACACCCACGCGTGCTCGAGGAACGAATTCGCCGCGCCCATCTCGAGGAACTGCTCAGGGCTGACGAAGTGGTAGTTCCTGCCGTCTATCTCCCCATTGCGCTGGGGTCGCGTGGTGTAGGAAACAGAAACATGAACGTTGGGTTGGCGCGCCACCAGCGCGTTCACCAAGCTGGTCTTGCCGGCGCCGGAAGGTGCCGCGATCATCAGGAGGACGCCGGTGGTACTCACTCGACGCCCTGCACCTGAACGGCCACGCGGGCGGGACATCCGAGTAGAACGCGGATATCGTTGGCGCCGGAGATCCCGGGATGCCCGTCCGGGGGCCCATCGGGGCCGGCTGAATAATAGATCATTCTGGTTATCGTCAAATTCGTGCCAAGCGCACTCGAGGGCGCCCTCGTCGTTGGTGGCTGCTGAACCCCCGCACGGACCGTTACAATTCTCGCACGACTCTGATTCCCCGCGTATCTCCCGGACTGCTGTAGCTTTCCCGGAATGTCATGCGTAGTTCGTGCTCGCTCGAGTCCCATGCGCTACCGCGCACGACATGGCTCGTGCAGTCAACGTAGCCACAGTCGCTCACCCACTCGGCAACGTTGCCAAGCATGTCACGCACACCAAAATAGTTCGCCCGGTAGCCTCCCACGGGGGCGCTGCGAACATGGCCGTCATCGCACCTGGAAAACCGCCACCGCCTGAACACCTTGTGAAACATCTGATCAGCGATGTTGCCTCGCTGACAGGGGTCACCCGTCGTCGCGCCGCGGATGGCCACGTACGCCCACTCGTGCTCAATTGGCAGGCGATACAGCTTGCCGGTCTCGCGGGTCAGCCACTGCGTATAGGCGACAGCCCGGCGCCAGCTCACGTTCGCGATCGGGTGCGCATCCGTGTCCATGCCCCTCACCGAGGGCAGACCGAGGCCGACGCTTTCCGTGTAGCGACGGAATTGGCCCAAGGTGATCTCGGTGACGGAAATCGCGAAAGGATCACTGATCATGATGGAACGCTTTTGCAGCGCCGTAATGCCCGTGCCGTCTCGTTCGCCAATGTCCACGCCACCGGCTGGTACGACGATGAGACGCGGGCCGACGCCACCGCCGCGAAGCGCGTCCTGAATCGTCTCGCCTCCCACGACGGTGTGGCGTTCCAGGCGCACATCGAGGGTCTTGCCCGTGTCATCCAGTCGAAACTGCATAAGCTGGGTTCGGAAGCCCACTTTCTGGGCGCGCACCTCGACGGCCCCGGTCGGCACCTTCACTCCAGGATGGTACGGTATGGCAGCGAGGTCGTCGCCGACGCGAACCGTCACTTGCGCGTCTGACGGCAATACGCGAACGGTCAACGCACCGAAGGCCCGTTGAAGTGTCACGTCGATGACGTTGACGCCCGTGCGCAGACGATGCATCTGCGTGTTGGGACGATACCCGGTCGCAGAAACTTCGATGCGATAGTCGCCCACCGGAAGGATGACTTTCGGTGCGTAGTCGGCCGGTACATCGAAAAGCCGGACGTTGGCGTGGGCGGGGTTAGTCCGCACGGTGAGTTCAGCGCGGTCGAGAAGGTTGAGTTCCACGACCAGTTCGGTCCTATCGTCAGGCAGCACATCAACGGATTGGTTGATCGTTGCGCGGCCGAAGATCTCCAGTTTCACGTCGTGCTCTCCAGCCGTAATGGGGTCGATCGTCAATGGTGTGACCTGGTCGAGCGGTTCGCCATCGACGGTTGTCCTCGCTCCCGCCGGATTGGTTGCCAGCAGCAGAACTCCGAAAGCTGGCACGAGGTCGACGACCATTTCCAAGTGGTCTCCCCGTGCGATGGCAATCTCACGAACGTAGGGCGGATGGAAACGGTGTCGTGCCTGCAGCATGTAGTTGCCGGTAAGGAGTGCGTCGATCCGAAGCGGAGACCGGCCTCGGGCGACGCCGTCGAGCAACACTTCCGCACCTTCGGGCGTGGTCTGCACGTGCAGGCTACCCGCCCCCAGGATGATGGGTTTGATGATGCCGACCTCGAGAGTCCACCAATCCGTCACCGCCCAGACAACAATCACGATGCCCAGAATCGTCAATCGACTTTTATTGACTCGATCTACCAGCGCAAACTCGCCGAAACGTTCGAACAGGGTAGCCGATTCATTCGACGTTCTGCACCTGCTCGCGGATTTGCTCGATGATCACCTTGAGATCGATCGCGCGCTGGGTTGCGTCCAGCTGGGCGGCTTTGGAGGCAAGGGTGTTGGCTTCCCGGTTGAATTCCTGCATCAGGAAATCCAGACGTCGTCCATGGGGACCTTGTTCCGCGAGATTGCGGTGGGCCTCCTTGACGTGAACGGCGAGGCGGTCGAGTTCCTCGGCGACGTCTGCGCGCTGCGCTAGCAGCGCCACTTCCTGCTCCAGACGGTCGGCGTCAACCGTCGTCTGCAGCTGGGCAAGCCTCGCCTTTAGCCGCTCGCGCAACTCGGGGCTGACGCGTCGGGTAATACCCTGAAGCTCGCTGACGATGCGGTCGATATCGCGCAGCCGCTCGCTGATCAGGTCCGCCAGATGGGCACCTTCCCGGGCGCGATGCGCGAGCAGTTCAGCAACTGCATCGTCGAAGGCCCGGATCGCGATTGTACGCAGGGCGTCCGGGTCGGCCCGGTTCTCGGTCAGCACCCCGGGCCAGCGCAACAGATCCAGTGGGTTCGGATGGCTCGTCTCCGGTGCATCCCGGCGTAACTGCTCGATGGTCGCCAGCAGCTGCAGCAACAGCGGCCGGTTGATCTCCATGTGCGTCGTTTCTTCGCTGGAAATTGCGAGCCGACAGTCGATCTTGCCGCGGCGCAGCTGCTTGCGCAGCGTATCGCGCAACGGAAACTCCAGGTCACGGAACTGCTCCGGGAGCCGGAACTGGGTTTCAAGGTGGCGGTGATTCACGGACCGCAGCTCCCATTGCAACGCGCCCCACTCTGTGGCCAGGTCGACGCGTGCGAAAGCGGTCATGCTGAAAATCATGTGTTTTCTGGCCCCGTTACCGGCCACGACATTCTACCGGGGCCTTGCAGCCACGTATAATCCGTCGATGCGCACAACGATCCCGGAGCCGAGATGAACACGAACAGACCCAGCGGAAGAGCGCCCGACGAGCTACGGGAAGTCACGATCACCCGTGGATTCACGAACCACGCGGCGGGTTCCGTGCTGGTGGCGTTCGGCGACACCAAGGTCATCTGCACGGCGTGCGTCGAAGAAAAGGTGCCGCCGTTCATGCGCGGCGGCGGGCGCGGTTGGGTAACAGCGGAGTACGGGATGCTGCCCGGTGCGACCCACAGCCGTGCGGATCGGGAAGCGGCGCGTGGCAAGCAGAGTGGCCGCAGTATCGAGATCCAGCGACTCATCGGCAGATCGCTGCGCGCTGCGATCGATTTCAAGGCCCTTGGGGAACGAACCGTGCGGATCGATTGCGACGTTATCCAGGCAGATGGCGGCACGCGAACGGCGTCTATAACCGGGGGCTGCGTCGCGCTCGCGGACGCTGTGGCCGGGCTTGCAGACAAAGGCGTCGAACCGGACAAGGTGCTGAAACACATGGTTGCTTCGGTGTCGGTTGGGATGGTCAAAGGCCGCGCGGTGCTCGACCTCGACTATGCGGAAGACTCCCGGGCGGACACGGATATGAACGTCGTCATGATCGAGTCGGGGGGGTTCATCGAGGTTCAGGGCACCGCGGAAGGCGCGCCATTCGATGGGTTGGAGCTCGATCAGATGCTGGAGTATGCGCGACGTGGGTCGGCTGCGTTGTTCCAGATCCAGCGTGCGGCCCTTGAGGTCTCGATTTGACGCGCCAGGCGACCTTCGTAGGACTGATGATTGATCGTGCGGTTCTGGCCTTCGGGGACTTCACGCTGAAATCGGGCCGAAAGAGCCCGTATTTCTTCAATCTTGGAGCGATCGACGATGGTCCCGGGCTGGATGCACTGGGTCGTGCCTACGCGACGGAGATGGTCGAAACGGGGATGGTTCCCGATGTGATCTTCGGGCCGGCGTACAAAGGCATCCCGTTAGCGGTCGCGGCGGCGCTTGCCTTGTATCGGGACCACGGCGTCGAGGTGGGCGTCACGTTCAACCGAAAGGAGGCGAAGCATCACGGGGAAGGGGGCGTCCTGGTCGGCGCGCCGCTGGCGGGCGATGTATTGATCGTCGACGATGTCATGACGGCGGGTACGGCGGTGTCGGAGGCGGCTGCCCTGGTGCGCGGAACGGGGGCCCGGTTGAGTGGAGTGCTCATCGCGTTGGATCGCCAGGAACGTATGCAAGATGGGACTTCGGCCGTGCACAAGGTGTCCGAGGTGTTGGCAGCGCCGGTGCACAGCATCGTAACCTTGCAGGACGTGATCTCGTACCTTGACTTGATTCCGGCCTACGCAGATGCTCTCGTCGAAATACGGTCGTACCAGCAGCAACACTGCGTGGTGTCGTGATGGCAAGACTTTCGATCAGATTGATGAACGCTGGTTTCGCAATGTTGGCTGCGCTTCTTTTGGGTGCTCCAGCGGCGCACGCCGGCGAATGGTATCGCTACCAGGGCGATGACGGTGTCCTGGTCATGTCCCACCATGTGCCGCCCGAGTATGCCGACGGAGGATACGAGGTGGTCAACGACCACGGCCGTGTCTTGCGGGTCGTGCCCCGGCAGCTGTCCCCGGAAGAGATCGTCGTTCGGGATCGGGAACTCGCACGGGAGGCCGAGATAAAGGCCGAACGTCAGTTGGCGCTGCAACACGACAACGAGTTGATGCAACTGTATGCGACACCAGAGGAGGTAGAGTTGGCCCGGGACCGCAAGCTCGCCTCGATCGACGAGGTGATCAATACGCTGCTGGGTGACGTACAGCAGCTGCGCAACAAACAACGTCTCTACCAGACTCAGGCGGCCGAAAAGGAGCGGGGTCTGCTACCTATCTCCAGGGAAATCCTCACGAACCTCGAGACCGTCCAGCATCAGATGGTCGAGACGCGGCGCGAAATAGATACGCGCCGCAAGGAACGCGACCAGATCCTGGCGGATTTCGACCGCGACCTGAACCGGGTCTACGAACTGTATGGATTGGCCCGGCCGATTGCGGCCACCTAGGAGCCGCTTGGTCAGGGGCTCCCCAGGGCTCCCTAATCGGAGAATATCCCAGCTGCAAGCAACGGCCACTGGTCGTTCCAGTCGAGCGTTGGCTTGGACTTGAATTCGCTGCGCACGAACTGATGGACGCGCCCTTCGGCGGCGGCCAGCAGCAGGTTTGCGGCGGCGCTCAAGGGAACGTTTGGGGGAATCTCCTGACGCGCCACGCCTTCGCGAAGAATCTGTCGTAGCTGGGTTTCCAGGCGGTCGAAAAACTGCCGCATGCGGCCCCGCAGACGGTCATCCTCGCCCTGCAGAATATCGCCGGACAGCAGTCGGGCGAAGCCGGGATTGCGCTCCGCAAAGGACAGCAAGAGCCAGAGCAAGTCGCGGCAGCGCTTCAGTGATGACGCGTCCTCGGCGAGTATTCGCGAAACCCGCGTGAAGATGCTCAGCTCCATGAACTCGACCAGCCCCTCGATCATCTTGGCCTTGCTGGGAAAGTGCCGATACAACGCCGCCTCGGATACCCCCAACTGGCCTGCCAGCGCGGCGGTGGTGATACGTTTGCCTGGATTGGCTTCCAGCATCGTTGCAAGCGCCTCGAGTATCTGCTGGCGGCGGTCGCCCTTAGCCATGACTGGGAATCGTCATCGCTGCGAATCGGAGTGGATCATGGTGCCGACGCCGCTGTCGGTAAACACTTCCAGCAGCAAGGCATGGCGGATCCGGCCGTCGATGATGTGAGCGCTGTGAACGCCGCCCCGGACCGCCTCAACTGCACAGGTGATTTTGGGCAGCATCCCGCCATGGATGGTCCCGTCGCTGATCAGTTGTTGGATTTCCCCGGCGCTGAGCCCGGTCAGTGTCGTGCCATCCGGGTCGACCACCCCGGGCGTGTTGGTCAGCAGCATCAGTTTCTCGGCGGCAAGACTTTGCGCCAGTTTGCCCGCCACGATGTCGGCGTTGATATTGAACGATTCACCGTTGGGCCCCGCGCCTATGGGCGCGATCACCGGGATGAAGTCCCGCGCGATGAGCGTATCGATGATCTCGCGATTGATCGTCTGGACCTCGCCGACGTGGCCGATGTCGATGATCTCCGGCGCTGTGTGCTCCGGCGATTCGCGTTGGATTTTCAGCTGGGTGGCTTCGATCAGCTTGCCGTCCTTGCCGGTTACGCCGACGGCCCGCCCGCCGTGGGCGTTGATCAACGACACGATTTCCTGGTTGACGAGGCCCCCGAGTACCATCTGGACCACATCCATGGTGGCGGCGTCGGTAACTCGCATGCCGTCGACGAATTCAGTCGGAATGCTCAGCCGCTCGAGCAGTTCACCAATCTGTGGACCGCCGCCGTGAACCACAATGGGGTTCATGCCGACCAGCTTCATCAGCACGATGTCCCCGGCGAAGGATTGCTTCAGGTCGTCGTCGACCATCGCGTTGCCCCCGAACTTCACGACGATGGTCGAGCCGTGGAACGTTCGAATGTACGGCAGCGCCTCGATCAGAACGCCGGTAATTCGTGAGGCTTGTTGTTCAGTGAGCGGCACGCGGAGGTCTCTCAAAAAGGAACCTCGAGGTCAGCACTGATGGTTTCCAATCCATCCTTGAACCGTTGCTGGATGCGCTTCAGCGCCTCCTGGCCGTCGGCTTCGAAGCGCAGGGTCAGGACCGGGCTCGTGTTCGAAGCGCGCACCAGTCCCCAGCCGTCCGGAAAGTCGACTCTGACTCCGTCGATGCGGGTGACGGTGCCCTCGCCGAATTCCGTGACGGCGCCGAACTGCTCGACGATGTCAAACTTCGCATCATCAGTGGTTTCGATCTTGATCTCGGGTGTCGCGAACGTGATCGGGAACTCGGCGAACAACTCCTCCGCGCTCTTTTCCTCTCCACCAATGATTTCCAGCAATCGGGCGGCGCTGTAAAGCGCATCGTCAAATCCGTACCAGCGTTCGCCGAAGTAGATGTGGCCGCTGAACTCACCGGCCAGCAGCGCGCCGGTTTCCTTGAGCTTGGCCTTGATGTGCGAGTGCCCGGTCTTCCACATGATCGGGCGCCCACCGAACTCGCTGATGACGCTGTTCAGATGGCGCGAACACTTGACGTCGAAAATGATGTCGGCACCGGGATTGCGGCCCACGATGTCGCGAGCAAAAAGCATCATCAACTTGTCCGGCCAGATGATCTCGCCGCTTGCCGTGACGACTCCGATGCGGTCGCCGTCGCCATCGAAGGCGAGTCCCAGGTCCGCTCCTTCGTCCTTGACGACGGTGATCAAATCTTCGAGGTTCGCGGGATCCGCCGGATCGGGATGGTGGTTGGGAAAGGTGCCGTCGACCTCGCAGTACAAAGGCACGACCTCGCAGCCCAGCTCTGTGATCAGGAGGGGCGCAACGAGGCCAGCGACGCCGTTGCCGCAGTCCACGACGACTTTCAGCGGCTGGGCTACGACGACGTCCTCGACCACGCGGTCGAGATAACTGTGGATGATGTCGGCTTCGTCGATTTCGCCTTCACCCTGGGTGAAGTCGTTGTCTTCGATGCGCTTGCGCAGGCGCTGAATTCGATCCTCGGCAAGGGTTTCGCCGGCGAGAACCATTTTCAGGCCGTTGTATTCGGGTGGGTTGTGCGAACCCGTGACCATAATGCCGGTAGCGGTGTTCAGTGCGAAGTTGGCGAAGTACAGCAGCGGCGTGGGCACAATGCCGATGTCGATGACATCGACGCCACTCTCAGTGAGACCGCGTGCCAGCGATGCTTTCAAGGGCGCGGTCGAGAGCCGTCCGTCTCCGGCGATCGTGACCTTGTTTTGATCTTCCGCTTTAGCCTCCGCACCGAAGGCGCGGCCGATCCAGTACACCAGGTCTTCGGTCAGATTTTCATCTACGATGCCGCGAATGTCGTAGGCCCGAAAGACGTGCGGGTCCAGATGCAGGCCCATATCGATCGGCGAGACCTCCTCGGAGACCTCGATGCCGAAGTTGTCGTCGTCAACGTTCGACTTGGCATCATCGAGGAATTCGTCGTCGTCGACGTCCGGCGCCTCGGCGGCCACGGAATCACCGTCGTCCAGCTCAGCGTCGGCCGAGGCTTTGGCGCGTGCTTCCGCTTTCTGCTGGGCCGTAAGTCGCACGAGCGCCGGTTTTTCGGCGGCGCGATTGGGCGGCGACTTGGCGTACTTTTTGGCTTGCACGGCAATGCGCCGAAACAGGCCCAGGCGATAGTCGTCGATGTTGCCGCCGCGACCTCGCATCAGGCGTGTCACGTAGTCGAGCAGGGTGTTGGCGTCGGCGGCGATCGCGCCGAACATGCGCATGCTCGTCAGATAAGTGGCGCCCAACAGCATGGCGATCAGCAGGCCGAATGGCGCCGCGAGCTCGGAGGCACGGACCAGCGGGCTGGCGACGGCGGGATTAGGTAAGAAGGTCAGCGACCAGCGAGGGGTGTCGATGTTGAGCTTGATGGCCTTGACGTCGGGGACGGTTTCGCCGTAGCTGAGCACTATCCGCGGCTCAGTGCCCTCGAAACGTTGCTCGATGGAAACGGTTCCCAGCGAGACATCGGACGCCCGCAACGGATGGTAGAAGTAGTCCATGGATATGGCGGCGAACAGTACGCCGAGCACACCGCGCTCTCCCATCACGGGTTGGGCAACGTAAAACACCGCACGCTGATCCATGAGGTACGCCTCAGGACCCACGTATGGCGAGGTCTCGGCGCGCCTGATCACATCCAGCGCGGCGAAGCTGATTGGCGTTGTACCCGTCAGATCCACCTTCGCCTCGCCGAGCGGCACCA
>Ga0209988_10000032_pt1 | contig 61961 bp, 67 predicted proteins | sample N075metaG_FD_183115 | JGI IMG/M metagenome (GOLD analysis project Ga0209988, IMG submission 183115) | Deep subsurface microbial communities from Kermadec Trench to uncover new lineages of life (NeLLi) - N075 metaG (SPAdes) (version 2) | ecosystem: Environmental > Aquatic > Marine > Ocean trench... | reverse complement strand
AAATATCATTTGGAACGATGTTGTTACGATTGTTTCAGACGGCCAGACAATTCGATATGGTGATCTTGCCGCAGTTGTTATTGTTACAAAAAACGTTGGTGAACATTGAAGGCCTGGGTAGACAACTCTATCCAGAGCTGGATATCTGGAAAACTGCGAGACCCTTGTTTGAGTACTGGATGCACGAACGTCTTGGTGTTAGAGGATTAGCAAAAGGCCTGAAAGATAATTTGCCCAGATGGCTTGACCGACTGCCTGACTTGCCAAATAAAACAATCGATATCATCGAACGCCTTCGTGATGGCAAGATTCAGGTGGAGTTAAAGTCGACTGAGCTAGAAAAAATCAGGACTGAAATAAAACAGAGTAATCAACGGACAGTATTAGCAACAATTGGATCCGCTTTCGTTATCTGTGCTGCAGTAATATTTGGTCTGGATGGTTTCTCACCAGCGATGGTCGGCGGTGTTCCCTATTTGACCTGGTTGTTTGGTGGTGTGGGACTGGGGCTATTGATGTTTTCAGTGGGTTAATGAATATTAACACTTAATAATTTTCGACTATTATTCGTGTGTAACAAATACTTGCAGGCCGGGTTTTAAAGCAAAGCGTTTTTTAATTATCTTAAGGCCATGTTTGTTCAGAAGCATTGATAACGTGCTTTTATCAAAATAATAAAGATGTTCTGAAGGTTTTATTGCTTCCCACTCAAACAATGCTTTAGGTACACGCCAATGTCCTATGTCTGGTGTCCATATCTCGATAATACCATCTTTGTTGAGTATTCTTTTTAGTTCTCTAACGATTTCATTCAAGTCCTGAACATGTTCGATAACATCATATAGGGTAATAATGTCGAAGAAATTTTCATCAAATTGATGTTCTTCAAATGTCCCCTGGAATATATTATCCAGTCCTAATGTTTCACGTGCGTATTTAATACCTTGTGGATCAATCTCAATCCCATAGGTGTCGTAGTTAGCTGCTTTTGCAACCGACAGAATAAATCCGGCAGAACACCCAATATCCAACCAGCGTCCTTGTGGAATTATTTTTTTCATTTTACGGACTCTTCTTTTTGCTCTGCGTATTTTTTTGTCCTTTTTATTAATATAAAACTGGCTGTAATCTTCCGTATAACCTTTAAGAATATTTGCGTAGACGGGTCTTGGGTTAATCATGGTTAGTGAGCATTGTTGACACTCAACGAACGGTTCTTCGTTTTTGGTAAATAAGTCTCTAAAAGCGGTTCCATCACATATTGGACACGCGATTTTGTCCCAACTTTCAATTGCTTTTTCAGACATGCTGGTTAACTGTTAAAAGTAATTGTTGCTGTACTATATGATCGTTTATGCAAGATCTGGAATCTTTTGATTCGTTGACTATGCTTGCTCACTATATCGATATATTGTTTCAGGTGTTAAGACCTCACCAGAGCGGCTTCCACAGTATCTCTTATTTTCCTGCCAGATAGCACTTCAATTAATTCAAGAGCGAAATCCATTGCTGTGCCAGGCCCTCTGGAAGTAATGACTTTTCCATCTCTGACCACTGCTTCATCAGACACTGTGATACTGGATAATTCAGGATCATCGAGAACACCGGGGTAACAGGTTGCTGTTTTGCCTGTGAGCACACCTGTGTTTGCAAGTACTTTCGGTGCGGCGCAGATAGCGGCAATGTATTTGTCATTGTTCGCCATTTTCTTCAAGGCTGATTTGAGACGCTCATCATTATCCAGATTGTCTGCACCGGGTAAGCCGCCAGGCAGGACAATCATATCGTAGTCATCTTTCAATGCTGATTCCAGATCAGTGTCCGGGATAAGTTTTACACCACGGCTGGCAGTTATATTCTCTGCATCGAGCCCGGCAGAGATTACTTCTATTCCTGCACGTCTTAGCAGATCGATAATGGTAATGGCTTCCAGTTCTTCACAACCTTGCGCCAGAGGGACTAAAACACGGGGAACCAGTACTCTGGGAATTGATGTTTTTGCCATAAGCTTTCTCGTTTATTTCTTGATGATTGCCAGGCCTTTTAACACATTCAAGGCTTCATAAAGGCTATAGTCCCTCAAAGAAAGTGGCAATGTATCCTCCTCTTCTGGCTCATCTTTTATCAGTTCCTCATCTCCCTCCGTTACCGGAGCTTCCTCAAGTCCGTTCTCAAGATGTCCCTTGAGGTCGGCCTCTTTCACCCGCATATCAATGGCATTTTCAATCAGGGAGATCTTTACCTTATCGATGATAATGTCCGGTATCACACCTGAGACCTGAATGGATCGGCCATTGGGGGTGTAATATCTGGCTGTAGTTAGTTTTAGCGCTGCATTATTATTCATAGGCAGGACGGTTTGCACGGATCCTTTACCAAAGGTTTTTTCACCCATGATAATGCCACGCCGATGATCCTGCAGTGCACCGGCAACGATTTCTGATGCAGATGCAGAACCGGCATTAACCAGCACAATTAGTGGTACGTCCGGCAGCTTGGCATTTGGTTTGGCATTAAATCTTAATTTTGAATCTTTGATGCGGCCTTCCGTGTAAACGATCAATCCTTTGTTAAGGAACATATCTGAAACACCGACAGCAGCAGTTAAGATACCGCCCGGATTATTCCTGAGGTCAAGAATAACTCCCTTAAGCTGGTTATTATTGTCTTGTTTCAGTTGATCAATTGCCTTACGTAGACTTTCAACGGTATGTGACTGAAAACTTGAAATACGTAGATAGCCAAAACCAGGCTCCAGTGTTTCGTATCTAACACTCTTCACCGTGATTACATCTCTGATGATTGTGAATATCAGGGGTTTTTCCTCATTCTCACGAATGATTGTTAGTTTGATGGCATCGCCAGGCTTGCCACGCATGAGGTCGACGGCTTCATTTAATGACATGCCTTTAACTGGCCTGTCATCGAGTTTGATGATCAGATCACCGGCTTTTATGCCAGCTTTTTGCGCGGGGGTATCATCGATGGGGGATATAACCTTGATAAAGCCATTTTCCATTCCAACTTCTATACCAAGGCCGCCAAATTCACCGGAAGTGCCTTCTCTCAGAGCGTCATAGGATTCGCCATCAAGATAGACAGAGTGGGGGTCCAGTCCTTCCAACATGCCGCGGACTGCATTCTTAAGTAACTCCTTGTCATCTACCTGCTCAACATAATCACTTTTTATTTTTGCAAAAATTTCAGTAAAGATGCGTAGCTCATCCAGGGGGAGCGCTTCCAGTTTTGGTGATTCGGCCTCTCCGATGACTACTCGAGCACCAGCTAGTAAAAGTAACAGGCAAATAAAAAGATTACGAAAGGCGTCATTCATTTTTTTCTCCATGCCCCATGCAAGGGCATATAATTTTTACAGCATACAGGTGACTACTATTCAGTGACAGGAATAATGACATTGTAGCAAAATGATTTGTGCTAATTTCTGCACCACTTGGCAGGGTTGACCGGGCTACCATTATTTCTTATTTCGAAATAAACACCAGAACGAAGTTGTCCACCACTATCACCGGCGAGGGCGATGACTTCACCTGGCAGCACCCAGTCTCCGGTTTTTTTCAATAAACTTTGATTGTAGCCATACAGGCTCATGTAACCATGACCATGATCAATGATAATCAGCAGTCCCAGATTTCGAAACCAGTCTGCAAAAACTACCTGTCCGCCGCTGATCGCCTGCACATCTACGCCGATTTCAGCATTTATGATAACGCCCTGCCATTTTAATTTACCGCCTTGCTTGCGGCTCCCAAAGCGAGTTAATAATTTTCCTTTTGTCGGCCAATCCAGTTTTCCTTTGAGACTGTTAAAAGGTGGGATGTCTTCAAAGAAAGCTACACTTCCATGGTCTTCTCTGGTTTGCTCCTCAGTGAGTTTTACCAGAAGATTTTTTGTTTCCTGTTCCTGTTGTTGTAATGCCTGTAATTCGAGTCCTTGTTCTTCGAGTTCGTCTAATAGTTTTGCAAGGATATTTTCTCTTTCTCTTCTTGACTGAGCAATTTCTCTGTTCTTTGCAACCTGGTTTTCCTTTAGTTTGAGTAAGGCATCATTTTCACGCTTGATGTTATTTTCCAGTTGAATGATTGCTTCGATTTCTGTATTGACCATATTAATTTGCTGTGCTCTGGCATGGTTATGATAATCATAATAGGCAAGTGCTCTACCGACCCTGGCAGGGTCTTCTTGGTTCAGTAATAATTTCATATAGTCATTTTTACCTACCATGTATGCTGAACGAATCTGCTGAGACAGGGCTCGTTTCTGTTCAGCCAGTGCTTTTTCGTGGAGTGACTTCTTGTAGGTCAATTTATTCTGGCGTTTGCTTCTTTGTTGCAATTGTTTTTCAATTTCTCTGATGTTCAGGGCAATACTGCCAGCATAGGTTTCATTTTTCTTTAATTCAGTTTGCAGGGTATCTGTTTCAAGACGTGCCTTCTCCATGCTGGTTTTGACATCTTCAATTTGAGTTCTTACGGTGTCCAGTTGAGCGGACTTTTCTTCAAAATCTTCGGCGTAAAGTGGCAGGCTGGTGAGGCAAGCAAAAACGGGCGCAAGCCGTAAGCATCTTTGCAGGTAAATATAAAAATTGCATAGCGATAAGCCGAGAGATATGCAGGTGGTGATCATTGTAATTTCAGCAAAGGCTTTCCTGTCATTTCCTGAGGTACTTCAAGCCCCATTAAATATAACATTGTCGGGGCGATGTCTGATAGCGAACCTGATAGTCCCGATAAGATTTCAGCATCGCGACCAATATAGACAAGTGGAACCAGATTAGTGGTGTGGGCAGTGTGTTGGTCAGATTTTATTTTCTCGGTGGCATAGGCCTTCATTTGCTCAGCATTGCCATGATCAGAAGTAATTAAAATCTGAGTGTTGGTCTTTTCTGTTGCTTCAATGACCTTGCCGAGGCAGGTGTCAATTGTCTCAATAGCTTTGATGGTTGCCTGAAAATCACCCGTATGGCCAACCATATCGGCATTGGCATAATTACAAATGATGGCATCATATTTGTTACTTTGAATTGCCTCAATTAGCTTATCAGTGATTTCAAAGGCGCTCATTTTCGGTTCCATATTGTAGGTACGGACATGAGGCGAGGGCACCAATATCCGATCTTCGCCAGCAAATGCCTGTTCTTCACCACCGTTAAAGAAGAAAGTGACATGCGCATATTTTTCGGTTTCCGCAATACGCAATTGCTTCAGGCCAAGTTCAGAAATGTACTGACCAAAGACATTGTCCAGACTCTTGGGCGGAAATGCGACAGGGAACTCGTAACTATCCTTGTACTCAGTCAAGCTGATAAAGGTATCAAGCCTGGGAATATTCTCTCTTGGGAAGCTTTGGAAATCCTCTTTGGTGAAGGCGCGGGCCAGTTGTCTGGCCCTGTCGGCACGGTAATTCGCAAAAACAATGACATCATCATTTTCCACCTGAACAGGAGGCTCACCGTGTTTAGTGATGGCCGTGGCACTGACAAATTCATCAGTCTCCCCTCTAGCATAAGCCATGTCCACTGCAATAAATGGATCCTCCGATCGATAGTCAGCTTTTCCCTGGCTAATAAGGTCATAGGCCTGCTGGGTTCTTTCCCAACGTTTATTTCTATCCATTGCATAGAATCTGCCAATGATGCTGGCAAAACGTCCTCTTCCCAATTCCTTCATTTTTAACTGCGCAAGAAAGATATTTTCCTCCGCACTTTTGGGGGGTGTGTCACGACCATCCAGAAAGGCATGTAGATAAATCTTTTCAACGCCAAATTGAGTTGCCAGTTCCATTAGTTTGAAAATGTGTTCCTGGTGACTATGTACGCCACCGGGTGAGAGCAGGCCCAGGATGTGGACAGCCTTGTTATTTTGAGTTGCTCGATTGAAGGCGCTGCTGATGATCTCGTTTCTGAAGAAGGAGCCATCCTCAATAGCACGTGAAATTCTTGAGAATTCCTGATCTACAAGACGACCCGAACCAATGGTCATATGTCCTACTTCTGAATTGCCCATTTGCTGTGAGGGCAGACCGACATCTGGCCCAGACGCCTGGATTAGAGTGCGCGGACATTCAAGCCACAGTTTTTCCCAAACAGGCTTTTTTGCACTGTAGATTGCGTTATAGACGGTATTATCTGTGTATCCCCAACCGTCCAGAATAATCAGCACGAGCGGTTTGATTGATGGCTGCATCTACAGATTTGTTCGCTTTGTATTACTTAACATCGTAAAAATAGGAAACACAGTTCAAAATTATATCGGCGGAAGAAATTCAAGAGAGCCAATGGCATATGATGGGCTGCAATCTAGTTGCTGAATTCAAGGCGAATTACGTCTTATGTCCATTCATTTCGGTGAATTTTAGCATACAAAACCCGTATACATAATATCATCTGGATAAGGCTCGAAGATGACAAAATTATGCTGTCAGGGAGGATGAGATTTCTGGATGTTTCTCGCCGTGGCTATTTGTTATGGTCTTGCTGAAATCTACATTTCCAAGTAGTTTGGGTATGACGTATCATGCACGCCTCATTTTCAGGTTATATCGGTAACTAAGTTAAATATATTATGGAAAAAATCCCGGAATTTATCGCCAATCATTTATTTCTGGTATCACTGCTTGTGGCGATATCATCGCTTCTGTTCTGGAACATATTTTTCAGCGCCATGGGTTCATCTCAAATTGTCCCCGCTGAAGTCACGCGTCTGATAAATCATGAAGATGCAAAGGTTCTGGATATCCGCAGTGCTAAGGACTTTGCAAATGGGCATATTATTAACGCTATCAATATAGATGTGGCAACGCTGGGTGATCGAGAAAAAGAGCTGGATAAATACAAGGATAAAACCGTTGTTATTTATTGTGCTCAGGGTCAGGAATCAATACGTGTTGCGCGAAGTTTAAAAACGAAGGGGTTTGATAAACTTTATGCTTTAAAGGGTGGTATCAGCGCGTGGCAAAACGCCAATTTGCCTTTGACGAAAGGCAAGGCTTGACGATGGCAAATAACATTCAGAGGATTTATTTTAATGGCTGAAAAAGATACTAGTACTGAAGCAGGCGCCGAAGAAACGAAGCAGGGTGAGTTTGCTCCACAAAAAATATACATCAAGGATTTGTCTTTTGAAACACCACATTCTCCGGAAATATTTACCGAAGAATGGAAGCCTACAGTAAATATGAATCTTGGCAGTGAGGCTCGGCCCTTAGGTGACAACCTCTATGAAGTTGTCTTAACAGTTACTGTGACCGTCACCATGGAAGAGAAAACCGCGTATCTGGTTGAGGCGCATCAGGCAGGTATTTTTCACATTGATGGCTTCCCTGAAGAAATTGTTGGGCGCATGGTGGCAACCGTCTGTCCTAATATCCTTTTTCCCTTTGCTCGTGAACATGTCGCGGATCTGATCACGCGGGGTGGTTTTCCACAACTTTTACTTGCACCCGTCAATTTCGATGCCTTATATCAACAGCAACAAATACAAGAACAAAACGCAGCCGCATCTGCTGAAACGGAAACGAAGCATTGAGCTGAAAAAACATGAAACATGATTTGCTGAGATAAAATCTTGAATCTGATAATGAGCACAGGAAGATAATGCAGAAGCCGATTCTTGTCGTTGGTGCAGGCTCATGGGGGACTGCCCTGGCAATGGTGTTGGCTGGGAATGGTAATACTGTTTATCTATGGGGACGTGATAGCTCGCACATAGCAGAGTTGAAGGAGCAGGGTTGCAACAAGCGTTATCTACCTGATGCAAAATTTCCGGAAGGTCTGTTACCGGTTGATTATCTTGAGTCTTGCCTCAGTGAATGCAATGAGATCGTGCTTGCCGTTCCCTGTACAGGTTTGCGAAGTGTTCTTGAACTCATTGATAGGCACGGTGATGACAAGTTAAAATTATGTCTAACCAGCAAAGGTCTGGAAACTGGCACACAATATCTGAATCACAAGGTCGTTGAAGAGTGTCTTGGAGATAAGGCCAGCACGGTCGTATTGTCTGGCCCCTCTTTCGCGAAGGAAGTCGCTGCTGGCTTGCCAACAGCAGTGACAATTGCAGGTACTGATTTAGAAACAGCCGACTGGTTTGCCGAGAAATTTCACAATGAAGTTTTCAGAACCTATACACACGACGATATCATCGGTGTTGAAGTGGGTGGCGCAGTCAAGAATGTTATGGCGATTGCAGCTGGTATTGCTGATGGCCTGGGGTTCGGTTCAAATACCCGGGCGGCCTTGATCACCAGAGGTCTCGCAGAAATTATCAGGCTTGGTGTCGTCATGGGTGGCCGTCAGGAAACCTTCATGGGTCTGACCGGTCTGGGTGATTTGATACTCACCTGTACTGATGATCAGTCTCGTAATCGAAGATTTGGTCTTGAGCTGGCCAAAGGGTCCACGGTATCCGAGGCCTGTGAAAATATTGGTCAGGCGATTGAAGGGATGAAGACCTCACAGGAGGTATATCAGCTGGCCCTGAAAAATAATATTGAAATGCCTATTACCCAGCAAGTTTGCAAGGTATTGAATGGTGAGGTATCACCGAGGGATGCAGTCAAGGCTTTATTAATGCGTGAGCAAAGACAGGAATTAGACTAGGGTACTTCCAAAAATGCACTTTTCCCGCGATTATTGCGTCGGCTCGACAACTGCTCCCGGCGTTGTTCTACCTCCTGCATCCTTGCAGTCGTCCGTGCTCAAATCCCCATGTATACTTATACACTCCGGTTCTCCGCGCGGTGCCTCCTTATTCTCACGAGAAAATCACTATTTTTTAAAATACCCTTAATGTAATATTTTTACCTTGTTCGGAAGTTATTTTGTTTCCAGGCCTCGTAAACGAATATTGCTGCCGCATTGGAAAGATTAAGGCTGCGACTGTCGGGCAGCATTGGTAAACGCAGGATGTCACTGTCTGGTAGTTCATCGAGTAATGATTGGGGCAGGCCTCTGGTTTCAGGTCCAAATAATAATGCGACATTGTCGGGATATTCAGCTTCAGAATATAAGGTCTTTCCCCGGGTAGAAATGGCATACATCTTTTCAGGTTTGATACACTCAGCGAATGCATTCAGGGAATCGTGTTCGTGAACATCAGCCCATTCGTGATAATCAAGACCTGCGCGCAATAGTTTGGCATTATCGAGTTCAAATCCGAGAGGATGAATCAGATGTAATTGTGCCCCGGTATTGGCACATAATCGTATAATATTACCGGTATTAGGCGGGATTTCCGGTTCGTACAAAACAATATGAATCATGAATACTGCCTCTAGATGAAAGAGTAAATGGATAAAAAATTAAATAATAAACTGGCGATAGACTTCTGTGGGATGAAATTTAATTCGCCACAGGTGCTCCTGTCTGGTTGCGTCGGTTTTGGTGAAGAATATACACGTGTGAAAGGCTTTTCCAATACCGACGTGGGTGCCATCTGCCTGAAAGGCACAACATTGGAACCACGTTTGGGCAATCCACCGCATCGAGTGATGGAAACCCCCATGGGCATGTTGAATGCTATCGGCTTGCAGAATCCAGGATCAGCTGTGGTGGTTGATGACTATCTGCCCAATCTGGATTTTGAGGAAACACGATTTATTGCCAATCTGTCGGGCTCAACGGTTGAAGAGTATGAAGCGGTCACGCGACTGTTTGATGATTCGCCGATAGACGCCATGGAGATCAATATTTCCTGTCCCAATGTTAAGGAAGGTGGCGTGGCCTTTGGCAATGATCCGGATATGTCGGCACGGGTGGTAGAAGCCTGCCGCCGTGCAACAGATAAACCCCTTATCACTAAATTATCACCAAACCAGACAGACATCGCCGAAAATGCACGTCGTTGCATAGAAGCAGGCACGGATGGACTGGCCGTCATCAATACACTCATGGGCATGGCCATCGATATCGAGAAACGCCAGCCAGTCATCGGTAATAATCAGGGCGGGCTATCTGGGCCGGCCATCAAGCCAATCGCATTGCTGATGGTGCACAAAGTGTATCAGATCAGTAAAAATCATAATGTGCCAATCATCGGCCAGGGTGGAATTGTCTCAGCGAATGATGCCCTGGAATTTATCATCGCGGGTGCCGCAGCAGTGGGTGTTGGTACTGCGCTTTTTTATGATCCACTAGTCTGTCCAAAAATTAATCAGGGGATAGTGGATTATCTGGATGAACATAACATCGACAATGTTTCAGATCTGGTGGGGACGCTAGAGTTACATGAAAATTAATGTCGACTTAGCACCAAAAACAGAGACCTGATAGTTTTTAAAAGGTTAGTTTTAGCGTGAAATGTTATCTAGCCATGCAGAGATATAATCTGCAATTTCCTGCCATCCCGGTTCTCCAATAACCCAGTGTGCGTGATTATCGAATGACTTGTATGTAGATAAGGGTTCATATTTTTTTGCAATCTTTTCAACAACACTTGCAGGGGTGATTCTGTCTTCTGAACCAGAAATAACCAGCATAGGACATTTGATTTTCGAGGCATCAACAGAAGATGCTCTTTTAGAATCTAAAAACCAGAAGCCTATCTCTGACGCTGCTCTTCCAGATTCATAAACAAATTTATCGAAGATTATTTTTTGTTGATCTTCAGGCATTAAATGAAGCATTGAATAAATAGCCCCATCAAATATCTGGCGATTTGCGGTTTTCCAAAACTCCCATTTTGCGAGCACGTTCCAGAAACTTTTAATGGTGCCTGGGCTCAACGACATTATTCCAGAGGGTGGTGCTGGTGTTAACAGGACAAGGGCTTTTGCCAGGTCCCGACTTCCCAGAATTTGTGCTAGTAGTCCTCCCATGGAATGCCCCATCACAATGGGTTTCATATTTAATTGCAGGATTTCCTGTTCCAGGTCATTGACATAATCCAGTAGGCTGGTTGTTCCCAGCATTGAGTCAGGATGGGCCGTGGGATTAATATCATGGTGACGTAATGTCGTTGTAACGCAGTGATAACCCCTTTTTTCAAAAAAAGTTTTATAATTGTCCCAACACCACGATCCACCCCACATCCCATGTATCATGAATATTGTTTCGGTAATTTTGCTCTCCTCTGGACCAGGCTGATCCTTGACTAATGTTTCCTGAACCTGTCATTCATCCTTCGTGTCGAACTGTGCAGCTATGTCATCGAAAAGTGTTTGGTTATTTTCTTTTGAGTCGATTTCTTCTGTATCATCACTGATAAACATCTCCAGCCGCTGACGCATTTCATCTCTGGCATCGGATGATAGTTTCTTCTCTTGCAAAGCAATGGCCAGGTCATTTTCAACCTCCTGCTGTTTAGTAGCTTCCTTATTCTGTTTCCACCTGGTCTTTTCCACCGCAGATTTTGCATTATCGATACTCTGTTTGACTTTTTTAATACTTGTATTGACCCGCATTAGTCCATCCTGAGTCGATTCCAACTTTGTTTCAATATCTACTTCTTCAGTCGCGTTCGACTGTTGGATCTTTAGTTTGTGAATCTCGGCAAGTAATTTACTCTTCTCTACCTCAGCATTTTTATGATTTTCTTCAAAGGTTGCCAACATTTCCTGACTTTTTATTAATTCCTGTTGACTCTTTTGCAACTCTGCCTGCAAACATTTTACTTCCTTCTCATGCTCCTGCTCATATTGCGCTTTATATGCTTTAATGATCTTTTTTGATTCAGATTGGGCTACTTGCATGGCATCATTCAGGATGTAGAGATGTTGTCGTTTAGAAGACTGTTGAGCAAAGGCATTATCCATAGCTACCTTGAATTCTTCTTTCGTTAGTTGTTCTTTGCGTAAGTAATCTGCGACACCGAACTGGAGGGCCCGCACCTTGGTTTCTTCATTGCCTGCACCGGTAAGCATGATAGTTGTAGGGAACAGGAGGTTATCATAACAATCCTGCAGGATATCCAGGCCGGTAACACCATCAAGCCGGAGATCATAGTCAAGTAACAGGATATCAAAGGCCGACCAGTTGAAGTTCTTATCCGGGACACCCTGACTCAGGGGATCGTACTCAACTGCTTCAATATCCTGAAATTGGCTGGTGAGCCAGCTTAGTATCAGTTTCCTAAAATCATCATCATCATCAATGATCAAAATCCTTCGCAGGGATTTCTTAGTGCCCATGACTTCTTTCCTATAGTAAGTCCTGATTAGAGTTACTGCGCATCATACTAACTTTGTCTTTTTTTTCTAGCTATGTGTTGGTTTAATACAGGCTCAGTTAATATTCAGCTGCCGATTAAAAAATCTACTTGTCACAATAATCGCTTAAGAAACACCTTCATTTCCCTGGCTGCCTGAATATCTCCTTTGTTTTCGGCTGTTTCAATTCCCTGCTGGTATGCCTTGATGGCTTCATCATTGCTCCCAGCACCAGCCAATGCCTTACCATAGAGCTTCCAGGCCGCGGAATAGTCAGGATCATGTTTCAAAGCCAAAGCCAGATGCTCAATTGCCTGCGTATAGTCTTTCGAGTTTAAATAAGCATTGCCCAAACCGAAACGTATCAGGGCATTATCCTGTCCTCGTTTCAGCATTGACTGGAAATTGGAAATTATCTGATCAGACATTAACTTGTTTTATTTTTAACTACGTTGGCCGATCTGCATTGACCTATATATAAAGCTTCGTTACGAAAACCGGATTCTGTATCACCTATCGTCCCTTCCTCTCGGTAAACAATTGTGTCCAGGCCTTTACATAAATCTAATAATTCGTTTTTACCCAGTCGGTATTGTTCATTCGACGGCCCTGACTCTTGTACGCGTGTTTTGGTGAATGTCTGGTAGAAGAGCAATCCATTTTTTCGAAGTGCTGCAATAATCTCAGGCATGATCTGTCGATCAAGAAAGTGACAGACGACAATCACATCAAAAGTATTTTCTTCTGGTGGACTGGTGATAACATCTCTCACTTCAGTATTGATATTCAGATTGAGGGAGCTGGAAATCTCGTTCAATTTTTCAATGGCGATGGATGAAATATCCCATGCATGGGTGTCCATATTACGTTGCGCCAGGAACAGGGCGTTTGCACCAAGACCAGAGGCAAGATCCAGCGCCTTACCATGAGCTGGCAGGAGGTGGTGAAATTCTTGAAGAATATAAGTAGGTGTTAATTCTTTTGTTTCACCATTCTGTTGTTTAGATTGATAGATCGCATCCCATTTATCAGAATCTTTATCGGTTCCGGGAGCAGCCATTACTTACGCCAGAAGACAGGAGAAAATAACACCAGTAGCGTAAATATTTCCAGACGCCCCATGAGCATGGCTAGGCAGAGGATCCATTTTGCAGCGTCATTGATGTTGTTATAATGTGCGCTGACATCACCCAGACCTGGTCCAAGATTATTCAAACATGCAGCCATCGCAGAGAAAGCTGTAACTGTATCAAGGCCTGTTGCCATTAACAGGAGTTGCAGAAAAATAAAGACGCCAATATACGCAGCAAAGAAACCCCATACCGCGTTTATTACTCTTTCCTGCAGCGGTTTGTTATTTATTTTAATGACGAATATCGCGTGGGGATGAATCAGTCGTTTAATTTCACGAATACCCTGCTTCAAAAGGAGCAACATCCGGACAACTTTTAGACCACCACCAGTGGAGCCCGCACAAGCGCCAATAAAACTTGCGAAAAGCAATAAAGCGGGCAGGAAGTTTGGCCAGTTTTGATATTGAGTTGTGGTAAAGCCTGTTGTTGTCGTAATCGAGATACTCTGGAAGATTGCATCCATGATCATCGTCGACGTGTCTGCATAATCCGAGGTCAATGTCAGGTAGATGGTGCAGATCAGACAAACGATTCCTAAAATGCTGAGGTAAGCCTTGAACTCTGTGTCTTGCCAGTAGGGCTGGGTGCTATTGTTCCGCCAGGCAAAAAAATGCAGGGAGAAATTAATGCCTGAAATTAACATGAAAACGATGGCTATCGTATCAATTAATTTACTGTTGAAATAGCCCATGCTTGCATCATGTGTAGAGAAGCCACCAATAGATACCGTTGAAAAACTATGACTGATAGCATCAAAAAAAGTCATGCCCGCCAGCCAGTAAGCCAAACAGCAACTCACGGTCAAACCAAGATAAATATACCAGAGGGCTTTGGCTGTCTCAGTGATTCTTGGTGTCAATTTTGAGTCTTTCATAGGTCCTGGCGTTTCAGCACGGTACAGTTGCATTCCACCAATGCCGAGGATGGGTAAAATAGCAACAGCGAGGACGATGATGCCCATGCCCCCCAACCATTGCAGTTCCTGACGATAAAACAAGATTGATTTTGGCAGGCTATCGATACCGGTGATTATCGTTGCACCGGTGGTGGTTAAGCCAGACATGGACTCGAACACAGCATCAGTAAAACTTAAATTTAGCGTCTCTGATAAAACAAAAGGAATTGCGCCGGTGAAACCCAGACCTACCCAGAACAGTACAACAACAACGAAGCCATCTCTGAGTTTTAATTCATTACGAACATTTCTGACGGGGAACCAGAGAAATAAGCCTGTGGCGATAATAATGAAAAATGCAGTAAGGAAGCCTTGCAGGCTGTGATCATTACTCCACCATGCGATTGTTATGGGGGGTAACAACGTCAGGCTAAACAGACCGAGTAAAATCCCCAGTATTCGTTGAACGACTGCATATTGCATTGTGTATGTGTACCAAAAAGGAGTTTATAGAAAAGTGATACCTACCTGGAATAAACGTTCAATTTCAGGGACCTGTTTTTTGTCTGCCACCAGCAAGATGACATGGTCTTCCGCTTCTATCACGGTATCATGATGAGCAAGGAGAACATCATCGCCTCGAACCAGTGCCCCTATACTTGTTCCTGGTGGTAAGTCAACTTCTTCAATCATGCGGCCGACAACTTTTGAAGAATCCTTGTGGCCGTGTGCAATTGCCTCGATCGCTTCAGCAGCTCCCCTCCTTAAGGAATGGACAGCAACGACATCACCTTTTCTAATATGGGCCAGAAGTGTACCTATGGTTGCCTGTTGCGGAGATATGGCGATATCAATAACATTGCTTTGTACCAAATCAACATAACCTGCACGGTTGATGAGAGCTATTACCTTACGTGCACCAAGACGCTTGGATAGCATGGATGAAATAATATTCGCTTCGTCCGCATTGGTTAGCGCACAGAAGATGTCGGTATCATCAATATTTTCTTCTCTAAGTAGTTCTTCGTTGGTCGCATCGCCATGCAGGACAATGGTGTTTTTCAATTGTTCGGCGGCATATTGTGCGCGTTCAAAATCTATTTCTATGAGCTTGACCTGATAATGTCGTTCTAATTTCATCGCCAATCGCATGCCAATATTACCGCCGCCAGCCAGTATAATGCGTTTGACTTCCCTTTTTGTACTACGCAGACTATGCACCAGGGCACGTACATGCTTTGGCGCACCGATAAAAAAAAGTTCATCATCAGGTTCAATGACAGTTTTCCCATCTGGAATAACCGCCTTGTTCTGACGAAACAAAATGGCTATACGATAATCAAGTTCTGGTAAATATCTGCCTACATCACCTGTTCGGTGACCGACCAGAGGGCCACTATAATTGGCCCGTACTGCGACCATTTGCACCTTGCCATCAGCAAAATCTAGAACTTGTAGTGCTCTTGGATAATTGATTAGTCGTTCGATATGTTCGGTGACTAATTGTTCAGGACTGATAAGAACATCAATGGGCAATGCTTCCTGCGCAAACAGGGCTGGTTTTGATAGATATTCTGTATTTCTTACACGTGCTATTTTTGTCGGGGTGTGAAATAAAGTGTAGGCCACCTGACAGGCGATCATGTTTATTTCATCGCTATTTGTTACCGCAAGTATCATGTCTGCATCCTTTGCACCGGCTTGCTCAAGCACAGAAGGATGGGATGCGACGCCGACGACTGTTTGTAAATCATATCGTTCACTCAGGTTGATTAGACACTTGGGATTTGTATCAACAACGGTTATGTCATTTGCCTCGCCGACGAGGGTTGCCGCTACTGAGGAACCGACCTGACCTGCACCAAGAATAATTATTTTCATTATTTTTGTTCTGCCAGATGAATCATTAGAGACTTTTGCACGAAGTGAAGAGTCGTGCGAAACAAGGATGTGTCGCCAAAATCAGATGCAATCAGCACTTGATTTTGTAAAAAATGGGGGAATTGAATTTTTCCATTTCGTTGCTTTGTCGAGCTATGGATGGCTCGTGCAAAGCTCTTTATTAAACATATCTTCATATTCAACTCATGCAAATGCCTGACGATTAAGAATATTTGTTACTCAAATTTTGTGCACTATAGCCAGACTTATCATATCTTCCAACTTGTTTTGCAACCTGATTATTTTGGATCCTGATTTTTAATCATGATACCGAGTGATTTCAATTTACGATAAAGATGAGTCCTCTCTATGCCGACAGCTTCAGCTACTTTACTAACGCTACCGCCCGCAATGGTGAGCTTGTATTGTAAATATTCTTTTTCGAATTGTTCTCTTGCTTCACGTAATGGCATGTCAAAATCAGGTATGAAATTTTGTTCGCCAGCATGTGATGTCAGTTTACCTCGTGCCAGATCCAGTTCATCTATGTCGATATTTTCTCCGCTGCCGAGTATTAGCAGTCTTTGCACCATGTTCTTTAACTCTCTGACATTACCGGGCCACGAATAGCTTCGTAGCTGGTTTTGTGCTGCGACAGTGAAATGTCGATAGGCCAGACCTTCTCTCTCAGCAAAATAATCAACATAAAACTCAAGTAATTCTGGAATGTCTTCAGTATGTTCGCATAATGGCGGGACATGGATAGGCAGGATATTTAATTGATAGTAGAGGTCGTCCCGAAAACGCCCGGTATTGACGAGTTCAAGGAGGTTGTGATTGGTCGCGGCAATAATACGTATATCAAAAGTTTTTGATTGTGTGCTGCCAACACGTGTGAAATATTTATTGTCCAGGGTATTCTGCAATTTTGCCTGTAAGGCAAGATCCATGTCAGCAATATCCTTGAGAAACAAGGTGCCGCCTTCTGCCTGTTCAAAAAAACCGGCTCTATGTTTGTCTGCCTCCTCGCTACCAAAAAATTCCATCAAAAAATTATCTGCAGACAAGGCTGATATACCGACACTGATAAATGCTTCTTCAGATCTGGAGCTTTGATTATGTAGATAGCGTGCGAAACGCTCCTTGTCTGTGCCTGATTCACCGGTAATCAACACTGGCGTACTGTGTTCGACAATTTGCAAAATCTGCTCTCGCAGATTTTGCATGACTTTACTTCTGCCTATAGGTGCATCTACACGCTGGTTGTAACCCTTAAGGCGTGTGTTTTCCCTTTGTAGAGACGTATTTTCCAGGGCATGCTTCACCGTCAGTATTAACTTGGCGAGTGATAGCGGTTTCTCGATAAAATCATAAGCACCCAGGCGGGTTGCCTCGACGGCAGTCTCAACCGTGCCATGGCCGGAAATCATAATCACCGGTACATTCATCCGGTTCGACTCATTCCATTGTTTGAGTAAGGTTATGCCATCAATGCCAGGCATCCAGATATCAAGCAAAATCAGATCAGGATCAAATTCTTTACGAATGTCATCAGCCTGAGTTGCATCTTCTGCGACTGCAACTTCAAAAGTTTCGTCTTCAAGTATTTCCTTGATCAGACTTCTTATGTCTGGTTCGTCATCTACCACCAGAATTTTTCCGGCTATCATGAAGTCATTCCTGTTTCGCCACTCGTATTGTCATCCTGCTTCCGTATGATCGGTAATCTGATTATCGCACTTACACCAGCTTTGTCCTGATTGTTTTCCAGCCAGACAATACCATTATGCTCTTCAATGATTTTCTTTACGATGGCGAGACCTAATCCCGTGCCTTTTGCCTTGGTGGTCACATAAGGTTCAAAGATATGCTCCATGATATCTTCTGCAATACCTGGCCCGGAATCACTGATTGAAATTTCCACGTATTTGGCACCTGCTGTTGAAATACATTGACTGGTAATGGTTAGTGTCGAGTTGGTGCTGTTTTCGCAGGCATCAAATGCATTTTTCAGAAGGTTATTAAATACCTGCCTTAATCTGCTTACATCCGCATTAACCATCGGCAAATGGGGTTCGAGGTTTAACTCGACCTTGGTCTTTTGATGCATGCTGGTAAACAGGTCCAGGACTTCACTCATCAAGGCATTGATGTCCATGGCCTGTGCTTTTATCTCGGGCGTTCTTGCGTAGTCTGAAAAGGTGTTAACCATCTCTTTCATGGTTTCTACCTGCTGGACGATGGTATTTGTTAACCGATCAAGTGTATCTGCATCCTTTTGATCCATGGTGTGAAGATATTTATGGCGTAATCGTTCAGCTGCAAGTTGAATTGGTGTCAACGGATTTTTGATTTCATGTGCGAGTCGACGTGCCATCTCACTCCATGCCGCATCTTTTTGCCCCTGTAACAGCTCTGTAATGTCATCGAAGACGATAATATAATCTTCATTTTTGTCTTGAGTTATCGAATGTGGTGTGCCACTACACATTAAAATTTGTCTACCACTGTTTCCAAAGAGTGTGATTTGCTCGCGCCAATCCTGTTCAGTATTATCATGGGAGAGGATAGTTTCTCGCATGGGTTCAAGATAGTTATATTTCAGACAAATTTTATCCAGAGACTCGCCAGTGACAGAATCAATGGGAATACCCAGAATTTGTCCCGCACTGACATTGGATGTGCGTAATATCTTGTTTTTATCAAACACCAGCACGCCTGAAGAGAGTCTGCCGAGCACAGCTTCGAGGTAAGCCTGTTGTGTTTCTGCTTCATGTTGACTTTGGCTTGCAGCATCTCGCGCTTGTGCAATTTTTTGTGTCATCTCATTAAAAGAAGCCACCAGAAATCCAAGTTCGTCATTACTTGTTACGGGTATTTGAGTATGGTAATCACCCTCAGCAATCGCTCTGGTGCCTTCAGCCATATCTCTGATTGGAGCGACGTGTCTTTTAGAAAAATAAAATGCTGTCCAGACCGTTGCAAAGAGACTGAACAAAAGAACCAGAGTCAGAACTAATATAAAACTGAGTTTAAGTTGTTCGCGTAGATAAGACAGTTCCTTATACTTGATGTAAGAAGTCTGTATGCTGTTTGTCAGAGTATTTATTTTCTCAGAAATAGGGTAGAGCGCCTGAATAATTCTGGAATCACTGCCCACGCTTATGGAAGGGACATTTACAACGACACGGATATGCAAGCCTGTTTTGATTGCGTTATCCAGGGCCGTATAGCTGCCACCTTGTTGGAGTTGTAATAAAATAATATCACCCGGTCTGTCAGGAATAATGCTGATCGTGTCCTCGGAACTCGAGGTAATAACCCCGCCTTTTCTATCTAGCAGAGTGACTTCTTTGGCGTTCGTGCGGCTACGCAGTCCATCAATTTCAAAAGGCATCTCTGCATCCGATATCCCGGATATTTCCTTTGCCATTTGCTCTGTTTGTTTTAATAATTCTCTCATACGCGTATCAAGAGAGAGTCTGCTCAGTGTAAGCGAATCATCCAATGCCTGTTCAACGCGCAGATCAAACCAGCTATCAATACCACGATGCAAAAAATCCAATGAAAAAAGATAAACGACCAATACAGGAGTAACGGAGAGTGCAGTAAACATGGCTATCATTCGCACGATCATACGTGTTCCCGGGATTTGCTTACGGCGCTGCTGTATCAGGTGTCTCAAATTCAGGAATATCAGTGTCACTAATGAACATAAACCCACAGTGATAAAGATTAATAGACCCGAATAAAAGCGACTGAACTGTGATGCATCCTTTAGTGCATTACTCATCATCAGCAAAGAGGCAAGCATACAGGCAAATAAAAATAGCCCACTGTAGAGGATGAATTTTCCTGGTCGTTTTATTCCGAATTGTTTCATTGCTGAATCGTCCATTTATACCAGGGACTCGATAGTCGCCAATCTGAGGAGATGTAGGCGGACAATCTTAATGGTGCCGGTAATGATTCCGTATTTAAGCTGGCACGTACCAGTGCGGTATATGTTTTACCCTGTTCCAGGGAAGCCAGCTCTAAAAATGGATAATCATTGATTGACCCCATGAATACGAGGGCACGATGAAAACTGTCGAAATTACGTTTGCTCCCCGTGTTCAGATCAGTCACAAGATACTGATTGCTGAGTGGCTGATGTTCCAGTCTTTGGCTAAATATTTTTTTGCGAATGTTTTTATCCCACAGCCATTTTCTGGTTTGTCTGGCCTGCATTTCAATATCAATCTGTAATGCGATTCCGTGTTCAAGTGCCTTAAGTACTTCTTTGCTAAAATGAAATTTTATATCAGCATTGAGTGTATATTCGTCCCCATCCGAATTTAACTCTGCACTTTCAACAATGAAACCGTGGTTTAATTCTATATGGTTTAATTCCGCATAGGATGATAATGGCAACAGCAACAGGCTCATCAGGGTAGACAGGACAATCAGTGTCCCGATCTCAGGATTTTTGCAATTGCGCATAATAAAATCCATCCATTGCGTTATCACCGGGGAGAATCTGTCGACCATACTCTGTAGCCATGCCCCAACTTGCCTGTATTGGTATCGAATAAGCATCATTATGTTTATTGGTGAAAGCAGCGATTTGTTCGTCATTCTCTGCTTTAAATACTGAACAAGTAATATACAACAACTTACCGCCTTTGCTTAATAATGGCCACAATGCATCGAGTATCTCTGCCTGCAAAACCGTAATATTCCGGATATCCTTAGCTGTTCGTATATATTTAATATCAGGATGTCTGCGAATAACACCGGAAGCACTACAGGGGGCATCAATCAAAATTCGGTCAAACAGTCGTTTGTCCCACCAATCATCCACAGCACGAGCATCATTTTGTATCAGCGTTGCATTGAGACCAAGGCGCTCTAATGTCCCCTCAAGTTTTTTAAATCTGTGAGGTTCTTTTTCGATAGCAACGACTTCTTGCGGTGTTGGCATTGTTTCTAATAGATGCGCCAATTTCCCACCAGGGGCTGAACATGTATCCAGAATTCGTTCACCCGCTTGTGCTCCCAGTAAGGGGATGGCCAGTTGCGCTGCCAAATCCTGAACTGAGATATGGCCTTCGGAAAAATCAGGTAATGCTTCTACAGCTACAGGATGGGTTAGAATGATGCCATTATCATTTTGATCCAAATTCGATGCCTGGGCTTCTATTCCAGCGGCCTGCAGTTTTTTTAGATAGCTATCTCGATCTGTCTTGCGTGAATTCACCCTCAGGCTCATGGGTGGCGCCAGGTTATTTTCCTTGATGATTGATCGCCAATGATCAGGATATTCATCTTTCAAGCTATCCAGTAGCCAGGCGGGGTGTTCATTTTTGGCTGTTTCATTGGCTTTGATGAGCTCTGGAAATTTATCGTGTTCTCTCTGGTAACGCCTTAACACGGCATTGACCAGATTTTTTGCCCAGGGTTTTTTTAATTCCTCACAACTTTCTACACTTGCGGAAACAGCTGCGTGAGCAGGTGTCCGCATATGATCAAGTTGATACAGGCCAATCAGGATAAGTGCTTTGACATCACTATCTTTCTTTTTGAGCTTCTTATCCAACAGCGTATTGAGGATAAAATTAAGGCTATAGTAATGACGGATCACACCAAAACAAAGTGCCTGAGCGAGGGCACGTTCTCGCGGATCTACTATTATGCCTAATTCAATCGGTATCAGCGTGGCAAGTGATTGTTGATCTTCAAATACCTTCGAAAGGATTTGAGATGCGACCACGCGAGCCTGTCTGGATTCTGGTTTTGCTTTAATTGCTAGGTCAGCCTTAACGGAGTATCGGCAGCAAAATCTGGATTGCCGTTTAGAAAATCAGCCACGGACATAGTACGTTTACCCTGGGGCTGTAACTTTAAAATCCTTATCACACCCTTGCCTGTTGCGACGTCAATACCCGCTTTGCTGGAGCGAATGATCTCGCCCGCTGGGGATGTGGATCTGTCCTCAAGTACCTCTGCCTGCCATATTCTAAGGGCCAGGTCTTGCAGCTGTGTATGACAGATTGGTGCTGGATTAAATGCTCGGATGGCACGATCAATGTTTGTAGCGGATTCAGTCCAGTCGATCCTGGCCTCAGACTTGCTAATTTTTTCTGCGTAGCAGGCCTGTGAACTATCCTGATTACGGGCTTGTATGTTTGCAGAAATAATTTTCCCCAATACTTCAAGCAAGCAGTCACTGCCAAGATTGGCAAGTTTATTATGAAGACTGGCAGATGTATCGGTAGCGCTTATCGGACATTTTTTCTGTAGCAATATCGGCCCAGTATCCAGGCCGCTATCCATTTGCATGATAGTGATGCCTGTTTCGTCATCTCCCGCCTGGATTGCACGTTGAATTGGTGCTGCGCCTCTCCATCTAGGTAGCAGAGAGGTATGCACATTAATGCAACCATATTTGGGTGCGTTCAGAATAGATTCGGGCAACAACATTCCATAGGCGGCAACTATCATCAAATCTAATTCTGCAATCCTGTCTTGCAATGTAATTAGTTCGGATGCAGAGGGCTGCAGGACTTCTAGCCCATTTTCGAGTGCCAGCGTCTTTACAGCACTTGCCGTGAGTTTACGTCCCCGACCGGAAGGCCTGTCGGGTTGGGTTAGCACCATTGTGATCTGGTGTTTCGATTTTTCCAGTAATGCCCTCAAAATGGTTGCTGCCAGCTCAGGTGTGCCGGCAAAGGCGATGCTCAATTTTTTCTGGGGCAATTCCCTCTGGCGAAGGTTTTCCATATGTGGTTTTTCCGAGTGCAGTGTCTTGAATCAGAGGACGGTTGCCTGAAATTTTTCTTGTTTATCAATCTTTTTGCGTAGGCGCTGTCTTTTCATGGGTGAGAGGTAATCGATGAATAATTTCCCATCCAGGTGGTCTATTTCGTGTTGAATACAGATTGATAATAGGCCATCTGTTTCATCTTCGATGACCTCACCGTTGGGGTTCATATAACGATAGCTAATCTTCTCAGCGCGAGTCACCATGTCGAAGTACTCAGGGACTGACAGGCAGCCCTCCTGGCTTTCTTCGGTGCCTTCAGAAGATAAAATCTCTGGGTTAATCAAGCATATAGCTTCATTTTTTTCTAATGAAAGATCAATGACAATAAGGCGTTTCTGGATGTTTACCTGGGTTGCGGCAAGGCCGATACCATGACTATGGTACATGGTTTCCAGCATATTTTTCGCCAATGAGCGACAATTATCATCTACGATTTCAACAGGGTCAGCCTTTTTACGTAGCCTGTTATCAGGGAAATACAAGATGTCCAGTAATGCCACAGGTATTTTTACTCCTTTGATTGGTAACTCACTGATAGTATACATAAAAATGATTATTTCGAAACAAACAGCTGAATAAAGCGTTATCTTACTTATATTTTGCGTTTATTTTTGCTAATCTACATTAAAGAACGTACGTAAGGTGATAATCATGTTTAAGAAAATCTATTTTTTACTGGTGTGTTTGTCGTTCACATCTGTTGTAATTGCCGACACGGTGAAGCTAAATCCTGATTACCCAGATGAATATGTGGTTAAAAAAGGTGACACACTCTGGGACATCTCGGCGCAATTCTTACAGGAACCCTGGTATTGGCCAACCATCTGGCAGGGTAATCCTCAGATCACGGATCCGCATCTTATCTATCCAGGTGATATTGTCTCATTGTCCGTAATCGATGGACAGCCGCTTTTGACTGTTAAAGGTGCGGGCATGGCTGTTGATGGCCGCAATATTAAATTATCGCCTGTTGCACGTTCCTATGAGAGAGATGATGCTATTCAAGGAATCCCTGTAGATGTTATCCAGCAATTTTTGACGCGACCTCGCATTGTTACTGAAAAAGAAATGGTTAACTGGCCCTATGTTGTATCAAGTTACGACGAACATATGATATCGGGTGCCGGAGATAAGATCTATGTGCGAGGTCTGGATGCAGATTCGACCGAGACCCGTTATGCATTGTATAGAAAGGGCCCCGCATACATCAATCCACGCAAGGATGTAAATCGGGTTCTGGGTTATGAGGCGCTCTATCTGGGTGATGTTGTCATTGAGAAAAGAGGTGATCCTGCGACAGCGATCGTGACCTTATCAAAACAGGAGATCCTGAGTGGAGATCGGCTGGTTGCTGAATCTACCGGGGAGGCAAAAAATGAATATATTCCAAGTACACCATATCAAGATGTTGATGCGAATATTTTATCTGTGATAGATGGTGTTGCCGAGATTGGGCAGTATCAGGTTGTTGTCGTAGATGTCGGTGATAGCGATGGCATCGAAGTGGGTAGCATTTTGGGTATTTACCAGAGCGGTAATATCGTCAAAGATGAGATAGCGACTGAGATAAAAAGAAATTATGAGGTAGATGAAAATGATATCATCGGTACCGTCGCCAGGGATGTTAATAATTCTTCTCTGATGGGCTATCTGGGTCGATGGAACACTAGCCCAGAGTTGATTGAACTCCCTGCCGAATATGCTGGGGTTCTGATGGTGTTTCGCACGTTTGAAAATGTCAGTTATGGTCTGGTGATGAAGGCAGTGAGTCCCATTCATATATATGACAGCGTGAGAAATTTATAATCCTGGAAAGTTTTTATAAACATATACAAAGGCCGCTAACAGCGGCCTTTGTTGTTTTTCTCATAACAAAACTGTCATCAAGCAACTGATTTATGTTGAACAGCTAGCCATAGCAGGTATTCGAATAAAAATTTTGATGAAGAATTAAAATTGATGCATTATCAACAACTGTTACCAAATGTAGATCAGGATGATCAAGAATATGGCGATAAACAATGAAGTTCGTACTTTTTGGTTAGCACTCCACCATATCAAGGGACTCGGCCCTGTTGGCCAAAGAAAATTACTTGATGCCTTCCCTTCGATAAATGAAATATTCTCTGCAGATGCCTGCTCACTAACAGAGTTTGGTTTTAAGAAAAAATTAATTAACGCTATTAACCGACCTGACTGGGAAAGTATTGAAGCTGATTTGCTTTGGTTAGATAGCCCAGACCATCATCTTGTGACAATTGATAGTGATGAATATCCGCTGTTACTCAGGGAGATCCCTGATCCACCCATTGTTTTGTTTGCTCACGGTTGTCTGCAACAATTAAAAAGTATACAGATCGGAATTGTCGGCAGCAGGAATCCAGATGCAGCTGGTCGCAAGCTTGCTAATGAATTTGCCCGTGAACTTGTGTACGCAGGCGCAACCGTCACAAGTGGCCTGGCATTGGGCATAGATGGTTGCAGCCATCAAGGTGCGTTGGACGCAGGTGGGCATACTATTGCAGTGACAGGCAATGGCCTTGATATGATCTACCCTGCAAGGCATAAAGCCCTGGCAGAGAAAATCGTCGAGAATGGTATTCTGGTTTCTGAGTTTTCGCCGGGAACCAAACCCATTCCCGCAAATTTTCCCAGACGCAACAGGATTATCAGTGGTATGAGCACGGGAGTTCTGGTGATACAAGCAGCATGTCGAAGTGGTTCACTCATCACCGCACGTTATGCGATGGAGCAGGGACGTGAGGTATTTGCCATTCCAGGTTCTATCCATAATCCACTGGCAAAAGGTTGCCACAGCTTGATCAGGCAAGGTGCCAAGTTGGTGGAATCAGTTGATGATATTGTTGAAGAACTAGGTTCTCTTGCGACAGTCGTTATGGGGGAAAGTGTTAATGAAGAAACAGGCCAAAAAATTGGTGAGGGCAAAGAAGCACTTGACGCAGATTACAAAGTGTTGCTTGATAGTATGGCTTATGACCCCATATCCATTGATAGATTGATTGAATTAACAGGATTGACGATTGATTCAGTTTCCTCCATGCTTTTAATACTCGAACTTCGTGGTTTGGTAGTTTCGCAAGCGGGCGGAGTTTATGTACGGGCTAATTAGAGAAATTAGTAAATGAAAGAAACAGTATTAGATGTATTGATGTATCTTTTTGACAATTATGAAGATGAAGATGTCAAAATGACGCCTGATCAGGATGCTCTAAAAGATAAGCTGGTAGATGCAGGCTTTGCTGAGCCTGAAGTAGGCAAGGCTTTTGACTGGCTAGAAGCTCTGGCTACACAAAAAGATAATCATTATCCTTCCACGGATACCGGGACATCGGCTGCAAGAATTTATCATGGTAAAGAACTGGAAAAACTTGATACTGAATGTCGAGGTTTCCTGCTGTTTCTGGAACAGGCCGGTGTATTAGATAGTCAAAACCGCGAGTTGGTGATTGATCGTGTGATGGCGCTGGAATCAGAAGACATCGATCTACAACAACTTAAATGGGTTGTCCTCATGGTGCTGTTCAATCAACCTGGCAAAGAAGCAGTTGTCACGTGGATGGAAGACATCGTCATGGATGATTTGAATGTGAATATACATTAAACATCCTGAATCAATTTAAAATTGGCATTTTCTGAAGTTTCATCACACATCGCAGAATACTTAACCGGAATTATTGAATGAGTAGATCACTGGTAATAGTTGAATCCCCCGCGAAGGCAAAAACGATCAATCGATATCTTGGTAATGATTATAAGGTATTAGCATCTTATGGGCATGTACGCGATCTGTTACCCAAGACTGGTGCAATCGATACAGAGAATGGCTTTGAGATGAAATATCAGGATATTGAGAAAAATGCTAAAGCGGTTGATGCAATCATCAAGGCACTCAAAAATGCAGATACTCTTTATCTGGCTACTGACCCAGATCGTGAAGGTGAAGCCATTGCCTGGCATCTCAATGAGTTGCTAAAAGAACGGGGCTTATTAGAAGGCAAAAAATCACATCGCGTTGTTTTTCATGAAGTGACAAAAAGTGCAGTCAAAGAAGCAGTTGCCAACCCAAGAGAATTATCGATTGATTTAATCAATGCACAACAGGCGCGCCGAGCACTGGATTATCTGGTGGGTTTCAACCTTTCACCATTACTCTGGAAAAAAATTCAACGTGGTTTATCGGCAGGTCGTGTGCAGAGTCCTGCATTGAGGATGATCGTCGAACGTGAACTGGAAATAGAGAAATTCAAAGCTCAGGAATACTGGACAATAGAAGCGGATCTTGAACAGGAGAAAGTCAGGTTTGTTTCACGACTGACTTATTTGCACGGTGAGAAATTAAAACAGTTTACTATCACTGAAGCTGATACAGCAAACAAGACTTACGAAGAATTACTACAGGTAGCCGGTGGAAATTTAACTGTAAGCAAGGTTGAGAAGAAACAACGTAAACGTCAACCAACAGCACCATTTATAACTTCAACCATGCAACAGGAAGCAGTGCGTAAACTGGGGCTAACAGCTCAACGCACCATGCGGGTCGCACAACAATTATACGAAGGTATCGATTTGGGTGGTGATGAAGGAACAGTCGGTCTGATTACTTACATGCGTACAGATTCTGTTGTATTGGCCAAGGAAGCGCAGAAAGAGATTAGAGAGTTCATAGGTGAACGATATGGTAAAAATAATGTGCCAGAAGAACTCCGCGTATACAAAACAAAATCTAAAAATGCACAGGAAGCACATGAAGCAATACGACCAACTACAGTAAGACACGTGCCCAGTGAAATAAAATCGTCACTGGATGCAGATCAGTTTAAATTGTATGAATTGATCTGGAAACGAACAGTCGCCAGCCAGATGATACATGCGACCATTGATACAGTTGCTGTTGATATGGATTGTGGAGAAGGTAATATTTTTCGCGCCAATGGCTCAACTATTGCCGACCCGGGTTTCATGATGGTCTATATGGAAGGACAGGATGAGGCGAAACAGGTGAGTGATGAAAAATTGCTACCAGTACTGAAACAAGGTGATGTTATCAAGTTACTCGAAATCAGACCTGAACAACATTTCACTGAGCCGCCTCCGCGATTCACAGAAGCCAGTCTGGTGAAAACTCTGGAAGAATACGGTATTGGTAGACCTTCAACCTACGCAAGTATTATCCACACACTCAAGCAAAGAGGATACGTAGAGTTCGAGCAAAAGCGGTTTACGCCAACCGACGTGGGTCGTGTGGTAAATAATTTTCTCACCACGCATTTTACGGATTATGTAGATTACGATTTCACCGCGCGTCTTGAAGATGAATTAGATGCAGTATCCAGAGGTGAGAAAGAATGGTTGCCCTTGCTGAAGGATTTTTGGGAGACGTTTGAAAAACAAATTAAGGAAAAAGAAGAAACAGTGAGTCGTAGTGAAGCGATCCAAGCCAGAGAACTGGGCACAGATCCAAAAACAGGTTCACCAGTGTCTGTACGCATTGGGCGCTTTGGCCCTTTTGCTCAAATTGGCACAAAAGACGATGAAGACAAGCCAAAGTTTGCTGGACTACTTCCTGATCAAAAACTGGACAGCATTACTCTGGAAGAAGCCCTGGAGCTTTTCAAGTTACCAAGGGAATTGGGTGAAACTGAAGAGGGCGAAGAGATTATCGTCAGCGCAGGGCGCTTTGGCCCGTACATTCGTTATGGTAGTAAATTTGTCTCTCTCAAGGAGGATGACCCTTATACGGTAGGTCTGGAAAGATGTTTGCAATTGATCATTGCCAAGAAAATAGAAGATGCCGAGAAGCAGATCAATATTTTTGAAGAGGAAGGCATCAGTGTTTTAAATGGACGTTATGGACCTTATGTAACCGATGGCAACAAGAATGTGAAGGTGCCAAAAGACGTTGAACCAGCAGATCTTACCCTAGAAGACTGCCAAAAAATGATCGCTGAAGCACCAGACCGGCCACGTCGAGGGGCTAAGAAGAAGGTCAGTAAAAAGAAAGCGACTAAAAAGAAAACTACCAGGAAAAAAACGAAGAAGAAAAAAACTGCAAAAAAGCCCAGTGAGATGACCAGTAAAACGGGTTGATACCTGAGTCAATCGAGTAACTTATTCAGGTTGTTTTTTTTAAGTATATCGTTCTTGTAGCTTCGCACTATCAGTAGTCATCCTGAGAAGATTATGGGTAATTTTCATCTAAGTTTAGCCGTCAAGACCTTGAACCTGGGCGGTATCATTGCTTATCCAACAGAAGCTGTGTTTGGCCTGGGCTGCTTGCCTGAGGATGTTAATGCCGTGGCCAGAATCCTGTCTCTAAAAGGTCGAGCGGTAAGAAAAGGTCTGATATTGGTCGCTGCCAGTCTTGAGCAATTCGATTCATATGTCGACTATCCAGATAATGACCTGAGACGGAGAGTCAGTGCCTCGTGGCCTGGGGCTGTTACCTGGGTGTTACCAGCAACAGCAAACGTCCCCGGTTGGGTTACAGGCTATAAGGGTACGGTTGCAGTGCGAGTATCTGCCCATCCAATAGTACAGGCTCTGTGTAATAAGGTTGGTGTGATTGTCTCAACCAGCGCAAATCCGACGAGGAAATCACCGGCCATGAATGCCTTCAAGGTTCGAAGTTATTTTGGCGATAAAATTGACTATATCTTGCCCGGGAATACAGGTAGCAAGACCCTGTCAACAGAAATCAGAGACGCCATCAGTGGTAAAGTCTTACGCCACGGTGATTGAAGCCAAAATAATCCACAAATAGACCAGTTTTCAGTTTCTTACCATATTGACAGTACCCCCAGATTGACCGAGAATGTGCGGCTGATTTCGGAGGGGTACCCAAGCGGTCAACGGGATCAGACTGTAAATCTGACGGCTCAGCCTTCGGAGGTTCGAATCCTCCCCCCTCCACCACCACGGACGAAAAAGTATAGAGTATTTGGTGCTATTTGGTGCCGGGTAGGCGGGTGTAGTTCAATGGTAGAACCTCAGCCTTCCAAGCTGATGGTGTGGGTTCGATTCCCATCACCCGCTCCAGATTTGAGTATGGCTGGCCTTTTAGTCAGCAATTTATGAACGTATCTGCTCATATAGCTCAGTCGGTAGAGCACTTCCTTGGTAAGGAAGAGGTCACCGGTTCAAATCCGGTTATGAGCTCCAGATTAGCGCTGTAGGTAAGTTTGGTTTTTTAATTTTGTTATTAATTAAATTGTTAAGGAGAAGCTCCTAATGTCGAAGGAGAAATTTGAACGAACGAAACCACATATAAATGTGGGAACGATAGGTCATGTTGATCATGGTAAGACGACACTGACTGCGGCAATTACCAAGATCATGGCGGAGAAACATGGAGGTGAATACAAGGCCTACGATCAGATTGATAATGCGCCTGAAGAAAAAGAACGCGGCATCACGATAGCCACCGCGCACGTAGAATACGAAAGTGAAAATCGTCACTATGCGCACGTTGATTGTCCGGGGCATGCTGACTATGTAAAGAACATGATCACCGGTGCGGCACAGATGGACGGCGCCATCCTGGTCTGTAGTGCAGCGGATGGCCCGATGCCACAAACGCGTGAACACATATTATTAGCACGTCAGGTAGGTGTTCCCTACGTGGTGGTTTATCTGAACAAAGCCGATCAGGTTGATGATGCAGAGCTACTGGAACTGGTTGAGATGGAAGTTCGTGAACTGCTGGATACCTACGAATTTCCGGGTGATGACACCCCGATCATCATAGGCTCAGCCTTGAAGGCCCTGGAAGGTGATGAAAGCGAGATAGGAATTCCGTCTATATTGAAGCTGGTTGCAGCGATGGATGACTACATCCCGGTGCCCGATCGCCCGGTAGATCAGCCCTTTTTGATGCCGATTGAAGACGTATTCTCTATATCAGGTCGCGGCACCGTGGTGACCGGACGTATCGATCGCGGCATCGTCAAGGTAGGCGAAGAGATTGAGATTGTAGGGATTAAAGAGACGCAGAAGACCACCTGTACCGGTGTTGAAATGTTCAGAAAATTACTGGACGAAGGCCGGGCTGGAGACAACGTTGGTGTCTTGTTACGTGGGACCAAGCGCGAAGAAGTAGAACGTGGACAGGTGTTGTGTCATCCAGGTTCGATCACGCCACATACCCGTTTTGAAGCAGAAATATATGTGTTATCGAAAGATGAAGGAGGCAGACATACGCCCTTCTTTGCCAACTACCGTCCGCAGTTTTACTTCCGTACCACGGACGTAACCGGTGCAATTGATTTACCGGAAGGGACGGAGATGGTGATGCCTGGCGATAACATCAAGTTAGAAGTGACATTGATTAACCCGATTGCGATGGAAGAAGGCTTACGCTTTGCCATCCGTGAAGGTGGCCGTACCGTTGGTGCCGGTGTCGTTGCAAAGGTGATTGAGTAATCTTTTACATATTATATATATAGGTTTTTTGTTTTAGGCCAGTAGCTCAATTGGCAGAGCGGCGGTCTCCAAAACCGCAGGTTGGGGGTTCGATTCCCTCCTGGCCTGCCAATATGGCAGGGTAAGTGACTGGTGGATTGGCGATAAGGCCGTATAAAGCATTTAGTGAAGAAACGAAATATGAATTCAAAAGTTGAAACAGTAGAAAGCAGTATGGACAGCATAAAGTTACTCATTGCCTTATTGATTGCAGTGGCAGCAATGGCTGCATTCTATATATATCCTGAACATTCAGCATTGCTCAGGGTTGGTGGGTTGCTGCTAGCAGCTGGCGTTGCTGTCGGAATTGCATTACAGACAGCGAAAGGCCGTAACATCTGGGGCTTTTTCCATGGGGCGCAGATAGAAGTACGTAAGGTAGTCTGGCCAACGCGTCAGGAAACGGTACAAACAACCTTAATTGTTGTTCTTGTGGTTGTTCTGGTATCAATTATTTTATGGTTGCTGGATATGTTTCTTGGTTGGACCATTGGCACGCTAATGGGTCAGAGGGGTTAGCAGTCGATGGCTCTCAGCTGGTACGTTGTGCATGCATATTCAGGGTATGAAGACCGTGTAATGGATACATTGAAGGAACGTGTCGTGCAGTACGGCATGGAAGATAAGTTTGGCGAGGTATTGGTGCCGAAGGAAGAAGTCGTCGAGATGCGTGAAGGTAAAAAACGCACGACAGATCGTAAGTTTTTCCCTGGCTACGTGCTTGTGCAAATGGAAATGAATGATGATACCTGGCATATGGTTAAGGATATGCCTAGGGTGTTGGGATTTATTGGTGGAACCAGTGATAAGCCTGCGCCAATCACTGAAGAAGAAGCAAACTCAATCCTGCAACGTGTTGAGGAAGGTGTTGATAAGCCGACACCTAAGGTTATGTTTGAGGCAGGTGAAGTGATACGCGTGGTTGATGGACCATTTAAGGATTTCAATGGTGTGGTTGAGGAAGTCAATTATGAAAAGAATCGCCTGCGTGTGTCGGTATTGATTTTTGGACGTTCTACCCCTGTGGATCTTGAATTTACTCAGGTAGAAAAAGACTGATTCGGCAAGCAGTTCAGGTCAGTAGCGTGGTTAATAAGATTTATTGTTTTTAAGCGTTTGTATGAAACCAGAAAGCTCTGATCCGGGTGGATTTAACCCAGGTGGAACAGAGCTTTTGTAGAGGGGAGCCGAAAGGCGTTACTACCCAAGGAGATAGTTGTGGCAAAGAAAATTGAAACTTATATCAAGTTGCAGGTGCCTGCGGGCCAGGCGAATCCGAGTCCACCTGTGGGACCAGCACTGGGTCAGCATGGCTTGAATATTATGGATTTCTGTAAGGCATTTAATGCACAGACACAGAACATGGAGGCAAATCTACCTGTGCCAGTCGTGATTACTGTGTATAGCGATAAGAGCTTTACCTTTATCACCAAGACACCACCTGCTTCATTTTTATTGAAGAAGGCAGCAGGTGTCCCCAAAGGCAGCGGTACACCTAATACGGACAAAGTCGGTAAGGTCAGTCGTCAACAGCTGGAAGAGATTGTCAAAGCAAAAGAGCCTGATTTAACCGCTGCTGATATGGATGCCGCTGTACGAACAATCGCTGGTACTGCACGCAGTATGGGCATTGAAACGGAGGGTGCTTCCTGATGGCAATATCCAAACGTGTTAAATCCTGGAAAGAAAAAATTGATTCAGAAAAACTCTATCCATTAACAGAGGCATTGCAACTGTTGAAAGAGTGCTCAACAGTCAAATTCGATGAATCTGTAGAAGTCGCAGTTAATCTGGGCATTGATGCCAAAAAATCTGATCAGGCTGTTCGAGGAGCAACGGTTCTACCCAAAGGGACTGGTAAGACAGTTCGTGTCGCTGTATTTGCGCAAGGCGAACAGGCCGAAGCTGCAAAAGCTGCAGGAGCCGATGTGGTTGGTTTTGAAGATCTGGCTGAGCGCATGCTGGCTGGAGAAATGGATTTTGATGTTATCGTTGCGACTCCGGATGCAATGCCAGTTGTCAGTAAGCTCGGTAAAATTTTAGGTCCTCGCGGTTTGATGCCGAACCCAAAAGTTGGCACCGTAAGTACGGATGCTGGGCAAGCTGTAACGAATGCCAAAGCAGGTCAGGTACGTTACAGAACGGATAAAAATGGCATCATCCATTGTGCGATTGGCAAGGTTTCGTTTGAAGTCGATGCATTAAGGGAAAATCTTGAAACCCTATTGGCTGATTTGAACAAGGCCAAGCCAAGTTCAGCAAAAGGTATTTACATGCAGAAAGTTAGTCTTTCTACGACAATGGGTCCAGGTATCGTAGTAGATCAAAGTAGTCTGACGGCATAATTATTTAGTATTTATTGGTGCGTAATAGGTAATTTCTATTACGTATTTTGAAGGCTTTGTACTAGCAGTGAATCCTGACTGGTTCCTGTTAGACGTCAAAGACCGCAGGTGCTTTTTTCGCAGATGATGTTATATGCGAAGCAAGCTTAATGTAATGAGATTACCTGCGCAGACGGTGATGTCCCAAAACAGTTTACTCCTGTTTTTAAGGGTCACCGTAGTGGTTGGTTTTGTATTCAGTTTTCTGAATATGAAGCCTTGGTGTGATCCAGGGCTTACCATGGCAGAGATGTCGGACACTTTACGGTTGTAGTGTAAAGAGTCAGTAAGCCTGAATAACTTAGGAGAAAAGGTGTGAGTCTAAACCTTGAAGCAAAGAAGGCGATAGTTGAAGAAGTAGCTGAAGTTGCTGGTAACTCACCATCTGCCGTGGCAGCAGAATATAGTGGCTTGAGCGTAAGTGATATGACGGATTTGCGTCAATCTGCACGTGATGCCGGTATTTATCTGCGTGTTGTCAGAAACACACTTGCGCGTCGCGCTTTGGAAGATACAAGTTTTGATTGTATGCGGGAAGGTCTGACAGGACAACTTATCCTCGCTTTTTCCAAAGATGAGCCAGGTGCTGCAGCAAAGGTAGTTCGCGATTTTGCAAAGAAAAACGACAAGCTGGTTGTCAAGTTGGTGGTGCTGGGAGGTAAATTATTGCAGCCCTCTGATATTGATGCGTTGGCAAATCTGCCAAGCAAAGAACAGGCGATTAGTATGCTCATGGGCATGATGATAGCACCTGTTGCAAGCCTGGCTAGAACCCTGGCTGAACCACATGCGAAATTTGTGCGTACGGTTAAAGCTGTCGCAGATCAGAAGCAAGCTGCTTAATTCATTTTCGTATTTATATAAATTTAATTTTTAAGATTTAATTGGGAGTATTCACAATGGCTGTAAATAAAGAAGAACTTTTGGAAACAATCTCTAACATGACTGTACTTGAAGTTGTTGAGCTTGTTGAAGCAATGGAAGAAAAATTTGGTGTATCTGCAGCTGTTGCAGCAGCACCAGCTGCAGCTGCAGCTGCAGGTGACGGTGCCGCTGCGGAAGAAAAAACCGAGTTTGATGTTGTCATGACCAGTTTCGGAGAAAATAAAGTTTCTGCAATTAAGGCTGTGCGTAGTATCACAGGCCTGGGTCTGAAGGAGGCTAAGGAACTTGTCGAAAGTGCCCCTACTTCGGTGAAGGAAGGTGTAAGCAAAGACGAAGCAGAAGAGATCAAGAAGCAGTTGGAAGAAGCTGGCGCGACCGTCGAAGTCAAATAAACCTTTTGACAAAAGCACCAACAAAAATCAGTGCAAGGCGGGTGGAATTGACCACCGGCCTTGTGTTGCTTTGGTCTGCTTAGTAGAAAGACTCAAGGAAAATCCAGTGACTGGGAAAATCCAGTGACTGAATTTTTAGTTTTTTTGTAGTTTAAAGAATATATTGTGAGGATCTGTAATGGCCTACTCCTATACCGAGAAGAAACGAATACGTAAGGATTTTGGTAAACATCCAAAGGTCATGGATGTGCCTCCCCTGTTGGCGATGCAGCTTAACTCGTATCGTAAATTTCTTCAGCTGGATGTTGCACCTGAAGAACGCAAAGATGTTGGCTTGCAGGCTGCGTTTAAATCTGTGTTTCCTATCGTTGGTTTCTCAGGTAGTGCCATGCTTGAATACGTTAGCTATCGCCTGGTAAACCCCGTATTTGATGTTAAGGAATGTCAGCTGAGAGGCATTACCTATGCTTCTTCACTTCGCGTTAAGGTTCGACTTGTTATCTATGATAAAGAAGCAGGACTAAACAAGAAGGTCGTAAAAGACATTAAGGAACAGGAAGTGTATATGGGTGAGATCCCATTGATGACTACCACGGGTGCCTTCGTCATAAACGGAACAGAACGTGTCATCGTTTCTCAATTGCATCGTTCTCCAGGTGTGTTCTTTGAGCATGATAAAGGCAAAACCCATTCTTCCGGGAAATTGCTTTTCTCTGCACGTGTGATTCCCTATCGTGGTTCCTGGCTTGATTTCGAGTTTGATCCCAAGGATCTTGTTTATTGTCGTATCGATCGTCGAAGGAAGATACCTGCGACTATTTTGTTACGCGCACTGGGCTATGACACTCAGGGAATGCTCGACATATTTTTTGATACCAATGCATACAAAATCAGCAAGAAGGGTGTTGCCCTCACCTTGATCCCTGATCGCTTACGCGGTGAAACAGCGACATTCGATATCAAAGATAAAAAAGGCAAAGTAATCGTTAAAAATGAAAGACGAATTACTGCACGCCATATCCGGGAAATGGAAAAATCTGGACTGAAAGAATTGGTGGTGCCAGCTGAATATCTTATTAAGCAGGTTGTAGCAAAGGATATTGTCGATCTGGAAACAGGTGAATTGCTGGCAGCAGCGAATACAGAAATTACAGAAGAGCTGCTCGAACAGTTACTTGAATTTAAAAACTTGATTCTTGAAACACTGTATATCAATGATCTGGATCGTGGAGCCTATATTGCGGATACATTAAGGATTGATCCCTCAACCACACCACTTGAAGCACAGGTCGAGATCTATCGCATGATGCGCCCAGGTGAACCACCGACAAAGGATTCTGCTGAGAACCTGTTTAAAAATCTCTTTTTCAGCCCTGACCGTTATGATTTATCAGCTGTTGGCCGAATGAAATTTAACAGAAGGGTCGGTCGTAAGGAAATTACAGGTGAAGGTATTCTTTCGAAAGAAGACATCACCGAAGTTCTGAAATTATTGATCGATATTAAGAATGGCAAAGGCAATGTTGATGATATTGATCATCTGGGTAACAGGCGTGTCAGAAGTGTCGGTGAAATGGCTGAGAATCAATTCCGTGTCGGATTGGTGCGTGTTGAGCGTGCAGTTAAAGAGCGTCTTGGTCTGGCAGATTCTGAAGGGCTAATGCCGCAGGAAATTATCAATGCCAAACCAGTATCAGCGGTGGTTAAGGAATTTTTTGGTTCAAGTCAGTTATCACAGTTCATGGATCAGAATAATCCACTATCTGAAATTACACATAAACGACGCATTTCAGCACTCGGCCCCGGTGGGCTGACACGTGAACGTGCCGGTTTTGAAGTACGTGACGTACATCCAACACATTATGGTCGCGTATGTCCAATTGAAACACCAGAAGGGCCAAATATTGGTTTGATTAACTCATTGGCGATTTATGCCAGGACCAACAAATATGGTTTCCTGGAAACTCCCTATCGCAAGGTTATCAAGGGCAAAGCGACAGATGAAATTGAATACCTGTCTGCGATTGAAGAAAGTGATTATGTCATCGCGCAGGCAAGCGCAACGACGGATAATAAAGGCCGCCTAACGGACAGTCTGGTTTCAAGTCGTCATTTAGATGAATTTACCCTGTCGACACCGGATAAAGTTGAATATATGGATGTCTCGCCAAGGCAGATTGTTTCCGTGGCAGCCGCATTGATACCGTTCCTGGAACATGATGATGCGAACAGGGCCCTGATGGGATCAAATATGCAACGTCAAGCTGTTCCCACTCTGCGTGCAGAGAAACCATTGGTCGGTACCGGTATGGAAAGAACGGTGGCGACAGATTCAGGTGTCACGGTGATTGCTGATCGTGGGGGCCTTGTCGACTCTGTTGATGCCAGCCGTATTGTGGTGCGGGTAAATAATGATGAGGTCACAGCGGGTGAACCTGGTGTTGATATCTATAACCTGACGAAATACACACGTTCCAACCAGAACACCTGTATAAACCAAAGGCCATTGGTCAAACCGGGCGATATGGTTGCAGCAAAAGATGTACTGGCTGATGGCCCTTCTACTGATTTGGGTGAGTTGGCGCTTGGACAAAATATGAAAGTCGCATTTATGCCCTGGAATGGGTACAACTTTGAGGATTCAATCCTTATCTCAGAGCGTTTAGTGAAGGAAGAACGATTTACCACGATTCATATTGAGGAACTGACCTGTGTGGCACGTGATACCAAACTGGGTCAGGAAGAAATCTCTGCGGACATTCCAAATGTTAGTGAGCATGCGCTGAATAAACTTGACGAATCCGGGATTGTATATATCGGTGCTGAAGTCAATCCAGGAGATATTCTGGTTGGCAAAGTGACGCCGAAAGGGGAGACTCAGTTAACACCAGAAGAGAAATTGTTAAGGGCGATCTTTGGTGAGAAAGCCTCCGACGTTAAAGATACTTCATTACGTGTTTCATCAGGCACCAATGGAACGGTAATCGATGTGCAGGTCTTTACGCGTGACGGTGTTGATAAAGATGCGCGTGCTCTGGAAATTGAAGAATCAGAATTGAAGAGTGTGCGCAAGGATCTGGGGGATCAAACTCGCATCATGGAAGAAGGCATTTACCAGCGGGTGGAGACCCTGTTACTGGGTAAATTAGCTGAGGGTGGGCCAGATGGTTTAAAACCTGAAAGCAAAATCACAAAAACTTATTTATCAGAAACACCGCGAGAAAAGTGGTTCGACATTCGACTCCGAAATGAAACCGCCAATCGTCAACTTGAACAGTTGGCAGAGCAGCATGGCCGTTTGCGTGTTGAATTCGATGAAATGTTCGAGGAGAAAAGAGCCAAACTGACCTCGGGTGATGATCTTGCCCCTGGTGTATTAAAAATGGTTAAGGTTTATCTTGCGGTAAAAAGAATCATTCAGCCAGGTGACAAAATGGCTGGGCGTCATGGAAACAAGGGCGTTATCTCAATGATTGTTCCGGTTGAAGATATGCCTCATACCGAAGATGGTGAACCGGTCGATGTGGTGTTGAATCCCCTGGGTGTTCCCTCGCGTATGAATGTAGGGCAGATTCTGGAGACCCATCTGGGTTGGGCTGCTAGAGGCCTGGGTCATAAAATATCCGAAATGCTGGATGCACAGAAAAGCGTAGGCGAACTTCGGAAATTTCTGAATAAGATATACAACAGCAGTGGTAAACAGGAAGATCTGAAGAGTTTTACTGATGAAGAAATCCTTGATCTGTCCAACAATTTGCGAGGAGGTGTGCCTATGGCAACACCCGTGTTCGATGGTGCAGATGAGTCCGAAATCAAAGCGATGTTGGCACTTGCTGGCCTGCCTGAAAGTGGTCAAATCACGCTTTATGATGGCCGTACAGGTGATGCTTTCGACAGACCGATAACAGTGGGTTATATGTACATGCTGAAACTCAACCATCTGGTCGATGACAAGATGCATGCACGTTCAACCGGACCATATAGTCTGGTCACGCAACAACCGCTGGGTGGTAAGGCACAATTTGGTGGACAACGCTTTGGTGAAATGGAAGTTTGGGCGTTGGAAGCATACGGTGCGGCCTATACCTTGCAGGAAATGCTGACAGTGAAATCTGATGACGTCAACGGCAGAACCAAAATGTATAAGAGCATTGTTGATGGAGACCATCGTGCAGATCCAGGTATGCCTGAGTCGTTTAATGTGCTGGTTAAGGAAATCCGTTCACTCGCTATTAATATTGAACTGAAACAATTATAACCATGGCGCTTACAGGAATGAATTTTAATAATTTCGATGTATTGACGGTACAACGTGCCATACACACAATAAATACGGTATCGTCTTGTGGAGGGTGCAGACCTTGAAAGATTTACTAAGACTATTAAAACAACAGGGACAGGTTGAGGAATTCGATGCTATTGCCATTAGCCTTGCCTCTCCTGAAAAAATTCGCTCGTGGTCATATGGCGAGGTCAAGAAACCCGAGACCATCAATTATCGGACATTCAAACCGGAAAGAGATGGCCTTTTTTGTGCCAAGATATTTGGCCCGGTTAAAGATTATGAATGCCTTTGCGGAAAATATAAAAGATTAAAACATCGCGGTGTTGTCTGTGAGAAGTGTGGTGTTGAAGTCACATTGTCCAAAGTTCGTCGTGAACGTATGGGGCACATTGAGCTGGCAAGTCCGGTTGCACATATCTGGTATTTAAAATCCTTGCCTTCAAGGATGGGTTTAATGCTGGATATGACTCTGCGTGAAATTGAAAGGGTTCTGTATTTCGAAGCCTATGTTGTGATTGACCCAGGCATGACTGAGCTTGAGCATGGTCAGTTGATGACGGAAGAAACCTATCTGGAAGCCATAGAACAATATGGTGATGAATTTGATGCTCGCATGGGAGCGGAAGCGGTGCGTGAATTATTGATGTCCACGAATGTTAAGGAAGAAGTAGAGACCTTACGCGGTGAGATTCCGGAAACCAAATCCGAGACAAAACTCAAAAAAATGACCAAACGATTGAAGCTCCTCGAAGCCTTTATGTCTTCCGGGAACAAGCCGGAATGGATGGTTCTTAAGGTATTACCAATATTACCGCCTGAACTCAGGCCATTAGTACCGCTGGATGGCGGTCGTTTTGCAACTTCAGATCTGAACGATCTTTATCGTCGTGTGATTAACCGCAATAATCGATTGAAACGTCTGCTGGATTTAAGTGCTCCGGACATCATTGTCCGAAATGAGAAGCGTATGTTGCAGGAGTCTGTGGATGCCTTACTGGATAATGGTCGTCGTGGACGCGCGATTACGGGCACCAATAAACTACCTTTGAAATCACTTGCCGATATGATCAAGGGCAAGCAGGGTCGTTTCCGTCAAAATCTGCTGGGTAAACGTGTCGATTACTCAGGCCGTTCGGTCATCGTTGTTGGCCCAACATTACGTTTACATCAATGTGGGATCCCTAAGAAAATGGCCCTGGAATTATTCAAGCCATTTATATTCAGTAAACTTGAATTCATGGGTCTGGCAACCACCATCAAGGCAGCCAAAAAACTGGTTGAACGAGAAGGTGCCGAGGTCTGGGACATTCTTGAAGAAGTCATTCGTGAACATCCAATCATGCTCAACCGTGCACCTACTTTGCACAGATTAGGTATTCAGGCATTTGAGCCGATTTTGATTGAAGGAAAAGCAATCCAGTTGCATCCTCTGGTCTGTACAGCTTTTAATGCTGATTTTGATGGTGATCAGATGGCTGTGCATATTCCGCTATCTGTGGAAGCTCAGATTGAAGCACGGACATTGATGATGTCTACCAACAACGTGCTTTCACCGGCCAATGGTGAACCAATTATTGTGCCGACCCAGGACGTTATTTTAGGCCTGTATTATATGACGCGTGTATCCGCAGATGCCAAAGGGACTGGCATGATATTCACCGACATTGATGAGGTGCATCGCGCCTACGAAGCAAAAATACTGGATATTAGAGCAAAGATTCAGGTGCGTATTCGTGAAATCAGCGTTGATGAAAATGGTGAGAAATCAGAAACGCATAGTCGTATCGAAACCACAACCGGTCGCGCTTTACTCTCCAATATCTTGCCCGAAGGTCTTGAGTTCTCACTGATGAACAAGACACTGAGCAAAAAGGTCGTGTCTGGCTTAATCGACACGGTCTATAGAAGGTTAGGTTTAAAGGCTACGGTTATTTTTGCAGACAAGCTGATGTATGCGGGTTTTTATTATTCAACAAGAGCTGGTGTTTCTATCGGCATCAATGACATGGTCATTCCTGAAGATAAGAACGAAATCATCAAACAGGCAGAAGCCAAGGTGAAGGGTTTCCAGGAACAATATTCTGCGGGTCTGATCACCAATGGTGAACGATACAATAAGGTGGTGGATATCTGGTCGCATACCAATGACCAGGTAGCCAAGGCCATGATGGACAAAATGGGCACCGAAACTGTACAGAACGCTCAAGGTGAATCTATCACCCAGGAATCTTTCAATTCAATTTATATCATGGCTGATTCCGGTGCCCGTGGTTCGGCAGCGCAGATCCGCCAACTGGCAGGAATGCGTGGATTGATGGCCAAGCCGGATGGCTCGATTATTGAAACTCCGATTACAGCAAACTTCCGTGAAGGTCTGGACGTGTTGCAGTACTTCATTTCAACACATGGCGCACGTAAAGGTCTGGCTGATACCGCATTGAAGACAGCAAACTCGGGTTATCTGACACGGCGTCTGGTTGATGTAGCCCAGGATCTCGTGGTTGTTGAGCAAGATTGTGGCACAGAAGAAGGCTATATCGTCAATCAAATTATCGAAGGTGGCGATGTTGTCGAGGCATTGAAGGATCGTGTGCTTGGCCGAGTACTGGCCGAGGATGCAGTTAAAGTTGCCACGGGTGATGTTATTGCACCAAGCGGTACAATGCTGGATGAGCACTGGGTCGATGTTCTGGACGAGAATGGTATCGATCAGGTGACAGTGCGTTCAGCCATTACCTGCAAGACACGCTACGGTCTTTGTGCTGCCTGTTATGGTCGTGATCTGGGTCGTGGGCAATTAGTCGGTATTGGTGAAGCTGTTGGTGTTGTTGCAGCGCAGTCTATTGGTGAGCCAGGCACGCAGTTAACAATGCGGACCTTCCATATTGGTGGTGCGGCATCCAGGGCAGCAGCTGTCAGTAATATCGAAGTCAAATATGGTGGCACCTTGCGTCGTCTAAATATAAAAATGCTGCGACATGAAAAGGGCCATCAGGTGGTGATCTCCCGTTCTGGTGAAGTCATTATCCAGGATGCGGATGGTCGTGAACGTGAACGCTACAAGATACCCTATGGTGCTATTTTAACCGTTGATGAAGGTGAAGAAGTTCAGCCAGGACAAGTTGTGGCCGATTGGGATCCACATACACATCCGGTGATATCAGAAGTTGCAGGTCGAGTGCAATTCTCGGATATAAGTGAAGGTGTTACTGTTGAACGACAGGTTGACGAAATTACTGGCTTGACCAGTATGGTCATTATCGATCAGAAACAACGTACAGCTGCAGCCAAGGATTTACGTCCGACCATTAAACTGGTCGATAAAAAGGGCGAAGAATTGCTTATCCCGGGTACCGATATCCCTGCGCATTACCTGTTACCAGCAAATGCCGTGGTAAACATTGAAGATGGTGCCGAGATTAAAGTGGGTGATGTGATTGCTCGTCTGCCACAGGAATCTGCTAAAACGCGTGATATCACGGGTGGTTTGCCTCGCGTTGCCGATCTTTTCGAAGCCAGAAAGCCAAAAGAGCCTTCCATCATGGCTGAAATTACAGGCACAATTGGTTTTGGTAAGGAAACCAAAGGCAAGCAGCGCCTTGTGATTACAGGGGTAGATGGTGAACATTATGAAGCCCTGATTCCCAAATGGAGACATATCACTGCATTTGATGGTGAACATGTTGAACAAGGTGAAAGTATTGCCGATGGATCACCAGTGCCGCACGACATCTTGCGTTTAAAAGGCGTACATGCCCTGGCTAACTATATTGTGACTGAGATTCAGGAAGTCTACAGGCTGCAAGGCGTAAAGATTAATGACAAACACATAGAGGTCATCATCAGGCAAATGTTGCGTAAGGTAGAAATTACCGAACCTGGAGACACCAAACTCCTGAGGGGTGAACAGATTGAAAAATCAAGGGCCCTTGATGAAAATGAGAAGATGATCGAAGCAGGCAAGCAGCCCGCCAAGTGGGATCCTGTGCTTTTGGGTATTACCAAGGCATCGTTATCCACAGAGTCATTCATTTCGGCCGCTTCTTTCCAGGAAACCACACGCGTTCTGACCGAAGCCAGTGTCTGTGGCAAGGTAGATCACCTGAGGGGCTTGAAGGAAAATGTCATCGTTGGACGCCTGATTCCTGCCGGAACAGGTCTTGCCTATCATATCGAGAGGAAGCAAAAAAAGGCTACTGAGAAAGAGCTGATCATGGACGAAGCAGCAGAAGCAATCCCGCTGGTCGCTGTAGATCCTGAAGAAGTCGCATCAAATCAGGAAGAAGGCGCCACAGCAGCATAAAAATAGGCTTTTATGGCTTGACGGGTGAACCGTCAAGCCATAGTATTCCGCTTCTTTGTCAGGCCTGATTTTAAATCGTGCCTGACAAATTATTTTAGGACTTGAAAATGTTTGGAGGAAGGTGTTTTTAGCCTCCTGATATTGGAGTCTGGATCATTCGGATTACCCGTTAAATAACTAACCGTGTGTCTAGTTGAGAAGCTTCTCTGGCATTATGGAGAGGGTCTTTTTGACTCACATTTATGGGTTTATTGACACAGCTTAAATGTAAAGAAAATAGCAAAATCGAATATGACGACGATTAATCAACTAGTTAGAAAACCGCGAAAACGCCAACGTGTGGTAAGTAATGTTCGTGCGCTGGAAGCTTGCCCACAAAAACGCGGTGTTTGTACCCGAGTCTATACAACGACTCCGAAGAAGCCTAACTCGGCGCTGCGTAAGGTGGCACGTGTCAGGTTGACTAATGGGCACGAAGTTTCGACCTATATCGGTGGTGAAGGTCATAACTTACAGGAACATTCCGTGATCCTGATTCGCGGTGGCCGTGTTAAGGATTTACCTGGTGTTCGATACCATACCGTCCGCGGGACTCTGGATACATCAGGGGTGGCTGATAGACGTAATGCCCGTTCAAAATACGGTACCAAACGTCCGAAATAATTGAATGAATAACGACAGAATTTTAACAGAGTACTGAGTATGTCAAGAAGAAGAGTAGCCGAGAAGAGAGAAAACCTGCCTGATCCTAAATATGGTGATCAGACGCTGGCCAAGTTCATAAACATGATTATGCAAAGCGGTAAGAAATCCGTAGCAGAAAAAATTGTTTACGGCGCTTTGGGCGAAATGGGTGAGAAAGGTAAAGGCGAACCACTGGAACTTTTCACAAAAGCACTCGAAAACGTCAAGCCAACGGTTGAGGTTAAATCTCGACGTGTTGGTGGTGCAACCTATCAGGTGCCAGTAGAAGTTCGTCCAGCAAGAAGCGTTACCCTAGCAATGCGTTGGTTAGTTGATGCTGCCAAGAAAAGAAGCGAAAAAAATATGGGTTTACGCCTGGCAGGTGAGTTAATGGATGCTTCTGAAAATAAAGGCTCAGCGATCAAGAAGCGTGAAGATACGCATAAGATGGCTGAAGCAAACAAAGCTTTCTCTCATTTCCGTTGGTAATCCTTTAGAACGCTAATTATCAAAAATCTAATCTAAGTAAGAATATTAAAGTGGCAAGAAAAACACCAATAGAACGCTATCGCAATATCGGCATTATGGCCCATATTGACGCAGGGAAGACAACGACAACAGAACGTATCCTGTTCTATACCGGTGTCTCGCATAAAATTGGTGAGGTGCATGATGGTGCCGCGACCATGGACTGGATGGAGCAAGAGCAGGAGAGAGGTATTACGATTACATCAGCCGCAACGACCTGTTTCTGGAAAGGCATGGCAGGTCAGTTTGATGAACATCGTATTAATATTATTGATACACCTGGACACGTTGACTTCACTATTGAAGTTGAACGTTCACTGCGCGTACTGGATGGTGCCTGTGCTATATTTTGCGCTGTAGGCGGAGTCGAGCCTCAGTCTGAGACAGTCTGGAGACAGGCAAATAAATATAACGTTCCGCGTATGGCATTCGTCAATAAGATGGATCGCGCAGGTGCAGATTTCCTCAGAGTTGTCGAACAAATCAATCAGCGCCTGGGTAGTAACGCCGTACCTGTGCAGCTTGCAATTGGCAGTGAAGAACGTTTTGTAGGTGTGGTTGACCTTATCAGGATGAAAGCAATCTATTGGCAAGAAGCCGATATGGGTTCCAAATATGAAGAGCGTGAGATCCCTGCTGATATGCAAACACTTTGTGAAGAATGGCGCGAAAAGCTGATTGAGACTGCAGCAGAGGCCAGTGAAGAATTGATGGAAAAATATCTTGGCAATAATGGTCTGTCAGAAGCAGATATCAAGCAGGGTATTCGCAGTAGAACAATAGCCAACGAGATTGTTCCGGTATTTTGTGGTTCAGCATTCAAGAATAAGGGTGTTCAGGCCATATTAGATGGCATCATTGATTACATGCCAGCGCCGACTGACGTTCACGCGATCAGAGGCATTCTGGATGATGGTAAGGAGACAGAAGCAGAAAGACCGGCAAAGGATGATGCACCATTTGCTGCTCTGGCATTTAAAATTGCAACAGACCCTTTCGTAGGTAACCTGACATTCTTTAGAGTGTATTCCGGCGTATTAAATTCTGGTGATACCGTCTATAACCCGGGCAAGGGCAAAAAAGATCGCATTGGACGACTGTTGCAAATGCACGCAAATAGTCGCGAAGAAATCAAAGAAGTTAGAGCAGGTGATATTGCTGCTGCTGTGGGACTTAAAGATGTCACAACGGGTGATACGCTTTGCGATAAAGATAACGTGATTACATTAGAGCGCATGGAATTTCCAGAGCCAGTCATCGCTGTTGCTGTTGAGCCAAAAACAAAGGCAGATCAGGAAAAAATGGGAATTGCACTGGGTAAACTGGCGCATGAAGATCCATCTTTCCGAGTATCCACGGATGAAGAGTCCGGGCAGACCATTATTGCCGGCATGGGTGAGCTTCATCTGGAAATTATTGTCGAGCGAATGAAGCGTGAGTTCGGCGTCACGGCAAATGTAGGCAAGCCTCAAGTGGCCTATCGTGAAACAATTCGCAAGGTTGTTGAGAAGGCCGAAGGTAAATTCGTTCGTCAATCTGGTGGTCGCGGTCAATATGGCCACGTGGTATTCAAGTTAGAACCACAGACACCGGGAGCAGGTTACGAATTTATTAATGAAGTTGTTGGTGGCGCAGTCCCTAGAGAATACATCTCTGCTGTAGATAAAGGTGTGCAGGAACAAATGCTCAACGGCATCATCGCAGGCTATCCAATTGAAGATGTCAAAGTGACTTTATTCGACGGTTCTTATCATGATGTTGACTCAAGTGAAATGGCGTTTAAAATTGCCGGTTCGATGGGGTTCAAGGCAGGGGCGTTGAGAGCAGATCCTGTATTGCTGGAGCCTGTGATGAAAGTTGAAATTGTGACACCAGAAGATTATCTGGGCACGGTGAATGGTGATCTAAACAGGCGTCGCGGTATATTACAGGGCACTGATAATTCACCTTTGGGAAAAGTGATACGTGCAGAGGTGCCGCTGTCTGAAATGTTTGGATATGCAACCGATCTGCGTTCAGCAACGCAAGGACGTGCGACATACACAATGGAATTTGAAAAATATAATGAGGTTCCGGCAAATATTGCCGAGGCCATTGTTAATAGGCATCATTAAAATACACATTAAATTAACGAACTTAATATAAGAGGTGATGAGCTGTGTCGAAGGAGAAATTTGAACGAACGAAACCACATATAAATGTGGGAACGATAGGTCATGTTGATCATGGTAAGACGACACTGACTGCGGCAATTACCAAGATCATGGCGGAGAAACATGGAGGTGAATACAAGGCCTACGATCAGATTGATAATGCGCCTGAAGAAAAAGAACGCGGCATCACGATAGCCACCGCGCACGTAGAATACGAAAGTGAAAATCGTCACTATGCGCACGTTGATTGTCCGGGGCATGCTGACTATGTAAAGAACATGATCACCGGTGCGGCACAGATGGACGGCGCCATCCTGGTCTGTAGTGCAGCGGATGGCCCGATGCCACAAACGCGTGAACACATATTATTAGCACGTCAGGTAGGTGTTCCCTACGTGGTGGTTTATCTGAACAAAGCCGATCAGGTTGATGATGCAGAGCTACTGGAACTGGTTGAGATGGAAGTTCGTGAACTGCTGGATACCTACGAATTTCCGGGTGATGACACCCCGATCATCATAGGCTCAGCCTTGAAGGCCCTGGAAGGTGATGAAAGCGAGATAGGAATTCCGTCTATATTGAAGCTGGTTGCAGCGATGGATGACTACATCCCGGTGCCCGATCGCCCGGTAGATCAGCCCTTTTTGATGCCGATTGAAGACGTATTCTCTATATCAGGTCGCGGCACCGTGGTGACCGGACGTATCGATCGCGGCATCGTCAAGGTAGGCGAAGAGATTGAGATTGTAGGGATTAAAGAGACGCAGAAGACCACCTGTACCGGTGTTGAAATGTTCAGAAAATTACTGGACGAAGGCCGGGCTGGAGACAACGTTGGTGTCTTGTTACGTGGGACCAAGCGCGAAGAAGTAGAACGTGGACAGGTGTTGTGTCATCCAGGTTCGATCACGCCACATACCCGTTTTGAAGCAGAAATATATGTGTTATCGAAAGATGAAGGAGGCAGACATACGCCCTTCTTTGCCAACTACCGTCCGCAGTTTTACTTCCGTACCACGGACGTAACCGGTGCAATTGATTTACCGGAAGGGACGGAGATGGTGATGCCTGGCGATAACATCAAGTTAGAAGTGACATTGATTAACCCGATTGCGATGGAAGAAGGCTTACGCTTTGCCATCCGTGAAGGTGGCCGTACCGTTGGTGCCGGCGTCGTTGCAAAGGTGATTGAGTAATTATCATGGCCAAACAACAAGTAATACGAATCCGTTTGAAAGCATTTGATCATCGTTTGATTGATCAATCAACACGTGAAATCGTCGAAACAGCTAAACGTACTGGCGCGCAGATAAGGGGGCCAATCCCACTGCCGACCAAGAAGGAAAGGTTTACGATTTTGATATCACCGCATGTAAATAAAGATGCACGTGATCAATATGAGATTCGCACACACAAGCGTCTGATGGATATCATAAATCCAACTGACAAGACAGTTGATGCATTGATGAAACTTGATCTCGCCGCTGGCGTAGATGTGCAAATAAAACTTAATTAATCTAGTTAATAAATATCAGGTATTGGTAGCAAGATAATGACTATTGGACTTATTGGACGCAAGCGGGGAATGACCAGGATCTTCACAGAAGATGGTCACTCAATACCCGTGACAGTTATCGAGGCCGGAATTAATCGGGTTACTCGTCTTACCTGTCCTGAAAAGGATGGATACCAAGCTGTACAAGTTAGCTGGGGTAGCAAAAAGCCGGGCAAGGCAACTAAGGCAATAGCGGGCGCTTACGCCAAAGCTAATATTGATTTGGGTGAAGGTCTGGTTGAATTTCGAATCACCAGTGAAGAAGAGCTACCTGAAGATGGCGAACTTAAAGTCGATATGTTTGAAGTAGGTCAGATGGTTGATGTTTCCGGAACAACAATTGGTAAGGGTTATAGTGGTGTTATCAAACGCCATAATTTTAGTCACCAAAGGAATTCACACGGCAATTCTCTTTCTCATCGTGCTCCTGGTTCTATTGGCCAGTGTCAAACACCTGGTCGAGTATTCAAAGGTAAGAAAATGGCTGGTCACATGGGTAATGTGAAGAGCACGACACAAAATCTTGAGATCATAAGAGTGGACAGTGAGAGAAACCTTTTATTAATTAAGGGCTCAGTGCCGGGTGCCAAAGGTGGCAAAGTGATTATCAAACCATCAGTAAAGGCTCGTGCCTGAAAGGTTAATTTTTAAGGGTTCGTTATGGAATTAAAATTAAAACAATCAAATAAAAAAACCGATGGAAAAGTCACGGTATCAGATAGCATTTTTGCGTCTGAATATAACGAAGCACTTATCCATCAGGCATTAACAGCTTTTATGGCTGGTTCACGCGCAGGTACCAAGGCGCAAAAATCGCGCTCTGATGTTCGTGGTGGTGGTAGAAAACCCTGGGCGCAGAAAGGCACTGGCCGTGCAAGATCAGGAACCATAAGAAGTCCGATATGGAGAGGTGGTGGTGTTACCTTTGCAGCAAGACCCAAAGATTATTCTCAGAAACTGAATAAGAAAATGTATCGTGGTGCCATGCGTTCAATCCTTGCTGAACTGGCTCGTCAGGACAGACTTGTTTTGATTGATGAATTTACAGCTGATGTACCGAAAACAAAGGATATGTTGGCACAATTAAAGGCACTTGATCTGAATGATGTGTTGATTGTCACTGGTGAAGTGACAGAAAACCTTTTTCTGTCTACAAGAAATATTCCCCATGTCGATGTTGTAGACACAGAGGAAATTAACCCTTATGTGTTAATTGGATACAACAAGATATTAATGACACAGGGAGCACTTGCAAAAGTAGAGGAATTGCTGGCATGAGCGCAAAAGAAATAAACCCTAAAAAAATAAGCCATGGTAGCTTAAGCCAGGAAAAATTAATGAAGATTGTGCTGGAACCACGTGTTACTGAAAAAAGTACGCTAGTTGGAGAAAAATACAATCAATTCGTCTTTAAGGTGCTGAAAAGTGCAACCAAACCTGAGATTAAAAATGCAGTCGAGTTACTTTTTAAGGTTGAAGTTGAATCTGTTCAGGTGACAAACGTAAAGGGCAAAAAGAAAATATTTAAGCGTGAACCGGGCAAGCGTCCAGACTGGAAGAAAGCCTACGTGAAACTGAAACCCGGTTTCGATATTGATTTTGTGGGAGCATAGTTTAAGTACTGTGATTGATTATGGCACTAGTTAAACCAAAACCAACGTCAGCAGGGCGTCGTGCACAAGTTAAAGTCGTGAGTCCTGAGCTGTACAAGGGCGCACCTTACGAACCTTTGCTTGAAAAACAAAGCAAAAACTCAGGCCGTAATAACAATGGCCGTATTACGGTACGTCATCGTGGCGGTGGTGCAAAACAGCGCTATCGTGTGATTGATTTCAAGCGTAATAAAGACGGTATTATTGCCAAAGTTGAGCATATTGAGTATGACCCGAACAGAACAGCTCACATTGCCTTACTGTTATATGTTGATGGCGAACGTCGTTACATTATCGCTTCAGAAGGCATGAAAGAAGGTTATGAAGTTATGTCAGGTGAAACTGCACCGATTAAAGCAGGTAACTGCATGCCTTTAAGAAACATGCCTTTAGGCACAACGGTTCATTGTGTAGAAATGAAGCCTGGCAAAGGTGCGCAAATAGCAAGAAGTGCGGGCGCCAGTGTGCAACTGGTCGCACGTGAAGGCAATCATGCAACATTAAGAATGCGTTCGGGTGAGATGAGAAAAGTATTGGCCGAATGTCGCGCAACCATTGGACAGGTAGGCAATGGTGAGCACGCACTTAGATCCCTGGGTAAAGCAGGTGCCAAAAGATGGCGCGGTATACGACCAACAGTACGAGGCGTTGCTATGAATCCTGTTGACCATCCACATGGTGGTGGTGAAGGAAGAACCTCAGGCGGTCGTCACCCGGTATCACCCTGGGGTGTGCCGACTAAAGGTTATAAAACTCGTAAAAACAAGCGTTCAGATAATCTGATCGTACGCAAACGTCAGAAATAACGGAAACAATAGATGCCACGTTCAATTAAAAAAGGTCCATTTGTCGATCATCATTTAGCAAGGAAGGTCGATGCTGCTAAAGAATCGAATGATAAGCGTCCAATTAAAACCTGGTCTCGTCGGTCGATGGTATTACCAAATATGGTTGGTCTAACCATTGCTGTACATAACGGACGTGATCATATGCCGGTTTATATTACGGAAAATATGGTCGGTCACAAGCTAGGTGAATTTGCAGGTACTCGTACCTTCAGAGGTCATCTTGCAGATCGGAAGAGTTGATTAATGTTAAATGTAAATAATTGGGATCTATGATGTCGACATCAGCGAAACTTACAAACTCAAGGATTTCACCACAAAAGATGCGCCTGGTTGCAGATCAGATCAGAGGCTTAGAAGTGGAAAGAGCACTGGATGTACTTACATTCAGTAACAAAAAAGCAGCAACCGTAATCAAGAAAGTGCTCGAATCAGCAATTGCAAATGCAGAGCATAACGATGGCGCTGATATTGATGATCTAAAGATTTCCGAGATACTTGTTGATGCAGGTCCAACTATGAAACGGTTACGCCCCAGAGCGCGCGGACGTGCTGACAGAATTATAAAGAGAACCAGCCACTTGAAAGTGACGGTCTCAGAGACAGAAGGATAAGATTGTAATGGGTCAAAAAGTACATCCAATAGGCATGCGCCTGGGAATTGTTAAAGACTGGACATCGACATGGTATGCAGATTCTAAAGACTACCCTAAATTTTTGTACACAGATTTAAAAGTACGTGAATATATACAGAAAAAACTGGCACATGCCTCAGTCAGCCGAATTCAGATTGAACGTCCAGCTAACAACGCAAGAATTATTATTCACACTGCAAGACCAGGGATTGTGATTGGTAAAAAAGGTGAAGACATTGATCGTTTAAGAGTCGCTATCTCAAAAATGATGGGTGTGCCAGCTCAGGTAAGTGTTGAAGAAATTCGTAAGCCAGAACTGGATGCGACATTGGTTGCGCAGAATGTTGCATCCCAATTAGAACGTCGAATTATGTATCGTCGTGCTATGAAACGTGCAGTGACAAATACCATGAGATTAGGTGCTGAAGGTATCAAAATTAATCTTGCTGGAAGATTAAATGGTGCAGAAATTGCGCGTTCGGAATGGTACAGAGAAGGCCGCGTACCCTTGCATACATTGAGAGCAGATATTGATTACGGTGTTGCAGAAGCAAATACAACTTACGGGGTCATCGGTATCAAGGTGTGGATATTTAAAGGTGAAATTTTTGATTATGGCAATAAAAACAGTGCAGAAGCTGAAGCCACTAAAGACGTCTCCACAAGCTGACAGGTATAGATAAGTGCTACAACCTAAAAGAACAAAATTCAGGAAACAGAGCAAAGGCCGTAATCGCGGTCTGGCCACTGTGAGTAATAAAGTGAGCTTTGGTGAGTATGGCTTAAAGGCAACCACCCGTGGACGTATTACGGCTCGTCAAATAGAGGCTGCGCGAAGAGCCATTACTCGTAAGATCAAGCGTGGTGGGAAACTCTGGATCAGGATATTCCCAGACAAGCCGATTACTAAAAAACCCCTGGAAGTACGGCAGGGCAAGGGCAAGGGTAATGTTGAATACTGGATTGCGCAGGTTCAGCCCGGCCGGATGCTCTATGAACTTGAAGGTGTGCCGGAAGATCTGGCAAGACAGGCTTTCAAATTAGCTTCAGCCAAGTTACCTGTAAAAACAACATTTATTAGCAGGACAATAATGTGATGGATGCTGCGGAATTAAGAAAAAAGAAACCCGAAGAACTGGATACTTTGATATTAGAACTATTGCGCGAGCAGTTTAACCTGCGTATGCAAAAAGGTTCGGGGCAGTTGAGTAAACCAAGTGAAATGAAACGCGTACGTCGCACCATTGCGCGAGCGAAAACAATCATAGCTGAAATGGCAGCAGGTAATAATTAATGAGCGAAACACAAAAAACAGCCAAGACAGTCACTGGTGAAGTGGTGAGTAACAAAATGGATAAAACCATCTCCGTGCTGGTTTCAAGAAAGGTAAAACATCCCTTGTATGAAAAGTACATCAGGCGTTCAACAAAATTTATGGCGCATGATGAGAACAATGAGTGTAATGAAGGTGATGTGGTTGTGATAGAAGCATCAAAACCTATCTCAAAAAACAAGTCATGGAAGCTACAAAAAGTAGTTACCAGGACTCAAATAATCTAGAAAGTAGAGGAGTAGCGTAGATGATACAAATGCAGACCATGCTAGATGCCGCAGACAATAGCGGTGCAAAGCGGGTAATGTGCGTTAAGGTCCTTGGTGGATCTAAGCGACGCTACGCCGGAATTGGCGATGTTATTAAAGTGACAGTTAAGGAAGCTATTCCACGCGGTAAAGTAAAGAAAGGTGAACTCTATGATGCGGTTGTTGTAAGAACTCGCAAAGGTGTTCGACGTTCTGACGGATCGCTGATCAGATTTGATGGCAATGCAGTTGTTTTACTGAATAACCAGCGTCAACCAATAGGCACTCGTATTTTTGGTCCGGTGACGCGTGAATTAAGAGGCGCAGAATTTATGAAAATTGTGTCGCTGGCACCTGAGGTTTTATAAGAGATGCGTAAGCTAAGAAAAGGTGATGAAGTCATTGTTACGGCTGGTAAGGACAAGGGTAAACGTGGTGTTGTATTAAAAGTGATACAGGATCTGGAAAAAGTTATTGTCGAGAATGTAAATATGGTTAAACGCCATACCAAAGGCAATCCGGCTCAAGGGAAACCAGGAGGTATTGTGGAAAAAGAAATGCCATTACATATTTCGAATGTCGCTATCTGGAATCCTGTGTCAGATAATGCAGATCGTGTCGGCATAAAAATGTTGGAAGATGGACAAAAGGTGCGCTTTTTTAAATCTAACGACGAAGTCGTGGATGTCTGAAGGCGGAAATAAAATGGTTAGACTAGAAAAATTTTATAAAGAAAATGTTGTTAAGCAACTGACGGAACAGTTCGATTATAAGTCTGTGATGCAGGTTCCCCGTATCACCAAGGTGACACTGAATATGGGGCTGGGTGAAGCTGTTGCTGATAAAAAAATCATTGGACATGCAGTCAGTGATATGGAAAAGATTGCAGGTCAGAAGCCGGTTGTGAATCTGGCCAGGAAATCAGTGGCAAATTTTAAAGTACGTGAAGGCTGGCCTGTCGGTTGTAAGGTGACATTACGCAGAGAACGCATGTATGAATTTATGGATCGTCTAATTTCAATTGCGATTCCTAGAATTCGCGATTTCCGTGGATTTAGTGCGAAATCATTTGATGGGCGTGGTAACTACAGTCTTGGGATTAAAGAACAGATTATTTTCCCGGAAATTGATTACGACAAGATTGATACACTTCGTGGTATGGATATCACCATTACAACATCCGCGAATACAGATGATGAAGGCCGAGCATTATTAATGGCGTTCAATTTTCCATTACGCAAATAATATTTGAGGTCATTATGGCAAAGGTTTCAATGATTAATCGTGAGCATAAGCGTACCAGGCTGGTCAAGAAATATGCAGCCAGGCGTGCAGCATTAAAAGCTCAGGTTATAGATATGTCTCTCAGTGATGAAGAACGTAAAACAGCAAGAGAAAAACTGAGTATGTTGCCACGTGATTCAAGTCCAGTGAGACATCGCAATCGATGTAGTTTGACCGGACGTCCACATGGTTATTACCGTAAATTTGGACTTTCTCGTAACAAGCTGCGCGAAGCAGCAATGCGAGGAGATGTACCCGGTCTGGTTAAGGCTAGCTGGTAGGAGAAAGATTATGAGTATGCAGGATCCATTAGCCGATATGTTAACAAGAATCAGAAATAATCTGGCCAGAGCCAAGGCAACAGTGAGTATGCCTTCGTCCAGGCTTAAAGTTGCTGTGGCAGAAATTCTGCAGCAAGAAGGTTACATATCAAAATATGTTGTAGAAGGGGATGTCAAGAAAACCCTGACCATTGAATTAAAGTATTTTGAAGGCAAGCCTGTCATCGAAATGATTAAGCGATTCAGCCTTCCAAGTGTAAGAAGGTATCGATCAAAAAATGAACTGCCCACAGTCATTGGTGGGTTGGGTGTCGCCATTGTCTCCACATCAAAAGGTGTGATGACAGACAAGAGTGCCCGTGCACAGGGTGTTGGCGGTGAAATACTATGTGTTGTTTCTTAATAGGTTAAAACGATGTCACGAGTAGCGAATAATCCTGTCGAATTACCTTCTGGTGTTGAATGCAGCATTGCTGAAAATACAGTCACCATTAAAGGTAGTAAAGGACAACTGCAACATAATCTGCATCCTCTGGTGAGTGTGTCACAAGATGGTAATCAGTTAAAAACGGCAGTAAATGATGATTCGAAATCGGCCAATGCAATGGCAGGAACCACACGTGCATTGCTGCAAAATATTGTCACTGGAGTCAGTGTCGGTTTCGAACGTAAATTGACCATCCTCGGTGTCGGTTATCGTGCACAGGTGCAGGGCAAGGTTCTGGACTTAACCCTGGGTTTTTCACACCCGGTTAAATTTGAAATCCCTGAAGGAATTAGCATTGAAACGCCAAGTCAGACAGAAATCACCATCAAAGGAATTGACAAACAACTGGTTGGCCAGGTGGCCGCCAATATAAGGGCATTTCGTCCACCAGAGCCTTATAAGGGTAAAGGTATTCGTTATGCGGACGAGAATGTTATCCGTAAAGAAGCGAAGAAAACGTAACAACAAGACCTAAATAGAATAGCGTAAGACAAAATAGAGTTAGGCAAATAGAGTCAGACAATGAAAAGTAAAAAACAAGCAAGAATTAAGAGAGCAACACGTACCAGAGCCCGTATTAGACGGAAAGGTATCAATCGTCTTTGTATTCACAGGACGCCAAAACACCTTTACGCACAAGTCATTGCAGCCAATGGATCTGAAGTTCTGGTGAGTGCTTCGACTCTGGATAAGGATATTAGAGATAAGGTTAAATATAGTGGAAACGTTGATGCTGCCATTATTGTTGGTAAGAAATTAGGCGAACGTGCAAAAAAAGCCGGTGTGACACAAGTGGCTTTTGATCGTTCTGGGTTTAAATATCATGGACGTATCAAGGCGTTGGCTGATGCCGCACGCGAACAAGGTTTAGAATTCTAGAGGTTTTAAAAAATGGCTGTTACTGATTCAATCACAGGAAACGAAGATCTGCTTGAAAAGCTGGTTCACGTTAATCGCGTCGCCAAGGTAGTCAAGGGTGGACGGCAATTTGGTTTTACAGCACTTACCGTCGTTGGAGATGGTAATGGCAAGGTTGGTTTTGGTCGAGGTAAGGCTAAAGAAGTGCCTATTGCTATTCAAAAAGCAATGGAGAATGCGCGTAAAAACATGACACCGGTCGCCTTAAATGAAGGCACATTGCATTATGCCATTACCGGAACACATGGTGCTGCAAAGGTCTATATGCAGCCTGCTTCAGAAGGCACAGGAATTATTGCAGGTGGTCCTATGCGTGCAGTCTTCGAGGTTGCAGGCGTACATAATGTACTTGCCAAGTCGATTGGATCAACAAATCCAATTAATGTTGTTCACGCGACTATGAATGCACTGAGAGCTATCGCATCACCTGAAATGATTGCAGCTAAACGTGGGAAATCGGTTGAAGACATACTGGATTAGACTGGGTTAGATTAGACATGGCAAAGAAAAAACAAATACAAGTTACGTTAAAACGTAGTACCAATAAGCGTCTGCCTTCACACAAAGCCTGTGTAAAAGGTCTGGGTCTGCGTCGAATTGGGCACACCGTTAAGGTTGAAGATACTCCAGAAAATCGAGGCATGGTAAACAAAGTGAATTATTTACTCACTGTTGAGGAAGCATAAAATGCGTCTGAATACATTAAAACCACAAACAGGATCAAAACCAGCCGCAAAACGTGTTGGTCGAGGTATTGGTTGTGGTTCAGGTAAGACATGTGGCCGTGGTCAAAAAGGTCAGAAGTCAAGAACAGGCGGCTACCATAAAACAGGTTTTGAAGGTGGGCAGATGCCATTACAACGCCGTCTACCCAAGATTGGTTTTAACTCCCGCCTGTCAGCAGTAACGGCTGAAATACGTTTGCAGGAACTTGCAAAGGTTGATGCTGATGTCGTAGATTTGGATGCATTGCTAGCAGCTAATCTGATTTCAAAGAATATCAAGCGCGCAAAAGTCATTGATTCAGGGAAGATTGAGAAAGCTATTTCTGTGAAAGGTCTGGGGTTGACAAAAGGCGCTCGCGCAGCGATTGAAGCCGCTGGCGGGAAAGTTTTAGAGGATTAAATGGCAACATCTAACCCTGCAATCCCCGGAGGTATCGCCGGGTTAGGAAAATTGAAAGAATTGCGTCAGCGGCTGCTCTTTCTTCTGGTCGCATTGTTTATATTTAGAGTGTGTTCATTTATTCCTGTTCCTGGAATAAACCCGAGCGCTCTGGCGGCAATGTTTGAGCAGCAGAGAGGCACCATACTGGACATGTTTAATATGTTTTCAGGTGGCGCTCTGCAAAGGCTGTCAGTCATTGCTTTGGGCATTATGCCTTATATATCTGCCTCTATTATTATGCAGTTATTAACTGTCATAGAACCGAGGTTAAAGCAGATAAAGAAAGAAGGTGAGGCAGGCAGGCGTAAGATTACGCAGTACACGCGATATGGCACAGTGCTGCTGGCAACATTCCAGGCATTTGGTATGGCAGCCTTGCTGGAAGGCCAGCAAGCAGCAGGTTTGGCTGTGGTAATGGATCCAGGTATTGGCTTCAAAATAACCACAGTGGTGACACTTGTTACAGGAACACTGTTCCTGATGTGGCTGGGTGAACAAATCACGGAACGTGGTGTTGGTAATGGTATTTCCATGATTATCTTCGCAGGTATTGTTGCGGGATTACCATCCGCAATTGCTGGAACTGTCGAATTGGCCAGAACAGGTGAATTACATATGTTGGCCTTATTTGCATTGCTTGCCTTAGCCATCGTTGTCACAGGTTTTGTTGTGTTTGTTGAAAGAGGGCAACGAAGAATAACCATCAACTATGCAAAGAAGCAGATTGGACGCAAGCAATACGCTGGACAATCCAGTCATTTGCCGTTGAAATTGAATATGGCAGGTGTGATTCCACCGATATTTGCTTCCAGTCTGATTCTCTTTCCATCCACCATCGCAGGTTGGTTTGGTCAGAGTGGAGGCATGCGTTGGTTGCAGGATATATCGACAATGATGTCACCCGGTCAGCCGATTTATGTATTGATGTACGCGGCCGGTATTATATTTTTCTGTTTCTTTTACACGGCGATCGTTTTTGACCCAAAAGAAACGGCTGATAATTTGAAAAAATCCGGTGCCTTTATTCCGGGAATGAGACCAGGTGAACAAACAGCAGCGTATCTGGATAACGTATTAACCAAGTTGACGTTAGCTGGTGCTGTCTATATCACTTCGGTGTGTTTGTTGCCTGAATTTTTGATTGTGAAATATAATGTGCCTTTCTATTTTGGTGGCACATCATTGCTGATTATCGTTATTGTGGTGATGGACTTTATGTCACAGATACAGGCTCATTTGATGACTCATCAATATGATTCTTTATTAAAGAAAGCCAACTTGAAGAAGCACGGTAAAAGATAATTGGTGATTTAGGTTGTTGGAGAACCAAGATGAAAGTAAGAGCATCCGTTAAAAAAATCTGTCGTAATTGCAAGATTGTACGCCGTAAAGGTGTTGTCAGAGTCTTATGCTCTGATCCTAGACATAAGCAGCGCCAGGGTTAAGTGACCAGGGTTAAGTAACCAGGGTTAAAATTAAATTTAGCGTTAAGAGAGTAACTGGAGAATTAGATAAATGGCGCGTATAGCCGGTGTAAATATACCTGATAACAAGCATCTGAGCATTGCCTTGAGATACGTCTATGGCATTGGTCGTACACGTTCCCGTGATATATGTGATGCAACTGGACTCAAGGGTGATACTAGGGTCAGAGAATTGACTGAGGGTGATTTAGACAAGATTCGTTCTGAGATTACCAGGTATGAGTTGGAAGGTGATCTAAGACGCGAAGTCTCAATGAATATTAAACGCTTGATGGATCTCGGTTGTTATCGGGGAATTCGTCATCGTCGTGGTCTACCTCTTAGAGGACAGAGAACACGAACCAACGCAAGGACACGTAAGGGTCCACGCAAACTTATTAAGAAATAATCAGCGACAGGTTAGCAAAATATGGCAACTCCAAGTAAAGGCCGGAAGAAAGTTAAAAGAACAGTGATTGATGGCATGGCCCACATTCACGCATCATTTAACAATACAATTATTACCATTACAGATCGTCAGGGTAATGCACTGACATGGGCGACCGCTGGTGGTAGTGGTTTTCGTGGCTCTCGTAAAAGTACTCCTTTTGCAGCGCAGATTGCATCGCAGAAGGCTGGTGAAAAGGCATTAGAATTTGGTATGAAGAGTCTCGAAGTTTTCATTAAGGGCCCCGGGCCTGGTCGAGAATCTGCAGTCAGAGCTCTGAATTCTGTGGGTTTGAAAATTACTAACATTACCGATGTGACGCCCGTTCCCCATAACGGTTGTCGTCCACCAAAGAAACGTCGTGTATAGGACGAATGGAGTAAAATTATGGCGCGTTATCTAGGTCCAAAGTGTAAATTAAGTCGACGTGAAGGAACTGATCTGTTTTTGAAAAGCAGAGCAAGACCCATTGACTCTAAATGTCATATTGACAAAATTCCTGGTGATAAGGGAACGCGTCAAAAGCGTTTGTCAGATTACGCTATACAGTTAAGAGAAAAACAAAAGCTACGTCGTATCTATGGCATTTTGGAAAAACAATTTCGTTCTTATTATAAAGAAGCTGCAAGACGTAAAGGATCTACAGGTGAAAATCTGTTAAGTATTCTGGAATGTCGTCTTGACAATGTTGTTTATAGAATGGGTTTTGGTGTAACACGTAATGAAGCACGCCAACTAGTGAGCCATAAATCTATATTGGTTAACGGTAAAAGCGTTAACATCCCTTCATTTCAAGTGAATGCTTCTGATGTTATTGCAGTTCGTGAGAAGAGTAAAAAGCAGGTTCGAATTCAGGACTCTTTGGCAATTGCAGAGCAACTGACATTTCCTGAATGGCTGGATGTGAACATTAAAGCGATGGAAGGGACTTTCAAGTCGGTTCCAGATCGAAGTGAATTACCAGCGGAAATTAATGAGCAGTTAGTCGTTGAGCTTTATTCTAAATAGATAGGTGCTATGCGGTTAAGTGCCAAGTGGTTAAGTGAAAGGATAGGAACATATTATGTCTGTAGCATTTAGTGAAATATTAAAACCACGTCGTGTTGACGTCGAACCAGGTGATAAATTCAGTGCGAAGATTACCATCGAACCACTTGATAAAGGTTTTGGCCATACATTAGGCAATGCACTTCGCCGGGTATTACTGTCTTCAATGCCTGGATGTGCTGTTACCGAAGTTGAAATAGATGGCGTATTACATGAATACACCACGATAGAAGGTGTGCAGGAAGATGTGATAGATATATTGCTCAACCTTAAAGGACTGGCAATTACCATGCATGCCAAGGATGAAGCGATCCTGACATTAAAGAAGAGTGGTGCTGGTGTGGTTAAGGCCAGTGATATCACAGTTGATCATGATGTTGAAATAGCGAACCCTGATCATGTGATTGCTAACCTGACTAAAGCAGGCGAGTTAAGCATGAGAATCAAGGTTGAAAGAGGCCGTGGTTACAGGCCAGTCGTTATTGGTGGTGATGAAGAAGATCAGGCCATTGGTCGATTGAAACTGGATGCCTCATTCAGCCCAGTCCGTCGTGTTGCCTACGAAGTGAAAAGTGCGCGTGTTGAGCAGCGGACAAATCTGGATATGCTAGTTCTCGAGATTGTCACCAACGGCACCATGGACCCTGAAGATGCTGTACGCGAAGCGGCAGGTATTCTTCGTAGTCAACTTGCTGTATTTGTTGATCTGGAAGCGGAAGAGGCCATTGAAGCCAGTGCTACTAAAGAACCTGAAATTGATCCAACATTACTGCGACCAGTAGATGATCTGGAATTAACCGTACGTTCTGCAAATTGTTTGAAAGCAGAAAGTATTTATTACATTGGCGATTTGATTCAGCGGACTGAAGTTGAATTATTAAAGACGCCAAATTTAGGCAAGAAATCACTGACCGAGATCAAGGATGTATTGGCATCCCGAGGTCTTTCATTGGGGATGCGTCTGGAAAACTGGCCACCACAGAGTTTGACCGATCCAAGAGAAACAGCTCCTGTTGGAATATTAGAGAGAATTTAAATGCGACATCGTAAAAGTGGAAGACAACTAAATCGCAATAGTTCACACCGTAAGGCTATGTTCAGAAACATGGCGGTGTCACTGATGCAACATGAAATAATCAAGACAACTTTGCCAAAAGCAAAGGAACTGCGCCGCGTTGCGGAGCCATTAATTACCATGGCAAAGACTGATTCAGTGGCCAAACGCCGCCTGGCATTTGCGCGCCTTCGTGACAGAGGTGTGGTGAGTAAATTATTTAATGAATTAGGGCCGAGGTACAAAGAACGTCCAGGTGGTTATTTACGTATCCTGAAGTGTGGTTTTCGCCCAGGAGATAAGGCCCCAATGGCAATTGTGGAGCTGATGGACAGACCTGTTGGCGATGCTGATACTGTTGTTGAAGAAGCATAGCTAACATTCAATATTGAACTTTAACTAAACCGGGCAATGCCCGGTTTTTATTTACATGGACGTAATGTATGTCGCGGGTGCATGGATGCACAGGAACGACGATGTACATGGACGTAATGTATGTCGCGGGTGCATGGGCAAGGATTGTTCCCTACAATCCTTTTGCATTTCCTCCATCCGTGGAGATCATGCACAGGAGTGACG
>Ga0209988_10000031_pt1 | contig 62314 bp, 58 predicted proteins | sample N075metaG_FD_183115 | JGI IMG/M metagenome (GOLD analysis project Ga0209988, IMG submission 183115) | Deep subsurface microbial communities from Kermadec Trench to uncover new lineages of life (NeLLi) - N075 metaG (SPAdes) (version 2) | ecosystem: Environmental > Aquatic > Marine > Ocean trench... | reverse complement strand
CAGTGGCTTGCTCTGTATCGCGCGAACGCCACGCGAGGCCCCTACCGGCCGGACCCGACGGATATGGCGCGACGCAGCCTGAAGAATGTGGCCTTGAACTTTCTTGGCATGGCGGTCGATGAGTCGAAGCGGGTTGCCGAGCTGATCGAGGCCCAGTTCGAAGAAGCGGACAACCTGACCGACCGGCTCGCGGCGCTACGCGAAATCCTGGAGCTGCGTGGTCTGGACGAGGGCCGGCGCAGCGCGCTGATCGACGCGTTCTACGATGCCTGGAAGGATGAGAAGCTGGTCGTGGACCAGTGGTTCATGATTCAGAGTGCGCGTCGGGCACCCGGCGCCCTCGCACGGGTCCTGGACCTGGAACGACATCCGGCGTTCGACCGCTTGAATCCCAACCGGGTACGGGCGCTGTACGGTGGATTCTGCGGGCAGAACCTGGTGCACTTTCACGCCCTCGATGGCTCCGGGTATGCGTTCCTGGCCGAGCGTGTGCTCGACCTGGACGCCACCAATCCGCAGTTGGCCGCGCGGTTATTGACGCCGCTGACGCGCTGGAGGCGATTGGACCGTCAGCGCCGTGCGTTGGTCCGCCAGGCGCTCGAAGGCATCGGATCCAACGAGCGTCTATCGCCCGATGTCTACGAGCTGGTGACCAAGAGTCTCAACGCTCAGGAGGGCGACGGATAGAGCGGGCCGAGGGTCTCGGCGCTGGCGGTTGAATTCAGGCTTCGTATGCGCCTTACCATGGCCAGGACTTCCGCTGCTGCGAGGTCTCCCCGCCCATCGGCGTGTGGATCGGCCGCGTACAGGCTGGCATTCAACCCATCGATGATCGTTCCGGATTGCCGATCGGCCGCGTTCAACGCCGCCAGCGCCCGGTCCGGCGGTTCGCCATAGTGGGCGCCGGCCCAGTCGGCCAGAGCGGCCTTGAGTGTCCGGGCGTCGGCGTTGTGGTTGCAGACAGATTGCAGCGCGCGAAACGTGGCGCGCTCGGACGGTTCCCTGGGTGCGGGCCCAGATGCAGAGGCAGATACAGAGGCGGCAGGCCGTCGGGATTGGCGGAGACGCCAGCCGGTGTAGCCCCACCCGATCATCGCCAGCACCAACAGCGCCACCAGTAGCTCGCGCGAGACCCGGTCGCCCTCGGAGCGCGGCCTGCCGAAATTGACCTGGGCCGCCGGCGGTTGCTCGGGGGCTTCGGCCAATGCTGCGGGGTCGGGTGATTGCGGCCGGTCGTTGACCACCCCCGCGTCACCGCTGACCTCCAGATCGCGGGCGCCAATGCGTGCTTCGCGAACGACTTCGTTGACGGTATCGAACCAGGTCAGCGTTACCGGCGGCAGGCGCACGGGTCCGGGGCTGCTGGGAACGAGGCTCATCGATTCGGTGCGGGTCCCTACCAGCCCCTCGGCGCTCTCGATCATGAGGCTGTCGTGCAGTTCCGGGGGGTCCGGATAGCCGCGGATCGAGTCGGGCAGGCCCACGTCGAGCGGCGGAATGATCGATGCGACGGTGCCTTCCGCGCGGACAATCAGGGTGCGCTCGACCGGCGTTCCGAGCGCAATCTGCGGGCTGCCGTCCCACGCTTCGATGAGTTCCACCCGGCGCGCCGGCAGCCAGGGTGCCGCGGCGGGATAGTCGGTTGGGATGGGCAGCACCTTGATCTGGAGAACCTCGGACTGCACGCGCACCCCCGTGCGGCGCCGCATATCGAATTCGCGGGGCAGGCGGACGCTGCCGGATACCGCGGCTGCCGGAATGGTGAGTGTGCCACTACGCTCCGGAAATATGGCGTAGTGCTGCTCGATGACGCCGTAACGCTGGCCGTCACGAGTTACCGTCGTCGAACGGGCCTGGCCGAGGCTCTCGACGATCGCGTTCTGGATGTCGGGCGGCGCGGGCATATCACCGTAGAGCTGCACGCCATCTGCGTACAACAGTCGGCGCACCAGCAACAGTTGAGCCTGCACGTAAACCGGCTCTGGCGCGACGTCGAGCTCGAAGAAAACCAGCGCGTCGATGGTGGCACGCACTTCGGCGTCCAGCGGTTTGACCGTGATCGTGACGGGTTGTGAGCGGTGACCGTCGAGTTCCAGGGCCGGGATCGTCAGGCGGCCGGTACGCTTTGGTTTGGCGCTGAGCGTCCAGCGGGTCCAGGCGTCGACGCGGCCGTTCACGCTGCGGTACTGACTGCTCGAGCGGCTGCTCAGGATTTCGAAGTCCCGTTCGATCGGGCTGAAGTCCGGCGCGTCGAGATTCATACCACTCGCCTGCACCAGAATCTCGAGGCTGTCGGTCTCATGGATCGATTGGGCGTCGGTTTGGACAGATATCTGGGCCCGCGCGCCGCAAGCAATCAGCAACAGGCCGAGCAGTGGCAAGACTCTACGGCGCGTCTGCCTCACCAGATTCTCTCATCCTGGCGCGACTGGTACTCGCCGCGACGCAATCGCTGGTTGGTCTCATACTGAAACTTGCGCCGCAGCAGCCCGCCGGGATCGTCGGGCACCCGACGCAGCCATTGCTCCATGGCGTCATCGAGCTCGTCGCGTTCCTGAGCGGTTTGCGGATCCTGTTCGGCGAGTTGCGCAGCGGGCTCGTCCGCCCCATCGGATTGCGACCTTTCGCCCTCCTCGTCCTGTGGCCGAGGTTCGTCCGCGGCCGATGGGTCGGCATTTTGCGGCGCGCCGGGTGAGTCGTCCGCGGCGGCACTGTCCTGAGGGTTACCTTCCGGTGGATTGCCTTGGGAGGCGCCGCTGGACTGCTGTTGACGTTCCAGCAGCGCTTTGTTGAACGCGGCATCCTCGTGCTCAGGGCGTAGCGCGAGCGCCTGATCGTAGGCCTGGATCGCCCGATCGATCTTGCCCTGTCGTGCCAACGCGTTGCCGCGGTTGTAGTGGCCGGTGGCGCTGGGATCGGTGACGAAGGCACGCTCTGCATCTTCGAACTGATCACTGCGATAGTTGGCAACACCACGCCACTGACGCCACCGGGGATCGACGAGCAGGCTTGCGGCACGCTCCGGTTCGCCTTGCTGGAGGGCGCGGAATGCCTGTTGATCGGGTCGCTGCCACAGATCGTCCCACCCGTTCGCATCGGCGGGCGCAGCGGCGAGCACCAGGCACACCAGCACGCCGCGCCGAAACGCGAACAGGGCGAACGGCAGGAGGGCCAGCGCAAACCAGTAGCCGATGTCGGCCCAGGTGTCGAATTGACGTTCGATGGCGATGGTTTCGGCGGGGCCTGGCAGGGGCGTCCCGGCAAGGTAGCGGATGTCCGCATCGGTAATGGCGAGGTCGGCGTAGCGCCCGTGACACAGCTCAGCGACGGTCTGCAGGCGTTCGATGTCCAGTCGGGCGATCACCGGCCGACCCTGATCGTCGCGCAGCACCTGGCCCGCCTGGTTCGCAAAGTCGAGCGGAATCGGCGCGCCTTGCTCGGTCCCGATCCCGAGAATCGAAATGGGGATGTCGCGCGTGGCGTGCCGCGTGACGTCACTGATGCGCTCGATGCCGTCGGTCACCAGCAGAATGCGGCCCTGGGACAGCCCGGCGTTGGCCAGCAGCTTGTGCGCCTGGACGATGGCATTTTCAGGTCGACTGCCGAGCACGGGCATCATCTCGGGTGACAGGGCATTCAGCAGATTGATCACGGTGTGCCGGTCGTCGGTGAGGGGCGACACAATGTGTGCGTCCCCGGCATATGCCACGAGGCCGACAAATCCTTCGTTCTGGAGATTCAACAGGTCGATAATTTTATGCCGTGCCCGCACGATTCGGGACGGTGGCGTGTCGCCGACCAGCATCGACAGTGACAGATCCAGCACGACCACCAGCGCTTCGGTGTGCTGTTCAACGGGTTGCGGCAGTCTGGCGAAGGTCGGCCCGGCGATGCCGAGGCTGGCGATGACCAGCACGGTGCCCAACAGAGCGGCGATAGGCCGGTTGTGGCCTTGCGCGGAACCTTCGAGCAGCACCTCGAGTAACGCTGGCTCGATGCGGCCGGACCAGCCGTTGGACCCGCCAAGGCGACGTAAATAGCGCAAGGCCATCCACACGCCGGGCGCGATTCCCAGGAGCCACCAGGGTCGGAGAAAGTGGAACGCTGCCAGGTCGAACTCGATCACGGTGCGGCCGCTCTTTTCTTCCCCGGAGTTTCGCCAGGAGCTTCCCCCGATGTCTGGCCAGGAGGCCATCCGATGCACCACATGAACAGCAGCCAACTGGCCGCCAGGGGCACGTGGAACAGCGAGCGCACCGGGCGATACGTTGCAGCCTCCTGCTCGACGGGTTCGAGGCGATCCAGTAGCTCGTAGATGTCCTCGAGCTCAGTCGTGTGCCGGGCTCTGAAGTAGCGTCCGCCCGTGGTGGACGCAATCTGTCGCAAGGTCGCTTCATCGAGACCCGCGGAGGGATTGACCAGGCGGGATCCGAGGATACCGATCAGTCCAGGCAGCCGCAGCGACTCCGCACCCACGCCGATGGAATAGATCCGGATGTTGTTTACTGCGGCGAGTTCGGCGGCCTTCAGCGGTTCGACCTCGCCGATGTTGTTGGCGCCATCGGTCAACAGAATCAGCACACGGGATTCCTCCGGGCGTTCGCGGAGACGCTTCACCGCCAGACCGATGGCATCGCCGATCGCGGTTTTACCCCCGGCGATTCCAACCGGAGCTTCGCGCAGCAGACTTTCGACGGTTGCCAGATCGAAGGTCAGCGGCACCTGCAGATAGGCGTTGCTGCCAAACAGAATCAGGCCCACCCGATCGCCCTGGCGACGCCCGATGAAGTCGCTGACCACGTTCTTCACGACCGCCAGACGATTCAACCGCTCGCCTCCAAGTTCCATGTCTTCGGTATTCATGCTGCCGGAGATGTCTACCGCCAGCATCAGGTCACGGCCCGTGGTAGGCAGGCTGACCGGTTGCCCGGTGATCTGCGGGCGGGCGACCGCGCCCAGCAACAGCAGCCAGGCGAGCCAGAGCACGCCGATGGCGACCGTGAACCGCTGCGCCTGGCGGCCGGTAGTGGTGTCGGTAACGAACGGCGCGAGATCGGGGACTCGCAGCGCTGCTTGATTGTTCTCCGTCGCGGGCAGCCAGCGCTGTAGCAGGTAGGGCAAGGGCAGCAGTGCGAAGCTCCAGGGCCAGAGAAACTCGATCACGCGGCAACTGCCTCCAGATGCTGGATTACCGATCGCACCACCGGCTCCAGGGCGTCCACGTCGGTATCGAATCCCGGCTGGAAGCGCGCGGCCCCAAATCCGCGGCGGAGGACCTCGCGGGATTGCTCATCCGTGATGTGCGCTTCGACCGTCGCGAGCCAGGGCGCGCCGCCAAGCGCGGCCAGATCGGGTCGGTTCAGCGCATGAATGAGCAGTCGTTTCAGCAGGGCGTTGGCGGCATCCGCGAACGCCGCCGAGTCGAGTCTGCCGGCGCGGTAATCGCCGCCAAGCCGCGCGAGTTCCGAGCGGGCGTAGCGGAATGGCCGGCGCCGTTGGCGGCGCAGGCGGTAGCGCCAGATCAGCCAGATCACCGCGCCCAAGGTCAGGCACCCCAGCAGCCACCAACCGGGTGCCGGTGGCCACCAGCCGGGCGTCGGCGGGAGATGCAGGTCACGGAGTTGCTGAAGGGCGTCCACGTTTCAGATTCCGGCGTGTTCGGCGATCCGCTGCGCCACAGGATCGCCCGTTTCCAGAGTCAGCAGGAGAAAGCCCGCCTGACGCGCGCAACCCCGGATTTGCTCCACGTGATCGTCATGGCGGTTTCGATAGCGGCGGCGCAACGCCTGGTCGCCACTGAACAGCACCGCGCGCTCGTGTCCGTCAGTGATGGCGTAGCGGTTGGCGAGGGGTAGTTCCCTTTCCAGGGGATCGATGGTGAGCACCAGGGTGAACTCGTTGAACCTCGCCAGCTTCACCAGCAACCTGCGATGGGCCTCATCGAATTCGGCGACATCGCTGATCAGAAACAGCCGATAGCCGCGCCGCGCTACCTGGGTGGCGTGTCGTAGGGCGGCCAGCAACTGGCCCGGCTCAGCATTACTGTTGCGATCGAGTTCAGCGTTGCAACGCGCCACGCGACCGAGCAGGCGCACCACCGCGCGGTTGCTGCGGCGTGGTTTGAAGACGTGTTCCTGCCGATTGGCGATGACGATTCCGCCCACCCGTTCTCCGATTTCCAGCGCATGCCAGGCGAGCAGGGCGCCCGCTTCCGCGGCGAGCACCGATTTCAGACGTCGGACGCTGCCGAAGAACATGCTCTGGGATTGATCGATGATGATCAGCGCCGGTCGTTCGCGTTCTTCGCGGAACACCTTGGTGTGTGGCCGGGCGCGGCGTGCGGTGACCCGCCAGTCGATGCTGCGGACGTCGTCGCCGGGCTGGTACAGGCGTACCTCGGCAAAGTCGACGCCGCGTCCCCGGTGGCGTGATTCGCGCGATCCTCCCCGGGTGCTGTGGGCAAGGACGTTGCGGCGCATGCTGGTCAATGGCACGTGACGAAGTGCCAACAACTGGTCCAGGGTGACGTATGGGCCTGCAAGCTCCAGTTGATGGGCCGCAAGCGCGCTCACGGTACCGGAACGCGGGCCACCAATCGGTCGATCACATCGTCCGCGCTGATCGACTGGGCTTCCGCTTCGAAGCTCGTGATGATGCGGTGGCGCAGCGTGTCGTGGCACACCCCGTGAACGTCTTCGGGGGTTACAAAGTCCCGGCCATCGAGCCAGGCCGAGGCTCGGCTGCAGATGTCCAGCGCGATCGTGCCACGTGGGCTGGCACCGTACTCCAGGTAGCCGGCGAGGTCCGAGTCGTAGCGTTCCGGAGCCCGGGTCGCGAGGATGAACTGCACGATGTACTCCTCTATGCTGGGTGACATGTACACGCCAAGCACCGCGCGGCGGGCGTCGAAGATATCGCGCTCGCCGAGTCGTACCGGAGGCGTCGAATAAGCACTGGCGCTCGGCCCCCGGGCCGTCTCATCTCTGACCAGTTCCAGAATCTTGTGTTCCGCGGGGCCGTCCGGATAGTCGACGTTGGTGTGCATGAGAAAACGATCGAGCTGCGCCTCGGGTAGCGGGTAGGTGCCCTCCTGTTCGATGGGGTTCTGGGTCGCCATCACCAGAAACAGTTCCGGCAATCGATACGTTTCGCGACCCACGCTGACCTGATGTTCCGCCATCGCTTCCAGCAGTGCCGACTGCACCTTGGCCGGCGCCCGGTTGATTTCATCAGCCAGCAGCAGGTTGTGGAAAATCGGACCCCGTTGGAATTTGAACGAGCCATCTTCCGGGCGGAATATCTCGGTCCCCGTCACATCGCTCGGCAACAGGTCCGGCGTGAATTGGATTCGGTGAAAGTCACCTTCGACGGCGTTTGCCAACTCTTTGATTGCCCGGGTTTTGGCCAACCCCGGCGCCCCTTCAACCAACAGGTGTCCACCGCAGATCAAGGTCATGATAAGCCGTTCGATCAGCTTGGGCTGGCCGATGATGCGGCCTTCCAGCCAGTCGGTGACGGCTCGCACTTTATCCCGTGACTGGTGATCGATGGCTTCCACAACGTTGGCGATTCCGGAAAGAGTTGGCCATTGTAGTCACGCGTCGGCGCGCGTCCAGCCGGTCACCGGATGATGCTGACCTGCCTGCACGGGGGTTGGATCGATGCCCTCGTTACACGAACTCATGGATTATCCGGTCTGGGCCGGTACACTTCGGGCCGGTTTGTCGAGGCTCCTGGACCGTGATGTTCGAACTCGCGCGACGCATTCTGCTGTGGCTGCCGCCTGAACTGGCGCACGGGTTGTCGCTGCGAGGCATGGAACTAGCCCAGAGGGTTGGTTATACGCAGCGCGTGGTTCATCCGATTTACAAGCCTGTCGAACTTCTGGGACTGAAGTTTCGCAATCGTGTTGGCCTTGCGGCGGGGCTGGACAAAGACGGTGTCGCGGTCCGCGGCCTCTTCGCGTTGGGTTTCGGCTTCGTCGAAGTGGGCACCGTCACGCCGCGCCCGCAACCCGGTAACGCCAGGCCGCGTCTGTTCCGACTCCCGGGAGAGGGTGCGTTGATCAACCGGATGGGCTTCAACAACGCGGGAACGGCGGCCTTGCGCCAGCGGCTGGTTGAGCTTCGTCGACAGCCGCTGGGTCCGGGCTGCGTGCTCGGGGTGAACATCGGCAAGAACAGGGACACCGCCTTGCCGCAGGCGAGCGATGACTACCTCGAAGCGCTGCGCGGCGTGCATGACGTTGCCGACTACATCAGCGTCAACGTTTCTTCGCCGAACACACCAGGCCTGCGAAAACTCCAAGGCGCGCGGGAACTTCACGCGCTGCTGCGCGCGGTTGTGGCTGAGCGCGATGCGCTGCTGGCAGGCTCGCCGCGCGTGTTGCCGGTGCTGGCCAAACTTGCGCCGGACCTCACGCCCGACGAGCTCACCGAGGTCGCCGACGTACTGCTTGATGTGGGCGTCGAGGGGGTCATTGCCAGCAATACCACCACCACTCGGCCGCTCGACGCCCCGTCGCGCTACGCGGCCGAGCAGGGGGGCCTGAGTGGCTGCCCGCTGAACCCGCTGGCGGAGCGTTGTATCGAGCACTTGCAGCGCCGACTCGCCGGACGGTTGCCGATCATCGGCGTGGGTGGCATCGATGATGTCAACAGCGCAACCCGGCTGGTCAACGCGGGCGCCTCGCTGGTGCAGCTGTACACTGGCTTTATCTACCGCGGACCGGAACTCATCCGGGAGATCGCCCTGGCCCTCGACCCGGAGCTGCAGAATCCGGAGCTGCGCTAGCGGATTCGGGTGCACCACAGTAGCATCGTCAGCCATGGGGAGGTTCGGCATCCCGTCCGACCGTTGCAGTCACTACACAAAGTTGTTTAGACACTGGCGCCGTGAGGAGGGCACACGCAGATCCGCGACGTACGTGTTGCTGAAGCTCACCCGCGTCATTACGCCACTGCGCATATCTGAAGACGACGAGATCGAGGGCTCGACCTCGTGCTGCACAACGAACGCGGTTACGACCTCTGACCCGGGTGCGGTCTCGCTCAGCGCGGTCCGCGGCGCATGGCGCTGCGGACCAGCGCGTCGACCAACGCGTCGAATGACATGCCGCTTGCGGTGGCGCCTTCCGGGTAGAGGCTCGTCGGGGTCATGCCTGGCAGGGTGTTGACCTCGAGCAGGGAAATCTCGTCGTTGTCGGTGACGATGAAGTCTGCGCGCGAGAGATCCACGCAGCCCAACACGTCATGCGCGTCGAGCGCAATGCGCCGCAATTCGGCCAGCGTTGCCTCGGGCAGCCGTGCCGGAATCAGGTGTTCGCTGTATCCTGGCGTATAGCGGTGCTGGTAGTCGTACCAGGTGCCGTCGGGCGTGCGTATTTCGATCGGTGGAAAGGATGTCGCTGCTGATCCCTCCGGGTGGAAGACCCCGACGGTCACTTCGCAGCCCAGGATGTACGGCTCGACGAGCACGTCGCCGCCGAGGCTCAGGGCTGCTTCGAGCGGCGCGCACAGGTCACCGCCGTTGGCGACGAGCGTCACTCCGAGCGCCGAGCCCTGGCAGGTCGGCTTGATCACCACCCGTTCGCCGAGTACTGCGCGGATGCGTTGCGCGGCGGGCTCGGGTGCGCAATCGGCGTCGATCACCAGGTCCGCGCAGACCGGCAATTCCACGCGCCGGAACAGGTCTTTGGCGACGCCTTTATCCATGCCCACCGCGCTGGCGTGAACGCCGGAGCCCACGTACGGCAAGCCGAGGATTTCCAGGTAGCCCTGCACCGTTCCGTCTTCGCCGGGCGGGCCGTGCAGGACGGGAAACACGACATCCGGTTGAAACGCGTTAAGCCCCGCAGTGACGTCCGCGTCGAGCTCGATCAGCAAAGCGTCGTGCCGGGTTGTCAGCGCCTTGGCCACTTCGGCGGCGGAGGAGCGTGACACCTCGGCCTCCGGGGACGACCCGCCGGCGAGAACTGCGACCTTCATCTTCGTCACGGGGGGGTCGTCACAGGTTTTCGATCTCCAGCGGCGGGATGGAATCGGCAGGTTCGATGTCGAACACCTTTGCGAAGAACAGATACTCTGCCTCGATGGCCCGGACGATGTTTTCGGCACGGCGAAATCCGTGCTGTTCGCCTTCGAAGGGTACATAGGCGACCGGAATACCTTTGCGGCGCAACACCTCGACCATGGCCTCCGCCTGGCTCGGCGGTACCACCGCATCCTCAAGTCCTTGGAAGAACACCACGGGGCAGTCGAGTTGCTCGGCGTGGTGAATTGGCGACCGGTCGAGGTAACGCTGCTGCTCCTCGGGATATGGCCCAACCAGCCGATCGAGATACCTCGATTCGAATTTGTGTGTATCGCGCGCCAGCGCTTCGAGATCGCCTATCCCGTAGTGACTGGCCCCCGCGGCGAATCGATCGCCGAAGGTCAATGCCGCCAAGGTCGTGTAACCCCCTGCGCTGCCTCCTCGAATGACGGCCCTGCGGGCATCGATTCGACCGCGGGCGGCCAGCTCGGCCAGGCCGTCTTCGCAGTCGTGTACGTCGACGATGCCCCATTGCTGATCGAGACGCCGCCGGTAGTCGCGCCCGAAGCCACTGGACCCGCCGTAGTTGACGTCGAACACCGCCCAGCCGCGGCTGGTGTAGTACTGGGCCCGCAGGTTCAGCGCGACGCTGGTCATGCCGGTCGGCCCGCCGTGAGTCACCACGACCACCGGTGGAGCGATCTCCTCGCCGGCTTCGAATTCCGGGTTGTGCGGCGCATAGAAATAGCCGTGGGAACGCCCGCCGTCCCGGGTCGGGAAGGCGACGGGTTCGGGCGTCGAGAACCATTCGGAGCCGATGTCCAGGGTGCCTGCGCGGGCGAGAACGCGTTCGGTCGATCCGGGGCGGTGACCGACGATGGCACTCAGTCGATCCGGTCGCCCGCCGATGAAGAACAGCTCGCCGTCGTGAACCGTGAGGGCATCGAACACGTTCCAATCGGATTCCAGTGGAGACAGCAGGCCGTTGTCGATGCCGAGGATGCACAGCTGGGCACGACCGTCTTCGATGCGCTGACAGGCGACGTGTTTGGCATCCAGCAGTGCAAAGCTGCGCATATTGAACGCCCACGGGGGCTGTGCGTATTCGGCCTGGTCCGGGTGGATACAGTACTCACCACTTGCGTCGTAGCTGTACAGGTTCCACCAGCCGGAGCGGTCTGAGGCGAACAGCAGGTGCCCCGGTGCGACCCAGGTGGGTTGGAGGATCGATTCCTCCGCGCCGCCGGCGACCACCGTAGCGGGCCCAAGGTGCTGACCCTCGAAATCGGCGAGGTGCAGCTGGGTTCCATCCCAGGGCATGTTCGGGTGGTCCCAGCACAGGTAGCAGAGCTGATCTGCGTCGGGCGACAGGCGCGGGCTGGCGTAAAAGTCGTGGCCGCCGCACAGCGTGGTGATAGCCCCGGTGGCGACGTCGATAACGACCAGTCGGTTCTCGGCTTCGGCTTCGCCCGGTACGCCGTGTCGTTCGGCGACCGCGATCAGCGAACCGTCCCCTGGCGTGGCCGCTAGATCCGCATAGCGCTCCGAGGTGGGCGTATCGGTGATCTGCTCGATGTCGCCGGTGTCCAGGTCGACCCGATACACGTTCTGATCCGAGAAGTTGACGAAGAAGGCGCTACACGGGGTCACCAGAAACGCACCCCCGCCGTACTCGTGGACCGTGCTGCGAACGTTGTACGGCGACGGCGTCAGCTCCTCGGATTCGTGGTCCCGATGGCGCAGAAGAACGGTGCGCCCGGCTTCGAGCGGTCGCGACTCGAGCCAGAAAAGATCGCGCTGGTTGGACGCCAGACCACCCAGCCCGGTGGCCCCTGCGCTGATCAACTGGGCCGAGATGGGCGATCGCCAGGTGCCGAAGGGTGCGCTCGTGGTCATCGGGTTAAGGGCTACGGGGGCGTCCGCAGTGTAGCCCGGGTGTCGGTGATTGCCCATCGTTCGTGATCGCGCCAGCGTCCGTCGATGAACAGAAACTGCTCGGAGGAGCCTTCCCGCGTGAACCCGCAGTCCGCTACCAGCTTCAACGAGCGCAGATTGGCCGGTTGAATGTTTGCTTCGAGGCGGTGCAAGCCGAGCTCGTCGAAGGCGAAATCGACGACCAGCAACAGCCCCGAGCGCATGTAACCCCGGCCCACGAATGGCGCCCCGACGTAGTAACCCAACGATGCGCTCAAGAACGATCCCCGCACGACGTTGTTGACGTTGATGACCCCGGCGATGTGGTCGTCGTTGCGCTTGCAGACGAGCAGACCCTCGTGGTCGTCGCGCCGGGTGCGCGCGTGATAGTGAGCGAAGGCGCGGTCGGTAAGCGGTGGCGCAATCCAGGGTTGATGAAACTCCCTGCTGGCCAGCATCAGCTCCAGGAACTCGGCCCGGTCACGTTTCTCGACGCGTCGGATGTAGACTTCCGGTTCAGACATCTTTCCGACGGCTGTGATCGATGGCGAATATCTCCCACAGCGACGCTGGAATCATCGCGACACCGACGGCGAGCACGTGCAACGGATGAAGTGCCGGCGGTCCGGAAAATGGCCAGATGGCGCTGAATCCGTAGTCGAATTCGTGCCATGCGATCAATCCGTAGGTTGTCAGGGCGAACGCCGCGACCAGCAGCATGTAGCGCAGCAGATAGCGGGTCATTGCGGCGGCAGTATGACGTAGCTGGCGCCACGATGGCCCAGCCAGGCGCGGGCGAACTCGGCGCGGGCAAAGGAAGTACACACGTCGCGGGGATCGCGTGCCCGGGAGTCGTTGACATAGACCTGATCGGCCGTCCAACCCGTGCACACGACCAGATGCCCGGAGGTGCGGTCATTGCAGGCACCGGCCAGCTCACCCGCTGCATGACGAATACTGGCGATCACCGGAATGTCTTGATCGATGATCCCGGCAGCAACATCCGTGCTGCTGAATGTCTCGACCGCGCCGATGGCGCCGAATCGGCTCGCGGCGTGCAATGCCGCAGGCCACACCCCGAACATTCCGCACCGGGCGTGGTAACACAGCGGCGCAATCTCACCGATGTGGGTCGTCACACCATGGTGGCGCAGCACCATCGTCACGCAGGTGGGTGAGCAGATGTGGGATCGGATGTTTCTCGGCGCGGTCAGTTGGCTCAATGGGGCTACCGCGAGGCGGCGGCTGGTACGCTCACCCGTCTGGGGAGGCATTTCCACGGGACGCGCTGCGACCGTGAGCAGGTAGCGTTCCGGGGGACGGGCGCTGACGACGTCGAGGGTCAGGCGCAAATCGCCGGTCGCACGACTTGCCTGAAAGTAGTCGATGTGGGTGGCCAGCCTTTTGCCGGGATTCTCGGCGCGCAGCGTATCCGTGCCAATCGGCGCGAGCGCCCAGGTTCGTTTCGGGGTCGCCAGGGTGAACTGGAAGCCGTAGTCTCCGCCGGACCCGATCATGCTGAAGCTGGGCACCAGGATGTAGCCCTTGGGCAGCTCGGGAATCGGGAGTTCCACCCGGTGCAGGTTCCCGGCACCGTCGCTCGAACTGGACCAGCTGAGCTGATCGTCGATGGGCAACGGGTATCGCGATGCGATGTCCGCGGAGGCGAATCGCATGGTTTGCAATGCCGCGTTCGATCTCATAGCGTCGGAGGGACGTGCTACCGCTATCATGCCGATGACGCTGACACTCTACTCAACTCAAGCTTGCCAGCTGTGTGACCGTGCGCTGGAGATGCTTCGTAGTATGCCAGAACTCTGTCACGTCAAACTCGACGTGATCGACATTGCGCTGGATGACGAACTGCTCAGCCGCTACGAACGGGTGATTCCCGTGGTGCGATCAACCTCCGGCGAAATCCTATGGCCTTTCAATGCGGACGAGGTGCTAGCTCTTCTGGGTCGATGATCCTGGGGATTCAGGGTTGATCGGGGGCTCCCTGAAGGCGAAGAAGCCGCGTGCGTTGTCGGTGGTTGTTGCGATCAAATCGGTCACGCTCTGGTCACGTGCTTCGGCAATGCAACGCGCTACCCAGATCAGGTTCGCGGGCTCGTTGCGGCGGGTGGTCGGCTTGGGTTCGATGGTCCGCGGCAGCAGAAAGGGTGCGTCCGTTTCAATCATCAGCTGTTGCGCGGGGATCAGGCGCACCAGCTCACGCAGCTCCAGGCCCCGGCGCTCATCGCAGATCCAACCGGTAATACCGATCAGGAACCCGGCGCTGAGATACCCTTCCAGTTCCAAAGCGGAGCCGGTGAAGCAGTGAATGACTACCTGGCGAGGCTTGGGCCCGTGCGCAAGCAGGCGTTCGAGGACGGCGCCGCCGGAGTCTCGATCGTGCACGAACAATGGCTGTGCCAGCCGAACGGCCAGTTCGATCTGGGCGTCGAATGCTGCCAGCTGGGCCTCTCTGGGTGAGTAGTTGCGGTTGAAGTCGAGCCCCGTCTCGCCGACCGCCTTTACGCAGGGCTGCGCAAGCAAGGCCTCCAGGCGGTCGAGCCAGCCGGGCTCGACATCCTTGGCATCGTGGGGATGGACGCCAGCGGTTGCCGCCAGGAAGTCGGGGTGGCGTGCCGCGAGCCGCGCGGCAGCGCCACTGGACGCGAGATCGGTGCCCGTCACCGTGACGCCGCGGACGCCAGCCCGTTTGGCACGATCGAGTACCGCGTCGAGATCCCGCTGAAACACCGGGTGGGTCAGATTGGCGCCGATGTCGATCACGTTGGCGTCAACCTTCAGGCCATGCGGGCCAAAGGAGTGGCGTTCAATCCGACACGGTGACATCCGACCCGACTCGCACTGCGAGAACGTCGGTCTTGGCACCGTGCAATACCCCGTTGGCGGTTGAGCCGAGCAGTAATGCCAGGCCGTGGCGACCGTGCGACCCCACCACGATCAGGTCGGCGTCCAACTCCTCCGCCACCCGATGAATCTCGGCCTCGGGCCGGCCGAAAATCAGATGCTGATGGTCTTCTGGAATCTGCAGTGCGCTGGCAAACTCGGCAAGGTGCGATTTGGCCTGTTCATGAATCTGTTCCTGGACCGACGAGAGGTCCATGGGAATGTCGCCGCCGTAGGCAAGACTGAGAGGTTCGATCACGTGGATGACGTGCAGGTCGGTGTCGAAGGCTTTCGCAAGAGCTACTGCGCGTTGGGCGACCCGATTCGTTTCTTCGGTAAGATCGACTGCCAACATGATACGTTTGTATGCACCCATGTTGTTCCCCATCTGGTCTTCGCGCGACCATACACATAAACACGCGCCGCCATCAACCGCGGTGCATTGGACAGGAAACCCGTATGGCCTGGTGGATGATAGTGCTGTTGCTCGTTGCGGCCTTCGGTCCGATCTTGTGGATTCTCCCGTCGCGCCGTGATCGGTTGCTGGCGAGTCTACGCAGCGGGGCACGGCGTCGCGGGCTGCTGGTGGAGCTCACCCGGTTGCCGGACCTCGCGGCGCCGCCAGAGGCGCGGGTCTCGGCGGGTGGCAAGCCGAGAGTCCCCACGGTTTCCTGCACGGCCTACCGCCAGCCGATGTCGCGGGCGGTGAATCATGCCCCGCGCTGGCGATTGCTGGCGGTGGATCCGGCGGTAAGTTCGACGGTGAATAGGGGCACTGGTCCGGTGCCTGGTTGGGTTTTCGATGGTGCCGTCGCGGGCGACGAGCAGTATTGGGCGCGCGGCACCCAACGGCTCAGCCGTTTGCCGGACGCGGTGCTTGGCGTCGAGGCCGACCGCAATCAGGTCAGCGTGTTCTGGCGTGAACGGGTTGTCGTTGAGCAGATCGACTCGATTCTCGACGATCTGGCTGAAGCGCTGCAGGGACTTGTCGATTGGCAGTGGGAAATCGAACAGGAGGCACTTGCGCGGCTTTCCGGACCGCCTCCGGAAGCGGATTGATCGCACCCATCCGGAAGTGCATCTGCGGCCGGGCGTAATCGGCGGCATTCCGACTGTATTTGTTGACAGCGCTGAAACACAGCGCGTATACATGGCGCCGTTCGCGCCCTGGCCCAGGGTCGTGGCGTACCGACATCGCAGCTCAAGGAGGAAAATGGCCCGTTCGCTGGTCATCGTTGAATCGCCGGCCAAAGCTCGGACGATCAACCGCTATCTCGGCAAGGACTACATTGTTAAGTCGAGCGTGGGGCACATACGCGATCTGCCCGTGAGCGGCAAAGGGAGCGACCCGAAGGCGCGTGCGCGCGAGGCGGCGAAAACGCGCAAGCTCGACCCGCAAGCAAGGCAAGCGTACAAGAAGAAGCGCGCCCGAGAGCAACTGGTGCGGCGCATGGGCGTCGATCCGGACAACGCCTGGGCGGCTACCTATGAGGTGTTGCCCGGTAAGGAAAAGGTGGTCGCGGAACTCAAGAGACTTGCCGAGCACGCCGATGAAATCTATCTCGCCACGGACCTCGACCGTGAAGGCGAAGCGATCGCCTGGCATCTGAAGGAAACCATTGGCGGCGATCCCACACGGTACCGCCGCGTGGTGTTCAATGAGATCACCCGTCGGGCGATCCAGGAAGCGTTCGCGAATCCGACCTCCATCGATGGCGATCGTGTCAATGCGCAGCAGGCACGCCGATTCCTGGATCGGGTCGTAGGCTTCGAGCTGTCGCCGTTATTGTGGTCGAAGGTGGCCCGGGGGCTGAGTGCCGGGCGCGTACAGTCGGTTGCTGTACGGGTGATCGTCGAACGAGAGCGGGAAATTCGTGCGTTCGTTCCGGAGGAATACTGGGAGGCGTTCGCCGACCTCACGCGTGCCAGCGAGACCGATGTGTGCCGCTTTCAGGTGGTCAAGGACCGGGGTGAACACTATCGACCGAACACTCAGGCGGAGTCCGACGACGCCATGTCGCGATTGCGCGACCAGGCGGTATCGATCGCCAGCCGGGAAGACAAGCCGACCTGGACGAAACCGAACCCTCCGTTCATCACGTCGACGCTGCAGCAGGCTGCCAGCACGCGCCTGGGCTTCAGCGTCAAAAAGACGATGACCATGGCGCAGCGGCTCTATGAGGCCGGTTACATTACCTATATGCGCACCGACTCGACCAATCTCTCGGCGGATGCGGTCGAAGTGTGTCGGCAATTCGTTGGGCGTGAATTCGGCGAGCGGTACCTGCCGGAGAGACCGACTACCTACAGCAGCAAGGCGGATGCCCAGGAAGCGCATGAGGCGATTCGGCCGTCTGACGTGAATGTGGCCGCAACCGGCCTGACCGGGGTCGATGGCGATGCCGTGCGACTCTATGAGCTGATCTGGCGGCAATTCGTCGCCTGCCAGATGCCGCGGGCGGAGTACACATCGACCGTCGTATTGGCCAAGGCGGGCGATTTTCAGCTAAGTGTCCGGGGGCGGATATTGCGCTTCGATGGATACACCCGCGTGTTGCCGACCGTTGCTCGAAAGGAGGATGAACAGACCATTCCGGACTTTCGGGAGGGCGAGCCGCTGGCCATTTCCGCCTTGGACCCGATCCAGCACTTCACCAAACCGCCCCCTCGATTCGGCGAGGCCAGCCTTGTCCGAGAGCTGGAGAAGCGCGGTATCGGGCGGCCGTCGACCTATGCGGCGATCATTTCGACGATCCAGGATCGCGGCTACGTGACCCTGAACAGTCGGCGCTTTTATGCGGAACGGATCGGTGAGCTGGTGACCGATCGCCTGATTGAAAACTTCGGTCACCTGATGGACTACGGGTTCACCGCCCAGATGGAGCAGGAACTCGATCAGATCGCCGAAGGACGCGCTGAGTGGCAGGGAGTTCTGGACAAGTTCTACGTCGACTTTACCCAACGGCTTGCCAAAGCTCAGCACGCGACGTCTGGGATGCGCCCCAACGAGCCGACCGATACCGACATCGAGTGTAATTCGTGCGGTCGTCACATGCAGATTCGAACGGGCAGCACTGGCGTATTCCTCGGTTGTTCAGGCTATGGGCTGCCGCCGAAGGAACGCTGCACGGAAACCATGAATCTCGTCCCGGGTGACGAGATCGTGGACGTCGAGACCGATGAAGAAGGTGAATCACGATTGCTGCGCAGCAAGGAGCGATGCGCGACCTGCGCGACGCCGATGAACAGCTACCTCATCGATACCCATCGCAAACTGCACGTGTGCGGCGATAATCCCGATTGCTCCGGTTTTCGGGTTGAACAGGGAGAGTTCCGCATCAAGGGCTATGACGGCCCGGTGATCGCCTGCGACAAGTGCGGCGAAGACATGCAGTTGAAGACTGGCCGGTTTGGAAAATATTTTGGTTGCAGCAGCTCCGATTGTAAGAACACTCGCAAACTACTGCGCAGCGGCGAACCGGCGCCCCCCAAGGCAGACCCGATCCCAATGCCGGAACTACGCTGCGTAAAGGTAGACGATCACTACATTCTGCGCGACGGCGCGGCGGGGATATTCCTTGCGGCCAGCCAGTTTCCCAAGCACCGTGAGACGCGTGCTCCTAAAATCGCGGAGTTGAAAGCGCACGGCAACGAACTCGACCCGAAGTTCCAGTACTTTTTGAGCGCTCCTGAGACGGATCACGATGGCAATCCGGCGATCGTCAAGTTCCGTCGTAAGAGCAAGGAGCAGTATCTGGCCAGTGAGCACGACGGTAAAGCGACCGGCTGGACCGCCACCTACGAAAATGGCGCTTGGGTGGAGACCATCAAGGCGACGAAACGGACCAAGCGCGCCACGGCGCCTCGTAAACGCAAGAACTCAAGAGAATAACTATGTCATTTGCAGCACTGGAGATCACCCGCTTGGCCAACGGCGACATCGTATTGCGCGATGCTGAGGATGGCCGGGAACCCTTGGTGCGGATTCGGTTCTCGCGTGAGGTACGCGACATGCTCGGTGAAGATGTGGTGCTGGTCGCGGAGGCCATGATTGAAGCGGCGACCGATCATATTGCCGGGCACGACGGCTCCGACGAGCCTTCGGTGGTCACGTCACCGGTACTTCACTGACGCTGAGGACCCGGCTATGCCAGGTCAATCGCGTCTGATGACGCCGACACTCAGCCCTTCGATCACGAACTGCTGCTGGCTCAGATCGATTTCGATGGGCTCGTAATCGTCGTTTTCGGGGTGCAGGGTGATCATCTTGCCGCGTCCACGTTGCAGGCGCTTGACGGTCACCTCGTCTTCGATGCGCGCGACCACGATCTGCCCGTTGCTGACGTCCGTCGTGCGGTGCACGGCCAACAGATCGCCATCCAGGATTCCGACGTTGATCATGCTGTCGCCCTTCACCCTGAGCAGATAGTCTGCGGCGGGCCGAAAAAAATCAGGCGAGATGTCGCAGACGTCTTCGATGTGCTCTTCGGCGAGCACCGGGCTGCCGGCGGCGACCCGGCCGATTATAGGTAGACCATTGGGTTGTGGTAGCCGGATGCCGCGGGAGGTGCCGGGAATGATCTCGATCGCTCCCTTGCGGGCCAGCGCCTTGAGATGTTCTTCTGCGGCGTTGGGAGATTTGAATCCGAGTTCACGGGCGATGTCGGCTCGGGTCGGAGGGTAGCCCGTATCGCTGATGTGGCGTCGGATCAAGTCGAGCACCTGAGCCTGCCGGGCGGTGAGATCCTGCATGGTGGAGCCTGTGTGGATATACAGTTGTGCTGGAAGTATATACAGCGATTGACCTGATTGCACCCCCTGAAGATCAGCGCGTATGCTATTGATAACCATGTGAAAAGATTAGAGCGTCATTCTTAAGTGTTGATCGGCTCACGTGGGACGGCAGTAGCGAGGTAGGAGAGCATATGGTGCAGTGGCGTTGGTTCTGGGTCGTCCTGCTTGCAGGCGGCGCATTTGCAGTCACTCCGGAGGACCAGGGACGGGAGATATTTGCGGAACTGGACCGCCGCAACTCCGGATATCAGGATTATCAGGTCAATTTGCGCATGGTGTTGCGCAACGCTGCGGGCGATTTCAGCGAGCGTCTGTTGCGGATTCGACAGCTCGAGGTACCAAGCGATGGCGACAAGTTGCTGCTGGTGTTCGATACGCCGAAGGCAATTCGCGGCACTGCATTGTTGTCGTACGGGCACAAGACCGAACCCGATGATCAGTGGCTGTATCTTCCGGCGATCAAGCGAGTGAAAAAGATCGCGTCGAAGAACAAGTCGGGACCCTTCCTGGGCAGCGAGTTTGCGTTCGAGGACCTGGCGAACCCGGAACTGGAAAAGTACGATTATCGCTACGTGCGCGATGAGGAGTATGAAGGCCGGGACTGTTTCGTCGTGGAACGCTTTCCGCGCGATCGCTACTCGGGCTACACCCGCCAGGTTGTGTGGGTCGATCAGATCGAGTATCGGGTCGAGAAGATCGAATACTACGACCGCAAACTCAGCCTGCTGAAGACTCTGACGGTGGGCGGCTATGAGGCGTACACGCGCGCCGGCTACTGGAAGCCCGCGCGAATGTCCATGCTCAATCATCAGACCGGCAAAAGCACGGAACTCCATTGGGGAGATTATCGGTTTGGAACGGGGCTCATGGAAGACAGAGACTTCACGACCAACAGCTTGAAGCGGGTGCGCTGACGGCGCATGTATCTCATTCGGCCGTCGTTGCTGCGTGTCTGGCTGATCATTCTGATCGGCGCGGGGCTCCCTGCTACGGGTGTCACACAGGCACATCAGCGGCTGGTCTTCGGCAGCTTCGGACAACCGACCAACGCGCAACGCTGGGCGGCGAACGTCGGCGTCGAGTTGGACGTGGATATTCAGGTGCAGGAGCGCCGCGAGGCCGACGACCTTCTGTTTCGAGTGGTGACGAGCCCGCTGCATGACGATGAACTGCGCCTGGTGCGCCGACGGGCACGGGAGGCCGGTTTCCAGGTTTGGCGTTTGACCGATTCAGCGTCGGAAGAACCTGATTCGATAGGTTATGCGACGGTTCCGCCGACCGCTTACGAACGGGCCCTTTCCGCGCCCCGAGATCGGATGCGCGAATTTGATGTCGACCTGGGATTTCAAACGCGCTCCTATCCGCGTGACGGGCTGGACGGGCAGTCCAGATTTCAGCCGTCGATCAGCGCCATGTTCCGCTACCGGCGTTACTTCAACGACGATCGGGACAGCTTCACCATACGACCGTTCGGCCGCCTGGATGAGGCGGACAGCGAACGCACTCATGCCGATATGCGCGAGCTGTATGTCAGTCACGTCGGTGACGATTGGGACCTGAGCGTCGGGTTCCAACAAGTATTTTGGGGGGTGACGGAATTCCATCATCTGGTCGACGTCATCAATCAAACGGATCAGGTGGAAAACATCGACGGCGAAGACAAGTTGGGGCAACCCATGATCAACCTGTCCCTGATACGTGACTGGGGAATTCTGGATTTCTATGTGCTGACCGGGTTCAGGGAACGGACCTTTCCGGGCGAAGATGGGCGGCTGCGTCGACAGTTGCCGGTTGACGACAGTCTGGTGACCTATGAATCTGGCGACGAGGAGTGGCATATCGACGGATCTGTGCGTTGGTCACACCACCTGGGCCCCGTCGAGTTCGGCATCTATCATTTCTCCGGGACCAATCGGGAACCCGAGCTGCGTCCGTGGCAACTGACCTCGGGAGACTGGGTGTTGCAGCCGCACTACGCCCTCATGGATCAGACCGCGCTCGACGCCCAGGCTATCGTGGGCGACTATCTGTTCAAGCTGGAGGCGTTGACGCGCTCATCCCAGGGACAACGCTACGCGGCGGCGACCGGCGGTTTCGAACGCACGCTGGTCGGTGCCTTCGGCACTCGGGCAGATCTGGGGATCATTCTCGAGTACATGTACGATGATCGTGGTGACGATGCGACCACCGTGTTTGAGCACGATCTGGGGCTTGGCACTCGGTGGCGTTGGAATGACGTCGCTGATTCGCATGCCTTGTTCGGCGTCATCTGGGATGTTCAGACCCACGAATATGTGCTGAAGCTGGAAGGCGGGCGAAGGTTGGGCAACGACTGGCAACTGTTTGTCGAGGGCCGGGTCTTCGGCGGTGGTTATCAGCCACCGACAGAGCCGGTGGAAGCGGTGCTCGAATCGATGCTCGATACGCAGAACAAGCTGGGCGCACTGCAGCGCGACGACTTTCTTCAACTTGAATTGACGCGCTTCTTCTAGCCGAAGAAGTAGCCCGAAACAGGGAACCTGTTGATGCCGGAGTGGTTGACCCCCGCAGAGAACGTATGGGTCGCGGAAGTGTTTGGCATCGTTCTGGGAACTCTGCTGCTCCGCTTCCTCGTCAAGCTGGTCTTGGATCGGCTCGCGCGCAAGTTGGAGAGCACGCAAAACCTCTACGACGATGCGCTGCTGGAAGCCGCTCGCCGCCCGCTGGGTTGGTTCATCTGGATTATGGGCATGGCCTTTGCGGCCGATATTGTTGCCCCGCATGCGGAGTCGGATCTGTTCGGGTACGTCGGCCCGCTACGCGAGGTTGCGGTCATCTTCCTGTTGGCCTGGTTCGCGGTGCGCCTTATCCGGTTTGTCGAGGATCACCTGGTAGATCCGAGTTACCGCGAAGCGCCGGTGGATCGTACTACCGCGTCGGCAGTCGGCAAGTTGCTGCGTGCTTCGATCGTCATCACCACCCTACTGATCTGTCTCCAGACGCTCGGATTTTCGGTGACTGGCGTGTTGGCGTTCGGTGGCATTGGCGGGATCGCGGTGGGGTTTGCCGCCCGCGATCTGCTGGCGAATTTCTTCGGCGCATTGATGATATTTCTGGATCGGCCGTTTTCGGTGGGCGATTGGATTCGGTCTCCCGATCGCGACATCGAAGGCACGGTTGAAGAGATCGGTTGGCGACTGACGCGGATACGCACCTTCGATGCCCGGCCACTGTACGTTCCGAACTCGGTGTTCATGAGTATTTCAGTCGAGACTCCGTCACGGATGACCAACCGGCGAATCTACGAGACGATCGGGGTTCGATATGGCGACGTGGCTGTGATGCCCGCGATCCTCCAGGCGATACGGGAGATGTTGCGCAGCCATCCGGCAATCGACACGCAACGCACGCTGATGGTCAACTTCAACGCTTTTGGCCCGTCCGCACTGGACTTTTTCATCTATACGTTTACCCGGACCACGGTCTGGACCGAATACCACCAGGTCAAGGAGGCGGTGTTGCTCGAGGTCGCGAAGATCATTGCGGCGCATGGCGCGCAAATCGCGTTCCCGACTCAGACGCTGCACATTGCCACTCCCGCGGAGCCGCAGGCGCCGGGCGCGTGATCGGGGCGTGAACGGTCAGACGCGCGTCCCGGCCGAGGTGGTGCAGGCACTACGCGACGCTGAGCTGATTGCCGGTCGTGACACGGTGGAAGCCGCGATCGACCGGGTGGCCGTGCAGTTGGCGGTGGAGCTTGCGGACGCGTATCCGGTGCTGATGTGCATCATGAATGGTGGCCTGGTGATGACCGCGCGGTTGCTGGAACGATTCGACTTCGCGTTGCAGTTGGATTACGTGCAAGTCAGTCGGTATCACGATGGGACCCGCGGTGGAGAATTGACCTGGCGGGTGGAACCGGCGTTGCCGCTGGCCGGGCGCACCGTGCTGGTGGTTGACGACATCTTCGATCAGGGCTGGACGATGCACGGAGTCGTGGCGAAAGTTTCGTCGCTGGGGGCCGCTCAGGTAATCTCCGTGGTGCTCGTCGACAAGCAGGTTGATCATGTCCGCCCGATCGACGTCGACTATGCGGCGCTGACCGCGCCTGACCGATACCTGTTCGGTTGCGGCATGGATTACCGGGGTCATTGGCGGAATCTTCCGGCCATTTATGCGCTGCCCTCGAACCCGCTGACAGCGGAGCCCACGTGACCTGCGTTGCGCTCATTGGCGGTACCGGACTGAACAGCATCGATGGAATCGAAGCGCTTGGCACCAGTCTGCAGACGCCCTATGGGTTGGCGTCGGCGCCGCTCGGCACGCGGCGCTGGGCAGGTCACGACGTTCTGTTTCTGGCCCGGCACGGGCGTCCGCACCAGATCGCGCCGCATCGGATCAACTATCGCGCCAACCTCTGGCTGCTGCAGCAGCAGGGCGCGGACTGTGTGATCGCCACCAATGCGGTGGGCGGGATCACGTCCCACTGCGCGCCCGGAGCCATCGTCCTTCCCGACCAGTTGATCGACTACAGCTGGGGTCGGGAGCACAGTTATGCGGACGAGCAGCAGTTGCGCCACGTCGAGTTCGGGGTTCCCTACCACGCCGGCTTGCGCGCAACCCTCATGGCGGCCGCGGAGCAATTGTCGATGGGTCTGGTCACCTCGGGAACGTACGGCTGCACCCAGGGCCCGCGGCTGGAGACGGCGGCGGAGATCGACCGCATGGAACGGGATGGCTGCGATCTGGTGGGCATGACCGGGATGCCCGAGGCTGGCCTCGCGCGGGAATTGGATCTGCCCTATGTGGCGCTGTGTCTGGTCGTCAACGAAGCCGCCGGACGGGGTACGGGGCCCATCGACGAGGGCGAGATCGGCCGCGTCAGCCGCGCCGGGATGGGGGCAATCGTTAAGTTACTCGACGGTTTCTTCGAGCTGCTCGAATAGTTCCACCAACGCGGCTGGCGGTTCCACCGGATCCACTCGGATCAGCAACCCGAAGCTCGGGTGATCGAGGTAGTGCAGTTCTCCACTGCGCATGCGGCGCACCTCGGACAATACCTGGTAGGGAAGCGCCGGGTCGACGGCGTCATCGAAATCGAAGGGAATTCCGGCAAGCACGGCGGCATCCCGTGAGCTACCGTCCGTCAGGCTGTACCAGCCGCCAAAGTCCTGGGCCCCCTCGGTCGGGTCGGGTTGGTACCAGAGCTTTGCGGCGACGTGCAGAAACCGCCCCAGGGTAATGGCGAGGGTTCCTTCGACGCGCCAGCGATCTGCAATGGCTTCATTACTCTGAATCAGTATGGGCTGAGGGTCGTCTCGCTCGGGCACGGGCTGCAACCAGGCGCCATGCGCAAGTATGCGACCCACACCCCGCTGGGTGAGCGCCCGGGCGGGGGCGGTCAACGCGAGCTGCGTTGGGTCGCTCCGCCATCGGTACGCGTCGGCCGCCAGGGCGGTTTGAAACTCCGCCAGCGCGTCCGCAAAGGCTTGCTCGAGCAGTTGCCTTGGCGAGGGCGGTGGTTCGGGCAACTCTAGTAGCGGGTCGCTCGCCGTCAGGTCCGGTGGTTCCTCGAGAACCGCGGGGTTCTCGGGTTCGTCCAGCGCATCGGCGACCTCACCGAACCACCCATCCCCGGCGGGCAGCGGGGCCTCGGGCCAGGGTTCCGCTACAGCGCGAAGCGGCGCGAATCCACCCCCGGGATCGGCCAGGTCGGCGAATACAGGTGCCAGGACGTTGGCCGGATAGGCGCGTGGCTCGTTCGTCGACAGCAGCTCCTGCGATGCCTCGGTTTGCAGCTCAGAAGACACCTCGACGCCGGCTGAATTCTCGAAGATCAGCACTTCCACGGTGTACCAGTCGTGGTCGAGGGGCAACGCGACGGCCGCGGTGATCTGACCGGACCATAGCGCGGCGGCTGCGACCCATACCCCGGATATCCCGGATACGACTGACGTTCTCACAGACCCACCGCCACATCGGCGGTGGTGCGCTCGGCGTCGGCTTGCGGCGTGAGCCGATGGAGCAGCTCGCGCACAAAGGCGACCCGCTTGTCGGGATCTTCCAGATTCCTGGTGATCCGCAGGCGCGTGCCGCCATCGAGGCGGAAGGTGTTTGGCTCGCGTTGCACGAGCTGCACGAGGGCGAGCGGGTCGACCCGGGTTTCGGAGCCGAACTCCACGCGCCCCGTGGCCTGACCGATGTCGATCCGTGCAAGGCCGAGGGACTGAGCCGCCAGCTTCAGCTCCGTCGTGGTGAACAATTGCCTCAGTTGTGTGGGCAGCTGGCCGAAGCGGTCGATCATTTCGGCGCGCAGTTCGTCGAGTTCGGCGGTCGAGTGGGCGCTCGCGATCCGCTTGTACATGATCAGGCGGGTATGGACGTCCGGCAGATAGTCGTCGGGGATGAGTGCAGGGAAGTGCAGGTTGACCTCCTCGATCGTCTCCAGCGGCACGTCCAGATCGAAGGTGGTGCCACTTTGGATGGCTTTCACTGCGCGATCGAGCATGTCCATGTACAGGCTGAAGCCGATGGACTCGATCTGTCCGGACTGTTCGTCGCCCAACAATTCGCCGGCGCCGCGGACCTCCATGTCGTGCGTGGCAAGGGTGAAGCCGACGCCGAGCTCGCTTGCGGCCTCGATCGCTTCGAGGCGCTTGAGCGCATCGCTGGTCATGGCTTTCGGGTGTGGCGCCAGCAGGTAGGCATAGGCCTGGCGATGTGACCGTCCGACGCGGCCGCGCAACTGATGTAACTGCGCCAAACCGAATTTGTCTGCCCGGTCCATGATGATGGTGTTGGCGTTGGGGATGTCGATCCCCGTTTCGATGATGGTGGTGCACACCAGCACGTTGCTGCGCCGGTGATAGAAGTCGCCCATGACACGCTCCAACTCACGTTTCGGCATCTGGCCATGACCGATGCCGATCCGCGCTTCCGGCACCAGTGCTTCGAGTTCGCTGGCGGTCTGGTCGATGGTGCGCACTTCGTTGTGCAGATAGAACACCTGACCGCCGCGCATCAGCTCGCGAGTGATGGCTTCGCGGATGACGTGTTTGCGACGTTGCTGGACGAACGTCTTGATCGACAGACGCTTCGCAGGCGGTGTTGCGATGATCGACAGATCGCGAATTCCGCCCATGGCCATGTTCAGGGTTCGTGGGATGGGTGTCGCGGTCAGCGTCAACACATCGACCTCGGCGCGCAATGAGCGTAGCCGTTCCTTCTGACGAACGCCGAAGCGATGCTCTTCATCGATGATGACCAACCCCAGGTCTTTGAAGACGAACGCTTTGTTGAGCAGTTTGTGGGTACCGATGCAGATATCGACCGCGCCGCTTGCCAGGCGCTGTCGGGCGGCCTCCACTTCGCCGTCGGTGCGCAGCCGTGAAACCACTTCGATCTGCACGGGCCAGTCTGCGAATCGATCGCGGAAGTTGTCGAAGTGCTGCTGCGCGAGGAGCGTAGTGGGCACCAGCAGCGCGACCTGCTTGCCGTTCTGCGCGGCCAGGAATGCCGCCTGCATGGCAACTTCGGTTTTGCCGAACCCGACGTCACCGCAAATCAGGCGATCCATCGAGCGGGCACTGCATAGATCGTCGGTGACCGCGTCGATCGCGGCCTGCTGATCGGGCGTGACGTCGAAGGGGAACTGATCGGCGAATCGTTGATAGTCCTCGTCGGGGCCGGCCAGGGCCTTTCCCCCACGCGCTTCTCGGCGGGCGTAAATGTCGAGCAGTTCGGCCGCAACGTCGTGGATTTTCTCGGCGGCTTTGCGTTTGGCCTTGTCCCATTGATCGGATCCGAGGCGGTGCATTGGCGCCGTCTCGGCATCGGCCCCGGCGTACCGTGAGATGAGATGCAACGATGCGACCGGGACATACAGCAACGCGGCTTCCGCATATTCGATGGTTAGAAACTCTGACTGAGAAGAGTCGATGTCGAGCGTAGTCAAGCCCTGATAGCGGCCCACGCCGTGCTCGAGATGTACTACGGGCGCGCCTATGTTCAGCTCGGTCAGATTACGGATGACCTGGTCTGGATCGATCCCGCGCCGCCCGGTGCGGCCCGGCGACTCGCTGCGTCGGCCGAAGATCTGGGCTTCGCCGACGATTGCCATGTCGCTGATCCACAGCGAGCGTTCCACCGGTGCAACGGTAATGCCGAGCGGCATCGAGCCTTCGCGAAACGCGGCGAAATCTTCGCAATCGACCGTGGCCAACCCGGCCCGGGTGAGGAACTCCCAGAGCAGTTCGCGTCGACCTGGGCTGTCGGCACAGAACAACGTGCGCGGCGCCTCGGCCATGAAACGGCAGAGCCGTTCAGCAGGGTTCTGGGCACGCGAATTGGCGGTGAGGTCCGGCGGCGTCCGGCTCTCGAACCGGCTCGCGTGCCGCGCACCGTCGAAGATGACGCGCCGGTAACCCTGCAATGCTCCGAACAGTTCGTCCTCCCGCTGGTACAGGCGGGCGGGTTCCAGAATCGGGCGTTCGAGGTCATGGCGCAGGCTTTCATGACGCTCGGCCACGTCCTTCAGAAAGTGCCTCGCGGCACTTTGCAGATTGGTATCGCTGATGATCAGCGAGTCGTCCGGAAGGTAGTCGAACAGCGTGGCGAGCGAATCGAAGAACAGCGGCAGGTAGTACTCGATTCCCGAGGGCGAAATGCCCTGGCTGATGTCCTGATACATGGGGCAGCGGCGTACATCGACATCGAAGTTCGCGTGCCAGTTGTCGCGAAACCTCGCGATCGCCGCGGTGCTCATCGGAAATTCTTTGGCCGGCAGCAGTTCGATGCGAGACACTTGCTCGATCGTTCGCTGGCTGTCGGCCTCGAACAATCTCAGCGTGTCGACTTCGTCGTCGAACAGATCGATTCGAAACGGATCGGTCGCGCCCATCGGGAAGATGTCGACCAGCGACCCACGGACCGCAAACTCGCCGCGTTCCCTGACCGTTTCGACGCAGGTGTAGCCAGCCTGTTCGAATCGGGCTCGATACGCGCCGACGTCGAACGGGTCGCCTCGTTGAATGATCAGGCTGTGGGCGTCCAGAAACTGCTGCGGGGTGAGGCGCTGGAGCAGCGTGCCGACCGGCACGATCAACACGCCGGATGCGAGGCGCGGCAATCGGTACAGCGTCAGTAACCGCTCGGAGACGATGTCCTGATGTGGCGAGAAGGCGTCGTAGGCGAGGGTTTCCCAGTCCGGCAACGTGAGTACCGGCAGCCCGGTGTCGGCGCCAAAGAACTCGACTTCGCAACGCATTCGGTACGTGGCGTCGGGGTCGTCGGTGATGACCACGGTCAGCCCGGGATGCCGCCGCGCGGCCTCGGTGACGGCGAGGCCCATGGCGGATCCTGTCAGACCTTGCCAACCGACATCGTCCCCGGCACGCTCAGGGAGAGGAGGATCGAATACGTCGGCCATTGGCGCGAGTCACACGGCGGGTGTCGAGGCGCGGTATTCTACTTCAACCACACGCAATCTGAGGACGGCAGTAATGCGCGGTTGGTCCGTTGCGCTCCTCGGCACAGGGTTTTTTGCAGGGGTGCTCGCGGGGGTGGGCGTTGTCTTCTGGTACCAGGGTGAGTCGCCACCCGCGGTGCAGGACGCCGTGACGGGAGCGATGCGGCCACCGGCGCCCCATCTTCCGGACGCGCAGGGCGCCGTGGCGCCGCGTCACGATTCGAATTCGGATCGCGTTCTCACGTTGTTGCGCGAGGGCCGCGTCGAGGCGGGCCTGAATGCGCTCGAACAGTTCGAGAGGTCTCTCGATCGGTCGGCACATTCGGCGCTGCGGGAGGACGTGCTGGCGGAAATCCGGCGCTGGATGGAAAATGCGCGACTCGAAGAGGCGCTGCGACTGAGCCGCGCCTACCAGGACCGCTATCTGCATGACGCGGGCCTTCTCGGGGTGCTTGCCGACATCTATCTACAGCTTGGCCGTGCCGAAGACGCATTGCTGTCCCTGTTCGAGATTCTCGATTACCCACCTTCCGTTGCGGTCGCCCAGACGACCCGTGATCGCATATTGACGCTACAGCGAACGCACGCTGAAGGATTGAGCCGGCGACGCGAGTTTCAGGCGTTGGTGGAGTTTTACGCCTGGTTGTTGAATCTCGACCCGAACAACGACCGCTACCGACTCGCCCAGGCCGAATGGCTGGCCGAGGTGGGCGAATTCGAACGCGCGGAAGCCCTGCTGGGCGAGGTAGGCACGGCGCGGTCGGATGAAGCGGCGAACATGCGTGCGCGGCTTGGGTTGATCGAGGCGGGGATACCGGTCGAACGTCAGGGCGATCGGTTGATTGCCGAGGTCCTGATTTCCGGTCGGCCGGTCCGCATGCTGGTTGATACCGGTGCGACCATGTCCAGTTTGTCGCTGAGCACGCTGCGCCGGCTGGGCGCCCGGCGTACCGGGCGCACCGCCACCGTCGTCACTGCCTCGGGTGTGATCACCGCGCCGGTGTTCGTGGTCGACGAAGTCATTGTGGGTGACCTGACGTTTCCCAATCATCGGGTGCTTGGATTGGATCTGGAGGACGCCGGCGTGGCTGGATTACTGGGAATGGATGTGCTGGGTACCACGGGCCTGCCGCGGCTGTGAACCAAACGGTGGATAGCCGGGTTCTGACAAGGTAAAGTGCGCGCGCCACGGCCCCGTAGAGGGTCGGGTTGTGGGCGCCGCGGCGCCGTGTCTGTTTCCGGGAGTGCGGCCGACCTGAAATCGGCGGCGAATGTGTGGACGCCTATGAAGCCCACCAACGTATTTGACCCGAACTATTTCCACAAAGTAGTGGACTGTCAGTGGGCCTGTCCCGCGCACACGCCCGTGCCCGAATACATCCGCCTGATCGCACAGCAGCGCTACACCGAAGCGTACATGCTGAACTGGGATTCGAACGTCTTCCCGGGCATTCTCGGCCGTACCTGTGATCGGCCGTGCGAGCCGGCCTGTCGGCGGGTGCGCACGGAAGAGAAGCCGGTGGCCATCTGCCGGCTCAAGCGCGTAGCCGCCGATCACAAGGGCGACATCACGCCTTATCTGCCGAGGGTTCCGACCCGCAAAAACGGCAAACGCGTCGCGTTGCTGGGTGCCGGTCCTGCGTCGCTGGCCGTCGCGCGGGACCTGCTGCCGCTGGGCTACGAGGTTCACGTATTCGACAAGGACCCCGGCGCCGGCGGCATGATGCGCACTCAGATTCCGGCATTCCGTCTGCCGATCGAGGTGCTTGAAGAAGAAGTCGATCTGATCATGGACATGGGGGTTCAGGGTCACTTCAACTACACGATCGACAGCATGCGCGACATGCTCGACCAGGGATTCGACGCGTACTTCATAGGTACGGGTGCGCCGCGAGGCCGGGATCTTCCGAACCTGCCGGGTCGCGTGGAAAGCGGCGCGCACATCTCCATCGGCATCGACTGGTTGTCGAGCGTGGCATTCGGTCACACGACCAGCATCTCCGGGAAGGTCATCGTCATGGGTGGCGGTAACACGGCGATGGACTGTTGCCGCACCTCGATGCGGCTCGGGGCCGAGGAAGTCACGGTGGTGGTCCGCTCGGGCTTCGACGTCATGAAGGCCTCGGAATGGGAAAAGGAAGACACGATTGGCGAAGGGATCCCCATCGTCAACAATCGGCCGCCGATAAAGTTCGTACACGAAAACGGCAAGCTCAAAGGGGTGCTGTTTCAGTGCATCGAGCAGGTCGCGGACGAAAACGGTCGGCTCGAGTCAGTCCCCACGGGTGAGCCGGATGTGTTCATGGAAGCAGACCATGTGCTCATGGCGATCGGTCAGGAGAATCACTGTCCCTGGATCGAACGGGACATCGGCATCGAATTCGACCAGTGGGACTGTCCAATTCTGAATGAGGAAACGTTGCAGTCGACGAATCCCAAGGTGTTCTTCGGGGGCGACTCTGCATTTGGACCTGAGAACATCATCTGGGCCTCGGCACATGCGCATCGGGCCGCGATCTCGATGCATCTGTTCTGTCAGGGTGAGGATCTGCTCAGCGCCCGTCCGCCGGAAGGCGTGAACCTGATTAGCCAGAAGATGGGCATGCATGAGTGGGCGTACGACAGCGCGCATGATCCGGCGCAACGCTTCATCGTCCCTAAGGCGGACCAGAAGGTGGCGCTGAGTAACATCAAGGTCGAGGTAGAACTCGGCTTCGACGAGGAACTCGGGTTAAAGGAAGCCCAACGGTGCCTGAATTGTGATGTGCAGACGGTGTTTACGGAAAACCTCTGCATCGAGTGCGATGCCTGCGTCGACATCTGTCCGATGGATTGCATCACGTTTACGGACAATGGTGAAGAGAGTGATCTGCGGGGTCGGTTGACCGCGCCGGCGAGCAACCTCGAACAGGACCTGTACGTGTCGGACGAACTGAAAACCGGGCGAGTTATGGTCAAAGACGAGGACGTGTGCGTGCACTGCGGCTTGTGCGCGGAACGGTGTCCGACCAATGCGTGGGACATGCAGAAGTCGATATTCCACATCCCTCAGTTGGGCTCCTCCAGCACATGAGTGCTCAGGTCAGCTACAACGACTTCGTCATCAAATTTGCGAACGTCAACGGCTCCGGATCGGCCAGCGCCAATGGGATGTTTGCCAAGGCACTGTTCCGGATGGGCATTCCCGTGGCAACGCGCAATATCTTTCCTTCGAACATTCAGGGTTTGCCGACGTGGTTCGAGGTGCGCGTCAGCGAACGGGGCTATCTCGGGCGGCGCGAAGGCGTTGACGTGATGGTGGCGATGAATGCCGAAACTTATGAGGAAGACGTGGCCAGCGTGGTACCCGGCGGGTATCTGTTCTACGACAATTCGAAGCCGCTGGCGAGGGAGCTGGTGCGCAACGACATCGTCGAGGTGGGAATTCCGATCAGCGAGATGTTGCTTCCCGAGTTCCAGGACCCCAAGCAGCGTCAGCTGTTCAAGAACATCACCTATCTTGGCGCGCTGTCGGCGCTGCTCAACCTCGATTTCGACGTGCTGAAAAGCATGATTGGGGAGCAGTACAAAGGCAAGGATGCGTTGATCAAACCGAACATCCATGCGCTGGAGATCGGTCGCAACTACGCGATGGAGTACCTCGATTGCCCGTTGCGCGTCCAGGTAAGGCCCAGCGATGCCGTTGGCGATCGGATCATGATCAATGGTAATTCCGCGGCAGCGCTGGGTTGCATATACGGGGGCGCGACGGTCTGCGCCTGGTATCCGATCACTCCCTCCACATCGCTGGTGGAAGCCTTCGAGAGGTACGCCAATCAGCTTCGGCTCGACGAAAACGGCCGACGCAAATTCGCCGTCGTTCAGGCCGAGGACGAGTTGGCGGCGATAGGGATGGTCATCGGCGCCGCCTGGAATGGCGCCCGCAGTTTTACCGCGACCAGCGGCCCCGGGCTTTCGTTGATGAGTGAGTTTCTGGGTCTGGCGTACTTCGCTGAGATTCCGGCCGTACTGTTCGACGTTCAGCGCGCGGGACCGTCGACCGGCATGCCGACGCGCACTCAGCAATCCGATCTGCTGTCCGCGGCCTACGCGTCGCACGGCGATACCAAACAGGTCTTACTGATTCCGGCGACACCCAAGGAGTGCTTCGAGTTCGCGGCCGCTGCACTCGATCTTGCCGATCGGCTGCAGACGCCGGTGATCGTGCTGAGCGATCTTGAACTCGGTATGGACGACTCGCTGTCCGAACCCTTTGTGTGGGATGACGAGCGCCGCTACGACCGTGGCAAGGTGTACACGGCCGAGGACCTCGATGAACTGGAGTCCTATGGCCGCTACCGTGATATTGATGGCGATGGCATTGGTTATAGAACCTACCCCGGAACCCACCCCACCAAGGGGAGCTTCTTCACGCGGGGTACTTCGCGCGACGAAAACGCCAAGTACACAGAGTCGCCCGACGCCTACATCGCGAACATGCGACGACTCGAGCGCAAATGGCAGACGGCTGCAGGGCTCGTGCCTGTGCCGGAGATATCCCGGAGCGAACCGGCGCGAGCGTACGGCATCATCTACTACGGAACCACCGAGCATCCCATGCGCGAAGCGCTGGATCGTCTGGCGGAAGACGGTATTCACCTGGATACCATGCGCATACGCGCGTTTCCATTTTCGCAAGCGGTGTTCGAATTCGTCACCGAGCATGAACTGGTGTTCGTCGTCGAGCAGAATCGCGACGGTCAGATGGAAACGCTGCTGGTCAGTGAAGGCCGACTCGATTCGGCGCAACTGATCGGGGTGCGGTATTTCGGCGGCTTGTCGATTTCTGCCGACATCATCGCCCGGGAGATCCGCGACTACTTCGTTGAGAATAAACTGGCACGCATTTCTGAGGTGACCTCATGAGCTTCATCTCCAAACCCGTGGTTCATCACCCGCAACTGGGGCACAACGACCTCGGCTTGACCCGACGCGATTACGAAGGGCCGATATCGACATTGTGCGCGGGTTGCGGCCACGATTCGGTCAGCGCTGCGATCGTCCAAGCGTGTGCCGAACTCTCGATCCCGCCGCACCGGTTCGCCAAGGTGTCGGGGATCGGCTGTTCGTCGAAGACGCCGAGCTACTTTCTCGGCAATTCGCATGGGCTTAATTCGGTGCACGGTCGCATGCCCTCGGTGACCACCGGTGCGAATCTCGCGAATCGCTCGTTGCACTGCATCGGAATTTCCGGTGACGGCGACACCGCATCGATCGGCCTGGGGCAGTTCGCGCACATCGTACGACGGCGCGTCAACATGCTCTACATCGTCGACAACAATGGCACTTACGGCTTGACCAAGGGTCAGTTCTCGGCCACCAACGACAAGGGTTCGACCAACAAGAAAGGCCTGCCCAATCTCCACGAACCGATCGATCTGGTCAGCATGGCTCTGCAGATCGGTGCGACGTTCGTGGCGCGCAGTTTTTCAGGGGACAAGCGACAACTGGTGCCGCTGATCCGGGCAGGACTGCTGCACGAAGGCTTCGCGTTCATCGATGTCGTTTCTCCGTGCGTGGCATTCAACAACCATGCGGGCTCCACCAAGAGCTACGAATACGTTCGCGGCCATCGGGACGACGTGGTGATGGCCGATTTCGTTCCCACTCATGAAGAGATCACCGCCGATTACGCGCCCGGTGAACGCGAAGACGTGCTAATGCCTGACGGTTCGACATTGCGTCTGCGCAAGCTCGAGGAGACCTACGATCCTCGCGACAGGACGAAGGCGCTGAACTATGTTCACGACAAGACGCTGCAGGGCGAGGTCGTTACCGGACTGCTGTACATCGACCCGGATGCGTCGGATTGCCATGCGATGCTCAACACCGTCGCTGAGCCGCTCAACTCGCTGGGCGAGGCGGAGTTGTGTCCGGGTAGCGAAGCGCTCGACGCGATCAACGCGAGCTTTCGCTGAGGCGCAGCCCGTCGAGACCCAGTCCGCTCGCGTGTAGATGGACGGGTATTTCACCGCTGCGTTATTGCGTGGCATGACCGAAACTCTGATAATACGCGCCCCTTTTGGGGTGGCCCCTTCCTTCGGACAACTCAGCATGAGGACATGCCGTGGCTCTACCTAGTCTCGACGACTATTTTCCGGATTGGAAAGAACGCGAAGCCCTGGCGGAGTCGATGATCCCGATCATCGGCAAGCTGTATCGCAAGAACGTTGTCATCTACTGCTATGGCCGCGCGCTTCATAACCAAAGCGTTACTGCGATCATGAAAGCGCACCGCTATGTTCGACAGATCGCGCAGAACGAACTATCTGAATTTGAGAGTTTCCCCATCCTGGAAGCATTGTCGGAACTCGACCTTGGTCCGTCGCACATCGATGTTGGCAAGCTGGCGACCGAGTACATGGAAGCCAGCGCCGGGAACGGCCTCAAGGCGTTGGAATTCGTGGCCGAACAGTGCGCCGAGATCATCGGCCGGCACGTTCCGCCGATCGAAAAGCCCCAGGATGTGGTGCTGTATGGATTCGGGCGCATTGGTCGGTTGCTGGCGCGTCTGTTGATAGAAAAGACCGGTAGCGGCCAGCAGTTACGGCTGCGCGCGGTGGTACTGCGCAAGGGTGGACCGGACGATCTGATCAAGCGCGCGAGCCTGTTGCGGCGGGACTCCGTGCATGGCGCGTTCCAGGGCACCTTGCGGGTCGATGAAGAGCATCAGTGCATCATTGCGAACGGTAACGTGATTCACATGATTCACGCCGACGGACCCGATCAGGTCGATTATGAAGCGTACGGAATTCACGATGCGGTGGTAATCGACAACACCGGTGCCTGGCGCGACGAGGCTGGTCTGTCGCGGCACCTTAAATCGAAGGGCACAGCGCGAGTGATACTCACCGCGCCGGCCAAGGGTTCGATTCCGAATATCGTGTCCGGGGTGAATTCACACCTGATCACGCCAGACCTGAAAATCATGGGGGCTGCCTCGTGCACCACCAACGCCATCGTGCCGGTGCTCAAGGCGATCAACGACGAGTACGAAATCCTACACGGACACATGGAGACGGTGCACGCCTACACCCCGGATCAGAATCTGATCGACAACTACCATAAGAAGGCCCGGCGAGGTCGCGGCGCGCCATTGAACCTGGTCATCACCGAGACCGGCGCAACGGCTGCGGTGGCTGAACTGCTGCCGGAGCTGGAAGGCAAACTGACGGGCAACGCCATCAGGGTACCCACCCCCAACGTATCCCTTGCGATCCTCAATCTGACGCTATCCCGGGACACCACCCTGGAAGAGGTCAACGGTTTCCTGCGCCACGCTTCGCTGGAATCGGCGCTGCAGCGGCAGATTGATTTCCGGGCATCGCCCGAGTTGGTCTCATCAGACTTCGTGGGCAATCGCCACGCCGGGATCGTCGACGGTGCCGCAACCATCGTCAAAGACAATCGGACCGTTGTATACGTCTGGTACGACAACGAGTTTGGCTATGCCTGTCAGGTGATCCGGGTGGTGCAGAAATGGGCGGGGATCCGTTATCCGTTGATACCGGGTGACGTAGCACACACCGGCTTCGGCTGAGTTTTCCGGGCGTGATCAGAATCAGGAAAGGCCTCGACCTGCCGATCGCCGGTGCGCCCGTGCAGGTGGTCGAAGGGGCGCGCCCGGTTCGGTTTGCGGCCGTGCTCGGACACGACTACGTGGGCATGCGCCCCACGATGGCGGTGCGCGAGGGCGATCGGGTCAAGCGCGGTGGCGTGTTGTTCACGGACAAAAAGAACGAAGGCGTGTGCTTCACGGCGCCGGTGGCCGGACGCATCAGCAGTATCAACCGTGGTGCGAAACGTGCGCTGCTGAGCGTCGTGATCGAGGTCGGTGAGGACGAGACCGAGTCCTTCGACGCGATGAACCCCGATCAGATTGCGGCGCTTGATCGAACGGCGGTTGTGGCTCGCTTGGTGGACACTGGGCTATGGACCGCGTTACGAACTCGTCCCTTCAGTAAGGTGCCGGCGCGCGATCAGGTGCCGCATTCGATATTCGTCACGGCGATGGACTCGAACCCGTTGGCGCCGGACGTTGCGGCACTGATAAACCTTCAGGCGGAGGCATTCTCAATCGGTCTCGGGGTGCTGACAAAGCTCACCGAAGGACCCGTCTACGTCTGCCACGCCCACGCGGCCCAGGTGCCGGTCGTCGCGGGCGACCGGTTGGCCGTCGAAACCTTTGCAGGCGTCCATCCGGCGGGACTGGCCGGCACCCACATTCATCACCTCGATCCGGTCTCGGCAAGCAAAACCGTGTGGCACATCGGAGCCCAGGATGTCATTGCGATTGCCAACACGCTGTTGCAGGGTTCCCTGTGGAATGAACGCATCGTCGCGCTGGGCGGTCCCGGGGTCCAGCGACCCCGCTTGCTGCGCACGGTGCTGGGTGCATCGCTGGAGGAACTGACCGCGGGCGAGTTGGTCAATGCGGAGCAACGGGTCATTTCCGGTTCGGTGTTCGGTGGGCGCGAAGCCGCCGGCGCGGAAGCCTACCTCGGTCGATATCATCAGCAGGTCTCGGTGCTTCCCGAAGATCACGAGCGCAAACTGTTCGGCTATTTGAGCCCGGGGCCCAACCTGCATTCGGTGTTCCCGATCTTTCTGTCGGCGTGGTTGCCGCGCAAGCTGCTGCACTTTTCCACCACGTCCAATGGCAGCCCACGGGCGATGGTTCCCATCGGGACCTATGAAAGCGTCATGCCCCTGGACATTCTGGCGACTCAGTTGCTGCGCGCGGTGCTGGTCGAAGATCTGGAGATGGCAGCTGCGCTCGGCTGCCTGGAACTGGACGAGGAAGATGTCGCGCTGTGCACCTATGCGTGTCCCGGCAAGTACGAATATGCACCGGCGCTGCGCAACGTGCTGACGCTGATCGAGAAGGAAGGATAGCCATGATGTGGCTGCGCAACTTCCTTGATCACATCGCGCCGTATTTCGATAAAGGCGGCCGGTTCGCCGCCCTCTATCCTGTGTATGAAGCGATTGACACGGCGCTGTACACCCCGGCAACGGTGACTGCGGGTCCGTCCCACGTCCGCGACGGCTTGAACCTGAAGCGGATCATGATCACCGTCTGGATGTGTGCCTTCATCCCGGCCCTTGCCGGTGCCTATGTGACCGGGTTTCAAGCCAACGAAGCGATGCAGACGCTCGGTCAGACCGGCATCGGGAACTGGCGATTCTGGTTCGTCGAGCTGGTGGCCGGATACGATCCCACCAGCGTGTGGGATTGCTTGGTGCACGGCATGGCGTACTACATTCCGTTGTACGTCGTCGTGTTCGTTGTCGGGATCGCGTTCGAGGCGGTGTTTGCCGCCAAGCGTGGGCACGAGATCAACGAGGGCTTCTTTGTCACCAGCATCCTGTTCACGCTGACCCTGCCGGCCAATACGCCGCTCTGGATGGCGGCCATCGGCATCGTCTTTGGGGTGGTGATCGGCAAGGAAGTGTTCGGAGGAACGGGCAAGAACTTCCTGAACCCGGCGCTGGTCGGACGGGCGTTTCTCTACTTTGCGTATCCCGCCCAGATGTCGGGCGACGCCGTTTGGGTCGCCGTGGATGGATTCACCCGCGCGACGCCGCTGGGTGCCGCGGCCATTGGCGATGACTACGGCGTGACCTGGATTCAGGCCTTTCTCGGCAACATGCCCGGGTCCTTTGGCGAAACCTCGACACTGGCGATTCTGGTTGCGGGGGCGATTCTGTTGGCGACGCGGATCGCTTCGTGGCGGATCATGGCCGGCTGCGTGCTGGGAACCGCACTCACCGTGTGGGCGTTCAATGCGATCGGCTCTACGGACAACCCGATGTTTGCGATGACCCTGCCCTGGCATCTGGTGCTGGGTGGATACGCCTTTGGCGTGGTGTTCATGGCAACGGATCCGGTCTCGGCAGCCATGACCGACGCGGGCAGATGGGCCTACGGAATCCTGATCGGGTTCATGTGCGCGTTGATTCGCGTGGTCAACCCGGCGTTTCCCGAGGGCATCATGCTGGCGATTCTGTTCGGCAATCTGTTCGCGCCGCTCATCGATTATTACGTCGTGCGGGCGAACATCAAGCGGAGGTTGGCCCGTGGCTGATCGCGACGATTCTTTTGATAGCGCCCGCGGCGGCTTTGATGGCGCCCGCGGCGATTCTTTTGACAAGGAAGGCATCCGCAACGTGTTGACGGTGGCCATCGTGATGTGTCTGGTGTGCTCGATTTTAGTGGCCGGAGCCGCGGTCAACCTGCGCCCGGCACAACAGTTGAACAAAGAGGCCGACAAGCGACAGAACATCCTTCGGGCTGCCGGAATGCTGCCCGCCAATGCAAAAATCGACGCCGAGGGTCGCGGCGTGGAGGAACTGTTCAGCCGGTTTTCCGTTCGCGCCGTGGATCTCGCCAGCGGACGGTTTGTCGCGGATTTCGATATCGATGGCTACAACCAACTGCGTGCCGCACGTGACCCGGCCCGTTCACGCGACCTCAGCAACAGTGAGGACATCGCGACCCTGGGTCGGCTCGAGAATGTCACGCTGATCTACATCATCCAGACCGATGCGGGTATCGAAAAGCTCGTGTTACCGGTTCGCGGTTATGGACTGTGGGGCACGCTGTACGGCTACCTGGCGCTCGAAGGGGATCTCAAAACCATATCGGGACTGGCGTTCTACGACCAGAAAGAAACGCCAGGCTTAGGCGGTGAAGTCGACAATCCGAAATGGAAAGCGCAGTGGGTGGGCGTTCAGCTGTTTGATGATGCCGGTGAACCGGCGGTTCGCCTCGTTAAAACCCGCTCGGCCAGCGGGTCTGAAGCTGCCGCTTACGAAGTCGATGCGCTCTCCGGCGCGACCTTGACCACCCGAGGTGTCGAAAATCTGGTTCGGTTCTGGGCCGGTGAGCTGGGCTTCGGCCCATTCCTGGACAACCTGAAAGCAGAGGCTGCATAACTCATGGCAACGCCGCGCGAAGTGCTGATCGACCCGCTGTTCAACGACAACCCGATCACGTTGCAGGTGCTCGGAATCTGTTCGGCGCTCGCGGTAACGGTAAGCATGTCTACGACCCTGGTGATGTGCGCAGCGGTGATTTCGGTTACCGCCTCGTCGAACTTCATCATCTCACTGGTCCGCAAGCGGATCCCGAGCAGCATCCGCATCATTGTCCAGATGACCATCATCGCATCGCTGGTGATCGTGGTGGATCAGGTGCTGCAGGCCGTCGCTTACGAGATCAGTAAATCGCTCTCGGTGTTCGTCGGTTTGATCATCACCAACTGTATCGTAATGGGGCGGGCTGAAACCTTTGCCATGCACAACCCCCCCTGGTTGTCGTTCCTGGATGGCATCGGCAACGCCGCGGGTTACGCCCTGATCCTGATCCTCGTCGCGCTGGTCCGCGAACCCCTGGGATCGGGGACGCTGCTCGGTTTCGAGGTCCTGCCAACCGTTGCCAATGGCGGTTGGTATCTGCCGAACGGGCTGATGCTGCCTGCGCCGAGCGCGTTTTTCATCATTGGTCTGCTGATCTGGGCACAGCGTACCTGGATGACCGAACAGGTGGAAGCGCCGGAGTTCGAGATCATGCCGAACAGTCCGTACAAGGAGGCCGTGTAAGTGCTCGAGCAATACCTTGGCCTGTTCGTCCGTGCCGTGTTCATCGAGAACATGGCGCTGACGTACTTTCTTGGGATGTGCACGTTCATCGCCATTTCGAAGAAAATCGAGACCGCGATTGGGCTCGGTATCGCCGTGGTGGTGGTGTTGGGCATCACCGTGCCGATCAACAATCTGATCCTCAATTACCTGTTGCGAGACGGCGCGCTTGGCTGGGCAGGTCTGGGAGACGTCGATCTCAGCTTTCTCGGGTTGCTGTCCTACATCGCCGTGATCGCGGCGATGGTCCAGATTCTGGAGATGTTCCTCGATCGCTTTGTACCAGCGCTGTACAACGCACTCGGCGTGTTTTTACCGCTGATCACCGTCAATTGCGCCATCCTCGGCGCGTCGCTGTTCATGGTCGAACGCGACTACACGTTTCTTGAAAGTACCGTCTTTGGAATCGGGTCCGGGGTTGGCTGGGCGCTTGCGATCACCGCATTGGCGGGTGTTCGGGAGAAACTGAAGTACAGCGATGTACCTGAGGGCTTGCGTGGGCTTGGTATCACCTTCATCTCGGTAGGTCTGATCTCGCTCTGCTTCATGTCCTTCGGCGGCATCGACATCTAAGGCCTGGCCATGCTGGATACGACGGTTCTCCTGGGCGTTGCTATGTTCACCGGAACGATTCTGTTCCTGGTGATGGTGATTCTGTTCGCGCGCGCGCGCCTGGTCAGCACCGGCGACGTCACTATCGAGATCAACGGGGATCCGGAGCATTCAATCACCGTCGCGGCTGGCGACAAGCTGCTGGGAACGCTTGCCTCGCGGGGCATCTTCCTGTCGAGCGCCTGTGGTGGTGGCGGTACGTGTGGTCAATGCCGCTGTCAGGTCAACGGGGGCGGCGGTTCGATATTGTCGACCGAAGAAGGTCACTTCACCCGCGGCGAGATCCGCGACAACTGGCGGCTGTCGTGTCAGGTGGCGGTCAAACGGGATCTGGAGATCAACGTTCCGGAAGACGTGTTTGGCGTCAAGCGCTGGGAATGCGAAGTCATCTCCAACCGCAACGTCGCGACCTTCATCAAGGAACTCGAGCTGAAGCTGCCGGCGGGTGAAGACGTCGATTTCAAGGCCGGGGGATTCGTTCAGCTCGAAATCCCGCCCTATGAGATGGACTATCGGGACATTCTGGTGGAGGACGAATATCACGAGGACTGGGACCATTTCGACGTCTGGAAGTACCACAGCCACGTGACGGAACCGACCATCCGCGCGTTCTCGATGGCGAACTATCCCGAAGAGAAGGGCATTCTCAAATTCAATATCCGGATCGCTTCGCCGCCACCGGGCACCGACGTTCCGCCTGGCAAGATGTCCTCGTACGTGTTCAATCTGAAACCGGGCGACCACCTGACGGTGTTCGGTCCCTATGGAGACTTCTTCGTCAAACAGACGCCGGCCGAGAAGATCTGGATTGGTGGGGGCGCGGGCATGGCACCGCTTCGCTCGCAGATATTCGACGAATTGAAGCACAAGGACAGCGCCGCCCCGTTGAGCTTCTGGTATGGGGCTCGCAGCCTGCGAGAGATGTTCTACGTCGACGAGTTCGACAAGCTGGCCGATGATTTCAGCAATTTCACATGGTACGCCGCGCTGTCCGAACCGCTACCCGAAGACAACTGGACCGGCCACGAAGGCTTCATCCACCAGGTCGTTTACGAACGCTATCTGAAGGACCATCCGGCGCCGGAAGACTGTGAGTACTACCTCTGCGGACCGCCCCCGATGGTCGCGGCCGTGCTCACGATGCTCGAAGACATGGGTGTCGAACCCGAGAACATCCTGCTCGACGATTTTGGCGGGTAGCTCGCGCGCCGAGCACGGCTTAGCCGGATGGCCGCTCCGGCATCTTCTCCTCACTGATGTCATATCCCGCGTCGGCCGGTATGCACAGGTAGGTTCCGTCGTCGCGCTTGTCCATCCAGGGTGTGACGGTGACTATCGTTGCGCTTCTGGCTCGAGCCATGGCGGCATCGGCGGTCGCTGAGAAGGCGAGCCTGGCGATGTTCCGCAGGGTTGGAAAAATGATCGTACGGGTGCCGGCTTTGGCGTCGTCTGCTGCCTGTTGAGGGCTGATCCAGACCGAGTCGACGGATTCGTGGCCATCATGGACAGCGACGTGATCGGCGGGGGCCATGGCAAGGAAGAAATGCGTGTCGAAGCGCTTGGGCATCATATCCGGGGTCACCCAGTGCGCGAAGGGCACCAGTTGGTCGCAGGCCAGGCGCAGCGACTCGCGGGTAAGAAAAGCTGCCAGGGTGAGCTCACCGCCGTGTATTTCGTCGCGGTAGTGGTCCAGCTCGCTGAGCCGGGTTCCGGTGACGAGGTCTGTGTGCCCCGCCGGACGGGCGAGCAATACGCCACATTCCTCGAACGCTTCGCGTATCGCGCCTATCTGAATTGCCTGGGTCGCCGGATCGGCGTCCACGCCGTGACACAGGTGGGCGAGGGCGGGGTCGCTGTCGCCGGCATCGATCTTGCCGCCCGGGAAGACCAGTGCCCCCGAGGCGAAGTCGATCTGGTGGTGGCGCACGATCATGAACATCTCGAACCCAGACGCGGTGGGCCGTAGCAGCACGATGGTTGCGGCGGGCACCGGGGTGACAACCTGGGCATTCATCGTCCGGCGACCTCGCCTATGAAGGTGTCCATGGTGGCGCGCTTCTGAGCCCCGCTGCCCAGCGTGAAGTCCGGGACGATCAGCTCGTCGACACCGATGGCTTCGTACTCGGCAACGATGTCCTTGACCTCGGAGACGCCACCAATAATCGAGGGGCGTTCGACACCTGCGCTGCGCATCCGTTCGAGATAGGTCTCGTCTTCGCTCATGAACAACAGCGCCACGGCACTGCGTTGAATGTCCGCTGGATTTCGCCCGACGTCGCTGCAATGGCTATCCAGAATCTCCATTTTGTGGCGCAGCGTGTCGACCGTACCCCACACGTTCCATTCGTCCGCGTAGCGGGCGGTTATTTTCAGCGTTACCTTCTCTCCGCCTCCGCCGATCAGCAGCGGCAGCGGCTGCTGCACGGGTTTAGGTTCGAGAGTTGCTTGGTCGAGCTGGTAGAAGCGGCCGTCGAAGTTGGCCACCGGCTGGGTGAACAGCGCCCTGATCACCTGACAAGCTTCGTCCAGGCGAGCGAGTCGTTCCGCCAGCGTGTAGAAGGGAATGCCGTACTGCTGATGTTCATTCTCCTGCCACCCCGCACCCAGGCCGAGCACCGCACGTCCGCCACTGATATGGTCAAGCGTGGCGGCCATCTTGGCGAGCACCGCCGGGTGTCGGTAGGTATTACCACTGACCAGAGTTCCGATTCTCAGACGGGGCACGCAGGCGGCGAGCGCCGCGAGTGTGGTCCAGGCTTCCGGCCAGGGGGTCGTGGTGTCCTCGGCGTTGGGCATGAAATGGTCGGCGTACCAGATGCCGTCCCAGCCCGTTTGCTCGGCGTGCTGGGCAAGGCTGGCCACCTCGGCCCAGGGTTGGGCCGGCGCTGGCCAGAAGCTGAATCTCATGAGAGGGTCCGAAATTGATCTGCGCTGCAGATGTTCGCTTATGTATCTGCCTATGGCAAACTCGGCCCGGGGCGAGGCTGCGGTTATGAACATCGTTTTGCAAACAGAACGTCTGCGTCTGCGGCCGCTCGACGAGTCGGATGTCGAGGCGATGGAACGGTTTTGCACGGATCCGGAGGTGCGCCGTTACCTCTTTGATGACCGAATACTCGCGCGTGATGCCATCATCGATATCATTGACAGAAGTACCCGCAGTTTCGCGTGCGAGGGGTTTGGCTACTTTGGGTTGGAACTTCTCGAGGAACTGGAGCACCAGTCGAGTGGGCTGATCGGTTTCTGCGGGCATCGACGTTTTGAAGACGGCGAACAGATTGAACTTCTCTACGGAATTCTGCCCGAGCATTGGGGCGAGGGACTCGTATCTGAGGCGGCCTTCGAAGCGTTGCGGGATGTCTTCGACCGATGTCGAGTCGAACGCGTCATTGCGGCGACCGAAACGCCGAACCAGCGGTCGGTGCGCCTTTTGCAGCGACTGGGCATGACGTTCGACACCCGGCGCGAATTTCACGACCTCGATACGGTGTTCTATTCGATGGCCCGTGGCGACGTCGCTCTGCCGGCGGGAACTTAACTAGCCATTCGTGTGGACCTCATAGGCTTGCTCGTCATGAAGATTGGTGTATTGACCTTGACGTTTCACCTGCCCGGCTGCCGGTCGCTGAAGGAAAAGCGAAAGCGACTCGGCGGCCTGCGCGACCGGTTTGGCCGCAACACCATGGTGGGTGTCTGTGAAAGCGGTTTGCAGGACGTGCATCAGCGCGCGGAGTGGACCTTCGTCGCGGTCGGGCAGAACATGGCGTTCGTGGAACGCACCTTTGCGGACATCGAACAGAAGGTTGAGCTCAATTCAGATGCCAACCTCACCGACGTCGCGCGGGAGTTTGTCTGATGGGGTCGCTGGTATTGGTTGCTGTGGTCGCGTGTGCCGCGTTTTACTGGGCTCGCGGCGCCCACCGAAACCGCTTGCGTTGGCTCAAACGACTCGACCTTCCGGGAACGTGGTACTGGGAAAATTCCGGGGAGGCGGTGACGCTGGAGCTGAAGGGTTCGCTGAGCGGCGGCACCTATGTGGAGACCGCCGGCGAGCGCACCGAAGCGGGCACTTGGCGACTGGTCGGTCACACCCTGTCGTTTGTCTCAGCCGGCGGCACGAGTGATTGTGACCTGCGATTGTTCGACGCGGGACGCATCGGTGTGGACGGGCCTGGACGGGAGCGCCGGATCTATGAACGTCAGCAGAACAACGTCGTACCGCTTCGGCGTGAGCTGCACTAGGGGTTACGGCAGGCCGTGTGGTAAGCCTTCCGGTAAGAATCGTACCTGCTGACCGGCTCCGGGCCCGGAGGATGCAACAGGCTGGTCAACGCGATCACCGACGTCGCGGCTAACACGCCGGGGACCATCTCGTAGAGGTCGAACAACCCGCCTTCGAGCTGTCGCCAACCCACGACCACCACCGCGCCGGCGCACATCCCGGCAACCACTCCGGCACTGCTGGCTCGACGCCAATACAATGCGGCGAGAATCGCAGGCCCAAGACTCGCGCCGAGCCCCGCCCATGCGTAGCCGACCAGATCCAGTACCTGGTTGGATGGGTCGCTGGCGAGCACGCCGGCCAGTACCGCAATCGTCACCACCGCACCTCGGCTCAGCCAGATCAGTTGCGTCTCGTCGACGATGGACGCTGCGGGCCGGACCACGTCCTCGACCAGGGCCGTCGACGCGACCAGCAGCTGAGAATCCACGGTGCTCATCACCGCCGCGAGAATGGCGGCGAGTACGATGCCGGCGGTCCAGGGTGAGAGCAGAGTCTGGCTGAGGGCGATAAAAATGGTTTCCGGATCGGAAAGTACGAAGCCCGTCGCAAGCGTCCACTGATATCCGATCAAGCCGACCGCGACTGCACCGGTGCTACTCACGATCATCCACGCCATACCAATGCGACGCGCCCGGGGAATCAGTGCCGGCGATCGAATTGCCATGAAGCGGGCGAGTATGTGAGGCTGGCCGAAGTAACCCAGACCCCATGCCAGAAGCGATACGATTCCAAGCCCGGACACGCCGGTGGTCATTGCCAGCCGGGTGGATTCAATGGGCTGGTCGCCGCTGTGCTGCCACGCGAGCAGCGGGACCGCAACCAGCGCGCAGAGCATCAACAGCGCCTGGAAGAAATCGGTCCAACTTACCGCAAGGAATCCACCAAGCGCGGTATAGGCCATGACCACGGCGACGCCGCACCACAGCGCTGTCCGGTAATCGATGCCAAGCACCAGGGTGAACAGCTTCGCTCCGGCGACCAGTCCGGCCGCCGTGTAGATGGCAAAGAAGCCGATGATCAACACGGTGGTCGTGACCCGGATTGCATGGCTGTCCTCCGCCAGGCGGCGGGAAAGGAATTCCGGCAGGGTGACCGATTGCTGTGCCGCTACGGTGAAAGCGCGCAGTCGCGGGGCAACAACCCGCCAGTTCAGATAGGCACCCAGCACCAACCCCAGGACGATCCAGGATTCCGCCAGTCCGCCGACGAAAATAGCCCCCGGCAGGCCCAGCAGCAGCCAGCCGCTCATATCGGAGGCACCGGCGCTCAGCGCGGTTACTGCAGCACCCATGCGCCGGCCTCCCAATACGTAGTCTTCGAGGTCGGAAGTGCGCCGCCAGGCGACATAGCCAAGCAGCGCGAGAATGACGAAATAGGCGCCGAAGGTGACGCCGATGGCGGTGCTCACAACAGGCCGTCAGTCGGCCTTGCGGCGGCCTGCACGCTCAGGGTCGCGGCGCGGCACGGGATCATCTGCGACGCGCTCGCCGTTGCGCCGGTCTTCCGTGACGTGGCGCCGGTCGGGATTGCTCTTGCGACGCTCGGAACCGCTCCGGTCGGACATGCTGCGGGCCATTGTTTTCAGCCGACGCATTCTAACTCGAATGCGGTTGCGACTCACGGCGTACTGCTGGTTTAGAATGCGCGCCTCGCACGCGGAATTAGACAGTTGGCAGACTCGAAAAAGCGTCTGAAAACAGTAGCAATTGAGACGCTGGTTCGTGTCCAGGCGTTGCTGCCGGGCCGGGCGCCCCTCGACTGGGGCGCACATCGCGCCGCGGTCTGGCGCGAGGGGCCGTTGGGGGGCGAGTTGCGGGCGCACCCGGATATCGACCCCATCGATCTGGACGACCTGTTGTTCGTCGATCGGCAGAAGGAGTTGCTGGAGCGGAACACCCGCCAGTTCGCCGCCGGGCTGCCGGCCAATAATGTGCTGCTGTGGGGCGCGCGCGGGACCGGTAAATCGTCTCTGATTCACGGTCTTCTGAACCGGTACGCCGGCGCGGGCCTGCGTCTGCTCGAAGTCGACAAGGAAGCACTGGCGGCGCTCCCCGAGATCGCCGAGCTGGTGCGTGATCAGCCCTATCGATTCATCGTGGTCTGCGATGATCTGTCCTTCGAATCGGACGATCCATCCTACAAGGCGCTGAAGAGCGTGTTGGAGGGATCGGTCTTCAAGGCATCTGAGAACATTCTGATTTATGCGACGTCGAATCGGCGCCATCTGCTGCCGGAGTACATGGATGAGAATCTGTCCACCCGCCATGTAGACGGGGAACTGCACCACGGCGAAGCGGTCGAGGAGAAGATCTCCCTGTCAGACCGGTTCGGTATCTGGCTGTCGTTCCATTCGTTCAGGCAGGACGCGTACCTGGATGTGGTGGCGCACTGGTTGGCTCGAATCGGCAGCGATCACGGTCTGGAAATATCGCTGGACGATGAGGCCCGCGCGCAAGCGTTGCAGTGGGCGCTGGCGCGTGGTGCGCGCAATGGTCGCATCGCCCAGTACTTCGCGCGCGACTGGGTGGGACGGATACTTCTGGACGAGCGATCGGATTGAAGGGGTTGGGGAGGGGCTGTTGAGCGGTGCCACGGATTGATGCAGAATACGCCGCCTCTCGCCTGTAGCGCTCAAGCGTCCCAGGCGGCGCTGGTAATCTCACGTCGAAATGCGGGAATAGCTCAGTTGGTAGAGCACGACCTTGCCAAGGTCGGGGTCGCGAGTTCGAATCTCGTTTCCCGCTCCATTCGTTGCTTCGATACCTACGCGTTTCGCGCGACAGCGCTGCTCTTGCTGATTGCCAGTCTCCATGGACCCGCCTGGTCGCAGGAATCGGCCCCGGATGCGACCCCGGAGCCTGAAGAGGCGGCGACGAGTCCCCTGGCCATATCCGGGCGTTCGCAAGCAGCGTTGACGCGCCTGACGAACATTGCCGATGAGGTGACCGCCCTGGCGGTGTCCGAGAAGGGTGCCGAAAGGATGGATGCGCTCGCCACCAAACTCGACACCGAGTTTGGACCGATGGAAGAAATCGAGAGTCGGCTGGTGTCGCTGTCCCAGTCGCAACTCGACGACCTCGATCGGGAACTCGGGCAGGATCAATCCGAAATCGATGAGCAATCAGATCGCCTCGAACAGCGGGCGCTGGCGTTGGAACTGCTGATCCAGGAAATCGATTCCGTCTCCACAACGTGGCAAGAGACACGCGACGTTCAGACGGCGCTGCCGGAGGCGCTGCGAGCGCGTATCTCCCAGATGCTCGAGCGCGCGCCCGACGTTTCCGAGGCTGCTCAGGCCCAGCTCAATTCGGTTGCGGCGGTGCAGAACGACGTGCTCGCCATGCAAATGCGCATCCAGGAGATACGCCGACGGCTCGCCGAGCGTCAGGAAGCGCGGCGTGACGATCTGTTTCGCTTTCAGCACCCGCCCCTCTGGAAGGTAGACGGCGCGGCCGTAACCGAGAGCTACGGGCGGGCGACGACCGACGTCGTGGGGCGCTGGCGCAAGGACGCCCGTTCGTTCCTCGACAGCAATGCCCCGAACATGCTCCTGCATCTCGTGACCCTGGTGCTCATTCTAGTGGGAATTCGCATCCTCAAGCGCAAGGCTGAGCGTGCTGGCGTGGAAGCGGATGAGACACGGATTCTCAGGACGCCCGTTTCCAGCGGAGTCCTGCTGGCACTGCTGTTGGAAGGTGTGTTTTACCCGACGACGCCAACGACCGTATTGGTTGCCTTCGGAATCACCTCGGCCGTCATGGCGATCCTGGTGCTGCGGCCGTTCCTGTCGGGAGCCCTACGTAACGCCCTGTACGTATTGGTGACGCTCTACATCGTAGATCGGGTGCTGGTGATGGTGGCTGGAGGGGCACCGTTGCACCGTCTGGTGCTGCTGGGGCTTGGCATCGCGACGGTCGCACTGGTTGCAGTTGCCGGACAGCGTAAATACATCGACGTGATGCACGAGCGTGGTCTGGGCCGATCGATTACTCGGCCCACATTCGCAGTCGGGCTGGGGCTCGCTGCGTTGGCGGTGGGGCTGAATCTGCTGGGCAACGTGGATCTGGCCACGCTGCTCACCAGTGGGGTAATCCGCGGTCTGCTGTCGCTGATCGTCGTGTTCACGCTGTACCTGATTGCCAATGATCTGATTTCCCTGCTGTTGCGCCCCGGATTCATCACGCGCTTTCGCGTCGTGGTCCGCAATCGAGAACGGATTCAGAGTGCCGCGCGCAAGCCTGTCCTGTTTCTGGCGGTGGCCGGATGGCTCATGGTTACGGCGTCTTTCTTCGGTCTGCTCAACCCCGCCCTGGAAGGGCTTGCCGCGCTACTGAACGCGGAAGCGCACCTGGGCGACATCGGCATCTCGCTGGGACGCATCGTGGCGTTCGTTTTCGCGCTGTGGCTTGCGGTCGTTACCTCGCGGATCACGCGGGCGATTCTGGCGGAGGACGTACTGCCGCGTTTTCCGCTGCCCCGAGGCGTACCCAACACCATTGGCGTGACCGTCAACTACGCGATCATTCTCATCGGCATTCTGATCGGCGCCGGGTTCCTGGGCATCGACCTGTCCAACATGAGTCTGATTCTCGGCGCGCTGGGCGTCGGCATCGGCTTCGGTTTGCAGAACATCGTCAACAACGTTGTATCGGGGCTGATCCTCATCTTCGAGCGACCCATACAGGTCGGTGATGCGGTGGAAGTTGGCACGCTGTTTGGTCGCGTGACTCAGATTGGACTGAGAGCGAGTCGCGTGCGGACCTTCAGCGGTGCGGAGATTATCGTGCCCAACGGTGATCTCGTCTCGCAGCAGGTAACGAACTGGACGTTATCCGATCGCCGGCGGCGTCTGGAAATCTCTGTGGGGGTGGCCTACCGAAGCGACGCAGCGGAGGTTCAGCGGACATTGATGGACCTTCTGGTGAACCATGACGACGTACTGCAGGATCCGGAGCCGATGGTGATATTCGAAGAGTTCGGCGACAGTGCATTGCAGTTCCGGATGTACGTCTGGATCGCGGATTTCGATGAATCCATCGTTATCCGTGGCCGCCTGTACATGGAGGTGAACGAGGTGCTGAAAGCCGCAGGCATCGAAATTCCGTTCCCACAGCGGGATTTGCACCTGCGGTCCATTCAGACCGACGATCAACTGCACCTTGGTGGGCCAGAGACCGCGGCGCGGCGAGACGAGTAAGCGGTTTACCCGACTCGGTGCTCGGATCGCTGGGCTTGTTCAAGCAACGAGCCCTGAAATCGGGCGCGCCTGAGGGGTTGTATACATGTCTACATGTTGCTATGGTGATACGCGTCAAAATCCCTAATGGTGATAGGTATGCATGTGATTTGCTTACTGAGTCAGAAGGGGGGCGCGGGTAAATCAACCATCGTGCAATCGTTAGCGGTGTGTGCTCATCAGCACGGCCAAAGCACCCTTATCGTCGAACTCGATCCACAGGGCACCCTCAAAGATTGGTCAAATCGGCGAGAAGCTGATCATCCGCAAGTCCACCAAACTCTGCCTCAATCGATAGGTGATGTGCTCGAGGACGCTCGTGAGCGTGGCGTTGACTGGGTGTTTATCGATACGCCTGGACATCACAATCCTGCCGCCGTAGCGGCCGCGGCCTATGCCGATGTAATTTTCATTCCGTGCAAGATCCTTTCGATGAAGGACGTTGATGCGATTCTGCCTACCATTACTGAAGCAGAACGAGCACAGAAGCCGGTGTATGTGATCATGAACCAGGTCCCTCCAAATGCACCGAAACTGGTTCGCAAACGACAACTCAGCATCCAGGAAAGTTTCGACATCAAGGTTCTATCATTGTGTCTCTCTCGCCGAGCAGATTTTGAGTATTGTGACGCGCACGGCCTATCTGCGACTGAATACAATCCTAAAGGCGCGGCGGCGGCTGAAATCGAAAAGCTGTATGTGCTGGTGCAGGCTATTGTCCGAGTCGCGAAACCTGATGAGAATCCCATGCAGACGATCAGTCTTGAAACTCCCCAATCGATCCAGCCTGAAGCCGTTACAACGCTTCAACCCGCAGAGATTGAGACGTTGCAACCTGGAACGAATGAGGCTTTTCAATCTAAACTTCCAGAGGACAGTGTTGAACTGAAGGACTGACCTGTGCCATCGAAGGAAATGCCTAAGACTGCTCATCCACCCAGCAGGGCAGGGAAGAAGCCGGTTACCGCCTACGTTGAAAAGACCGCTCACAAGCAGCTCAGGTCTTTAGGGCTTGATCTGGAGAAATCCAGTCAGGAAATGATCGTCGAAGCGCTCAATGACTATTTCGCGCGTCACGGCCTGGATCGGCTCGCGTAGACCCGATCGAAAGTATCTGGCCGTGAACGAATGTCCGTCCTGGCCGAATTGAGGGGCAGCGCAAAGCCGCCGGTTGATGAGATGATCGAGGCCAGCTCAGGCGTCCGCTTTCGACTGCGGATTCAACCGGTCGATGCAACATCTAATCTCTCTACATCGAGAGGAGGATGTTGAACATGAAGCACAGACCGAGGATTTACTACACCGAGACTGACAAGGCGCTGATGTGGGATCGCTGGCAGAAAGGCGAGTCTCTGCAGCGCATCGCTCAGCTTTTTGGTCGAAATCATTCATCGATATCGGGTGTCTTATCGAGAACGGGTGGGATCCGTCCTGCTAAGCGAATCCGTTCAGGGTCCGCACTCACCTTGGCTGAGCGCGAAGAGATCTCGCGCGGCGTTGTGGTGGGCCATTCTGTTCGCTCGATTGCCGCAACGCTCGACCGATCGCCTTCTACGGTGAGCCGTGAGATCAGTCGCAACGGTGGTCGAGGATGTTATCGCGCAACGCAAGCTGACCAAGCGGCCTGGGATCGGGCGCATCGCCCCAAGCGCTGTAAACTGGCACACAACCGGGTGTTGGCCCGCCTGGTGGCCAGTAAGCTTCAGCGGGAGTGGTCGCCCCAACAGATCGCTGGCTGGTTGAAGTGCAGGTATCCCGACGACGAGAATCACCGCGTGTCACACGAGACGATCTATCGCAGTCTGTTCATCCAGGCCCGTGGCGCCTTGAAGAAAGAGCTGTTGGCGCACCTGAGGCGCACTCGTGTGATGCGACGCTCGCGCCACCATACGCAGAAGACGGATGATCACGGCAGGATTACCGAGACCGTATCGATCAGTGAGCGACCCGCCTCGGTTGAAGACCGGGCGGTTCCTGGCCATTGGGAAGGCGATCTCCTCGCCGGTTCGTCTAACAGCTACATCGCAACCCTGGTCGAACGTCATACGCGCTATGTGATGTTGGCGAAGGTGGCCAACAAGGACACGCAATCGGTAGTCAATGCGCTCATCAAGCAGGCCAAGAAACTACCGACCGAGTTATACAAATCCCTCACGTGGGACCGAGGCAAAGAACTCGCGGATCATCGTCGTTTTACACTGGCGACCGACATTGATGTCTACTTCTGCGATCCCCATAGTCCCTGGCAACGCGGGTCGAACGAGAATACCAACGGTCTGCTACGACAGTACTTCCCGAAAGGAACCGATCTCTCTGCGCACTCCCAGGCGAAACTCAATGCCGTGGCGCGACGGCTCAACGAACGACCAAGAAAAACACTAGACTACGAGACGCCGGCTGAACGATTTAATGCGTGTGTTGCGTCCACCGGTTGAATCCGCAACCCAAAGCAGACACCCCGCAACTAGGTCATGACTGTCCCAGTTCGGCCGTTTGCTGACGTTTGGTACCTGCGTGCCGGGCTCGATTACATCGGAATCACTTTCTCTTTCTTCTTAGATCAAACATGAAGATCAGGCAAATTGAACTACCTGTAATGGATGCAATTAGCTACTTCCGAGTGTTTACACCCCTGAATCACAAAATGCCTAAAGTGCCCCCTTCCACTGCTCCGTGTCCACGAACCAACGTTCCTCGTAAATCTTGTCGCCGCGAAACCGAAACAGTGCGGCAAGCTGCGATGCCTCGACCTTCGTTGATTTCCACGAGCAAATCGTCACGACCTCGTCATCGCCTTCGACGTGCCGCAGTCCAGTAATTTCGAAACCAGCCGGCGCGGTGGAACCCAGGTTTTCCACCGCGGCACGAAAGTCCGGGATACCCTCAATCAAGTCCGTCTGACCCGGCATTACGAAAATCATGTCCTCTGTGTAATCCGCGACGAGTGTATCCATATCACCCGCGGCAACGGCATCCCAGCCGCGCTGAACGATTTCTGCGAGGGGCATTGTGGTTCTCCTTTCAAGTCGAATGGACAATTCAGTCATGTGTGGCAAGAGCATAGCGCAAACTATCTTTGGTAGTTGAGCTGTGCCAGAGGGGATTCCGCCTTGGCTTGAGGGTCCGCTTCGGGCACAAAGCCGCCAGTTGATAAGATGATCGAGGCCAGCTCGAGCGTCCGCTTTCGACGCCAGAGCTGCCATTCGCCGTGGCCGCATGTTGGGTTAACCTTCCGTACATCAACGCGCAACGCGAGGGTGGACATGAACTGGGATGCCATTGGTGCAGTGGGTGAGATGGTTGGCGCGATCGCTGTACTTGCGACCCTCGGTTACCTGGTACTGCAAATTCGTCAGAACACCGCGCAGTCTCGGGCTTCGTCCCACCACGCAATTTCTGAGTCACTGAATCAGATCAATATTTTGTTCGGCCAGAGCACTGAAGTATCGGCGTTATGGGTGCAAGGTCTCGAAAACCGTTCGCAGCTGAGCGAGGAACAACGCTGGCAGTTCGACTCTATCTTGCGGGCCTATTTTCACGTCTGCGAAACGATGTATTTTCAGGCCGGAGTTGGCACCGGCGATCGAGGCATTGTAGTCGCTGAAGAACGGGGCATGGCGTTGATCCTGGCGGCACCAGGTGGTCATGAGTGGTGGATTGAGAATCCGTTTGGCTTCAGTTCGGAGTTTCGCGAGTACATAGAGAAACTCGTGGGGTCGAGTTGATGAAGGGAGCCTAATCCGAGGGTCCGCTGCTGGCACAAAGGAGACATGGCTGTGGTGCGGCTGGGCGCTACGAAATGTCTCCTATCGACCAACCAGGTCCCGACCGTCTCAGTTCGGCTAGGCGTGGGCGGTCGAAGTGTGCGGGCACAAACTTAGGTGCCGCGGAAACCGTCCATATAACTGCGGAACTCTGGACTGAGCCCGTAGGGGTTCTGGTCCCACCATTCGCGAATACCGGGAAGTCCGAGTAGGTACGAGAAGCCTGGCTCCTCCGCACGCAGCAGGCTTTGCTCTCCTGTGCCTGTGCGGGCCGAGTAGAACAACGAGTCAAACGCGTGAAAGTAAGCAAGCAAGAGCATATCGAGTCGTTGTCGCTCCACCTCGGTCAGGGACCCGCGATCCGTACAGCCGGCCGCCCATATTTGCGCAAGCTCCGCATTCTGGGCTATAGCGATATTCCCCTGGTTGAGGGAGTCTGTGACTGCGTGATGCGAGGCAGCGCGCGTCGCGTGTGTGTTCTGGCGAATCTGTATCGCCAGATAGGCTAGCGTAGCTAACACGCCAAGCGACCCAGCAAACTCCCCAAAGTTACCCAGTATCTGGGACACATCTATCAGATTCATGATTTCCTCCAGCAATGATTTGCAGAAGGCTAACCCAGAATCTCGATTCGAGCGAAGGTCCAAAAACGGCACAAAGGAGACATGGCTGAGGCCCGGCTGGGAGCTACGAAATGTCTCCTTCCGACGCCAAAGGAGACACTCGCAACCAGGCCCTGACCGTCTCAGATCGGCCAGAAACGGAAGTGCCTTGTGGTGCCTGATTTTATTCCTGCATAGTAGAATCAAGGCCCACTCAGTCTGGGAGGTGCTCGATGCCGGCACAGGTTCTTGAGGAAGGGACGCCCGATGAGGCCGGGTTTGATCCGGCCACGCTCGACCGTATCCGCAGTCGTGCTGCATCTTGGGTTAGCGACGGGCTAACACCAGCACTGGTGCTGTTGGCGGCGCGGCGGGGCGTGGTTGCCCTACATGAGTCATACGGCCGGCTAACGCCCGACTCGGAAATGCCGGCCCTGTCGGTCGACTCGGTGTTTCCTTGTGCGTCGCTCTGCAAGCCGCTGACGGCCAGCGTGCTGTTGATGTTGGTTGAGGAAGGGCTGGTCAACCTTCAGCTGCCGGCGATCAAATACCTGCCGGAGCTGTCGGGAAGCGGTGTGCAAGACGTTCTGGTATCACAGTTGTTAACCCACACCTCGGGATACGAGGAAGAAGAAGTGATGGCATTCGCCGGCTTTGACGAGCTGATTGTCCACTACCGGCAATTCGACAATCGGCCTCGTGACAAGCACCTGAATGAGCAATTTGACCAGACATCCCTAGATCCCAAGGAGCACCCAACCATACGCCGAGCCCTTGAAGCCACTTTTGCATGCCCGTTGTCGCGCCCGCCAGGTGAACTTATGTCGTACTGCGACTATGGCTATGACCTCGTCGCGGAAATCATTCGGCGTGTGAGCGGGCAGCCGCTTGACCGGTTCATGAAGCAGAGAGTCTTCGAACCACTGGGAATGCGTGACAGCTCGCTGCGCTTGGAACCAGAGTTTGAAGGGCGCATCGTCAAACGGGAGCCGCGCTGGGCCGGGCCGCGAGGTTTTCTTGTCGATGACGAATCACTGGATACGCCTTGGGGTAGCAGAGGACTCAATACGACCGCGATGGACATTGCACGCTTCGGACAAACCATTCTCAATGGCGGAACTTGTGGAAGCCAGCGCCTCCTGTCCGCCGCGTCGGTTCGCGAAATGACGAGAAATCAGATTCCGGAAGGCATTGGCGAGATCAGTTTTCTAGGGTCTGCAGTTCAAGCTTCCTATGGCTACGGCTGGTTCGTCATAGGTGACCAACGATGGTCCATGAATGGGTCGCTGCTGCCCATTGGTACATATAGCCACTCCGGTTTTGGGGGCACCGCGCTGTGGGTTGATTCGGTAAACGATGTTGTTGGCGTGTTTTTTAGCGTTGACACGTGGGAGGGTGATAGCGTGATGCCCGAATCTCCAGAAGAAATAGGACTCGGACCTGCTCGATTTCAGGACATGGTCACCGCGGCAGTCGTTAGCTAACTTCTCGGTTTTCTGCTGTTTGGTTGTTCAACAGCCCTGGCAAATGCACGGGGAGCGGAAGTAGGGACTCCATCCAGCCAGCGTCTCCTCCTGGCACATAGCTGCCGTTTTGAGACGGCGTCCGAAATGTCTCCTTCCGACGCCAAAGGAGATACTCCGCAACCAGGTCCTGACGGTCTCAGTTCGGCCAACAACAGCCACTGAAGGATTCGGCTAGACTGACGGAATTTACCGGGCAGCGGGAGGTCAGCGCCTGGGTGTTCTTCGATACACAGTACCGAATAGTTTTACAGCGCTGAGCTTATTGCTGGGCGTAGCTTCGATCATCACGACTCAGCTGGGCGATCTGGAACTGGCTGGCTGGATTATCGTCTGGTGTGGTCTGCTCGACGTAATGGATGGAGTATCTGCCCGACTGCTGAATGCGACGTCCAGTTTTGGTGCAGAATTCGACTCAATGGCCGACCTGGTGTCATTCGGTGTTGCGCCGGCCGTATTGATATTGAACGCGGGCTTGCAACTGGGTGGTATCGAATACGACTCGGGGCAGTTCTGGATTCTGTTCATCGCCATATCAGTTTTCGTACTCGCAGGCGCCATGCGCCTTGCTCGTTTCAACCTGGTGTCCGATAAACCAACTAACGGCTGGTTTACTGGCGTTCCGATTACGTTTGCCGGCGGCGGCATACTGTCGTCGTTGGTACTGGTCCTGATCCATCAGGAAGAGCTGGCAGAATCTTTGCCCCTACACCTCTTTCTACCCGTGCTGATGTTCGTGTTGGCCTTGTTGATGATTTCGCGCCTGCGATTCCCGAAGGCGACGCGGCGCAAAAGTAATTTCATCAATGTTTTTCAGGTCATTGCGATCGCTGGTATCTACTATTGCGGCATCACGAGGACACATCCGGAATACCTGCTGGGTATCGGTATCTTCCTTCTCGTCGCAGGCATCATAGCCGGCCGAATGAATTCAATCCTGAGTAAAACCCGGAATAAGGAGCCTAAAAGCTTGCATCACGTCGAGTAGCAGTGTTTTTGTATTCCATCATCGCTTTTGCCGCTTGGCCCCACGGGCTCGGCATGCCGAGCACCAAGATAATGCGTAACCCGTCGGCTTGAATGGCTTGGTTGATGTCTAGGTATTCCATAGTGGCTCCCTTGTTTGCGATTTCTGGCTCGGCATACGCTGTACCAGACAGGACGCACGCCTTCGGGGTGGATTAATTCACGACGACCCTAACCCCATTTGTCCAGATAGGTCAGCTCTTCAGCCGGGGTACGTGTTACGGGTCCGAACTTACCGATCGGGTAACCGATAGGGATCGTCACGACAACACCGTAATCGTTAGGAATTTCGAAGTACTCATGTAGTTCTTTCTCAAACACCTGATGCATGGTGGTTAAGGCGGCACCGAGCCCCAGTGCCCGACAGGCGAGCAAGATGTTTTGGACGCAGGGGTACACCGCACCGTAGTTCGGAGGTCCCTCGCCGATGCGCTCTTCTTTGGGTACCTTGAATGGCCAGTCGCACTTGCCACACACCAACAAGAGATAAGGCGCTTCGTGCATATGATCCATTTGATAGTAGAGGGCTTTCAATTGTCGGCCGGGGTTTTCCTTGCGACCCTTGACACCACTCGTCACTCTGAAACGGGTTTCGATGGCCAGGGCATAACGCTCAGCAAACCACTTTTTCCGTTCCGGATCTGAGACCAGGACAAATCTCCAGGGTTGCGTGTTCTGCCCCGAGGGCGCCTGCACGCCGGCGTTGAGCACCTTCCAGATCGTCTCTATTGGAACAGGATCTGGCTTCAGTCTGCGCATCGCTCGGACATTGGCAACAAGACCGAAAAAGGGCGGGTTTGTGTTATCTGACATGGCTTGCATTGCTCCAGGTATTGGCCGATGTCGCCCATTACATCGTCCGGATGACGGAGGGTCGTCCAAGATGTCGAGCGGATTTTCTATTCTCGATGGAAGTTTGTCGATCTGAGCAGATTGGGGTTCAAGTCTACGCAGACCTCCTGTCTTGTTTAAGCACCTCGCAACCGCCAGGCTCCCTGAGGTCGTCTAAGCCATCGATGTTGAGACAATCAGCTCAATTACCTTTCTCGGAGTCGCCGACCCTGTCAGTTCGCTGATGCATCTCGGCGGCGCTGTCGCATTCTCGGTGCTCGGCGTCGGCTTGATATCGCGCGCAGGCGGCAAGCGGCTGCGCGTCGCGGCAGTCTCGATTTACGTTGTTGGCGTCGTGTTCGCGCTCTTTGCCAGCGGTATTTTTCATCTTGCGGACCCGCTCACCGCCTCGCGCGCGCTGCTGCGAAGAGTCGACCACGCCGCCATCTTCGTTCTGATTGCCGCGACCTACACCCCCGTGCATGTCATCGAGTTTCGAGGTTTCATGCGCTGGGGAATTCTCGGCGCTGTGTGGACCACCGCGACTGCCGGAATCATTCTGAAGTCGATCTATTTCGCCAGCGTTCCCACCTGGGCCGGCCTTCTCCTCTACCTCGGCTTAGGTTGGGCCGGCTTGATTTCAGCGACCGTCCTGTATCGTGCGGTCGGCCTCAAACCACTCATGCCGTTGATTGGCGGCGCGGTTGCCTACACCGCAGGTGCAGTGCTCGAGTTCGCCGGCGTGCCGACCATCCTCCCAGGCATCGTCGGGCCACATGAAACGTTCCATGTATTCGTGCTGATCGGCGTCGGTCTGCATTGGTCGTACATCCGACGAATCGTAATGTACGCGCCGATCACGGATCTGTACCAACGCGCTTGAGCCCTTGCCAGCAGCCGTACTCGTCCGTTACGCGGATAGGAAGGATAAGATTCGGACGAATCTGACCTGGGGTCGGCCGGCAGCGTAGCTTCCTGAACCCGATGACTCGAAGCAGCGCTGCCGCCGCGCCTCCCGCGCCGACTTGGGCCCAATCGGAAGTAGAGGCTCCATCCAGCCAGCGTCTCCTCCTGGCACAAAGCTGCCGTTTTGAATCCGTGGCTCGAAATGTCTCCTTCCGACGCCGAAGCAGACATTGAACAAGTCTGCTGAATCGTTGATCATCAATGTGGCTATGGACTGGCTATGCGCTCTCGCTCCGTTACGTGAAAGGAAACCCCATGAAAATGATACTCAAGGGATTGCTGGGTCTCGTCCTCTCAATCGTCGTTGGCTTGGCGGTCCTGATGGTTGCCGCTCGTTTTTCGGACGGACCACTGGCGATCATTGCAGGCGGACCCTTTTCAAGCGGAGAGCTCTATGAAGGGTCCGAACCGAGCTGGGACGATCTGGTGGATATCGACACCGTCGAGTTCCAGTCGCTGGAGCCCGCTCGATCCCGCACAACCTGGATCGCCGTGCATGACGGTCGCATTTTCATTCCGTGTGGTTACATGACGACCACCTGGGGGCGGATATGGAAGCAATGGCCCATCGAGGCCGAGCGCGACGGCCGCGTGATCCTGCGCGCCAACGGCAAGCTCTACAACCGCAACCTGGTCCGCATCAAGTCTGGTCCTGAAATCCAACCTATACTCGCAGAACTCGGCCGCAAGTACGGCGGCGGTCCGCCTTTTCCGGATGATGCGGTCACCAGCGACTATCTCTGGATATTTGAAATGACGCCGCGTTGATCTGCTTGTGATAACTCGACCTATGCTGACTGATCCTGGTCGGCATGAACCAACATCTTGAGCTAAATACGGCACCGATTACTAAGTACCTTCCGATTAGAGTCTGCTTGACGAGTGTAGCGCGACTTCGCAGACCAACCACGTATTCTGACCGGATGGCGGCAGAAATCTGTGGCGAAATCTCGGAGGGCAAGAGCCTACGGTCGATCTGTAAGGCCGCCGCGATGCCGTCGTGTTCGACGGTTTTCTTATGGCTGAGCAAACACCCCGAGTTCTCGGAGCAATACGCGCGCGCGAGGGAAGAGCAGGCCGATGCCATTGCCGATGAATGCCTCGATATTGCTGAGACCGAGCCCGACGTCCAACGCGCTCGGCTGAAGATCGATGTACGAAAGTGGTTTGCCTCGAAGATGAAGCCGAGGAAGTACGGCGACCGGATCACTCAAGAGCATACCGGGCTGGGGGGTGGCCCCATCCAGAACACCTGGGTCGTCAATCCGATCAAAACAGAAAGGGAGTTAGCCGCCTCGCATGAGGACTAACGCGCGGCCCACCAGCAACACGATCACCGTCAATGTCGCGGACAAGCTCGTACCACTCCTGGTCACGCCCAAGCGGTTCAAGATCGCCGTAGGCGGCCGTGGCGGGTCCAAGTCGATCGCGTTTGCCGATACGTTCCTCAAGTACTGCGACGATGGCGAGCGCCTGTGCTGTGCTCGAGAGTTCCAGAACAGCATCGATGATTCAGTCCACTCGCTCCTGAAGTCGCGCATCTACGACCTTCAAGGTCCGGATCCCTCGAAGCACTCGCTGTTCTCGTCAGCACAGAGGATCAACAGCCGGAACGGCGGGGAGATTTTCTATCGAGGATTGGCGCGCAACACCGATGCGATCCGCTCGATGTTCGGCGTGAATCGCATCTGGATCGAAGAGGCCCAGACGCTTTCACAATCGACCATCGATGTGCTGCTGCCCACCATCCGCGAATCCGGGTCGGAGATATGGTTCAGCCTGAACCGAGGTAGCAGCAAAGACCCATTCGCTCAGAAGTTCTTGAAGCCCTACGAAAAGGAACTCAAACGGTCGGGATTTTATGAGGATGCGGACCTGCTGATCATCAATATCAACTGGGACGAGAACCCGTTCTTCCCAGAGGTGCTGAACCGGCAGCGGCTCATGGACAAGGCTTCGCTACCTGCCGCGGCCTACGACCACATCTGGGAGGGTGAGTATGCGGATACGATCGAGAACGCGATCATCTTCCCGGAATGGTTTGATGCCTGTGTGGACGTGCACACAAACCTCGGATTCGAGCCGAAAGGCGTGGAAGTCGTGGCCCATGACCCGTCCGATCTGGGTGCCGATGACAAGGCACTGTGCTATCGCCATGGCTCTGTGATTGTCGATGTCCGCTACAAATCCGATGGTGATATCAACGAAGGTTGCGACTGGGCCATGGACTATGCGATCTGTGTGCGTGCCGATGAGTTCGTCTGGGACGGTGATGGCATGGGGGCAGGGCTGCGACGACAGATCGATGAGCAGCTCGCGGGCAAGAGAACCGGTATCTCCATGTTCAAAGGGATGGAGGTAGCCGATCACCCGAATCGGTTGTACCAGCCGATTGACGGCGAGGTGAGAAAGGCCAAGACGAACCAGGAGACGTTCTTCAACAAGCGCGCGCAGTACTACTGGATGCTCCGAGACCGGATGTTCAGGACGTATCAGGCGGTCGTTCACGGGACTTACGCGAATCCCGATGAGCTGATTAGCATCAGCAGCTCCATCGAGGACCTGGACGTATTGCGCGCCGAAATTTGCCGTATTCCCTCAAAGGACAACGGCGCTGGGCGTATTCAGATCATGAGTAAACCCGACATGAAGAAACTCAAGATCGAGAGCCCGAACGGATCGGATTGCGTGATGATGTCGCTGT
>Ga0209988_10000028_pt1 | contig 67438 bp, 51 predicted proteins | sample N075metaG_FD_183115 | JGI IMG/M metagenome (GOLD analysis project Ga0209988, IMG submission 183115) | Deep subsurface microbial communities from Kermadec Trench to uncover new lineages of life (NeLLi) - N075 metaG (SPAdes) (version 2) | ecosystem: Environmental > Aquatic > Marine > Ocean trench... | reverse complement strand
AACACTTCTTCGATGATCTCCGGAACCGTTTTTTCCTGGAAAATCCGGCAGTCCGAGTTTCGGGTCAGAAACCACAACCAGGGATGGACGACGGCGGCATAGGTCACATAATCGCCATGACGCCCGGTTTGTGAAAACTCGGTGACAAAGCCATGAAAATACCGCGTTTCCCCGCTCGGCAAATCCAGCTCTACTGTCAGGTCTTTTCCGAGCAGTTTGTCGAGGTCCAGGTCTTCTTTGGGGCTCAACAGTTCCAGGCGATACTCGAATAATCGTCCGAGCTCCTCATAGCCATCCAAACGACTGAACATCAATTCGTCGTCATTAAAAACTGTCTTCACGCGAGCAGGTAAGTTCGCGATGTCTGTTACAGGCATTTTCTACCGTGCCTTTATTGTTATTGGGCGTTGCGATTCATCGCCCTCGTTTGCGGTTTTTGTTCGGCCTTATGGCTCTATTGTTATACGCGTCGGTCGAGCGATGTCAACCGCATGTCGAGCATCACTTCTTGGCGCGATCCCACCTCAGGACAGCTTCTTCATCCTTCGAAACCATGTAGTAGCCACGCCACTCGTAATCATCGTCTCCGTCGATAATGACAGGCTCAAGACCCTCATACATTCTCGCCGAAAATGACTTGAAAGCGGCTTCCTTGATGTGATTATCCCGAACCCACTGTCTCCAGCGTTCTTTGTCCGCACGATCAATTTTCGCACCCGTATCTGTCGCAAGCTGTAGTGCCTTCTTGAACAGGAAATAGTCCAGGTCAACAATTTTTGGACGCGCCATGCGTAACTCCGTAACGACAAAGGTCCATCATTTTCAACGTTGGCATCACCCAACATGGACCGGATCGGGTAATATTACCTGCGACTTGGCTAACTTGGTAGCGATATCACCTATATACATTAACTTTAGGCCCTACCTTATTGAATTATATTGTTTGTTAATTGAGACAGGCGTCTCAACCGAGAGGGATAATGTCGAATCGGGCTTCGCTGGATATAACACTTGGCTCTCAGGCTAGGGGACAACGAAAACCGGCTGATGAGCCGCTGCGCGTATTGTTAATGGCCGATTTTTCGGGCCGCCAGACTTTCGACGAGAGCCTGAAGCCGCGTCGGATCACCTTTGAGACACTAGATAGCGTAATTTCGGCGCTGGCTCCGAAGGCAACCATCACTACAGATGCCCCGCTTGCATTCTCCGAAGAGCTTTCCATCAGCAATATGGACGACTTTCATCCGGATTCGCTGGCCAAGTCACTGAGCACTTTCCGCACGCTCAACATTCTCCGCGATCGTCTTGGCAACCCGGATACAAGAGATGAGGCCATGACGCAGCTGGCTGAACTATCGAATTCCAGTGCCAGCGAAGAATCTCCGGTCGAATCTGCCCCGGCCGACGAACCTCAGCGCGAAGAAGAGGGCGATATGATGGAGCGCCTCCTGGGTTCCGCCAAACGTGCGTCGTCGCATACTCGTGCTCAAAACAAGGTTGAGTCTTTCATCCAGAACGTGATGGGTGCAGCCCAAACCGAAACGCCGTCTCCAACTGCCGAGATCGGCAAGAAACAGGTCACTGAACTGATGGAAGCAACCATGCGTGGTGTCCTGATGTCGCAACCACTACGCACGCTGGAACGCTCTTGGCGAAGTGCCGAATGGCTGATCCAACGCCTCGACGATGAAAGCACAGAAATTCATATCGTTGATTTGTCCAAAGAGAGTCTTTCCGACCATTTGCTTGAGAATGCCGGGCAATTGGACCAATCGTCACTGCATCAACTTCTGTGTGAACCGGCGTCTGGTGATTCCTGGGATCTGTTGATCGGCGACTACTCATTTTCGCTCGATGCGGGTGACCTCATACTGATGACAACCATTGGGGCGCTTGCAGGCCAGGCCGGCGCACCGTTCCTTTCGCACGGTGACTTGAGTCTTTGCGGATGCGAGTCCCTGGAACAGGTCGCTGCGCCGTGGGACTGGAAACTGCCGGAAGATGACGTCAGTGAACTGTGGGCCGAGGTTCGGGCACACCCAGCTGCCCAATGGGTCGGTCTTGCCACGCCGCAAATCCTGTTACGACAACCTTATGGCCCCGACACAGATGCGATCGATGCCTTCGAGTTTGATGAGCTGCCTGCGCGACCTGAACCTGCTCGCTTTCTATGGGGTAACCCGGCTATCGGCTGTGCCTATCTTCTGGCGCGCGCTCACGCCGACGAATTGTCATTGAGGGGTTCCGGGGAACTTGATGTCGAAGACCTGCCGACCGTGTTGTACGACGATGGCAGCGGTCAGGCATTGCAGGCACCTGTCGAGGTACTCATCGGCGAACGCGCCACGCAACAGATACAGGCGGCTGGCCTCATACCGATGATCGGAAAACGTAACGGCAATTCCGTGCGCTGCGCCGACCTGGCCGCCGTATCAATAACGACGGCCAGTTTGCTACGCTGACTCAGTCAAACTCGTAGCTGAACTGGTCATTGTCGACTTTGACATGAATCCGCTCGATACCTTTGCCCGCTACCATTCTCTTCAGGAACTCCTCACTAATTCGCGGTAACACGGTATTGGTCAGGATGGAATCGATCATGCGACCGCCACTCTCCAGTTCCGTGCACCGACTGCGAATGAGTTCGACAACTTCGTCCGTATACGTAAAGGGCACCTTGTGATTTGCCGCGACTCGCTTTTCAATTCGTGCGAGCTGCAGCTTTGTAATTGCCTCGATCATCGAATCGCTCAACGGATAGAACGGAATAGTAACAATCCGCCCCAGCAATGCTGCCGGAAACACCTTTAACAACGGCTCACGCAGGCTTTTGGCAATGCTTTCCGGATCCGGCATGAGCTCCGGATCCTTGCACATGTTCATGATCAGGTCGCTACCGACGTTGGTGGTCAGCAAAATCAGTGTGTTCTTGAAGTCGATAAAGCGACCTTCGCCGTCCTCCATCTGCCCTTTGTCGAACACCTGGAAGAAAATTTCATGCACATCCGAGTGTGCTTTCTCGACCTCGTCAAGCAGCACGACGCTGTAAGGTTTGCGTCTGACAGCCTCGGTTAGTATTCCACCTTCGCCGTAGCCGACATAACCCGGCGGGGCGCCTTTCAATGTCGAAACTGTATGCGCTTCCTGGAATTCACTCATGTTGATCGTGATGATGTTTTGTTCGCCGCCATAAAGTGTTTCAGCAATTGCCAGCGCCGCTTCCGTTTTACCCACACCGGATGGTCCTGCCAACATGAACACGCCGATCGGTTTGCCTGGATTGTCGAGATTCGCCCTCGAGGTCTGTACGCGCCTCGCGATCATCTCAAGCCCATGATCCTGGCCGATAACACGCTTGCCCAGCTCGCTCGCCAGATTGAGAATGTTCTCCGCTTCGTTCTTGACCATGCGACCCACCGGTATGCCGGTCCAGTCCTGAACGACGGAGGCGACGGCCTGGTAGTCGACACTTGGCAAGATCAACGGATTTTCGCCCTGCAACTCAAGCAGTTCGTTTTGCAGCTTCTTCAGATCCTTGAGCAGTTTCTTCCGATCCGCGGCTGACAAAGCCGAATCTGCCGCTTCGCTTCCATCCTGCGAACTCTTTTCTCCGTCCGCGCCTTTTGCATCTGGCTCGTCAGTGGCTGCACTCTCTGCCGCATCCTCGATCGCGCCGCCATCGCCGCGCAAGGTCGCGCGCATTTCAAGTACGCGATCCACAAGATCTTTTTCCTTGTCCCACCTGACCTGTAACTCTTCTCGTCTTAAGGTCTCGGTCGCCAACTCCTCATTGATTTCTTTTTCCCGTTCCGAACCGTCGATACCGATCGCCGTTTCGCGTCCTATGATCTTCAGTTCCACTTCAAAGGCTTCGATCCGGCGTTGGCTGTCCTCTACTTCTGCCGGCGTGGCGTACTGGCTCACGGCGACTCTTGCACAAGCGGTATCCAGGAGGCTGACCGACTTGTCGGGCAGCTGCCGTGCTGGAATGTAGCGATTGGAGAGACGCACCGATGCATCTATCCCCTCATCAAGCACCTGCACCTTGTGGTGCTTCTCCATTGAGGGCGAGATAGCGCGCATCATCAGGATCCCTTTGTCCTCGTCAGGCTCGTCAATCTGAACGACCTGGAAGCGCCTCGACAAGGCCGGGTCTTTTTCAATGTACTTTTTATATTCTGCCCAGGTGGTCGCAGCGACAGTCCGCAGCGTTCCTCGCGCCAGCGCCGGTTTGAGAAGATTGGCTGCGTCGCCGGTACCCGCCGCTCCGCCCGCACCTATCAGCGTATGCGCCTCATCGATAAACAGAATGATGGGCGTTTCCGATGATTGAACTTCCTCAATAACCTGCTTTAGACGGTTTTCGAATTCGCCTTTCATGCTAGCACCAGCTTGTAGCAATCCAATGTCGAGCGAACGCAGCTCAACGTTTTGCAAGGGCGGCGGTACGTCACCTCGTACGATCCTCTGTGCGAACGCCTCAACCACTGCCGTCTTGCCGACACCCGCTTCACCAGTGAGAATCGGATTGTTCTGGCGCCGGCGCATGAGGATATCGACGATCTGCCTGATTTCAGAATCGCGGCCGATGATCGGGTCCATACCGCCTTCGCGCGCCTCGGCCGTCAGGTCGACAGTAAATCGCTCCAGCGCTTCTTTCTTGCCCATCGCTGCGGGCGCCATCGCTCCGCTGGCTTCGCCGGGGCTTGCACCGCCACCGATCTGGAAACCATCGTTGGCGTGCATGGAGTCTTCGGGTGATCCGCCACACACTTCATCAAATTTATCGGTGAGCATTTCAAACTTGACCTTTTCGAACTCTTTCGACACGCCAGTAAGCGCATTTCGCAGTCCGCGTGTTTGTATGATGCCGGCAATCAGATAGCCGGTCCGGACCTGCGATTCGCCGAACATCAACGTTGCAATGACCCAGCCACGCTCAACGGCTTCTTCCACCAGCGCGGACAGATCCGATATTGATGTGGAGCCACGCGGTAGCCGGTCCAGGCTATCAGTGATGTCGCTTGCAAGCCGGGACGGATCAATATTGAACTGCTTGATGATGCGGTGAAGGTCGGAGTCCTGCAGTTGCAGAATCTGGTGAATCCAGTGAACCAGTTCCACATAGGGGTTGCCACGCATCTTGCAAAATACGGTGGCGGCCTCGATTCCCTTGTAGCCGACCTGGTTCAGTTTTCCAAATAGTGCCGCACGGCTTATTTCCGCCATTTTCGAATCTCCATCAGGGCTGGTTCTTGTTGGCCGTATCGTCGGCCGAACCAGCCGTTGCTAACTGCTCGGCATTCGGTCGAATGATGACTTCATTCGCGTCTGCCTCTGTTTTTCGTTCTCCAAGCCAGCTTGTCCAGCCTAGCGCGCCTGAACGCCCAAGTTTCAACGGCGGCACATCGGAGCCGGCGAGGACGAGATTAAGGTCCCAGTCGATGCCGTAACCGACATAACCGCGCACGCTGTCTCGCAATCTCCTCAGGCCGGATTGGCCGGGCAAGAGTCGATTGAAGTCTTTGAGCCTCAAGGGACCACAAACGATTCGAAATTTGTGTTGGCAGTTCCAGACTGCACTCCCGATAACGGAATCTTTACCCAGACTGCCGCTGGAACCCAAAACACCTAACTTCAGAAAATCTTTGGAAGATAGTCGTAACCACTCGCCGACATACTCAAGAATCTGAAACGGGAAGCTGAAGAATTCCTCCAATATCGCCAACAACCCGCCCGCCGGCCTCGTTTGCAGCGCAAATCGACCGGCCATATGCAGTTTCGCTTCATCGGGCACGCTGTCCCGGTTACGAAATTCCGGAGCGGCAATGCCGAGCGCACTGCCAACATAGGAATCAAACCGGCGAGGCGTCGGTCGATCCATGCTCACTGTCGGCTGGGAGTTTGCCCAGGCCCGGTACAACAACAAAGAAAGTCGATGGTGAAAAATGTCAGCGAATCGACGAAAGGTTGCATCGTTGTCATTTCGCTCCCGATCACGAGCGTACTCTGTCAGGTGCAAAGGCAGTGGACCGTTCGGGCCGAATACCCCGAAAAAGAAATTAATCAGTCGATGCGGATGGTTTTTGTCGCCTGCCTTGAATCCCGCCAGCGCTGATGGCGCGAACGCCAACGAGGGTTCCTGGCCAATTCTTACCGGCTCATCAACGGGTCGCGCTGCCTCACCAAAAAGCGGCTTGTCGCTATGCATGCTTTCAAGACGCCGCAACGCCATAAAAAAGTCATAGCGATACGGTGACTCCTCCAATTCGCGGAGAAATTTCAGAGTATCTGAACTTGTCCTAACTTGGGTGCCCATCGCATAACCTCACCACGTTCCGTAGACTCCAGAACGGTTTTGGTGAATGAGTTAACAGAAACATATTTTGCAAAAAATTCTTTCAACACCTCGCCAAGAAGGAATATGCCGATGCCTTCAAATGCGGTTTCTTCACAGGTCAAGGTCACTTCGAGGCCGCGGCCGAACGCGATCGGTCCATCCGTCGGGAGGCGTTCGTTCACAGCGCGCGTTCGAATGTTGCGAACGCCCTCAATTTGCCGCATGGCCGCCTGATCGTGTTCATCTGCATAAAGTGCCAGCAGTGAGCGTAGCGCGTGAGCCCCCTCCCCTTCCTTACCGTCTACCAGCGACAGGTAATTCAGAGACATATGGCTGATAAGTCGCCAGGTTGTATCGCCACCCGCAAATGTAGGCTTCGGCTTTGTCGGACCAGCGACACATCGTATGGATTCAACGGGTGCTCCGCTGTCCAGGGTAAAATCTGTCTGGCCCTTACCGAGCGGCATCAGTAATGGAAGATCACGATTGGTGCACATCGTCGACATACCCAATTGACGCAAGTCAGTGCGATATGGCGCGCAATTGGGGTCGACAATCGATATGAACGTTTCGCTTCCAATGTAACTGGTTCGGGGTCCCTTCTTGCGTTGGCGCGAAGACATGCGCCGGGGCTCTTTGCGTACGGTATAAAACGACGTCTCGCCAAGTGCCGTTTGATCGTGACATGCATAGAAGGGATGAAATTCCTGCTCCGGTTCAGCACTCGTACCAAAACCAACGACGTCGCTGACCGACCAAATCTCGAAGTCCATCGGTCGGGTACGGTCCGGTAAGACGTGATATTCGTGTTCGCGCCCGGACAGGTGGATACGGTCCCCGCGTTTAGGAAAGAGATTGATAATGGGACTGCAATTCAACGCGAAGCTGTCCCCGTCGATAATGTTTTCGAGTTCTGCGTCGCGTCGATTAAAGATAAATATGACCTCCAGCTCAGTACTGGTGCACTTGGCCATTGATTCTCGCAGGCCGGATAACTCTACAAATAAAAATCGATCCGGAAACGCAAAATATTCCCGAAGATATCGATATCCTTCAAAACTTCGGCGAGACGGCGGTAGCAATGATTCTTCTGATGTAAATCCTGCGCCCCGAAGTGACGAACCCGGAAGATAGTCTCGCCACGACCTTGTCTTTCCTTGCGGTCGCACCAGCACCGATGTCGTGTTGCCGAGCAATTGTTCATACAATCGATACGGAATCTGACCGGTGCCCTTCAGGAACATCATCAGGTTTTCAATCGAGACGTCACTGAAGGCCAAGCCTCCTGTCGTATGGAGTCTCAGGCGAATGCCAGCCCGAACGTTATCCAGTCGGTCCACATCAATTGTGGCCAGCGCCCCGGCTGAGTTGTAGTACTTGGCCTCGGTCACTTCAATCGGCCAAAAAGTCACGTCCTGTGAAGTGCGAAATTCGCATGCTGTCCGCTCACCCCGACCCGTGATGCTTTGAAGGCTGGTATGTCGGGGCACGACCAGGCCTTCCGCGAGCGCGCCTTCTTCAAGCACGGGCTCAAACTGAACAACGGCCATGGAGGGTAGTGGCGCCAGGTAGTCCGGATACACCAACTCAAGCAGGTTTTGCGTGAAGTCGGGAAACTCGGCGTCAATCTTCAATTGCACACGTGCTGCAAGAAACGCAAAGCTCTCCAGCAATCTCTCGACGTACGGATCCGCGACATCAGTGGAGTCCATGCCGAGTCGTCCCGCCACTTTGGGAAACTCACGGGCAAATTCTCCGCCCATTTCCCTGACGTGTTGCAGCTCCTGGTTATAGTATCGAAGTAGGCGCGGATCCATGATTCGTCTACGCGTCCGTTACAGAGACATTACCGGATTCAAGATCAACTTCGGTTTTGAGGTAAAGCGTGATTGGCGTCGGCTTGGCCCACAGCTGGCCTTCGATGTTGAATACCAGAGCACTACGACTCATTTTCTGGTCATCTTTTTCAATTGAAACGCGGACCGTGTTTGCAGAAATTCGTGGCTCGAATCTGACGATGGAGTCTCGTACGGCCTTTTCCAGTGCGGAAGTATCGGTACCCGCAATGTTCAATCCCGAGATATTGGGCATACCGAAATTGAGTACCGAGTTCGCCACCTCGGGATAGGGTTCCAGATCTTCCGTGGTTTCCAGATGACCGGTGTTCAACAGCCACGCCAGATCTCGCAGCACTGCTTCGCGAAGTTTTGACATGGACAAGACGCGGCTGTCCCTTGACTCCCCCTTACTATCCGGTGCCGTATCAGTGAGCCTGTCAAGCAAGGAGGGTTGAAGGCGCTCCTGGGATGTGAGTTCAGCCATCTGAGTCGGAGTTTCCGTCTTCGGAACCCGACGCCGCAAGCGTAATATTTCTCACTTCAAGCAGGGGATACTCGTCCTGATCCGTCACGAAAGCGCGCTGTCCAAGCCCCGCATACAAATCTTCACCTTGAAGTTGCCATTCCGTGAGTCGTGCCAGCTGAAGCTGCGGATTATTGCTGGCCTCCGACCCCGGATAACGGGTGGGTAACAAAGCCATCGCGTCACCGCCGTTTTGCCACCGAATCTGCGCCATGACCCAGACCAGATCCCTCAGGTCTTCAGGTTCCTCGATGCGGATTTCCGCAATGTGCTGAAAAGGAACCCAGAAATAGCGGCCATTGATGATCGCTTCCAGGTTCGGTCCAATGCGTGCATCAGCGTCGGCTATCCACTCAAACGAATTTCCGTTCAGGCTGCCAGACGTTGTCGGGGCTTGCTCCAGGGCGACCGCTCTCAATTCCTGACTTTTGGCAATTTCACCCGACGCTGACAACTTGAGCGCCTCCAGCAACAATGCGACCCACTGCTCGGGATCACCAAAAATCAACGGCGTTTTGTGACCAGCAAAAACTTCTACTCGCAAGGCTTCGCTGGCCACGGCATCGCGATAGACCTGCGCCATGCCCAAGTTGCCGGCATGCATTTCGCCGGCAACATTCAGCTGCGTTAGCGCCCTGTCCCACTGGCCCAGCACGCACAGCAACTGGAACAGGAATACGCGATGACGGGCTTCAGAGGGCTCGGCGCGCACTTGGGCTTGCACCGCCTCAAGCGCCTCCATTACCTCACCATCACGCAGGTGTTGCTGGGCGTCCACACTAGTACCCATTGCCAGGAAACTCAGAGAGCAGGGCTAGAAAAAGCCGTACTCAAGCGTTCTCGGCGATATTGTACTCGGCTTCAATGGCACCACCGGCCTTCGCACCCTTATTGTCCTGCGGTTGATAGGACATTTTGTAGTAAGCGAAATTTATCGTGAAATTATCGTAGACCACGTCCTGACCTGCCGAACCTGACGTTGAATAACTCGTAATGATAATGTCTTTCATTTCGATGATCAGGTAGTCCAGCGGTTCATCGCCAGCTTTACGGCAGGTCAATGTAGCGTCGTCGAAATGAGTACCAAAACAGACCGCCTTGGCTATAGCGGGTGAGGACGTATCCATACGTTTGGTGAACCCCATGTCCTGTACATCAACTTTGCCCGCTCCGCCGCCGGTTCCCGTATGCGTCGTGCCCGACTGGCTCATGCCCCAATTCCAAGTATCAACCTGAATTTCATCTTCGCGACCTTTTACAATCGATTCGCCCTTCAGGTCACCAAGTTTCAGAAATGCATCAACTGCCATTTTTATTCTCCTTATTATTCTATTTTGTTTGCTGTTATTTGCTACCAGGTATCGCCAACTACGCCGCCTTCTGTGATGGCAGTTTGGATACCAGCCTTAACGACACGGTCAAGCCCTCAAGTTGATAGTGGGGACGCAGGAAGAACTTGGATGTGTAATATCCAGGATTCCCCTCGACTTCCTCGACTACGACTTCCGCAGCTGCAAGCGGCTTTCTCGCCTTTACAGATTCTGAGGAATTGTCCGGATCTCCATCAACGTATTGCAAAATCCAGTCGTTGAGCCATCGCTCCATATCCTTTCTTTCTTTGAAAGATCCCACCTTGTCGCGAACGATGCATTTCAGGTAGTGCGCGAACCGACAACTTGCGAACAAGTATGGCAGCCGTGCCGCCAGCGCCGCATTTGCCTCTGCGTCCTTGTCATCATACGAAGCCGGCTTCTGCAATGATTGCGCACCGATAAACGCAGCGAAATCCGAATTCTTCTTGTGGATGAGCGGCATGAAGCCGTTATTCGCCAATTCAGCTTCGCGTCGATCGCTGATGGCGATTTCTGTCGGACATTTCATGTCTATGCCACCATCATCGGATGGAAAGCTGTGAACGGGAAGGCCTTCTACGGCACCACCTGATTCAACCCCGCGAATTCGCGAACACCAGCCATACTCCTTGAATGCACGATTGATGTTAACTCCCATCGCGTAGGCAGAATTCGCCCAGGTAAACCGAGTTGAATCGGCGCTATCCGTATCTTCCTCAAAATCGAATTCTTCGACAGGATCGTCTTTTGCGCCATACGGAAGTCTGGCGAGAAAACGTGGCATCGTCAGCGCGAGGAAGCGTGCATCTTCAGATTCCCGCAACGACCGCCAGGCCGCATATTCCGGAGTCGAAAATATCTTGGTCAGATCTCTCGGGTTGGTCAGTTCCTGCCACGAATCCATCTGCATTACGGTTGGGGCCGCCGCGGCAATAAACGGCGCGTGGGCGGCCGCTGCTATCTGTGACATGCCCGCCATTATCTCGACATCGGGGGCACTGTGACTGAACTCATAGTCGCCAATCAAGCAACCGTAGGGTTCTCCACCAAGCTGCCCGTATTCCTCTTCATAAATCTTCTTGAACAGCGGACTCTGATCCCAGGCGGTGCCTTTGTAACGTTTGATTGTCTTACCCAGCTCTTTCTTCGAAATGGCCATGAAACGAATCTTGAGTTGATCGTCCGTTTCAGTGTTGTTCACGAGGTGGTGAAGCCCCCGCCACGCCCCCTCAAGCTGCTGAAATTCTGCGTTGTGCAGCACAAGATTGACCTGCTCGGTAAGTTTCAGATCAATCTCGGCGATGATCGCATTGATCGAATTAACGGCATCGTCAAGAATCAAATCCTGGTCGCTCAGCACCTGCTGTGCGAGCGTTTCAACCGCTGCCTGAACCTGCGCGCCGGCACGGTCGGATTTCGGCTTGAATTCCTTTTTCAATAACTCGGAAAAATCGTCAACTCCGAGGGTCTCTTGTGCTACCGCCTCTTCTTCTTTTTTTGCGCCTGCCATTGTCCTTACTCCTCAGAAGGTTCTGCGCCGCTATCGGCGGCTTTCGAAGCCAGCGCTTGCAGCAACGAGTCATCTTGCAGCGCTTTTGTTATCAAGTCCTCGGCACCTGCTTTACCATCCATGTAGGTCACGAGATTCGCAAGCTGCGTTCGAGCTTCGAGCAATTTGTCCAGACCCGCCACTTTTCGCGCAACGGCGGCTGGCGAAAAATCGTCGAGACTTTCAAACGTGATGTCGACTTTCAGATCGCCTTCGCCGGTTAGTGTATTGGGTACTGAGAAAGCGACCCTGGGTTTCAGGGCCTTCATTCGGCTGTCAAAATTGTCAACGTCGATTTCCATCATTTTTCGATCATCGATACTCGGCATTTCGTCTTCAGGTTTGCCGGCAAGGTCCGCCAATACGCCCATGACGAACGGTATCTGCATCGTTTTCTCAGCACCGTATGTCTCGACGTCGTATTCGATCTGCACTCGGGGCGCACGATTTCGTGCGATAAATTTTTGTGCACTTTTCTTAGCCACTTGTTCTCTCCCGTTTTAAGTTTTATTCATTCAGGCGTTCGGATCCTAGTCCTCTTGGTCCACACCACTGATCAGTTCTGCTTCCGACACCCCTTGCGGTGTCAGGTCGCGAAGTATTTCCATAAAATCCTTGGATACCAGTCTTTTCGCCCGTTGCAAAAGCAGCGGCACCGGGCTGGAAGGCTCGTTTTTCCTGAAGTACTCGCAAACCTTATCCAGAACCCTGACGGCGTCTTCGCGACTGTTAACCTCGCCGGACACCGGTTTGGGTGCAGCGGCGCCAGCTTCCTCCCCGCCTTCTACCGGTTCCAAATCTACGCCGCGGCGGGCGAGCTGTTCGCGATAGATTCCGTGGATTTCGCCAAGCTCCGAGGTTAGTGCGCTCATGTCCGGGGACAATTCTATGCCAACCTTGTCGCGAGCGAATTCTTCCAAATCCTTAAGAGTATCGACGCATTGTGAGCATGCGTCGGAATTGGCCGTAAGTTCCTCCATCTCGCATTCAAGAAACGCCCCGTCTATATGGGCAGGGTCCGGAATCGCCGAATCATCGCCCTCAGCCAGGGTGATCTCGCCTTTGGCAAGCCGCATGTCCCGCATGCTAAAGCGCCCCAAAACCTTTGAAGACACCAAAATTGCCCGATCGAGACTCGCGACAAACTCTTCAGCGCTATTCAACGGCATCAGGCTGTTCATCCTGAGCGTCGGATCGTTGTCATCCTCTGCATCCAGCTCGGGATGCACATTGTCCCAATACTGCTGCAGCATCTTGTTAATGAGGTCCAGCCCCGATGCGAGACCAGGCAGACCATCCAGGTTGAGTTTCGCGTGTGCCAGGTACGTCGCAACCCGCAGGTCTTTTGAGCGCGCAAAAAGCGGCTCCGCCAGATCGGCTACTTCATTCCAGTTCGGGGGTACGGCATCATTCTTTTTGTCGCCCATCTCCTGGGCAGCCTTACCCTGCACGGCACGTTCCAGTTCCCCGAATTCAGGCTCATATTCGAGATCTTCCCCACAGGGGGTATCCTCCGAAACGGGCTCAAGTAATTTGTCGATATCGATGTCGGTCATTTCTCAGCGCAGCCCCCCTGGAACCGCCGCCAAACTTATCTTTATTCTTAGCGCGTTGTTATTTTTGTCGCGGTGATACGACCCATTTATGCACAGGTTCGACCCCAAATATGGACCAATTCAGAAGATTGTCAATAGTCTGGATCGTCACAGCAGCTGTGGAATCCAAAACAATCCGTCTATTCGGACAAACCCCAGTGTTTTCAAGGCCCCGCGTCATTGTCTTTATTAGGACGTTCGGAGCACACAACGTAGGACTAGGAAAACATAATCAGGCGAAATGGTCGAGTCCCATTTGATTCTCAACAACTGCAGTACTGACTTGCCACGGGATTTCCAGGCTCGGAAAGATATTTTGGTCTTTAATGCTCCTCGCATCTGCCGTCCCTGACGCATTTTGAGCGCTTGTAGCCCACCTCATCCGTTCGTTTGACGCTGTATTTCGCCATTTGCGCCCAGTATTTTGTTAGCTGTTTTTGTACGAGAGAGCCGGCCCTTTCAAATGCTTTGTCGGTTTGACCCACTTTGCCCGTGAATTTCGGCAGCGGCGTGTTCTTCAGAAATCTCAAATAGTCCTTTTGGTGGCGAGATTCATGAAAACCAAGACTGGTGGTTTTGTCCTCCTTGTCTTTTTTGGTCGTTCCTCGACCATATATCGACAATTGTGTTGCTTTTGCGCCAGGCCCGTACACCGTTTGGATCGTTACTGTTCCCTTGAGCTCAAATTTGCCCTGAATTTCCGTAACAATGTTTTTGCCCTTTATCGGGAAACTCATATAGGAGGGTGTATTGGAACTAACACCTCTACTGTCGACCAGGGTCTTCGCACCCGACATTGAGCTGCTGAATCCGTCTTCAAGGACTTCAACATAGACAGCTATGTCCTCTGTCTTTGACTGTCGTACCGAAACCTCTTTTCTGGAGGCGATGGTAGCCGGTGGCGGCTTTTGGTCTCCAGCGCTCGCCGCCAGGGCTATTTTGGAAGAGTCGAGAACTCCGGTAGGCGGCACATCTTCGTCGGCTTTTTCGACACCGGGGATGACAGACCCGCCCGGACCGCCACCGCCCATCGGTGCTTTCGGGTGCGCGGTATTTCCTTTCCAGCCCGAAGTCCGCGTTGTCGAAGAAGTATTGCTGGAATCGGGAACACCAAATGCTACAGCGTTCGATTCTGAACTATCGACAGGTTTAAGCGCCATTTCGAACCCCCCTGCGGTTGCCGGACTTCACGATATGACTTGTCGTCTTTGGATGCAACACTCACGGGCAGCGACGGTGGATCGTTAGAGCTTAGTGCTGTCGGTCGAGCGACTGGGCATTCATTACGCAGGATGCGCGATGCGAGCGTGAGCGGCATCAAACAGTGCAGGGGTCAGAGTGAAAACAGTGAGATACCGAACAAGCGTTGAAGAATAAGAATCAAGGACAGTCCCGTAAATACGACGAAACTTAGCCAGCCAAACCAGATCGCAAATCCAGACGGGTAGAAAATCTTGTCGTCTTTGCGGATGACTGTCAGGCAGTAATAAAGATTCAGGAAATAAATGACGGGCGCCACGAAGAACGCCAGCGCTGATGCAACCAGGACCAGGTAAACCGGGCGCGGGACACCGGCGATGATCGCCACCGAGGCCACCAGGGAAAAAATCATGCTCCCGCGATAAATATTGTATTCCGAGTACCAGGTTCGACGTTGCTCTACGCTCAATTCCTCACGACTGGTTCTCGGCAGCGAGGCAGTGCCGCGAAACAGGTTTCTGCAACAGGCACCGACGACGCGCGGCCACCCGTCGAAGTAATTGAATGCCGTCGAAAAAGTCGCAGCAAACGCGCCCATCAGGAATATCACCATCAAGCCCGGCCCAACGCTATCCGTGAAGATTCGGGCGATATCACCCATGACAGCGTTGCCGCTCACTTCGCTGGGGTAGAGCCAGACGGCCGCCAGAATCAGGAAAATGGAGGCCAGGATGAATGAAATCAGATGGCCCAGGCGAAAATCCAGGAGACCAATCCTGAACCAGCGCCGGCAATACTCCTGCGCGTGTTCTGGCAGTCTGGATGGATCAATCGTCAAGTCCTGCTTGCTGCTGGAAAACGCATCAAATTTTCGGGCCAGGCCCTCGCGCTCCAGCGACTCTCGCAATCGGCCCATACCTACTTTCTTGGCTTTGCCCCACTCCGACGCCTGCAGGGAGACATCAATACCGGTAGGCAGCAAACCGAGAAAAGAGGCGATGATCAGCCACGAACCTTCCGGCGTATTGAGCTTGAAGAAATGCACGAACTCACCAATTGGCGCCGGTTGCACGGCATACACGAAAAACGTGCAGACGATGAGAAACCCTGCGGCGATCTTTGTCGTGAGCTCAACGACTGCATAGCGACCACGCATGATGATTGCTACCGATAACACCCCCAGAATCAATCCATAGACGGCCAATTCCTTATCGTCGTCGAAACCTGGAATATCGAACCCAAGGTACATACGAAAAAAGTAAAACACGACGGCAGCCGCGGCGATAAGGCGGCCGGCTTGCCCAACCGCTGACTGTATGACTGTCGTTACCAGGACATACCAGACCGGGAGTTTCTTCCACGAGGTCGCGTACGCGTCGAGAATGCTGCGACCGGTCGCGTGCGTGAAACGAATTGCCATTTCGAAGCCGTAATACTTGAAGATATAGGCGATTGGCAGGCACCAGAGTAAGGCGAAGCCGAAACGACCTCCGGCAACCGGAGCTGTAACCAGGTGGCTGGTGCCGATGCCGGTCATCATCAACATCATGCCGGGACCGAATTTTCGCAGCAGACTGCCCGGCGTCATGGCGGGCAGCTCGATTGATTCCAGCTCTGATTCCTGGTGCTGGGTGAGCTCATTGGGCCCGTCGGGGTCGTTGGGCGCCGTGAGTTCGTTGGAAGTGGACTCGCTCATTACTGTTTTTATCTCCTAACTTTGCGAGTAGGTGCCTGCAACGCTTGCGCGTTGTTGAATCAATGCCAGTACAACGTCAATGGTCGGTGTAGGGATTGCGACCAATTGCCCCAATTCCTGAATTGCCGTGACCAGCGCGTCAATCTCCATCGGTCTGCCAAGCTCCAGGTCCTGCAACATCGATGTCTTGTGTGGCCCGACAGCCGCGCCGCCCGCCAGGCGCCTGTCTACGTTAACGCGAAATTTCGCACCAAGCTTTTCGCCGATTGCCTGCGCCTCAAGCATCATCGATCTGCAAACGGCCTCCGTGCCCGGTTCACCGGCGACCCGATCCAGCGTCGCGAGAGTGAGCGCACTGATGGGATTGAAGCAAAGATTTCCCCACAGCTTGACCCAGATATCGTCACGAATGTTATTGCGGACTCGCGAGGTGAAGCCCGCATTCTTCAAAGCCGCACACAGATTATCCGTGCGTTCGGAGGGTTCGCCGTCCGGCTCCCCCAGTACGAAGCGATCGCCTTCGATGTGTCGAATCACGCCGGGCTCTGCGATTTCCGCCGCCGGATAAACGACGCACCCGATCGCCCTCTCCGGACCGATCGCTTGCCAAATACCGCGATCCGGGTCGACGCTCTCAAGCGTATGGTTTTCGAACGGGCCCGCGAGTTTGTAAAAATACCACCAGGGTATGCCGTTCACGCCGGTGACAACGGCCGTGTTGTCGTCCATGAGCGATTGCATCTGTCCGACAATTCCCGGAAATGAGTGTGCTTTGACGGTGACGATGACAACGTCCTGCACCCCTGCATCTGCGGGGTCTTCAACGCAGTGCGGATGCGCAACGCGTTCCTCATCACCGATAAGAAGCTTTATCCCGTTCTTCTGCATCGCAGCCAAATGCGGCCCACGCGCGATCATTGTTACGTCTTCGCCGGCCAGTGACAGTTGGACGCCAAGCCATCCACCAATAGCACCAGCCCCATAAATACAGATACGCATCAGGTAAGCCCCAGTTTCTCGGCAAGGCCGATACGTTGTAGTTTGCCGGTTGGGCCTTTCGGTATTTCATCGAGAACAAAAACTTTGCGTGGAACCTTGAAAGGCGCCAGACGTGTAGCAGCAAATTTCCGGATGTCCGCTTCCTCGGCGGCAACGCCATCGTGTAGCACGACCGCTGCGACGACTTCCTCACCAAGCGATTTATGCGGCATAGCAAATGTCACTACCTGCTGAATTGCTTCGTGGTCCATCAAGACGTCATCGACTTCGCGCGGCGAAATTTTCTCGCCACCACGATTGATGATTTCCTTGAGCCTGCCCGTAATTGTCAGGTAGCCGTGGTCATCCATGACGCCCTGATCGCCAGTACGGAACCAGCCATTTACGAAACACTCTCTATTCGCTTGCGGATTATTCTCGTAGCCCTTCGTTACGTTGTCGCCGCGAATCACTACCTCGCCGGTTTCGCCCTGTGACAGCAGATCGGGAGTTGATTCGTCCATAATCGCTACCTCAGGCCCGGCAGCACAACCCACCGTGCCGGGCTTTCGGTCGCCTGGCGGAAGTTGATTACACGTCATTTGATGCGAGGCTTCCGTCATTGCATAAGCCTCCACGACCGGTACGCGAAACGTTTTCTCAAGCTCATGCAACACCTGTGGCGGCAGAGACGATGACGACGATCGAACAAAGCGAAGCTTTGACTGATCAACAATGTCCTGGTTTCGCTTCGCCCGCGTCAGAATCGCCTGGTGCATGGTTGGCACTGCCGAGTACCAGGTCGGTTGCGCCTGATCGAGCCAGCCAAAGAATTTGAGTGCATCGAAACCGGGTGCGGCAACCACACTGGCTCCCGTGCCGAGGGTCGCCAGCACAGCCGCCATCAAGCCATGAATATGGAAAAGCGGCATGACATTAAGACACACATCGCTTGATTCCAGCCGCAGCGTATTCTGGATATTGGCAGCCGATGCGCAAACGTTGGCATGACTAAGCGGTACGATTTTGGGTCGGGACGTTGTCCCGGACGTATGCAAAACCAGCGCGACGTCGTCGGTGTCAGCCAGGCCGCCTTTTCCCGGCGATAATGCCGGTAATGAGTCACCGGCCTCAAGTGCAAACGTTCCGGCCGGCCGGTCCTGATCGGCACACAATTCGAAAACCGGAATCTTGCGTTGGCGCGCGGCAACAACGGCCGGCGAATCAACACCCTGCTGAACGACCAACGCTTTGGCGCCCAGGTCGGACAAGTAGAATTCGAATTCGTCTTGTGTATAGGCAGGATTCAACGGCGCCGTCGTCGCGCAGCAGGCAATCGACACGAAAGCCGTTGCCATTTCGGGGCCGTTTGGCAGGACGATAGCGACCCGATCATTTCGACCAATGCCAACACTGTTGAGTAATTCTAAAACTTGCTCGACCTGGGACCTCAAACCGCGATAGGTCAACGGTGCTCGGCCAATTCCTGACAGCGCGATGGCGTCGTCGTCCCCAATCTGGAGAAGATCGTGGATCGTTACTGGTCCGCTCAATGATCGCTCCTCAATGCTGGTCTCTACTCCGGCGTTGACTATACCCCGGCTGACTCGTGCAAGACTTCAATTTGCGTCACCTGGTTTCGCGTCAGTTATGCGTCAACCGCCTTTATGGGCCGACGGCGCAGGTAGAGGGCTACTACCACCATCGCACCAGCAGCCAGGAGGCAATAAGCGCCAATAAAAATCATTTGTGTCGGCAAGGTGATTCCTCCGTCTATCAGGGTTCCAGTAAGCCCAGGGCCAGCGGCCGTTGCCAGTACAACTGCTGACACGGTGACGGCCCGGATTGCGCCGAGGTGGTCTAGCCCATAAATTTCCGGCCACAGCGAGCCGAACAGTGTGGAAGAAAATCCGTAAGCAATACCGAGAAACACCATGACAATAAAAAGTGACATCGGGGGACCGCTGTATGCAAGCGCAAAACAGGCAGCCGACAACGGCAGCAAGAAATACGGCAACACGGCTTTCGCTCCGAACCGGTCAATAGTCGCACCGGCAAGCAGAGCAAAACCCACTGTTGTCAGCGACAAGACCAGCAACGACATCGCGAATAACTGCGGTGGCCAGCCATTGAGGCTGGCGAGATAATTTTGATGATAGAAAATCGTCGTGCCAACAAAAGCCGGTGCCAACACGCCCGTCAGCAGCACCCAAAAAACAGGGTCGCGCATTACCTCCCGACGCGTCCAGCTACGAACCCTGGTTGCTGAATCGCTGTCACCCATGTGTCGACCGTGGGGCATGCGAGGCTTGTGATAAGCCCAATAGGCGAACGGCAATCCAATGAAAAGCAGGGCAATTGCGCCGACAAGCCAACCGGTACGATATCCGTAAGCCAGGGCAAGCACTGAAAACGCCAATGGGAGAGTGGCTTCGCCTCCCTGGTGTCCAAGCACAACCAACGAGACGGCCCGCCCGCGCTCAGCGGCGAACCAGCGCCCTGTTGCCGTCAGTGCAATGTGCGTCATCATTCCCTGCCCGAACAAGCGCAACAGAAATACGGCAATGACCACTACCAGCAGGGACGAAGCAAAGCCTGCAAGCAGCGCTGCTGCTGCGAGTATAGGAACACAAAGCGCGATCGTACGATGCACCGGCATTACGTCGACAATCCTGCCGAGAAATGGGAGGCACAGGGCGCTGCCAAGTGTGGCAAACATGTAGAGACGCCCGAATTCTCCGTGGCTCAGATCGAATGCCGCCTGCCATTCGGCAACGGACGCGGAGATGAAATACGTCTGCCCGAAACTCGAGAAGAACGTGAGCGTGAAACCACCGGCGATCCAGCGAAAGTTGGTTTTCAAGAAAGCGAGCATGTAGGTCTGGCGCGTTGTCCGGTGGAAAGAGGCGGCATTATGACGGGCTACACGCCGCAGAATGTAGCTATGTCCGTAGCGGTGGAGGAAAGCAGCCGTCCATCGCTTTAATATCCCGGCCCGGACAAGGGATTCGTGTTTATTTTGCGGGAACGCCCTACGGGACGACAATTTTGCTATCATGCGCGCGCGCAAACGGCGATCGACCCTGCATTTTCCTTATCTATCAGGCCTTTGGCGCCTGATAATGGGTGCCCGCCGGGCGCATGTTTACTCCTCACACACGGTACAAAATCTTGATTTCTGCAGCTAACTTGTCGATTCAGTTCGGCGCCAAACCCCTGTTCGAAAATGTCTCGGTGACGTTCGGTAACAGCAACCGCTATGGCCTGATCGGCGCGAATGGTTCCGGCAAATCGACATTAATGAAAATCCTGGCGGGTGAACTTGAGCCGAGTACCGGCCACGTGACCGTCGATCCCAATGCCCGCGTCGGTCAACTCTCCCAGGATCAGTTCGCGTACGAAGAGTTTCGCGTGCTCGATACCGTCATCATGGGTTACGCAAGATTGTGGGAAGTCATGCAGGAACGTAACCGGCTTTATTCACTCGCCGACATGAGCGATGAAGACGGCATGCTGGTAGCCGATCTCGAAATCGAATTCGCCGAGATGGACGGTTATTCCGCTGAAGCTCGAGCGGGCGAATTGCTGGAGGGAATCGGCATACCGATTGAGCAGCACGAGGGCCCGATGAGCGCAGTAGCGCCAGGCTGGAAGCTCAGGGTGCTGCTGGCACAGGCGCTTTTTTCAGATCCCGATATTTTGCTCCTTGATGAGCCAACCAATAACCTGGATATCAATACGATTCGCTGGCTGGAAGGCTTCCTGGAAACGAGTAAGGCCACAATGGTTATCATCTCGCACGACCGGCATTTTCTGAACAGCGTTTGTTCCCACATGGCCGATCTCGATTACGGCAAGCTGCATGTCTTTCCAGGTAACTATGATGAATACATGACCGCTGCCACCCAGGCACGCGAGCGTGTGCACGCTGAAAACGCCAAGAAGAAAGTGAAAATGGCCGAGCTGCAAACCTTTGTCAGCCGTTTTTCTGCCAACGCTTCAAAAGCTCGCCAGGCGACTTCCCGGGCCAGGCAGCTGGAAAAAATCCAGCTGGAAGAAATCAAGCCATCGAGTCGGGTCAGCCCTTTTATTCGCTTCGACCAGGACAAGCCTCTGCGTCGTATCGCTGTAGAGGCGACGAACATTACTAAGAGTTTCGATGAAGAACCGCTTTTCGAAAACCTGGACCTGACCATCGAAGCAGGATCGCGTGTCGCGATTCTCGGCCCCAATGGCATCGGCAAGACGACGCTCGTTCGATGCCTGCTGCAGGATCTCGACGTAGATGGCGGCGAGGTAAAGTGGGCGGAAAATGCGCGGACAGGATATTTCGCACAGGACAATGCAGGCGAATTCGAGCAGGACATGAGCTTGTTTGACTGGATCACGCAATGGCAACCCAAAGGTGCTGACGAGCAACTCTTGCGCGCCACTCTTGGAAGAATGCTGTTCTCCAGAGATGACAGTGAAAAATCCGTAAAAGTGGTGTCCGGTGGTGAGCAACGCCGTTTGATGTTCGGCAAACTTATTCTGCAAAAGCCGAACGTGCTGGTAATGGATGAGCCGACCAATCACCTCGACATGGAATCCATCGAAGCGTTAAACCTTGCTCTCGAGCACTATCCGGGTACGCTGATTTTCATCAGCCACGACCGTGATTTTGTGTCTTCGCTTGCTACGCGGATTATCGAGATGACGCCCGCTGGAATTGTCGATTTCAATGGCACCTACGACGAATACCTGCGCTCGCAGACATTGACGGAAGAGACCCGGGTCGCCTGAACGCGAAAGTACGATCATTGCCAGGCCACCCGTACGAAAGTACATTGTCATCCGTTTCACGGCGCATATTATTCAGGCTCTCCCGTCTGTCTCCGGCAAGGCGGATTCAGCACAGACTTCTCCTGCGCATCGAGTTGCTTCAACAAGCCTGTTTCCCACTCCAGGTAGCGGCGCGCAGCATCCAAGTTGCCATCGTGTCGATCATGAACGAAAAACAGGTAATCGATGCATTCGCTTTCGGCAGGATCAGCTTCGCTCGCCACAACACGAAGTCCTGCTGCCGACCATTGCCCGGGTGTGCCCGCACAGTGCTTAACATCGACGTAACCCAGCGATTTCAGTTCTGTCACAACACCGTCGATCAATATTTCATCCTGACCCGTAACCAGCATTCGCTCACCAGGATTGGCATCCAGCCTGTCGAGTCGTGATCGCGTGACCCAGTGGGCACCTTCGATATGTGCTTTGCGGTAAGCAACGCTTTGCGAGGCGTCCAGGAGCTTCGCACCAGCGCCAATGTATTCGACCAAATCGTTTGTGTTGATGAGCCCGTCTAACTTCGACTCCTGCGCATTCTCCAAACGACCCACTCCACTTCGCGCGTCGGCATCCAGAATGTAAATGTCGTGCGCCATTCCCTTCAGCCACATGCCAGTTGTCGCCGCACGAAGGTGAATATCGTCACTCAAAATGATTCGTGCGTTGCGCACAGCCACGTATTGATCTGTGGCTTGCACCAACTGTCCGCCAGGTGCGTGGCGCGCGCCCTGCCAATGTGCTGCGGCGAATTCTTCTGCCGTGCGCACGTCCAGTAGATACGTAGTACGCGATTCATCCTGCCGCCATTCTTTCACGGTCTCGGGCGACACCATTGGCAATCCATGTTCGGCGATCAATTGCTTTGCAAGCGTCGCCATTGATGAGCGTTGTTCGGCGTCCGGGTCAGGAAGTGGCAGCGCATCTACGCCATGCACTAGCTCAAACCCAGCCAGGCACCATCCCTGCGTGCCATTTTCCAGGGCATAGACCGGGTTTTTTGTGCGCACCGCCCGCAATCCTTCGGCACCAATAATCGAACGCGTGCGACCTGCACAATTGATGACAACAGTGGTGCTTTCATCCGGCAACAGCGAGTGAATTCGATATCCGAGCTCGGCGTTGGGGCAACATAGCGCACCGGGCAGCGACATTTTCCTGAATTCAGCCGGCGTCCGGCCATCGAGCACGACGACTTTTTTGTCGCGAACCATCAGTGCCTGTAATTCCTGCGCAGTCAGCGTCGGGGTCCGGGCTTCATGCTCCACCAGTTCACCGAATGTTTTTGACGGTACATGGACACCTTTGAACAAAGTGAAACCGGCGGCTTCCCAGGCTGACGCGCCACCATCCAGTATCGACACGCTCTGATAACCCATTGCTTCGAGTCGCCGCGCCGCCCGTTCCGCGACGCCATCACCGTCGTCCATCAGCACCAGTCGAGTCGACAGGCACGGCAATAAACGCCCGGCCAAATGCTCCAGGCGACTGTATGGCATCGGTATGCTGAAAAAAGGATGACCCTCACCGTATTGGCCACTTTCACGCACATCGAGAAAAGCGATCTCATCCCCATCGGTAAGAAGAGGTTTGAGCTGCTGTGCGGAAATGGGTGTCACGCAGCCTGCTCAGGTGATTGTTTTGACGCCGACATCCATGATTTTGTAGGTGCCGTTCGCCATGTCGAAAGCTTTGCGCTCAGACAACTTTTCAAGAGGCCGGCCGTAAAAATGCAGGTGCCGGATCGTCTGTTGGCCACGCACCTCAAAGTTATGAATATCGTCCGGCATCATTGCAATGGAAACGCCCGGTTCCACAGCAATGATGTCGAGCATTTCCAATGTCCCTTTACCCTCAACCGAGCCATCATCCGTTCGCCTGTAGAAAAGGTTATGTTCGACGCCCTCGACAGCCGCGATGCAAGCCCAGGTTGTGTGGTCATGCGGTGGCACTGTTTTTCCCGATCGGAGCACATTGAGATAAAGGGTGATACCGGTCTCACCCTCGCCATCGATCCGATATCGGTTGTGCAATTCACTGCCCGTCGGTGCCGGGTATTCAGCCGCGGACCATAACTCGGGTTCGGATGCCAACTCCTGGAGCATCAGCCGAATCTTGTCCAGGTCATTCCGGTCGATTGTTCCGGCATCCTCAAGGTCCCGTGTCTCTTTGATCAGCTTGCTTGCAAGCCTGGCTCGTCTCTCTGCCACGTCTGACATTATTTTCTCCAAAATAGGGTTCTTGCCCGCTCCGCGTGTCCGGCACCTGCTTACCTTGATAGTGCTGTCGTCAGGAAAATCAGCAGTCGACAGGGTTTCCGCACCAGCTTCTCCGCAGAACAGTTATCACAGGCCTGGCTTGCAGGCACGCTCCCACAAATCGTAACATGTCGCCCGATCTGAACCGATTATTCGTCGCCGGACTTCAACCGACGTAAGTTCGCTGCAGAATTTTCGAGTGGTGGGTGCGCCAATATTCGTCCGGGCATGTGCCGCTCAAAGGCAACTATCGAGCCCCCAGGCGGTCATAATCGCCTAAAACAAAATCATCGAGCAAATCCGAACAAGGTAATTGACTATGAAACACCTCTTCGTCACGACCATAACGCTGTTTTTTCTGACCGCTTGCGGACAAAGCAATGTCGACACCGAGAAAAATCCGCAAGTCGCCGCGTCGCAACTGCACTCTGGATTGCTCATTGAGTACATGGATATGGCGGTTCGCCCGGGAGATGACTTCAATTCGTTTGTGAATGGCGGCTGGATTGCGACTACGGAAATTCCTGCTGACAAGGCGAGCTATGGAGTAGGTTACATTTTGCATGAAGAGTCCCAGGACAACGTCAGGATCATCATTGAAGAAGCGGCAGCAGGTGATTTCGCGACGGGCAGCGATGAGCAGAAGGTGGGCGATTTGTATGCGTCTTACATCGATGTTGAGACCAGGAACAAGCTGGGTGTGACACCCCTTGATGCGGAGATGGAAAAAATTGATGCTCTGAGAGATCACAACGAACTGGCAATCTATTTTGCGGAAGCTAACCGGCTTGGCATTGATATGCCTTTCGTGCTTGCGCAAAACGTGGATTTCAAGAACCCTGACACTTACATGATGTACACCTGGCAGGGCGGGCTCGGTCTCCCCGATCGGGAGTTTTATTTTCTTGAAGATGAAAAGTCGATAGAAATCCGAAACGCGTATGTCGAACACGTCGGAAAGATGTTTGAAATAGCTGGATTTGGCGACGGGGCTGCTGCCGCGAGCATGATCATGGATCTCGAATCGCGCATGGCCGCCGCACACATGAAGAAAGAGCAAACGCGCGACATGGTGGCTCTCTATAACAAAATTCCAATCGACGAACTCCCGGAGCTGATGCCGAATTTCGCGTGGGATGCCTATCTCACCGAAGCTGGCATCGCCGGCATTGATGGTGTCGTCGTAACCCAGATTGACCACATGAAGGCCCTGGATGAAATCATTCAGGACACCAGCATGGACGACTGGAAGATTTTCCTGAAGTGGTCTGCTCTGAACTCGCACGCTAATTTATTGAGCGACGAATTGGCCAGGCAAAATTTCGATTTCTATTCACGCACCCTGCGTGGCGTGGAAGAACAACTTCCAATTTGGCGCAGGGCTGTTAATACGGTGAACGCAAACCTGGGAGAAGTAGTCGGCAAAGTATACGTAGCCCGGCATTTTCCACCGGAAGCAAAAGCGAAAATGCAGGAACTTGTGACCAACCTGATAAAGGCCTACGAGATTCGGATCAAAGATCTTGAGTGGATGGGCGAAGAAACTCGAGTGCAGGCGCTCGACAAGCTCTCTAAATTTACACCGAAAATAGGCTATCCGGAAAACTGGAAAGACTATTCAAAGCTGATCATCGAACGTGGTGACCTGGTTGGCAATATCCAGCGCTCTGCGGTCGTTGTGTATGAACGGAACCTGGAGCGCCAGAGTGGACCGGTCGATCGCTCGGAATGGGCAATGACACCACAGACTGTGAATGCTTATTACAACCCACCGCTCAATGAAATCGTTTTTCCGGCCGCGATCCTGCAACCGCCGTATTTCGATTTAAACGCGGAAGACGCAGTAAATTACGGCGGCATAGGAGCAACCATTGGCCATGAAATCGGTCACGGCTTCGACGATTCGGGCAGCAATTTCGACGGAGACGGTGTCCTGCGTAACTGGTGGACGGATAAAGACAAGGAAGAATTCGAAGCACGCACATCGAAACTTGTAGACCAGTACTCCGAATTCGCACCCTTCGACGATCTGAACGTCAACGGTGAGTTCACTTTAGGTGAAAACATCGGGGACCTCGGCGGGCTGGACATCGCTCTGCTCGCTTATGAAATTTCACTTGCCGGAAAAGAAGCACCGGTCATGGACGGCTACACGGGCAAACAGCGCGTGTTTCTCGGTTATGGCCTCTCCTGGCGCAACAAGGCCCGCGACGAAGCAGTGCGCAACCAGATAAATACGGATCCGCATGCACCTGCCATGTACCGGGTGAACGGTGTCGTTCGGAACATTGCAGATTTTTATGAGGCGTTCGACATCGCGGAAACAGATGCTCTTTATCTGCCACCCGAAGAGCGGGTCAAAATCTGGTAATTATTCGAATCTGGCATTCGTAGCCGGATCGATTTCTATCGTTATTGACAACGCATGAGCGCCAGTCGCGGCGCGGCATCTGCCTTGGTGAAAATCAGGGCAGGCAGATGCTTCTTCGTTATCCCGGCAACAGACTGCTAGCCGTCTATGGGAAAAAGCATGCGCGGCCTTTTCAGCAGGCGGCTAGTCGCTGCTTTCCTCGCCCTGATTACGTATCGCAAGCGCATGTTGCGCGTCGCTCTCGGAGCCTAGCAATATAGCAATCCATTGAGTTCGCTCGTCGCTCTCGAGTGCCAGTTTCAAGGTCATCGTCAACGGCACGGAGAGCAGCATGCCGACAGGACCGAATACCCATCCCCAAAAAATCAAGCCAACAAAAATTACCAGCGGCGAGATGCCCACACCAAAACCCATCAGCCTGGGCTCGATGATATTGCCGAACACAAGGTTGATGCCTACAAAGCCCATCGCAGTCGTGGCTGCCTCTGCCGGACCCAGCTGAATGAGTGCAAGCATTACGGCAGGCACCGCCGCAATAATCGAACCAATGGTCGGAATGTAATTGAGCAAGAATGCGAGCATGCCCCATAGCAACGGGAAGTCGAGACCAATGGCCCAGGTCATGACTCCGACAATGAGACCGGTCACTATGCTCACCGCTGTCTTAATGCCGAGATACCGACCGAGATTCTGCAGGAACAAACTCGCCCTATGGAAGGAATCTGCACCGCGACCGAAAGCCGCAAGCGCCTTGACCTGCACGCTGGACACTTCCAGCAGGATAAACACCATCGTGAAAAATATGAGGAATACGTTGGTCAGGACACCACGCATTGCGTTAAGCAGCGTTGCTGCCATACCCATCGCACGACCCGGGTCGACAAACTCCATGAGGTTTGCCAGCGAAATGTCATCGTCAACGAACCGCTGGACAAACTGCACTGATCCTTGCAACAGCGAATTGAGTTGCTCCTGGTAGTCGGGGAGCGCTGCCGTAAACGCCCCTATCGATGTGCCAACGATAGAACCGACAGTCGCGAGAAACAGCATCAAGGCAAATACGACCGTTATTGCGGCAAGAACCGAGGGCACGCGATGGGCTTGCAGCCATAACATCGGTCTTACTGTGACCAAAGCAAAAAAGATGGCCAGCAAGAATGGCACTAACAACACCTTCGCCGCCTGCATGCCAAAAATTATGACGACAACGGCTGCGATCGTTATGACTGCATTCGTGCTTTTTATCGATTTGCTCACTACAAGAATCTTCCTTCATAAGAAAACCTGGGGACAGTTTACCTAATTTGGGAGGCTGTCTGCTCCCCTAATCATGGTCATCCAGATCTCGCTCTATTGCATGGTTGTGGCGGCCGCGTATTGCCGTCGCGAAACAGCACAAGGTGCCGATTGGGAACAACCAGGGCCAGGCCAATAGCGGCGCCGAATAGATTGTGCCAAGAATCGGATTGAGCAATTGTGGCTGGTTGATTAGCAAGATGACCAAGACGCTGAATATGACACTGCCGGATATATTTGCGATCCGAAATTTCGGCGCGGCAATGCTCAACAGGAAAAGCCCAAGCATCGGACCCCAGGTGTAGGTGGTCATCGAGAACGCAAGTGTAACCAGGTCAAGCTTGCTGCTGGAAAACTGCCACGCCATTAAGGCGAGTATCACGCCCCAAAATATGATCAGCAATCGCGAAATCTTCAGCAGGCGGGTTTCATCAGCATCTGGTTCTATGAATGGTTTGTAGAACATCGTTAGTGATATCTGTGAAAGTGCCGCAAGTATCGAATCCAGGCTGGATATTGCTGCGCTCAGCACTCCGGCAATCAGCAAACCCTTCAAGCCTGGCGGGATTTGCGAAATTATGAATACGGGGAAAATTCTATCGCCCCGCTCCGCTACCAGTGCTGCAAGATTGCCGGATAATGGGAAATATTCGTAAAAGGCGAATAAACCTGCGCCGACGGTCAGCATCAGGACAGGGACAAGCTCCCCGATCGTGCTCCAAAGGACCGCCTTTTGCGCCTCCTTTTCGTCCCGGCAACACAGCAGTCTTTGCACAAACAAATGGTCGGTACCGTATACGGCAACATTTTGAAACGGCATCGCAATAAGAGCTGCCCAAAACGTAAACGCGACACGAGGATCAGTCGAGAAATCGAATGTGTTGAATTTTCCGGCCGCTTGCCCGACCGCGACCAGTGAATTCCACTGGTCGGGCAGTGCGTTGATAACGAATAACAGGGCCGCGATACCACCCGCGATCAGGATGAAAAACTGCACGACATCTGTCCAGATGACTGCAGCGATACCGCCCATCCATGTCCAGAGAACGGAAAATGTCGCGATCACGGCGATGCTCGTCAGCATGCTCCATCCGGTAATCAGCTCAAGGACAAGCGCGGTCGCATACACCCGGACTCCCTGGCCGAGGATTCCACCAAGGAAAAACATGCCCGCCGTTAACCGACCCACTGCGGGTCCCAGCCTGTCGGTCATATAATCATAAGGGCTGTAGAATTCTTTTTGAAAATACAACGGCACCAGGAATCGTGCGACGAGAATTCTTGCGATAACGCCGCCCAGTGCGAACTGCAGGTAAACGAAGTTGCCACCTTCAGCGTAAACGAGTGCCGGAACTCCAATGAACGTCACTGCACTGATAGTAGTTGCAATCGTTGAAGCGGAAACCGCATACCAGGGCATGCTTCTGCCGCCGAGAAAAAAATCGCGCGTATTCTTCTGCCTGCCTTTGAGGCGATGTCCAACAATAGTAGTGCCGATGATGTACACCGCGACTACCGACCAATCCCAGAATCCAAACACGCAGGCTGCCCTACCGACTCCCGATATCGGCATTATAGGAATGGCGGGGCCGAATGTAAGCGGCGAATAATTTGGTGGCGCGAATAACCATGGCTTGAGAGGCCTCCAAACCAGATTCGAATCCTTCGTTGCAGGAAATAGTGTCACAGTACGTTTATGATCGGCACAACGAAGCCGCACGAAAATTACACCTGCTACATTCCGCCCGGCACCACGATGAAGGACTTGCATTGACCGATTCAAATTACCCGAACCTTTTGGCACCGCTGGATCTCGGCTTCACGACATTGAAAAACCGGGTGCTCATGGGCTCCATGCACACAGGTCTGGAAGACGGCAACAAACACGGGCGACTGGCGACCTACTTTGCGGAGCGCGCGCGTGGCCAGGTCGGCTTGATCATTACCGGTGGCTACGCGCCCAACCGGGCAGGCTGGGTGAAGCCCTTTGCCGGCAAACTAACGACGCGCAGTGAAGCCGGCAAGCATCAACAGATTACGCAAGCTGTGCACGCCGAAGGCGGGAAAATCGCACTGCAAATACTGCATGCCGGTCGCTATGCCTACCATCCATTGGCGGTCGCACCCTCGCGCATTCGCTCACCCATCTCACCGTTCACGCCACGAGAGTTGTCGACCTCCGGCGTGGAGAAACAAATACAGGCGTTCGTTCGATGCGCCGAGATGGCGCGCCTGGCTGGCTACGATGGCGTCGAGATCATGGGTTCCGAGGGTTACTTCATTAATGAATTCCTGGTCACACACACGAACAAGCGTACCGACAGTTGGGGTGGCGACTTTTCGCAGCGCATGCGCCTGCCGGTCGAGATTGTCGAACGGACCCGCGAAGCTGTGGGTAAAGATTTCATCATCATTTACCGGCTGTCCATGATCGACTTGATTCCGGAAGGCAACACCTGGGACGAGACTGTGACCCTGGCAAAGGCGATTGAGAGAGCAGGCGCCACAATTATTAACACCGGCATCGGCTGGCATGAAGCTCGGGTTCCAACGATTGCCACGTCTGTGCCACGAGGCGCATTTGCCTGGGTGACCCGGAAGATGAAGCGTGAAGTGAGCATTCCTTTGGTGACTTCCAATCGCATCAATCTTCCCGCCACAGCAGAGAAAATACTGGCTGAAGGATCCGCCGACATGGTCTCACTGGCGCGCCCGATGCTTGCTGATCCGGAGTTCGTGAAGAAGGCGCGGAGCGGGCGTTCGGATGAGATCAACGTGTGCATCGCCTGCAACCAGGCCTGCCTGGATCACACCTTCGCCAACAGGATTAGCAGTTGCCTGGTGAATCCCCGTGCTTGCCACGAGACCGAATTGAATTACGTTGCCACCGGGACCGGCCGCCGGTTCGCTGTCGTTGGTTCCGGGCCCGCCGGCATCTCCGCTGCCGTTGTGCTAGCCGAACGTGGTCACGACGTTGATTTGTACGAATCAGCGCCAGAATTAGGTGGCCAGCTGAACATGGCCAAAGTGATTCCGGGCAAGGAAGAATTTCATGAGATGTTGCGCTACTTCAAGCGACAGCTTGAGCTGAAACAGGTGCGCGTGCACCTGAATATCCGGGTTGGTGCTGACCAATTGATAGCCGGCGCTTATGACAGTGTATTAATTGCAACCGGCGTCATACCCCGGGATCCCGGGATCGAAGGACAAGATCATCCGAAAGTACTTAGTTATGTCGATGTCCTCAACAAAAAGTCCCCCGTTGGTAAACGCGTAGCAATCGTGGGAGCCGGTGGCATCGGTTTCGACGTCGCAGAATTCCTGGTGCAGGACGGCGCTTCGCTGACGATGCACCTCGATGAGTGGCTTGCCGAATGGGGAGTGGTCGATCCCGCCAAAGAACGTGGCGGTATTGCGACAAGGAGGTCACCACCGGGACCGCCCGCCCGAGATATCACCTTGTTGCAACGCAAACCCGGTAAACACGGCGCCACGCTCGGCAAGACTACCGGTTGGATTCACCGCGCGATGCTGAAGATGAATAGTGTACACATGATCGCCGGAGTCAATTACGAACGCATTAGCGATGCAGGCCTCTTGATTACCTATGGCGATAAACATGAGCATCCAACCTGGCTCGATGTAGACAACATCGTGATGTGCGCTGGACAACTACCCTTACGGGAACTGCAAGAACCGCTGGAATCTGCTGGCATCTCCACCCACGTAATCGGCGGTGCCGACGTAGCGACTGAACTCGATGCCAAGCGAGCAATAGACCAGGCCAGCCGCCTCGCAGCCCGGCTTTGAGTTACAGTAGATCATCGTAATTCGGATACCCGGTCGAGGGGCATTGCATGGGTCGTTGGCGTCCACCAACACCGGAATCATCACCGTATATCACGCCGGCAGGCTTTGTTGTTTTGCAAGAGGAGTTGAAGGGCATCTGGCTCCGGCGACGCGACGTTGTCAAAGCGCTGGCCGAAGCTGCCGCCGAGGGCGATCGATCGGAAAATGCCGAGTACAGCTACCGGAAAAAAGAGCTCGGTGGTCTGGATCGGCGGATACGTTATTTGCAAAAGCGCCTGCCTGTTCTGAACATCGTTCGGGAATCACCCGGTGACGACGCAATTTATTTTGGCGCAATCGTGGAATTGACTGACAAAGCCGGAGATATTCACAGTTACCGCATTGTCGGGCCCGACGAGACCGACGCGAAGTCATCCGCAATCAGCATCGATTCACCACTTGCCAAAGGTTTGCTCGCAAAAAGGGTTGGTGATGAAATTTCGGTTCGCTTGAAGGAAAACTCAAGCAAGATGACAGTGGTGTCGATTCGTTACATGCGATGAGCGGGCGCCCCAGGCTAGCGGGAGTTCCGGCACTGCGCGTCTCCATTCATATTTGCAGATATCAACCAGTTTTCGATTTGAGATTCATGCGTCAGGCAGAAGGGACCGGACCCCTTTGGCAAAAACCTGCCGAATCAGAATCTGTCATTTTCGTTCCGCTGTCGACCAGCGCTTGAAGATGTCTGAAACAGAGTGCTGCGAAAGATCGACGAACTCGCCGGCATCAAAAAACGAACCCCTGCAAGCAGTGCATTCTTCGTACCAGATGTGCTTCTGCTGAGGATCAACCATCCGCAGCATCCCGCCGCTGCATCTGGGACACCGGTAATTATCTATTTTGTTTGTCTTCCTTCCTGTACGCGCGCTGCCGATATCGATCGCAGCTGCCGCCTTCTCGTTGAGCAACGCATCGCTTTCACCTGCGTCGAACCAGATGCCTTTGCAGTGTTTGCAACGATCAATTTCAACGCCTTCGTAAACAACCGGCTCCATATCAGTTCTGCACTTTGGACAACGCATGGCGCCGGACCAGAAGAGACCTGTCCCACCCCCGCCGATTGCGAGCGCATTCTTATGGCTATCCTTAAGCTTCGTCCCTTCCGTCTCGTCCAGCAAGTTTTCGCCACGATGAAAAAACAGCACAACGATCATCACCACGGCAAATGCGCTGATCAGCATGTAGGTTTCAGAATAATCGGCACGATCGGCAACCATTCCGTAGACTTTTGAGCCAACTGAAGACCCCAGGTTGGCGACCGACATGTAAATAGCGAACTGCGTTGCTGAATTGCTGCGCGAACAAATCGCCATTGCCAGCGCGATGATGCAAACCATCACCACCGGGTTCATCATGATCCAGATGGAGAGCATCACTCTCACGTAAGCCGTGTCTTGCCACAAGTGTTGCGTTTGGGCGAGCATGAGAGCGTGCGCCCCGACCAGCGTTACCGTGAAGTACAACATGCGCTTTGCGCCGAATCGATCGATCAGTGGTCCAAGTGCCAGGGCCATGAAGGCACCGATCAATCCCATGACTGCAACCAGCTGCGACCATTGCGGCGGCGTATAGCCGAAAAGTTTCACTGCCGCAAAAGGCATCAGCGCATGGCCGTAACCGGCAACCAGTCCGTCGAAGAACATGATGATCATGATGATGACGCTGCCGCGCAACCAAAGGACCTCATTGATTCCGCCGAACACCGCCCGGAACGAATTTCCCGGCTGATGGCCCGATGCTGCCTCACCTGACGACCAGGGCAGCCTGCGCTCGCCTTCTCGCTCAAGCACAAAAACGAATGCGATCAACACGGCACCGGAGACCAGGGCAGCGATGATCGCCGTAGCTTTCAGCCCCACGGTAACGAGTAGCGTTCCGGACACGGCCGATGCCGACGCCCATCCCATTGCCTTTCCAAAGCTCATGAAGCCGTTGAGGCGACCTTGCTCCCTGGTTGGCGTGAGGTCGATTGACATCCCGTCAACCGCAACATCCTGGGTTGCAGCGAAGGTGTTGATAAGCACGCCGACGAGCATCAAAAGACCAATTTGCTCAGTGGGGTTCTCGATCAACATCAACGCGAGTAACGACAACGACAGGCCCAGTTGCGCACCCAGCGCCCACGGTCGGCGTCGGCCCATAGGCAGAAATTCGTAGCGATCCATCAACGGGCCCGTTGCCAGCTTGAATGCCCAGGGCAATACGATGACTGCAAGGTAAGAGCCAATTTCCGCTGCGCCAATTCCCTCGCTGGCCAACCAGGCCGGAATTGCAATACCCAACAGTCCCTGGGGAATCCCCTGGGCGAAATACATCATCGCCCCAGTGGCGTAGCGAATTCTCGGATGATCAGCGAGGACGAACGTGTTAGCCATTATTATTTTTCCGTAACGAGCGTCGCACTGATCAATCTAGCATGTTTTTCAGGATTTCTGACTACAACGAACTGCAGGTCTGGCGAGTGAGCTTGCACCACTGGGAATTTCTAATGTCGAAGTATTCCAGGCGCCGATTTCATACTTCCGGTTTTGCCGAAAAGTTGATTCAGGATGTATGCATGGGAGGGATTGAACCGGGGAGGCGTGTGCGATGTTTCTCTTATGTGCCGCCAATTCCGATTTCCGCTATGATCCCGGGCGATGCGTTACTGGTGACATCAAGAGATTGGGGAGACTGAATCGGAAATAATTATGGCGGCAAGACAGAACATTTCCCGGCGTGATTTTATGAACGGCGTGGCGTTGAGCGTCGCCGCTGGCAGCTACCTGTCTCCCTTAGAGCTGCTCGCCAGGTCGGCGGCGCATTATCCACCGGCTTTGACCGGCATGCGCGGCAGTCACGCCGGTTCTTTTGAAATTGCACATGCTGTGTCCTTGCGTGGAACTCGATTCGAGTCACCGAAGGAACTGACCGACAACGAATATGACCTCGTCATTGCCGGAGGCGGAATTTCAGGCCTTTCCACCGCACTCCTGTATCAGCAGCAAGCGGGACGCGACAAGAAAATTCTGATTCTGGATAACCACGATGACTTTGGTGGCCATGCAAAGCGCAATGAATTTACCGTCGATGACCAGCTATTGATTGGTTATGGCGGCAGCCAGACCATCGAATCGCCGGCAGCTTATTCGCCTGCATCGTCCAAAGTTCTCAAGGATATCGGCGTTAATACGGATGCTTTTTACGAATACTACGACCAGGACTATTACCGTTCGAGAAATCTCGTTTCCGCCCTGTACTTTGGCGGCGACAAATACGGCAAGGACCTTCTTCGGCGAAACGTTTTTCGCGGTTTTGTCGATGGCCGTTATGTCGGCAACCTGGAAGACGACGTTGCGACATATCCGATTTCCAACGAGGCCAAAGCTGCTTTGGTTCGCTTGATGACCAGCGAGACCGATTATCTCGCCGGTAAGAGCAACGGCGAAAAAATTGCTATCCTGACAAAAACCAGTTACACGGATTTCATTGCCCGATACACGGACACGCCGAAGGAAGTCACCGATATTTTTCGCGATCGTCCGCGTGGCATTTGGGGGGTCGGCTGGGATGCCTGTTCGGCACTTGAAGGCTTCCGCTGGGGTAATCCGGGAATGGGCCACCTGAATCTGGCCGATGTTGATCTCGGCTGGGTTTCTCATCGGGGGGATGAGCCTTACATTTTTCATTTTCCCGATGGCAACGCTGGCGTCGCAAGATCACTTGTGCGCGCATTGATCCCCGAGGCGGTGCCAGGAACGACAATGGAAGACCTGGTCCAGTCGCGCGTCGACTACAGTTTGCTGGATGTTGCCGGTTCCAACGTCCGCATACGCCTGAACAGCACCGCGGTCGAACTGCGAAACACCGGGGATGGGTCTGCGGTTGACGTTACCTATGTAGCCAATGGCAAAGCGCATCGTGTACGTGCCCGGCATTCGGTGTACGCGGGATACCATTCGTTGCTGCCGCATATATGCCCGGAACTGCCGGACGAGCAAAAAGAAGCGATTGACTATGCTACGAAAGTGCCGCTGGTTTATATCAACGTCGCAATCCGGAACTGGCGAGCATGGGAAAATCTTGGCATACGTTCGGTTAATTGTGCACAACCGACGTTAATGCACTCGTTCGGCATGGACTTCCCGGTAAGCATGGGCGGATATAACTTCACCAGCAATTCAGATCAACCAACCGTCCTGCACGGCACTTGGTGTCCGGCCGTGCCGGACCAGGGTTTAAGCAGCATCGAGCAGCACAAGAAAGGCCGGCAAGATCTTTATGAAATGAGCTTCGATGATTGTGAAGATAAAATTATTTCACAAATGAGTGGCGCTCTTTCAGGCGGAGGATTCGATCCGGAAAAAGACATTGCCGGCATCACCGTAAATCGCTGGCCACACGGTTATGCGTATGAATACAACGAGCTGTTCGATGACCCGACGTTTGGACCGGAGAAAGGTCCGCACCTGGATGCGCGAAAGCAGATCGGACGAATATCCATCGCGAATTCGGATGCCAGCGCATATGCCTACGTTAACGGTGCCATCGATGCGGCTGACAGAGCGGTAAATGAATTACTAAAATCTTGAAAAACAGAATTTTGCGTGACAGGAGAAAACCATGAGAAACATGTTCAGGGGCGCAGTTGTGTTGACGTTGATGAGTGCATTCGCCCTCGCCGATCAGCATCAGTCAGGAGTGGTGTACCCGTCCAAAATCAGCAAGTCTGACACTGCCGGCCAAATATTTGACCGTGAAGGCATGCTCGAGGTAAACCACGATGATGGGCACACAACGCTGGACGTGACGACGCTGTTGAGCAGCGATGGCAAGTTTGCGTCCGGCATGTACAAATCCGGTAAAACACGATCTGAGATAAACGAGCCTTACGGTGTCGATGAGTTCATGTTTTTTCTTGAAGGCGGTGTGACGCTGACATCCAGCGATGGCACGGTGACGGAAATTAGCGCCGGCGAAGGCGTGACAATTCCGAAAGAATGGACTGGCATCTGGGACACCGATGGATACACGAAGATCTGGGTAATCTACTCCGAAGATGGCTCAGGGTTGTAGTCGGGCTGGATCAGTGGCATGTCTAATTTGCGTTCCCTAATGCCTGGCGCGTCTCTGCCTGCGTCCTGTACTGATGCACCGTGCGCGACAAGTTCGTCGACAAGTCCGGAAAGAATTTTTGCAGCACCGTAAGGTTGGTGTGAGGATGACATGGACGTAATTGCCCTGGGGCACTGCTTTGCGAGCTACCGCTCCCTCGTCCAGTTCTTCTTTATCAATCAGAATCACTTCGTCGAAATAATTCGCCAGCACTCGTCCTGCAAGAAGCCCAGCGATGCTGGCACCCAAGACCACTGCTCGGGTTTTCCCACTCACGTATTTCGTGTCCGATGCCCACCCATTATCGGCCCTCGAGACGAATTTGGATATGGCCATTTTTTTGCATTGATTTCATATTACCGAAAAACGAGTCCTGCACGTATCAACTCCTGCTGTTCGTATTGCATATGATATTGTAATTCTGCGTAACGCTGTCGCGTGCCGGCACGACCACTCGAGGATTGAGGTCATGGTTGCCTAATCAAAATGAGAGCTTTCACCCTCTTTGTTTTGTTCCTGCCTCAATGGTGCATCGCACTGGAACAGCAGGACGTGCTCGATCAACTGCTGGGAAATTTCAATTATTTGATCAATGCGCAAGTAACGTGCGATGGTGGTTTTGAATCAGCCAACTATATTTGCAACAAGGAATCTCCCGGCGAACGAAGAATTGTTGGTACCTGGGATTCCTACATAATTCCGGTTGCTATCGAAAATACTTTTCCAATGCGTTTCGTTGACTCGAATGTGTTTGTAACGGCGCAAACACTGCTGCCGCTTTTTTTTATTCGTTTCGAGGAACCCGAGAAAGAAATGCTGCGGTCGAATGCGATTTACAGCGCAATGGCTGCGATCAATCTATTTCAAAGAGACGATGGCTTCGCGTTCTGGCCGCAGATCGGCCCGTCCCGGCAGAACCAGGTCAACAGAATTGGACCACTGAATCTTTCCCCAATTCTCCTGGGCACACAAATGGAAATCATTACGGCAATGGAAAAATTCCTGCGCATGGACTTGTTTCCTGAACGCCTTCGCTGGATGCGGAACAATATCGATCTCGCCAACAAGGACATTGGTTTTGACGTGTTGTTCAACGTCCCAAATGACACCGACGATACGGCCCTGGCGGTCGCCAGCAACTTCCACTTCTATCGCACTCGTCACGATCTGCAGCGCATGGAAAAATACATCGAAATAAGCCGCACATTTGCGAAGTATGTCGACACTTTCAGCACACGAAGTAACAGGCGCTATAAAGAGCATTTGGCTGCGTGCAGAACATTGATGGAGGCGCGACCGGCGTTGGCGGACCGACAGGCGCTGTTCGCCGACAGATCGTTTATCCAGGACTGTTCTCTCGATGACCCGAGAGAGGCATGGCGTTATGACGCATACAGTTCAGGTTACTCCGGTGCATTCCTGACCTGGCGTTACGATGAAAGCAAACCTATCTATGATGACCCCACGTCAGGTGTTTCCTTGACCGGCCAGAACTCGGTGGACTGCAATGCTATTGCGAACGTGGTGTATTCATTATCGCTGACAAAAGTCAGGGACGAGGCCGAAACCCGGCCGACCTACGTCAAATCCTGTAACGCGATCAGCAACGTGATACTTGATCGAAATAACGAGTTAAGGCTTAACCAAAATCCGCGCTCCACGGGAGACGAGCAGGTCGCCGTATGGAAATCGTGTGGGCTGTTTTTCCCCGCACACATGACGTTTCCTTACATGGTTTCCAGAGCGGTCGCCGATGCAGGCGCTTGCCAGGACCTGGACCATGACGATCAGGATCGATTCGACAGAGCGATGATGACATTGCTGCGTGAATTGGTAGCAGAGCAGGACGAATCCTCCTTCGCGAAAGAGCGTGGTCAATGGTTTGAGCCTGTCGATGAGTCCGTCGCATTGCCGACAGCCCTGGGCGGGGTCGCGCTTTTGAATCTTGGTAAGGCATATCCTGAAATGGCGATTATCGATCCGGAAAAATTACGGGAAAGGATTGAAGATGCAATTTCGCATACTATCTCTTTAAGCGAGCCAGACTCGTCAATCGATCATGGCGAGATGTTGTCTCTTCCCGAAGGCACTTATTTCGGTGGTGGAACTGCTGATGAAATTGCTCATTGGAGATCGGCGGCATTTGCGACAGCGGTGTCGCTTGAGTTGATGTCGAAATACCTAATCCGGTATTCAGAGCTTTCTGTTAATGGCCAGGTACTAACCATAGAAAGTCGCTCGAAGCCCGGCGATCGTCATCACATGGTGGCGAAAGCATTACCCGATACTTATGAGCAGGATTCACTTTCGCCTGCCGTCGAAAATCGTCACAAGCTGTCCGCTGGTGTCGCTTTGCGAAGTGGCTCCAGGGGCCCCGAAGCCGGTGCAAATTTCGAGTATTCGATTGGCGAGCACTTGCGCAGCAATTTTCAGGAAGTTGATGAGCAAGTCGCCCGCTACGACTTCAAATTGAATGCGTGGGCCATCCATCAATTTGACGACAATGAAATGAACGACTTCGGCATCGATTTGAAATTTCGCGGCATCAGCACGGACACAGACTTTGTCTTGAAAAATGACGTCGCACATTTTCCTGTCACCTATGCGCAGCAATACAACGTAGTAACAAAGAGTATTCACTGGCGATTCGGCGCGTTGTCCGCCCCAGTCTGGAAAATCGGCGATGCAGGCAGGATCAATATCGACGCATCTGCCCGGCTCGTCGGCATTGTTGATCGAAGATACCGGGACAGTGATCCTGACGTATACCGAAAATCCGTCAACCTCGCGGATTTCAGCATCGGTGCCACCTATACGGTCAATCAATTTTCGGCAGGCGCCTGGATCGAAACAGCTCTCGGCTATTCGGAGGACTCCAATAGAGAAGATTATTTTTCTTTGCAAAACTACATCGCGGGCGCACGGATACGTTTCGTGTTTAACAAGCAACATTCTGTATCAATTGCTGCAATCAAGCGCGTAGACGGCGGCTCCAGGGATCTTTTTGACGATGACCAGAGCTACATTCAATATGCCTATCGAAGGGAGTAACCGGCAACAGCGAACGTTGCAATATGGAACACCGTCCCTTTGAGGCCGTGAACGTCATGGAATTAGTTACTCCCGCAAGTAGTAGCGCGAAAAAGCGCACGCCGAAATACTCTAATCGAGAGACCCGCCGAATCTGTGTGTTGAGTTGCGCTGAAATTTGAATCAGATTCGGCGCAAATCCACACTCAGAGCGTCAAGGCAAATCTGCAAACTCTGTAATGGTGGCCAAAATGCCCCATCCACCAAAGGCTTCAGAGACCGCGATCCAGACTTCGTTCTCCCCTTCTTGCAGCGGCAGTGTGACCCGATCGAACATTCCGATGGTGCCAAGATAGCGGTAATCCCGTGACTGGTAGGTATTGTTACCTTTGTAGATAAGTGCGTCATTGACGAACACCGCAGCTACGTCGCTGTAGCCCAGGGAAAGCTCCCTCACGACCGGACCGTCGGAGTCGACGATGACGCGTGCGAATACCGTGTCTGTAGCCTCACCGATTCCCTGTACCCGGGCAAGATTGGTGATACCGCTCTTCTCGGCACTCAGTTGAGTCCAGCTTCGACTGTCCTTATGTGCCGCTTCGAGTTTCGTGATTCCCGCCAGCGTTGCACCGTCGAACGCATCCGACACTTGCCACGACGTCACCAGGCCATCAATCTCGGCGTCATTGGCCTCTGTCGCAGGTGGAAACGCATAGGCATCGGCTAGTACTGTTGTCTTGAAATTTGCAAAATGAACAGCAGAAAAGTTCGCCGAATTCAGTCCAATCCCGCCACCCTGCGCGCTTCGTTTCAGGTCATTGATATGCAGCACGGGCTGGTCGGAATCGATGTACACCTTCGCTTGTGATCCGGCGAAAATGATCTTTACGTGCATCCATTCATCGACAGAGTACTCGACCGGCGCGCTGTAGCCCGCCCCGTGATAGAGCTGCCAGCCACTGACACCGTTAAACACCGGCGTGTACTGGTTGGCGTCCGGCTTGCCAGACTGATGTGGCCGAATGTAGAAGTGCTCGAAGTTGGCGTCGTCTTGCACCCGGAACATCAGGCCCGCAAAACCGCGATCATCTGATGCAGCGATGTCAAATTCGACCAGGCAATTTTGGATATTCTGGTCCGGCAGCATTGCCGCGCCACCGCGTAATCGTAGCGCTTGCTGTCCGAGATATTCCACAATCTCGTATTCCTCGGCTTCAATTTCCCAGCGCTCATCGTCGAAGGGCGTGTGTTGCGGCGGCTCTATCTTCACCATGGGTTCGCCCGTCAGGGCCTTCATCGCTGCGGCTCTGAACGGTGTTTCGTAGTAAGCGTCGTAGTAGCCCTTTACGTATTCATCGCCGTGCGTAAACCGCTCTTCAAAAGCAGAGAAGTCCAGTTGCTCCTGAACCTCTTTGTCGCTGAGGCCGGTCGCCAGCAATTTGTCGCGTTGCGCCGCGATGGAATCCGCAGCCTCGATCAACAGATCTACATAGGCCGTGTCGTTTTGGATTCGCCCGTGACCCGGCACCAGCGTGGCATAGTCGAGTTCATTCAGTTTGCGAAGTGTCGCGGCCCACGCACGGGGTGGCGTATTGAACGCATAGGGTGACGGCAGCACAACCATGTCACCGGTCGCGACAATCCGCTCGGCGGGCAACCACATGACAATGTCCCCTGCCGTGTTGGCATGACCGAGATGCAGCAACTCGATGATGCGGCCGCCGGATTGAATAGTGTAGCTATCGGCAAATGTGACATCGGCCGGTGTCACTCGTGCGCGATCAAACTCTCGCGTAATCACATCTGCATCTTCGATGATACGCTGGTAATCCCTGCGATCAGACTCGCTTTGTTCCGTTCCCTCTGAGTCAACGCCCGTGTCCACGATATTCTGGAATTCCTCCAGGTTGTTCGTGATGAAATCGTGCTGGCGGTCGATGTAGGCGATGCGCGTACTATTGAACACATCCCTCGTAAACTGGTGCGCGACAAACTGCACGCCCGAAAATTCTTCTGCGAAACGATACACGCCGAAGCTGTGATCCCCGTGCCAATGGCTGATCACTACATGCGTAACCGGCTGGTCGGTCAACGATCGTATCTTCTCGATGATCTGCTCGGCCATCACCGGCATGCCACCCCCATCGAATACGACAACACCTTCGTCGCTGATGACGAAGGTGGCATTACCCATCACAGGATAGCGGGGCCCGTCAGGTCGAACGCCGGCCCAGACGCCGGCAGCGATCTCCTGGAATTCGAACTGAAACGGCCCATCGTCACCCTGTGCATCTGTTGTAATTGCCGTTAGCGTGATAGCTACAAGAGTCGCCAGATTTTTCATTATTGTCCCCGCGAATTTGAATTTTGGTCAATATGGGTACTTGTGACACGGTGGAACACATTAGGTTTCAGGTAGCCAAACTGTCTCCACACCAGTCCCGGAACGGCGGCTGAAAGGCGGGTTAATGACTGCGTGTCAGGTTTGCCTAATTGCAAGTGAACCAGATACGATTCTGTATATCGATAAGGTATTACAAGAATGAATTTTCCCGCTACCTGATCTGCGTATTCGTCACGCGAAGAACGCCATAGGCGGCGTTTGCTATGAGACTGCTTCGGTAATGCATTCGTATGCCTACGGCACAACAGGCTACCGACTGATATCTGTCAATCGTCTCTAATTTTATTTTTCGACCAGTTCGACTCGTCGGTTCTTGGCCCGACCGGCATCACTCCGATTGGTCGCGACGGGCGACAAGTATCCGGCTCCCCATGAACTCAGGCGGCTTTGTGGGATAGCGTAGTTTCCTGTCAGCGCGGCCTCAACAGCTTTGGCGCGACGTTTTGACAAATCCATATTGTATTCGAGGCTGCCCTGGTTGTCGGTATGCCCTACTATCACAAGTTCCAGGTCCGGATTGTCATTCAACAGTGCGGCGATTTGTTCGAGGGTCGGCTTCGAACCCGACTTTATTATTGCCAGGTCGTGATCAAACCCGATGCCATACAGTGCAATTCTGCCTTCCTCGCCAATACCCCTGGCCATTGCTGCGGCATCAACCGTTACCATGTTTTCCTGCATGTTTTCCACTTCAATGACATGCAACTGGGTAATCACTCGCTTGAAGTCCGCCCCCCCGCCAACATTTGCCATTGCAACATACAGTGACACATATATATCGCCATCGCTGCGGGACAATTTTCCTGCGAGATAACGCTGATCTCCATAGGATCCTATCAAGTTGACGATCTTTGTAATAGCACCGTTAAATTTATAACCGCCACACTCTGCGTTCTTGCATGTGAACAGCAGGTCGAAGCCTGCTTCAGTCATCGCATTCTGATAATTCCGAAAGACCTCCAACGTCGTACGCTCGGCCGGATTGCGGTAGGTGATCTCAGTTACCTTGCCTTCGATTACGGTAACCGCAGCGGGATTCTTGTCAGCCCCGCCGGAAACTCCCGCCTTGTCAATGAACAGAGCATATTCGTTGAAGGTATCCTCGTTGTAGTTGGTGATTTCAGAACCTTCGTAACGGGAAATGACCGGATGATCCTTCGCATCAGCGGCCAACGTCGGCAGGGTGATACTGATGCCAGACACTATCATTACGGTAACTAATGTTATTTCCATTCGGGTCGATAAAACCAATTTATGCGTGTTCATCGTTTCCCTCCATCTATGTCTTGCTAAACAGCATAGTCGAACATGCTTTTTTCAGCCAGAGAGCCTCTGATCTATTCATGAACTCGGCAAGGTGCCGGCTGCGGTGGTTGTTGAACTCGTACACCGAGCCAACGATGTCGCCTACGATTGCGCCTGGCATGGTCTGATTAACATACGCACTCGCGCTGTCGTTCCACGGTCGCCTGCGATACTAGTCTGGCAATTTCCTTGCTAGCCGTCTTATGCCAAGTGAATCGCGAGAGATGTAAACTCTTTGGACTATACTAGAGGTGTTGCGGCGCAACGCGACAGCCAAACAAGAACTCGAACATACAACAATTATAAAGAGGCGCCATCATGACTCAGCCACGTTGTTCGTCGCACGTGCACAAATTTTCATTTTTCGTGTCCGTGACACTGCTGCTCATCGCGGTATCGTCGCGAGCCGTCGCCCAGGATCTCGTAATTACCGGTGTGGTCGATGGCCCGCTCAGCGGCGGTTTGCCGAAGGCCATCGAGCTTTGCGTGCTCACTGATATTCCCGACCTGAGCGACTACGGCGTTGGCTCAGCGAACAACGGGGGCGGCAGCGACGGCGAGGAGTTCACATTCCCTGCCGGACCGGTCAGCGCCGGCACGTTCCTGTACGTGGCTTCTGAAGCAACCGGCTTTGCCGATTTCTTTGGCTTCGCGCCGACACATACGAGCAGTGCCGCGTCGATCAACGGCGATGACGCCATCGAGCTCTTTATGTTGGGCAGTGTGGTCGACGTCTTTGGTGACATCAACGTCGACGGCACCGGTCAGCCGTGGGAGCACCTGGACGGTTGGGCCTACCGTAACAATGGCACGGGCCCCGACGGCAGCACGTTCACGATCGGCAACTGGTCTTTCAGCGGGCCGAATGCGCTGGACGGTGAGACCAGCAATGGTACAGCGGCGACACCGTTTCCGATTGGTGCCTACTCGACCTGCACGCTACCCGTGCCGGCACCCGATCTGCTGCTCTCCGAGGTGGTCGTCACGCCGACTGCAGGCGAGTTCATTGAGATCTTCAACCCGACGGCGTCGAGCGTCGATCTCTCGGACGTTTACCTGACCGACGCCACGTTCGCCGGTGGCGGCGCTTTTTACTACAACATCGTTACCGGTGCTGACGCTGGTGGTGGCGGCTTTGGCGATTTTCACGCCCGCTTCCCCGCCGGCGCGACGATTGCGGCGGGCGAATTCCAGACGGTGTCGCTGGCAGGATCAGATGACTTCTCCACGGAATACGGCATAGATCCGACCTACGAACTCTTCGAGGATGGCGGTGGAGCGGACGGGATTCCCGACATGCGTGAAGCCTTGCCCGGCTCGATCAATGACCAGGGCGGCCTGTCCAACAGCGGCGAGGTCGTCATCCTCTACACCTGGGACGGTGCTTCCGATCTGGTCCAGGACATCGACTATGCGCTCTGGGGTGATGCCGCAGAGGCTGTGGACAAGACGGCCATCGGCGTCGATGGCCCGGATGCAGGCGGTGACCTTTCGTTCTACTTGGCCGACACGGCGATCGTCAGCCAGGATGTTATCTCCGGCGGCTCGCACGCAAGTGGTGACTCGTTCCAGCGTGTCGACTTTAGCGAGGGTGCCGAAATCCAGAGTGGCGGCAACGGTGTAACGGGCAGCGACGAAACTTCGGAGGACGTCTCGGCCACGTGGCAGTTGCTGGCTGTTTCGCCAGGCGCGGCGCCACCTGCACCGCCGGCACCGGCGAGTGACTGGGTCATCAACGAAATTCACGCCGATCCGGCATCGGGTGGCGCGGGCGATGCCAACGGCGATGGCGTACGTCATTTCTCCGATGACGAGTTTATCGAGATCGTCAACGTCAGCGGTGGCGACGCCGACATCTCCGGCTGGACGCTTGCCGATGGATTCTCCGTGCGGCATACGTTCCCGGCAGGCAGCATCGTGGCCGACGGTTGCTCGATCGTCGTCTTTGGCGGTGGAACGCCAACGGGTGCGTTCGGGATCAGCCAGGTCCAGACTGCCAGCAGTGGCGCACTGGGTCTCAATAATGGTGGCGACAGCGTTACGCTTAATAACGGTGTCTCCGACGTGGCGACGGCCGGCTATGGCAGCGAAGGCGGCGATAACCAGTCGCTTACTCGTGACCCGGATATCAGCGGCGCGATGCTTGTAAAACATAGCAGTGCAACCGGATCTGGCGGCGCATTGTATTCGCCGGGGACACTGGTGGATGGCACGCAGTTCAGCGGTTGCCCGTCAGCCTGGGTGATCAATGAGATTCACGCCGATCCAGCGTCGGGTATTGCTGGCGATGCCAACGGCGATGGCGTGAGGCACTTCGGCAATGACGAGTTTGTCGAGATCGTCAACAACACAGGTAGCGACGTCGATGTGTCAGGCTGGACGCTGGCCGATGGATCCTCCGTACGGCATACGTTCCCGGCAGGTTCCGTGGTCCTGGATGGTTGCTCGGCCGTGGTCTTTGGTGGCGGAGCGCCGACGGGTGCGTTTGGTAACAGCCTGGTGCAGATCGCCTCGAGCGGCAGCATCAGTATGAACAATGGTGGTGACAGCGTAATTTTGAACAACGGTGTTAGCGATGTGGCCGCAACCGCTTACGGCAGCGAGGGCGGCGATAACCAGTCGCTGACCCTCGATCCCGACGTCACCGGCGCACCGCCCCGCGTCAAACACAGCGTCGCAACTGGTTCGGGCGGCGCGCTTTACTCGCCGGGCACCAGGATCGACGGCTTGCAATTCGTTGGTTGTCTGCTCGAGGCCGACATCTCCAATATCCAGGGCTCCGGCGCGGTAAGCCCACTAGAGGGCAGGTTCGTCGTCACTGTAGGCGTCGTAACGGCGCTGGCACCTAACGGCTTCTTTATGCAGATGCCAGACGACGGCAACCCCGATACCTCCGACGGCATTTTCGTCTTTACCGGCGGAGCCCCGGGCGTCTCGGTCGGGGACGAGGTAGAGGTTACCGGCACCGTGGCCGAGTTCTTCGGCCTTACAGAGATAACGGGTTCGCCGGTGGTCACGGTACTGGGTATGGGCGTTGTTCCTGCTCCTGTGATCTTCGATGCGAACACACCGTCGCCTGATCCCTTGGCGCCCAGCTGCGCGATCGAATACGAATGCTATGAGGGCATGCTGGTGGAGATTCCGGCGGGCATTGTCGCAGCATCGAACCAGGAATTCGGCTCTGACCCGTTTGCAGAGGTCCACGTTACGTCGGGGCCGACCCGACCGTTCCGCGAGCCCGGCATTGAAACGCCTGGACTACCGGCAATGCCGTTGATCCCGGTGTGGGACGGCAATCCCGAGGTGTTCGAACTCGACCCGGACAAACTCGGCTTACCGAACCTGAACATTCCGGCCGGCTCCACGTTCAGCGCCACGGGCGTGATCGGCTTCGAGTTCAACCATTACGAGTTCTGGCCCAGCGAACTGACCGTTGACAACGCACCGCTGCCGGTTCCAGTGCGCCCGCAAACGAGTGACGAAGCAACCGTCGGCTCGCTTAACGTCTTCAGGCTATTCGACGATATTGATGATCCAACGAGCGTAAATGTCGTCGGCAGGACTCGGAACGACTTCGTCGTTTCGTCGGACGAGTACGCGCGCCGGCTAGCGAAGCTCGCGAGCTACATAGTCGACATCATGCGCTCCCCTGACATCCTGGCCGTGCAGGAGGCCGAGAAACTCGGCGTTCTGCAGGATCTTGCCGCAACGATCAACATTCTGGACCCCAGTGTCAATTACTCTGCCTACCTGATCGAAGGCAATGACATCGGTACGATCGACGTCGGGTTCCTGGTAAAGGATTTCGTGAAGGTGAAAAGCGTCACGCAGCTAGGCGCCGACGAGCTATTTACATTCGACAGCCCGCCGTCGGCACTGCACGATCGTCCACCGTTGTTGCTCGACGCCATTTTGGACGAAGATTTGCGAGTCAAGGTGATGGTGCTACACATGCGTTCCTTGGGCGGCATCGAAACCGAGCGCACGCAGCGCAAGCGTCTCGAGCAGGCAATGTCCGTAGCGCAAAAAGTGCAGGACATTCAGAAGAAACGCAACGTGAAACTCGTTGTCATCGGCGATTTTAACGCATTCGAGTTCACCGACGGCTACGTCGATCTCGCTGGCATTATCAAGGGTAACTTCGATCCCACGCAGAGCCTCGTGTGCTCGTTCGCTACCTGTGCCGATCTCGTCTCCCAAGACCTGACGGACGAGGTTTTGAATATTGATCCGGCCGAGCGCTACTCGTTCATCTTCAGGGACAGCTTCAATGCCGACGGTTCGCGCGGCGATGCTCAAATCCTCGACCATGCGATGACCAGCAAAAAGCTCGCCAAGTTTGTCACCGGGTTGGAGTACGCGCGCGGTAATGCGGATGCGGCCGAAGAACTGGTCGAGGACGATGGCACGCTCGACCAGCTGGCGTTACGCGCGTCGGATCATGACGGTCTGGTCCTGTATATCTGCAAAGATGATGACGACTGCGACGACGATGACGACGACTAATCGACGAGTCTGGATACTGGTACAAGAAACCCCGCTTCGGCGGGGTTTTTCTTTGCCTGGGCGGTTCAGGATTTAGGTCCGATGTGCACGTGGACTGCCAACGGCTGGATTTCTGGCCTGTAGAAAACCGCTGCGCTGTGTTACAAACTGCAGGCAACATTCACTACGAAACGGGCAGTAATGAATCACTCCACCCTGCATGGCGCTGCGCTGGCGATACTTTTTCCGCTAATTGCAATCGGCCAATCGAATACGAACGCGCCCATCGATGATCCGGTGAACTATGTTCTATGGAATGCAGCGGTTGTGGAATCGGTTGCCGAGCGCCTTGAAGAGGAATTAGGCGACAAGGCATTGGTCTGGGAAACCATCGGAAACTACGCGGGGCATTCCGTTTATCTGGTTTTACGTGGAAAAACCAGCCGGGCCGAAATTCATGACACGGAGTCTGACGTCCAGATCAGCATTCGGGGCAGCGCGATATCGATTGTCGGCGGTGAACTTGTCGGCGCCGAGTCGCTACCGAGAAAACAACAACGCGGTACGTCGATAATCGGCGGGAATCGGCAGCAACTCACCACCGGAGACATCATGCACATCCCGCCTGGAGTCGCTCACCAGCTGTTGATTGACTCTGCACATCCGTATATGTATTTGCTGATCAAGATCGACGAAGAACCCCTGCAATAGCCACTACAGGATCGCTTTGAGCGCCGCGAAAAATGCCTGATTTTCATGTTCACGCCCGTAGGAAATACGTAGATGGTCGGGAAGGTTCCAGCTTTTGCCGTGTGTGATGAATATATTTTGTCGTCTTAATTCATCGTAGACCGGTTGTGCCCTTTCCCGTAGCTCGACCAGAATGAACGGCGGCGGCCCCGATATTACGGCCAGGCCCAGATCGTGAAATTGCTGCTCGTAGTAAGCGCGCGTCTGTTGCACGTATGATCGTGAACGCGCGGCATGTTCAGCATCGTCCAAAGATCCCAGGATGGCACCATACCCCGCCATGTTGGTGCTGGCTGGGCCGCAACCAAATTTACGAATCTCCTTCAGGATGTCCGGATGTGCAAGACCGTACCCACAACGCAGTCCAGCGAGTGCATAAGCCTTTGAGAACGTCCTCGTTACCAGAACATTGCTGTACCCGTCCTTCAGCAAATCGATCCCGGATCGTCTGTCTTTTTCGTAGTCAGCGTAGGCCTGATCAAGAACAAACAACACACCATCCGGCAAAGAGTCTGCGATGTGTTTCATCTCGGCGTAACTCAATGTCGTACCGGTAGGGTTATTCGGCGTCACCACAAGTAATATTCGGGTTTGCGTGTCCACGGCCGCCAGCATGCCTTCGACGTCGAAGGCATAGCCTTTGTCTTTCAGCAAGTTCAGACGCTTGATGGTCAGTCCCATGTTTTCAGCCACCGTGAGCATGCCGCCCCAGGTCTCGTGCGCGGTTACTACGTTACCGCCGTCTCGAGCATGGGCGATTGGTGTCAGTCGCAGCAATTCCGTTGAGCCGGTCCCCATCAGAATCCAGTCTTTGTCGATACCGTGATATTCGGCGATGTTGGGTTTCAGAAGACCGCCAAGAGCGTATCGATAGGACTGCTGTAAAGCTGTCGTGGCCCCCTCCAGTGCTTTCGGCGAAGGTCCGAGCGTGTTTTCGTTGTAATTCAGGCGGATGGCGTCGGCAGGAAAACCCATCGACAAGTCAAACGGCATATCCGTTGCGGCTTCGCAATAATCGATTCCACTTGTCAGGGCAAGTGGAACGGTCGTCGCGGACGCGACTGATGCACTGAGGAATTGGCGACGGGAAAGCGTCATTTTCTTCTCCTGTTCAATTTGTGTCGGCGAACTGTCCAAGCCGATAAATTAGCTGATAAATTATCCAACAAACGCCTGCCGATTTATTTTCACCCACTCACTGATTGTGGACATTTTAATGGGCAGCATCTTTAAAACTGATGTCATGTCGTGAAATTTGGGCGGCGGGTCAGGATCATTTTGTTCGCGGCGATACATCTCGGCTACGTTATCTCCCGCACCGGCACCGAAAGATGCATCCAGTACCGCACCCATCTCCTCGGGCGTCATCGTACGATACTGAATATCCTTATTGCACGCTGCTGAGAAAATCGCCGCCAGCTCCGCACCCGTGGGCGCTTCAATGCCGCTGATTCGGTAGCGATTTCCAGCCAGTTGCGGCTGCTCGAGCGCCGCAACCACCAGCGCACCGACATCATCTGATGCTATCCAGCCAACCTTGCATTCGGCAAGCACGGGATAGGTCAGCACATTCTTGTCCCGCACCGAAGGTGCTGTCCAGGGACCCAGCCAGTTTTCCATATACGTGGTTGGTTCGAGCAAGACATAAGGTAATGTCGACGACTGCAGATGGCGGAGGATCGCGAGCTTGGTGTTGGGGCCGCTATCATCATCCGATACCTCACCACTCGTATTCCAAACAAACATTCGGACCCCGGCACGACGGGCTGCATCAATGGCGTTCTGCCCAATGCGAATACCATCGTCGGGATCATCCAGAAAAGCCGGCAGCAAGAATGCTACGGCATCCATGTCATTACTGGCGGCACACAGTTGATCGAAGTCGCGCATATCGGCAACGACTGCTTTTGCGCCTGCTGCACGCAGATCGGCAGCCTTGTCGTTGCTTCGGGTAAGCACATGCGGAAGGTGGCCGCGCTGCAGTAAATGCGTAACAGTTGGGCGCGCCTGAGATCCCGTGCCGCCATAGACCAACACCTTCAAAACAGTTCCCCCTTTGCCGCAAGCCCCGTTCGGCACCTGCTGACGTGTACAGCTACAAAGTGTATGGCTGCGATAGACTCTCGCCAATGGTGGCCCACGCGATCGAAACAGAAACTCAAGACTGGCGATAGCTGTCTTATTGCTACGGCGGGCCGATTCGCGAACTCTGTTTTAGAATGGGCTTGTAGTCAACAGAAAAAAAGCCAGATCATTTCTGAGCACGAGGATTTTTTGATAAACGAACTCGATACAGCTTGTCAGGTGATCGAGCCCGGAGATATCGTCGTAACTGGCGCTGATCAGGACAAAGCCCGCGTCGTGCTTCAGGTTTTTACTCTGACCCCATTTCTTTGCTATTCAAACGCAATAATTATTTTTCCTCGGGCGTGTCCTTCTTCTGAGTAACGAAGAGCATCAGGAACCTCTCGCAGGCTGTAACGCCGATCAATCACGGGCGTCATTTTACCGTCCTGCATAAGGTCGCCCAGGATAGCCAGGTCATCCCGACGGATTTCCCCCAATACCATGACAAATTCCTGTCCCACGAACGGTGATAGCAGCAGCCCCGTGATCGGACCTATCATCGGTCCGAGCCAATCGCCTTTTGCTCCTCCGACGATGACGAAGGTGCCCTCCGGTTTAAGAGCCCTCCTGTTCTCTAATAGCGAGTGATTACCAACCATGTCGATGATCAGGTCGTATTGTTCGCCGCTTTCGGTGTAGTCCTCTTTCTTGTAGTCGACGACGTGGTCCGCGCCGATCGATCGGACCATCTCCACATTTCGGGTACTGCACACGCCGGTCACTTCCGCACCGAATGACTTGGCTATCTGGACGGCAAACGTACCCACACCTCCCGACGCGCCATTAATCAGGACTTTTTGCCCTGATTTCAATTTTCCGGCATCGCGAAGCGCCTGAAGTGCGGTAATTGCCGCTATGGGTGTGGAAGCTGCGTGCTCAAATGAGACGTCGGCCGGTTTCATCGTCAAGCTGCCGTTCTCGCCAACGGTGACATACTCGGCGAAGGCTCCATTGCTTCCGCCAAACACCTCATCTCCCGGCTTGAAGCGCGTGACCTTATTGCCAACCGCTTCGACGGTGCCCGCAAAGTCCACACCGAGGCCTGCGAAGTCGGGCGCACCCACGCCAGTCATCATGCGCAATAAATACGGCGTCCCTCTAACGAAATGCCAGTCGAGCGGATTGACGGATGCAGCAGCGACCTTGACCAGGACTTCATGGTCCGCAGGCTTTGGCTTTTCGACGTCTTCAAACTCAAGGACATCAGGTGAACCATAACAACGATACACGATGGCTTTCATCGTCTCCGCATTATCTGACACTGCGGGTGCTGGCTCGCAGGCTGAATCGTGACTCAGCACAAGGGCCAGTGACGATATGGAGAGCACCAGGAAAATCAGGATACCGTTCGCAATTTTGTAACGAAGTTTCATAATATTATCTCTCTAATTAATCCGGGATGGACGACAGAAATGGGGTCAGAGTAAAATTTTGTTGCACTCGTTGGACCCCCGGTTTTACTCTGACCCCGTTTTTTCACCTCGTTTTTTCTACGGCGGGCTGTCGATTGATCCAACGCAATTGCAGGCTGACGCCGACCAGGAATATGGCCAACAGGCCCAGGTAACTCATTTTCAGAACCGGATCTTCGATTGACGTCAGAACCGGGTCGCTGACCGGTAAACGCAGCAAGCCGTCCGTCACTGCGGGAATGGAATGAAAGAGCAGGGTCGACGAGTAACTGACCGCTTGCACATGCCGGGACAGTTTTCCGAACGGTTTCATTGTTGCCGCTACCGTCCCTACAGCCAACGCCAGAAACGTCATAACCGCCAATGCGTGACCCGGGCCGAACTCGCCGTGTTGAAAAATGGCAAGGGCGGTGCCCGCAGTAATCAAGGTGGATGCCAGATAGATCTGTCCCGACCGAGTATGCAGGGATATTTCCTTGAACTTGGTGAGTGTAAAGCCACCGCTGAAAACGGCGATGAGACCGATGGCGATATGAAACCAACCCAGTGGGATTATCTCGGGCATCCGGAGTCCTCAGATCGTATATCGGAGTGATATTATCACGGCGCCACGGATTCTATGTGGGCCCGGGTTTGGCGCGGAGCTGGTGACATCCAGCGACTCGGTAAAATTTCACTCTGACCCCATTTGTCGAATCCATTTGATCGCATTCTGGCCATCGGCGATTGATATGGTGTCCGTCTAAGTCGTGGGTGATCGCACAGCCGGGGAAAGGGTTCACCTTGTTCCATTAAACCAACTAAAATTACTGTCCCACTAAGAGGAGCTATTCAGCGCCCAATACAATGCGACCGTCTGAGACCAAAGCCAAGAATATTCGTGTCCACCTAGTCATCTCGGGCCGCGTTCAAGGCGTCTGGTATCGAGGTTCGACAAAACAACGAGCGGAAGATCTGGGATTGACAGGGTGGGTCAGAAACTGCGAATCCGGGCAGGTTGAGGTTGTTGTCGAGGGTACAAATGTCGCGATCGATAAACTCGTCTCCTGGTGTCGCACGGGCCCATCCATGGCACGGGTCACCGACGTCCGTATTGATTTCGAGGACTATAGCGGCGAGTTTGTTGGGTTCAGGGTAAAGCGCTAATAGCCCTTTTTTTGTTGCGAAGCCATTTTCTACAGCTCACAACATAAGGGCAGTGTCACTGCGATGTATTTCCAGCGGTATCCCATGTCGCAAGCCCGTCAAGCAGGCTAAATGCGATTAGAGGGACAGTGACCATTAATCAACAAAGGTGACCGCACCTCTAATTGCGGGCTAAACTGTCAGGAAATTCCACCGAACAACTCCGGCGCGGTAATTCACAACAAGATTTAATTCGGGAGAATCCAGTGACTATCAATCTATTACAGCTATGGCTGCCAATCGTCCTCGGTACAGGTTTGGCCTGGATCGCAAGTGGGCTCATTCACATGTTGATCAAATATCACAATTCAGATTATCAGCAGCTATCGAACGAAGCCGAAGTCATGTCGGCTGTGCAGAATGGATCGCCAAAGCTTGGGGTTCATACGTTCCCATATTGCAGTGATATGGCTGAAATGGGTAAGCCGGAAGTACAGCAGAAATTCAGCCAGGGTCCCGTAGGAATGCTCACAGTGTTTCCGAACGGCATGCCGAATATGGGCAAGTTGATGGCTCAGCAAATAAGTTTTTTTCTGCTTGGCTGCATTTTGATCGCGTACACCGCCTCTCTCGTGCTGGAGCCGGGCACTGAATATATGGTCGTGTTTAGATTCGTTGCGGTCGTCGGCTTTTTAACTTTTGGCTGGGCAGTCATACCGTTCAGTATCTGGTACGGGCACCAATGGTCGACTACAGCCAAGTACTTGTTGGACGGTTTGATTTACGGTCTTGTCGTGGCCGGTTCTTTCGCCTGGTTGTGGCCCTCGTCGTCGATGTAAAAGGACTTCGTTAGTATCGAGATAAAGCGGGTGAAAAGGGTCGAACCGAATTAATCCAAGAATTCGGTTCGACCCCGGTTTTTTTAAGGGCTTTGGAACCCTAGTTTTTGTCGCGCGTTAGTGGGACGAAGCGAACCGCAATGACACTGCTAACAGTCACGAGGCCGTCTTCCTCCTTCGTCAGTACCCGGAGAATCTGCACCTCATTTTCCGCACCGACCGGAATGACCATGCGGCCACCAACCGCAAGCTGCTCGATCAAAGGTTCCGGCACTTCTTCCGGTGCAGCCGTTACCAGGATGGCATCGAAGGGGGCCTGATCGGGCCAGCCCGCATAACCATCACCGATTCTGGCCGTGACGTTATTGTATCCAAGACGTTCCAGGGTGTTCGCGGCACGCCGACCGAGCATCTCGACTATTTCTATCGTATAGACGCGGCCTGCCAATTCTGAAAGTACCGCGGCCTGATAACCGGAACCTGTACCGATCTCGAGGACTGTGTCGTCTTTCGTCACTTGGGCCAGATCAGTCATCAACGCGACAATGTAGGGCTGGGAAATCGTCTGCCGGGCGCCGATCGACAATGGCCGATTTTCATACGCGTAGCGTTTCTGCTCATCGGGCACGAACTCGTGCCGCGGAACTTGTCCGAGCACAGCTAGCGTACGTTCGCTAATGGGCGGCGCACCGTATTCTTCGGACGCCCGGGATGTGTCGCGCAGTTCTTCGATCATCGTCTGCCGCTGAGATTCGTAATTACTCTGCCCACACGCATTACCGAGCGCTAGGCCAGCGGTAATCAGTAGCAAGGATCTGGAAAATCTAGCCTTTACCATGACCTCATTATCCACCATTTAGAGCGAATCGAGCAGCACAACAGATTTTACAATGAATCGCCCCCGATCTTCTAGCCACTTGCCAGCCCAACTGCCACTCAAACCTATTGGGCAAACCTATGGGGCAAACCTATGGGGTCAGAGTATAAACCCGGGCGATTTTGCTCTGACCCCTTTTATCGGATCCCTTTTATCGTTGATGCCGCAGTCGCGTCGTGCTGATTGAGAAGGACGGCTACCGTGCGCAATTTGCGACCTCTCTCGCGCACCTGACGCCAAACAGCGACAGTTCACCTCTTATAAAAACATTTTCTAAAACAATCGCTTGACTCCGGTGTTGTGGAGTTACAACGGTCTTCCCGAAAGTGATTGGACAGGGCGACAAGACCATGACTAACATGCGCGCCAATTGGCGTTGGAACCGGACATCCCGGCGAATTCCCGCGCAACATTCAGGAGCATCAAATGAAAATTCTCGTTTTGCTGGCCGCCGTGCTTTTACACGGTGTTGCCCTGGCACAATCACCGGAACAGCCAGAATCCGATCTCAGCTATGACTACCTGGAGCTGCGTTTCGTCGATGTTGATACCAACGGCGGCGACGGCCTGAGATTCAAGGGTTCGTACCAATTCCCCAGCAACTGGCTAATTGTCGGCGGCATCACCTCGCTCGATTTCAACAGGAACGTCGATGCCACTATTATAGAAATCGGTACAGGCTACGTGTGGGACTTCAAGGCTGACTTCGATCTGTTCGCGACCCTGCAGTACGTAAACGTGGACTTTGACACACCCGGCGGCAGCTCGGACGACGATGGAGTGGCATTCTCGGCCGGTACTCGCGGTATGATTTCGCCGGAATTCGAAGTTCGTGGATCTGTTAATCATATCAATCTGGACGACAGCGACACCTATCTCGAGATTGCAGGCGATTACTATTTCTCGCAGCAATTCTCAGCGGGACTGAGTGTCGAGTTTGCCGGCGACACGGACATCATTACCATTGGTGCCCGCTGGTATTTTCGCTAGGAAAATCGCATCCCACCCGGGTGGGCTCTTATAGCAATTCGTTGAGCCCATCCAGGTCGTTGATCACGCGCCACTTCCCACCCGTCTTCTCAACCCGGCCCCGCCACTCTTCGAGCCTGCTCATGTATTCACGCGGATCGATGTTGTCCGAGCGAAGCTTGGTGACATTGAGGGCGATAACCTCGAAACCATCGAAGTCGATGTCGATGTCGCGTACATAGCCTTCCTGGAGATCCTCCTTGAGGTCCGAGAAGATCAGAATGGTTTTGTTAGCGGTGTTCTTCTCGTTGAGAAACTCCACGGCCTGCAACAGACCACCCGTGATATCGGTGTACGGCGACGGATCGACATTTGCCACGAATTCAGTTACCTGTTGAGCGAACAATCGCTTCTGCCGATTGACCGTACTGGGCCTGTCGTCAAACGAGGCTTTGGCAACGATGTCTTTCTCACTGAAGCTACCGGTGTCGATTCGAGCAACAGCGAACGAGTCCCTGGCATCCAGTCGCGAAAGCGTATAGCGAACGATCTGCTCGGCCTTGTCCAGTTCTTCGGTGTAGGTACCTGACGTATCGAGCAGCATATACACACCCTTGTTTCTCGGTGTGATTTCGCTGCTGCATGACACCAGCAGTACACATAAGACGGCAATGATTCCTTTCTTCATTTTCCTACGCTCCCGAGTAATCCATCTTTTTCAGTGTTTTTCGCCATCCGCTCTTCGAGCCACAAAGGTACGAATAGTGGAATGTCATAGATTTGCTTCAAGAGAACACCGAGATAAAGAAAAATGCTGCTGAGCAAACGCAGAGTCAGTGCCAACACCCGTATGAACGATATCGCCATCAGTCCGACAACCGTTCTCATCGAATGCACAAAGGTCTCAAGCGGTATCGCGACGAACGTCAACGCGAACGGCAGAATGAATCCCATTCCCATCTGCGCGGCCGTCGTAATCCACATGTACTCACCCATCGCTGTGGCACCTGCTACGTCGCCGCCGCGAAGAAGAGCACTCGTTGCGAGTTCATCGTGCAACAGCACTTCACGCATGTAGGCAAGACCCGATTCGACACTGGCCAGCAAGAACAGGATGGTGAACGTAATCCAGATCATGCGTATGCGGGTCTTGTCCGGTAGCGCGCCAATCACCGGGAATAGCCGCGTGATACGTAACGACTCCATCAGGAACAGGCCCATCGAGATTTCTACCAGAATGATGACCAGTGCCGCGATATCCGCCGCGCGAAAGTTACCGATCAAACTCGTGCCGCCGACCATTTCGGCCATCGGCCTGGCGATCAGCGAGAAGTTGATCGTCGCACCGCCGATCGCAATGCACAGCACGAACGCCGAGACAAAGAAATTCACTAGCGATGATGACGACAGCACGGAGACTGCGCGATCCTGACCACGCACGATATCCTCGTATTCCTGCATGTGCCGATCGATTGTGACCGAACGGCTCAACAGGCTGTCGACGTTCTTGCCGACGGCAGCGAGGGTCTGCTGAATTTGCCGCCAGTCCGGCCGCATGTGGCGCAACATTTTGTGACGTTTCGCACTGGCCGTGTGATACGCGGTCATCGCTTCCTTGTGCGCCTTGATCAGCGACTTGTGAATATCGCTCAGGATACTGCCAATATGCGCGCGACCTTCCTTGGCGTCCATTTCAGCCACCGCTTCGACGGCTTTGACCCAGCCTGGAGGATCCGGTGGTACGTCAACTGCCTCCTGGTGGTCTTTCTCGATGCGGCCAATGGACTCACTCAACGAGCGATGCAGCGCCGAGTAGTTGGCGAGATCCTTGCGTACCGTCTCGTTGATACGATCGAACTCACGCTCGATGATGCGTTCTTTCGCCTCCCGGCCAGCCGCAAGCAGAACGTCGCGGTTGCGTACCGCGAGATTGGCTGCCGACCGCGACACGGCCTTGGACGCCACCCGAAAGCTGCGGTGCAAGCCATGCGCCGCGGCCTGAATAGTTTGGTGGGCCGTACTGCGTATCAAGTAAAGTGCGGCAACAATCAGAATGATCCAGAGTAGTGCCGACGCAACTGGCCAGGGCGTAATGCCAAGTAAAAAGCTCATGATGGTAACTCCGCTGTCTTAGTGGTAACCGTAGACCGGTGGTTTTGCGAGGCGCCCTTTCAGACGCCGTGCCTTTTTCATCTGTTAGCGGAGCGTTTCATGGGGGAAATGAAGTGTCAACGCGGACAGGACATAATGAGGAATCCGAGGGCAGAATCCGGAGACAGTTCACTTAATTAAGCCCAAAGCCGGCGATCAGGTCTTGATTAATAGGCTGGAAGATTCGGGACGTCTCAATTTGCGGCCTTCAAAGCCAGGCCGAAAGGGAAATAAGTAAACTGTCCCCGGAATTCATGAGCGCACGGAACACTCACTGACTCAGTCTGGAGAACCCCGGCTTCGTAATGTCAGCCTACAGTCAGGGGCGGGTTCACACAGATCGCCGCCCCGGAAAACAGTTTAAATCAATCTGGCGATTGTGGCGTAGATGCCGAACCTTTGACGGTATCGTGCCCCTTAGCAAACTTTGGAATCAGCATTGGCACTTTTTCGCGATACCTGGCGTAATCATCGCCGAGGGATTTCACAAGATCCCGTTCTTCATACCGAATCGCAATCAAAATGTACCCCGTCATACCCAGAGCAAATAATAAATGCCCGACCGTCATTTTGGGTATGCCCCAGAAAGACATGATCCAGCCGACATATAAGGGATGCCGGACAAACTTGTAGAAGAAGGTCACTTTGAAGCCAGAAGACGAATATGCCTTTTGTCGCAAATTGAACCACACCTGCCTGAGGCCAAACAGGTCGAAGTGATCAATGACAAAAGTGGATAACAGCACCAGCAAGAAGCCGCCAAAAAAGACTGCCCAGAGAATATTTTGTGCCCAGACTGCTTCAGCTTCCCAAATGACACCGGTCATTGGGCGCCACTGCCAATAAAGAAGAATCAGTATCAGGCTGCTAATCAGTACGTAGGTACTGCGTTCTACCGATTTCGGAATAATCTTCGTCCACTTCTCCTTGAATCCCGGTCGCGCCATCACTGTGTGTTGAATACCGAACAACGCGATCAGTACAAAGTTGATCAGAAATGCGACTGATGTGGTCGCGACAGGACCGACGTCGATGCTTCTGGGAACCAAAAGATTACCCAGGAAGCCGATCAAATACAGGAAGGCCAAAAAGAAGATGCCGTAGCAAACGACACCATATAAAAAGGCTATGCCTCTGCCCATGATGCTACCCCCTATGAATTGAGTGGGTGTTGCGTTTGTTGTTTTATCGACGGTTTGGAAATCCCGCCGAATTATCAATTGAGTATAGCAAAAATTTTACCAATTGATCGAATAAATCGGTGGAGATACCGGCGATACTGGCCCTCAAGGCGGCACGGCCTAATGCACCTCGCCCTCTCGCCCCACCTAGGTGGTATTGCACTTCGCAATTGAATCTAAGTCGGGATATCGCGGCCCTATTCCCACTATTTGGTACCCGAGGTCGCCAATTAGCCCGCTCGCTGTCATTCAATAAGTTCAAGGGGTGCCAATTGCTTGATTTGAGCCACTGTGCATAACGATGCACAGCTTATGCGCCCAAAATCCACGCACCATGAGCATCACTCGTGACGCTTGCAGCAAGGTCGGCCGACAGGTTCGGTCATCGAGCGCCGGTATCATTTCTTCTTTTCGATGCTTATGTGCCAAACTGCGAGCAGTAGAATTCTCGAGGCTTCATATCATGGATCACAAGTTCCCGGGTCCCAAGACGCGCGCGGCACTAGAACGCGGCATTCCGCTTTTTAAGAACGGATTGAGATTCGATGCCGAAATGGAGCGAGCCGGGCAACGCGGTTTTCGTCCGGTGCGGCAGATCGTTATTGATAAGGCCCAGGGCGACTTCGTCTGGGACCTGGACGGCAAACGCTACATCGATTTCCAGAATGGTTGGGCGACAAATCCGCTCGGCAACTGTCATCCCGAAATTCTCGAGGTCGTAGAAGCCGCTAACCGGCGGTTTGGTTTTCATTATGACCACCCTTTGCGCTATGACCTGGCTGAAATGCTTGCCGACATTATGCCGGGCAAGGCGCTGCCACGGACAAATTACGAGGTGTCGGGCACCGAGGCGGCCGAAGCGGCTGTCCACCTCGCTCTCACGCACACGAAGCGACGTTTCATCATCACATTCAGTTCTTCCTTCCACGGCATGGGTATCGGCACGAAAATACTGAGCGGGCTCGACGGCCGCTACAGCACCTATCTCGAGGGCTGGGGCGGCGGCGTTATCAAGGCACCTTATCCATATAGCGATCACATTCCAGCCGGAATGGACGAGGATCAGTACACCGAGTATTGCCTTTGGTACCTCGATAACCACATTCCTTCCTGCATCGCAGCACGTGACAACATCGCGGCAATCCTCGTCGAGCCGGGGCTCGCTGAAGGCGGCAACTGGATACCATCAACGCGCTTCCTGAGCGGTATTCGCGAAATCTGCGACAAGAACGACTGGTTGATGATATCTGACGAAGTCCTGACGGGGCTGGGTCGTACGGGCCGGATGTGGGGTATCGAACACTATGACGTCGTACCCGATATCCTCGTGTACGGAAAAAACCTGTCCGGCGGTATTGCGCCACTGTGCGGAATCTCCGCGCGAGACGAAATCATGGGCGACAACACTGATTTCACATCGGGCTCGACCTTCGCCGGAATGCCTGCCGGGTGCGCGGCAGCGATCAGGACACTGGAAATCTTCGAACGGGACCATATCGTCGCGCACGCGAAACGTCTCGGAAATATCGCAGCCGGAATCATGCGTGAATGGGAACGCTACAGTATTGTGCGCCAGGCGCGTGGCAACGGCTTACTGCTCGGTGTGAGCTTCGGCAAGCCCGAATCTGCGGGCGTTGATGAAAAGGACTGGTGGACAGCGCGGGCCGTGCGCGGAAAGATGCTCGAAAACGGCGCATGGGCGCTGTCCGATCGCGAAGACACGATTCGATTGTATCCCGCGCTCAACATGGATGAATCTGTGCTTCGCGAAGGACTCGAGATCATGGAAGACGCAATTCGAAACGTCGAGGAACACGGCCACACGGAAGGCGATGCGACCGCATATCCAAGTGGCGTTGCAGGCTTCTAACCAATAACGGTGGCCGGAACAAGGTGCAAACCATGTGACGGGTCAGGACCCTCGGGAAAAAATCGGCAGCGATCCAAGACGATCCTTGAACTCGACTTCCTCGCCTTTGCCGTTGCGTAACGGCTTCGGTGGATCGATATTCTGTGTCAGTGGCGAAACAATTAATAGTGTGATCAGACCAACCAGCAGCCCAAGCAGATCACCGGAAAACTCGGGCGCGACCAAAATTGCGACTGACCATGTGAGGAAACCCATCGCCATGGACGCAAGGACACCCGCTCGATTGGCCCGCTTCCACCAGACACCGGCAATAAATGGAACTGTCACGCACACCAGTTTGATTGAGTTTGAATCCAGAATCAGGTCGTATACAACCTGTACTTCAAGCGCCACGTAAACGGCAAAGATACCGAACACCGGTATGGCGATTCGTGTAGCAAGGAGTCGTTGTTTGTCGGTTATCTGCCGCTTGAAGAAAGGCAATATGTTGACGCTGAATACGCTCGCGGCCGCGAGCAACGCACTGTCCGCACTGCTCATAATAGCCGCCAGAAGTGCGCCGACGAAAATGGCAATGGCAACCGGATGCAGGTGCTCGAGGGCAAGCGTCGGTATTACGGTTTCGGGTTCCACAAGTTCCGGCATGGTCACACTGGCAATGATTCCCAGCGTTACCGGGATCATACCCAGTGACAAGTGACCGAAACCGGCCAGATAAAACGAATTCTGAGCAGTCCTTTCGTCTTTCGCTGACATGGCTCGTTGAATCAACGTCTGCGAGGTGACATCGGCAATGCCAAAGATCATCCACGCACGGAAGTAGTTGAGCCAGATTGACGGGGATCTTTCTACAGGGACCATGCTAAAGGTGTCTTCTGGCAAATGCGGTGCAATATTTCCCCAGCCGCCAACGTCAATGAGCACAACCACCAGGAGCATGATCAAACCAATGGCGATAACCACCATTTGCACGAAGTCGGTCACGGCGACGGCCCACATACCGCCCGCGACCGTGTAGACGAAGACAACTACCGCTCCACCCATGATGCCGATATGAATCGGCACACCGGTCAACGTTTCAAAAACGTAGCCGAACGCGACTAACAATGCGCCCGTCCATCCGACTTGTGTCGAAATTGTGGCTATCGCCGCAATCGTGGAGGCAATCTTCCCGAATCGAATTTCGAAAAGATCAACTATTGTCAGCAAGCCCAGTCGTCGAAAAATACGCGCGAACAAAAAGCCGACAATGAACAGACAAAGCGCGCCACCAAATGGATCGGCAATGACCCCCAGCAGCCCCCGCTCGTAGGACGCACCGGCAGCCCCCATCATTGTTCCACCGCCAAACCAGGTGGCAATGATCGTCGCACTGCCGATCCAGATCGGCATTCTGCGTCCGGCGACGATGAAGTTTTCGGTCGAATCGGCTTTTTTCGATGCGCGAATGCCGATATACAGCATGATTACAAGATAGATCGCGACGCCGATAAAAATTATCGTCTCATCATTCAACATGAACCCCTGTATCTGTGCCACGACGGCTTTGACGGCGTCGCGGCGGATAGCCTTACACAGTAATATACGTCGAAAATGCTAACTTCCTGCCGAGCAGGCAACAAGGAACACTATAGGGATGTCCCGAATCTATCGCGTCAGTCGAATTCGATCCAAGTCGTTTTCAGCTCGGTGTAATCATCGAATGCGTGCATTGACTTGTCACGTCCGTTTCCGCTTTGCTTGAATCCGCCGAACGGCACAGTGATGTCTCCACCGAAATAGTTATTGATACCCATCGTTCCAACTCGAACCGCGGCAGCAACCCGGTGCGCCGTATTGATATTGTTGCTCCAGACGGCCCCAGCCAGGCCGTAGATCGAATCGTTCGCGATCGCGACCGCATCCTCCGCATCCTTGAATCCAATGACCGACATGACTGGCCCGAAAATCTCTTCCCGGGCGATGCGCATATCATTATTAACACCGGCAAAAACGGTGGGTTCGTAGTAGCACCCACCCGAGTCCGCCAACACCTGATTGCCACCAAACATCAGTGAAGCACCTTCTTCCCGACCGATGGCCACGTAGTCGGAGACGGTTTTAAGCTGCGTTGCATCGATCATAGGTCCCATTGCCGTCGCTGGATCCAAAGGATCGCCGGGCATCCAGTTTTTGCTTTTGGCGACGACCATCTCGACGAATTTTTCTTTGATACTGTCCTCGACGATCAGTCGCGTGCCAGCCGTGCAGGTTTGGCCACCGTTATAAAACACCGCTATCGCCGCGAATGTCGCCGCCTTCTCCAGGTTCGAATCTGCAAACACAATGTTGGGACTCTTGCCGCCGAGCTCCAGAAACGTGCGCTTTAAGTTTGACTCGCCGGAATAACACATCAATTGCTTGCCAACTTCTGTCGAGCCCGTAAACGTCAATCCGTCGATGTCTTCGTGCAGCGCGAGATGCCGGCCAAGGCTGCCACCAGGACCCGGCAATACATGCAGCACGCCGTCGGGCAATCCAGCTTCGGATGCCAATCCAGCGATTCGCAATGCTGACAGTGGCGTATTCGAAGCCGGTTTGAGTATGACGGAATTGCCCGTCGCCAATGACGGCGCGAGCTTCCACGCGGTCGTGGAAAGCGGAAAGTTCCAGGGGACGATCGCCGCAACGACGCCAAGGGGCAAACGCTGAACCAGCGCCAGGCAATCCGCTGGTGTAGGGGGAATTTGATCGTAAACCTTATCGATCGCCTCCCCACTCCAACGGATGGTTCGTACCGCAGAGGGTACATCGACACCCGTGGTGTCGGATATCGGCTTGCCGACATCGAGACATTCAAGCAGCGCAATTTCGTCGCCGTGATCCTCGATTAGGTCTGCCCATCGCACCAACACGTTTTTTCGATCGGCTGGCGCCATTGCCGACCAAACGCCGCTCTCGAACGTCGCACGAGCGACCTCAACGGCGCGATCTGCGTCCTCAATGCCACAATTCGCAACGTCGGCGAGTTTCCGGCCATCCGCCGGAGCCATCGTCGCTCGGGTCTCTCCGGCCAGCGCTTCGCGGTAGCGGCCGTTGATGAACGCACGTCCCTCAATGACGAGGTCCGCCGCCTGTGATTTCCAGTCCTGTTTGGTTTTGTCCAACATGGCTTGGCGACTCCTGTGAATCCTAGCTAATTATCATGTACACCTTTCGCACCGTCTCGACGACTTCCGCCACACCTTTCCACCCGCGCGGAAAAACCCAGCTGTCACCAGCTCTGATTTCCGTAACCTGCCCGGATTCGGAGGTCAGGATCCAGTGGCCTTTCAACAAATGGCAAAATTCCGTGATATCCAGGTCCAGCCGGAGTTTTCCCGGCTCGCACTCCCAGGTCCCTGCCACGAGGTTTGCTTCTGCAAAGAAACCTGAATCGGTCTGTTTCGGGAGGTCGCCGATCGGCTCACCAAACGATTCCGCATCTACCAGGTCGGTCAGAGTTGCACACTGTTCTTGCATACTTATTTCGGGCATTTCGAGCTCTCCTTAATATACAGGCCATATCCTGTAGGACTTTGGTGGGGAGATTGTCGTCATTCGCGTTATGGTTCGATACCGGGCGTATACGCTCCACAGTGTGGACCGCCTTTCAACGCCCGCATCAGGCAATCGGCCAGAAGGTCCGTGTCAATCAAGTCAGCGACAAGATCTGGCTCGTCAGCTTCATGGAATACGATCTCGGCTACTTTGATCACCAAACCTGCAGGCTCGAACCCGTCGAAAACCCTTTTGCTGCTAAGGTGTTTCCTATGTCTCCGGTATAATCTGTCACCCATCTCTCCAGTTAGGACCCTGACGCAGTTTATATCAGCAACGATCAGGTTCTTTGACGGCCAGTCTTTAAATCCGCGTTACCTAGCAGCTTGTTGAAAAAGCCATCCATGGCTTTTTCAACAAGCTGCTAGCGAAATATTGATCTGTGGTTACGGACTTCAGTCCACTTGGGTCAAATGAAATCTGATGCCGAGACTGTCTTCCGTCTCAAGGTCGGCGACCCGCCAGTCAAGTATACCCGTGTGCGCAGTTCGGTCGGCCGGTAGAGCGCCCCTCTGCGCCAGTTCAGCCATTGCCTGATCCAGGTTGTCAACCCCAAAAGACATCAAAAAAAAGCCGTCACCGTGAGCCTTGAGATAGCGGCCCGCAATGGAATTCTCGCGTTGCGGCGACACCAGTACTATCCAGACCTCTCCGACCCGGACGCGTGCCGTCGACACGCCTCGCTCCGGAAGTTCTTCGTACTCAAACGGGCCAATACCCAGGGTGTCTTCGTAGGCCTGTACGGCGGCGTCGAGATCAGCGACGATAAAGTTGATGTGGTGAACGCTTTTCAATGTACCCATCTGATTTCACGCTTTGTTAACGTTGAGGAGCTCTCGACATGTGCCGCCCGACGCGATGCAAGCGTTCTACCGGGCACCCTTCGCCGCATTTGGAAACATGCCGGCTTTTGGCAGCATCGCCGGCACAGGCCGGCCGAGTTCCTGTTCCAGCCACTCGCTCGTCGCGATGATCTTTTCGAGCGAAACGCCGGTCTCGATGCCAGAGCGACTCAGCATATACAACAAGTCATCGGTTGGAATATTACCCGTGGCCGCCGGTGCGAACGGACAACCACCGATGCCGCCGATACTTGCATCGATCGAAACAGCGCCTGCATCGATAGCTGCCTGTGCGTTCGCGAGACCGGTATTGCGGGTGTTGTGCAAATGGCAGCGCAACGGTATCGGACCCAGCTCGTTCTGCAACCTGCCCAGCAAATCAGTGATCTGATTTGGCACCGCAACTCCAATACTGTCAGCAATGCCTAATTCCGCGGGTTCTGCCTCCACCACTCTTTTTGCGATTTCGACAATACGATCGGGCGACACCTCACCCTCAAACGGACAACCGAAGGCAGACGAAATCATGACATTTGCAATCTTGCCATTCGCTTTGGCGCGCGCCGCGATCTTCAGCCATGCACTAATTGACTCGTCAGTCGGCACACCCTGGTTTCGCTTGTTGTAGGAATCCGTAGCAACGACGACCATACCAATTTCGTGGACAGGCGTGTCAAGTGCACGATCAAGACCGCGCTCATTCATGATCAGGCCGATGTAAGACACGTCGTCCAACAATGGCAATTCCGCCAACAGTGCCTCAGCATCGGCCATTTGTGGCACTTTCTTCGGGTTCACAAAGCTGGCGACTTCGAGTCGTGTTACCCCCGCTTCGATAGCTCGGGTGATGAACTCCACTTTGGACGCTGTGGACAAGACCTCTGGTTCGCTCTGCAATCCGTCGCGCGGGCCAACTTCGACAATGCCTATTCTTCGCGCGGTCATGTTGGCTCGGTTACAGACATCAGCTTTGAACGCGCTGTTGCAGGTAGTCGATCGTTTCAGATTCACTGACGACATCAGCGTACTTCGCGTTCATGTCAAAGAGATTGGCTTCGTGCGGTGCTTCGTGTCTGTCGCCACAGGCGTCTGCAACAACAATCGGTACGAATCCATTCGACATTGCATCGACACACGTCGCACGGATGCAGCCACTCGTGGTTACACCGGTAATAATGAGTGTATCGACACCCATACCATCGAGGGTCGCCGTCAGCGACGTGCCAAAAAAAGCACTTGGGTACTGTTTCGAAATCACCAGTTCATCGTCCGCCGGCTGCAGACCCGAGGGCCAGGCTCCCATAGGATCTCCGACTAAAAAGTTCTTCAGTACTGGTGCTTTCCTGAAAAACACGCCGCCATCTCTACCTTCATCATGGTAAACGACATTCGTGTAGATCACCGGTATACCGGCCGTGCGCGCAAACTCGCGTACCCTCAGTGCTGATTCCAACGCATCTTCGACGCCCGCATACAACGCGCAGCTCTCATCGAAGTAGGCCTGCACAAAGTCCACCAGTATCAGCGCCGGACTTTCTCCGAAACCAAGCCGATTGTCATAGGCCCTCTTGTAGTTGGCGGAAAGGTCTTGCGTCACTTGGTTGCCTTCCTGGCTCACGCCTGCTTCGAAAAAACGGGCGTCTCTGGCGGTGGCAGGTGAGTCTCCTCCAGTGAACGTGCCTTGATCTCTTCGATTGTGCCACCGAAGTTGAACAAGCCCTGTTCACCGCGATCG